>Ga0172373_10000472_pt1 | contig 66155 bp, 53 predicted proteins | sample Lak10m_2_FD_114546 | JGI IMG/M metagenome (GOLD analysis project Ga0172373, IMG submission 114546) | Freshwater microbial communities from Kabuno Bay, South-Kivu, Congo - kab_092012_10m | ecosystem: Environmental > Aquatic > Freshwater > Lake | place: Democratic Republic of the Congo... | reverse complement strand
CCAGAACACACCGCCGCGTAGTTTGCAGGGCCCGTCGGGGAGTGTCCCCGCTGCGGGGGATTTGGGTCGAGGTTCGATTTTGACGGTTGAAAGGGTTTCAGTCTTTGTAGCGGTGGAAGCGGCCAGGTTCGTGCTGTGACTGTCTGCTGCAGAGTCCGATCTCTGCATTCCAAAATCAGCAAAGTAAGCAGGCAGGCAATGGCACTCCTGAGTCGCTCCAGAGCACACTGCCGCATAGTTTGCAGTTCCATTCGGGGAGTGTCCCCGCGGCGGGGGATTTGGGTCGAGGTTCGATTTTGACGGTTGAAAGGGTTTCAGTCTTTGTAGCGGTGGAAGCGGCCAGGCTGGTGCTGTGGCTGTCCACTGCAGAGTCCGATCTCTGCATTCCAAAATCGGCAAGTTAAGCAGGCTGGAAAAGGCACTCCCGAGTCGCTCCAGAACACACCGCCACGTAGGTTGCAGAGCCCGTCGGGGAGTGTCCCCGCTGTGGGGGATTGGCGTCGAGGTTCGATTTTAACGGTTGAAGCGGTTTCACAATTTGTAGCGGCCGAAGCGGCCATGTTCGTGCTGTGGCTGTCCGCTGCAGATTCCGATCTCTGCATTCCAAAATCGACAAGGTAAGCAGGCAGGAAAAGGCACTCTTGAGTCGCTCCAGAGCACACCGCCACGTAGGTTGCGGGTCCTTTCGGGGAGTGTCCAGGCGGCGGGGGATTTGGGTCGAGGTTCGGTTTTGACGGTTGACGCGGTGCCAGTATTTGTAGCGGTTGAAGCGACCAGGCTCGTGCTGTGGCTGTCCGCTGCAGAGTCCGATCTCTGCGTTCCAAAATCGGCAAGTTAATAAGGCAGAAAATGGCACTCGTGAGTCGCTCCAGAGCACACCGCCGCGTAGTTTGCAGGGCCTCTCGGGGAGTGTCCCCGTTGCGGAGGATTTGCGTCGAGGTTTTATTTTGAGCAACCAGGAACTGGTGGATTATATGTCTGCCGGTAGAAAGCCCCCCCGAACGTAACCGTTCACAGAGCGATGCGTTTTCCGAGGTCGGTTTTGGAGAAGGCATCCTGAAGGTACTGGTCACACTGGACTTAGAGTACTGCGTGTATAGAGATCCCGGGAAGCAGACTGGAAACTTGTTGAGACGGCTTGCAGGGATGCTGATGCTGTGGGCCAGCCCCCAGACCCCCGGGAGGCCATCAACAGGTTTGCTGCCTGCGAGGCGCGATCAATGCGTCTGGAGCAGCGACGATTTCAATCATGAATCAGTCAGTTCTGGAACAGATTCCAGACACAGGCTCGGTCGCGAATCAGTGCAATCTGCGTGATCTGTGGTTAAAACAAGCGACTCGGGTTTGGACCACAGATTTCACCGATTCCACAGATGATGGGAGCTTTTCAGTCCCGTGTCGGTGCGATTCTCTGCGGGAGTCACCGTGCACCGAGCTATCAGTTTTGCGGGATCAGTGACCATGATGCCACTGAAATCATCGCCAACCTGCCAACGACGGTCCACAACCACGCTTTGCTGCCGTTCTGGCGACAGCCTGTTTCATCGATGTTCAGGGCAGCGGAAAGTCGAACGTCCGCCACAATGTCGTTGCATCCCGCCTCGAGAGCTTTGCGTCCGACGCTCTGCAGACGGCTGATTCGCTTGACATGACCAGCCTGAACTCCGCGTTTGCGTTTGGATTTCGGTTCCGCCGTGCTCACTGGCTGCTGTCCCGGTCTGTCGCTCGACGGTGGCAGTGAGGAATTGCCCGAGTTTATGCCACGTCGTCGCTCGCGTTCCTGTAATCCACTTCTGCGGATGAGTTGGGTCAGGTTCCGCTGTGCAGTCATACTTTAATTTGACAGTCGCCTTCCATCCTGAGAAGCTCTCAGAATTGCTGCGGTGTTGTCAGTGGGGGTTCAACAAGGTAGCCACGAGATGGGGTGTTTATTGCTGCCGTTTCGGTTGCTGGCATTTGTTTTGAAGCTTCCCGGGCTGCTGATTGCGTCGCTTGTGCGTGAGCTGATGCTGAACACGACGATGCTGATCAATCATCCCGTGCTCCTGATTGGCTGGGAGTTGCTGGCACCGCTGGCAGAGAGACCGGGTTTGCCGCCTGACTGGCTCGAGAGCGTGCGGCGGCGGCTGGCGGACCCGCGACTTGCAGTGCTTCTCGGGGCAGATCGAATACTGGCGATGGATCGAGCCCTGAACAAGCACCCTCAGAAGCTCAGCTTTCTGCTGAACCGCAGTCTTTCAGAAGACGATTTGATGCTGCTGGCAGCCGTGAATCTCGAAGCTGCTGTACAGACCAGCAACTCCGGGCTGATCCAGCGGTGCTGCCTGACCCTGGCTTCCCGATGTCAGGCGCGTGGAGCAGTCGAGCGAGCTCGAACGGCCTGTCAGCAGGCGGAGTTGGTTGCGAGGAGAGCGGGTGATGATCGGGGAGTCTTCAGGGCACTGCAGCACCAGCTGGTGTTGTTGTCTGAACTGGGCGAATGGGATTCGGTCCGTGAAGCACTGGTCAAAGCTGCGGCGTTAAAGGGTATCGATGCTCGTCAGCGATCGCTGATGCTGCTGGCTCATGCCAGTGTCTGTCTGGAGGTCGGACTGCTTGCGGAGGCTAAGTCGCTGACCGAGGAGGCGACGAAGCTGCAGACCTGGAAGCTCCTGATCATTCACGGGAGTGCGACGCGTTCCTTATGCCACGCCCAGGCGGGAAGACTGCATGTTTTGAGGGGTGAATGGGCGAAAGCCAGTGTGTTATTTGAAAGGGCGATCGCTGATCGCGGTGATAAAGCATCGATAACAGAGTACGCGGCTTATCTTTACAATCTGCGGCTTTGGCAGGGAGATGCTGCTGGCGCCGCAACAGCTGTTGAAGTGGCCTGCAGCAAAGAGGCTGTTGATGCGGCGGGACGGGAGTTGTATTTCGGCGGTGATTTGGAGTCGCGGCGGCAGGCGTTTCGATACCTGTGCTTCCATGGATTCAGAGTTCGTGATTTTGTGGATGCGGAAGAGTTCTTCGAGTCCGGAGTCGGACTTGTGCGTGACTGTCTTGTGAGTGCTGTGGCAGGTGATGCTGCTGGTTTACGGAAGTCGTATGCTGTCGCTGAGCAGGAGCTGTCCGGGAAATCGCGGCGACTGACGACGGCTCAACTTCTGCGGGTGTATGCTGAGGGTCTGCTGAATTGTGGTCTGGCAGGGGAAGCTGAAGCAGTGGCTCAGCGAGCCATGCTGCTCTTTCGCGAAACCGGCTCGGTGCTGGCTGAGGCGGAGTGCCTGTTGCTGTACGGCACAATTCTGAATGACGGGAATCAGCGGGAACCGGCCGAGCGGGCCTTCGACCTTGCGGTTGATCTGGCTGTGGCTGCCGGGGTATATCAACTGCGGGCGGAGGGGCTGTTGTTGCCGGTTGAGCTGGGGTTGGCAGTCTCAGAGGGAGCCGACGCGCGGCTGTCTGCAGTGCTGGAGCTGGCGAGGGGATGTGCGGATGGAGAACTGGAGGTGCGGACGCTGGTGCAGCTGGGCCATCGCTGTCTGAGGGCAGAACCTGCCACAGAGGCGAATCAGCAGTTGGCGGGAGATTATTTTGGGCGGGCGGTGGAACTCAGCCAGCAGATTTCCGATTCCGATCTGTTGCAGGCCTCGTACGATCTGCTGGGCTGGAGTCTTGAAGTGCAGGGCCGGATGGAAACGGCAAGACGACATTATCGAGATGCGGTCGAGGCGCATTTGAGCCAGCGTTCGAGCAGGTCGGAGCGTTTTGCATCGAGGTTCGTGCGAGCGCGGCTGCGGAGGGGGCTGTCATATCGTTCCGTGATTGACAGCGCCATTCGACTTGCGCTCGCAGCAGGTGACGCGGCCGACGTCATCGAGGTTGGTGAGTGTTTTCGGGCGAGGCGAGTGTTCGAGCTGATGCAGGATGTGGTGCAATCGGATTTGCGGACGCGGTTTCGATTCCATCACAGCAATCTGCATTTCAGGTCTGGCGAGGCGATTCTGGTGTATACGGTCTATCAGGCCCAACGCGAGTCTGATTCGGCCTGCGGGGTCGTGGTACATGTTTTGACAGCCGGCGGGTTATCGCCGGCGATTGTTCTCGAAGCCGATTGGATTCTGACCGCGCTGGAGGATGTTTCGAGTGCGATCCGCATGGCGGCAGCGGCCTTTCAGAGTGAAGACGGCAGTCTGGAAGCGGCCGCTGCTGCGAAGCGGACGATGACATCGACACTCGCCGCGCTTTCGAAGCTGCTGCTGCCCGCAGCGGTACTGCAACAGCTGGATTCTGCGGGTGCTTCGATACTGACATTTGTGGCTGATGCACGACTGGCAACGGTGCCCTTTACCGCTCTGTTTAATCATCGTGAGCAGAGGTTTCTGATTGATGATTATGAAATCACGGCCGTATCCAGTTTGCAGATGCTGATGAAATGCCGTGGCATGCAGCGTTCAGAGAATCAGCCGGTGTTGCTGGCAGTTGCCGAGCCGACCGGCACGGACCTCGCCGATTCCGGGGATGCAGCCTTCACAGGGACGGCGATTCTGCCCCTGTTTGAAAAGTACGAGTTACTGCAGGGATCGAGGGCGACGATGCGACGATTTCTTGAGACGGCCGGAGATGCTGACTGTCTGCATCTGATGCTGCACGGGTACAGTCATGAAAACAGCAGACAGGGAAAAGATCAGGCGGTTGAGTTTGCGTCAGACAGTCAGCAGGGAGGAAACGAAGAGTTCTCTTCCCGACGTTTGCTCCGGCTGATCTCCGACGGACGCAGATTTCCCCGGTGTCGAATGTTGACTATGAACACCTGCTTCTCTGCAGAGGTGGTCGGCGGGGATCCGGATGAGAATGAGCCGGGAGGCTTTCCTGCTGCTGTGATGGCGATGGGTGTGCCGATTTTCGTGGGCGCTGGCTGGCAGTTGTATACCAATCCCGGAAGGTTGTTTTTTGCTGAGTTTTATCGGCAGCTGCGGTTGGAGCCATGTGCTGCCGGAACCGCTTTTCGTCTGTCGCTGCTGCGTATGCGACAGTACCGTGGTCCGCATGGAGACTGGCCCGAACCCTACTTTGATCACCCATACACATGGGGGTGTCTGCAGTTAACCGGCGACGGGGGAAGAGTGCTGTGAGCGAACGCGTGACGGGTATAGAGCCACTTTTCCGGGAGTATTTGGCAACGGGCGGTGGCACGGACCGGTGTTCGCTTGCCGCATTTCTTCAGGGAACGCTGGAAGGCTGCAGCACGGACGAGCATCGAGTGCTGATGTTGCTGAACGATCCTGGCGTCCTCGAGCAGATGCTGAAGCTGCCACAGGATTTCGCGTTTGAAAAGGCTCTGCCGGTCTGGCTGGAGGACGTCCGGCGGTCAGGCCATCGGGGCGATACTGTGAGCGTGTCCGGGGCTCTGAGAATTGCTGGAAAAGCCACAGGTGCTGACGTGCGGGGCCTGCTCCTGGAACATGTAGCCCGGCAGGGAGGGGTCGATGGTACTGAGGAACTGCGACGAGGTCTGAGTATCGCGTGCCCGGGCCGCGAGTTTCTTGTGGGTGCACTGTTTCGAGCGGTGGATTCGGGTGTGCTGGCGGAGCTGCAGCACTGCAGCGACCCCGCGCAGCTTCCAGCGCTGCGGGATTCAGCAGTGAACCGCCTCCGAGACTCGTCGCTTTCGGAGGATTTGCCGACGTGGATTGTGGACAGCTGGCTGCTGGCGCTGGGACATCCGGTCTCTGAGACAGCAACAGTGCCCGCGGCATCGTGGGTCAGCCGGGCCTTTCGGTGTGCGGGCGTGATTCTTGTCAGTGTGCTGCTGTGTCGTCAGTTGTTCTGGTGTCTGTGGGGTGTGGACGAGGAGAGTCGCTGGCGATCCGGTTTTGAGAACTTGTGGGTGTGTGTCATTTCGGGTTTTGTGATTGCGTCTGTATTGGGCTTTTTTGTGATGAGGGTATTGTCTGTGTACCGGGTGACGCGGTGTTTGTTTGAGCGTCGCCCGCCGTGGTTTGGTCAGCGAATCACATTCTGGAGCGGTGCGGCCGGCGGATTCGTTGGCGGATTGCTGGTGGCCGGCGAATCGATGATGACAGAGGAACGTATTTACAGAACGGGGATTCTCTGTGGTTTGTTGCTCGGCACGTTGTTACTCCGTTTGTTTTGGGATAGAGCGTTCCGCTACGCGTGCTACGGGTACGCTCTTGTTCTGCTGACGTTGAACGGGCATGTCTGGCTCTATTATGACGAGGATCCAAAACATCCGTGGCTGACAAGTCACATGCCTGGTGGGGATGCCTTTTTCTTCGTGTTTTGTGTGGCTGCCGGGAGTGCTGTTCCTGGTATCTGGATGTACTCGAACTATCGGGCGTGGAAGCGTCGCCCTGAACACAGATTCCTGACACTGCGTGAACATTCGGTGTCATCAGATCCGCTGCTGGCTGCGTCATCCGGGGGGTCAGTGATTGTCTGGTGGGGAGATGGAAAAACGGGCATTCAAACGACTGATGGTTCAGGCGCCGGCTGGCGGCAGCACACTTGCAGGCTGACTGCTCTGGCATTTTCTCAGTGCGGAAAGCTGTTTGCGTCAGCAGGCAATGATGCCCGGATCTTTGTGTGGCGGACACAGCAGTCGGATCCTGTTGTGACGCTCGGAAAGCACTGGAAAGGGGTAACGTGCCTTGCATGGAGTCACTGTGGCACACGGCTGGCCACTGGCGGTGCGGATGAGCAGGTGCTGGTCTGGGACACTGTCACCTGGCAACCAGTGAACCAGTTGCGCGGCCTGAACGCCCCTGTTTATTCGCTCGCATTTGAAGACCAGGATCGAAGTCTGCTGTTCGTGGGGCTGCAGACGGGCGAGGTTTGTCGTGTTTCTCTGTCTGACAATTGTGTGACGCACCGTCAGAATCTCTCGGCGGGTCACCGCCCACGGATTGCTGTGGCCGCGGGAACGGGCTTGCTGACAGCAGGCGGTCAGGATGCCGTTGTGACGTGTCTCACGAGCAACCTGCAGGTATTGGCTCGCGCCAATTACGAGGTTGTCGAACAGGCTGAACCGGTCAATGTGCGCAGCCTTGAATATGTAAGGGAGGCGAAGCGTGCTCTGATGCTCTGTGGTACCACAGTTCATACGTGGGATCTCACGTCCGTTTCAACCTCCATTTTGTCCCGGACGGATCATCCTCAGGCGATCTGTGGGGGTGGCCATCCGTTCCAATTCACTGCCATATTCGCGGGACGGAAGATTCAAGCGCTGACACTGAGCGGTCAGGAGTCGCCGGTTGGTGGTGAAGGCCGACAAAGGAACATCGAAGAGCGAATCAGGAGCCTGCTGGACAGACTGCAGACGTGGTTGCTGCAGCATTTCGAGCCTTGGGGATTGCAGGGACTTCTGCTGAAGATATCACTGCTGACTCTTTGCAGCGTGGGGGGATATCATCTGTTCGGATTCGCAGGAATCATCCCGGGCGGGTCACTTGAGCTGTTGTGGTATGCGCTGCATTGCAGTGAAGCGAGTCCGTTCAACGTCGCAGCGGCCAACGAAGCCTTCCGCTTTGGCAAAGAAACCGGGTGGGCGGTGCTCTGCCTGCAAGGTGGCCTGACGGCTGCTATCGCCTGTTTCATGAGTATTACGAATCGCTGGTCGATGGAGTTAATCCGAGTCAGTGGAGAATCCGGCGTACTTTGGGCGTACCGCTGGCTGTCGCTTCCTGCCCTCATTGTTGCCTACTTGACTTCGGGGTTTTTTGAAGGACCGATCGAGCGGTTTGTCTTTGACAGTCTGTTTTGGCTGATCTGCCTCGGATTGACGGGATGGTCTGCTGGCGTTTGGTGGGGAGTTCTGAAGACAGTTTTGATGATCGTCTTCAGAGTGGGTTCGGCAGGTGAACTCACAACGCGGTTGTTTCTCGCGGGACGATCACAGTTCGGCATGCTGTATCTGTTGCTGCTGGCGATTTGCGGCGTGGCAGTTGGTGGTGGGCGGCTGCTCATGCTGCTGCCGTCGCCCGACGCTCCTTTTGTGTGGTTGCTGGGGGCCACCGACACCACTGGCACGAGCAGTGGTCGGGGGCTGTATCCGAAATTGTTGTCTGGTACAGGTACACCGGGAGAACCAGTATCAACAAAGGATATCTGGCTCGATTTTCAAACCGATTACGAGGGAGCCGAACAGGAATATGTGGGACGAGAGTTTCTTATCGAGGGGATCATGACCCGCCGTTTTCCGGAGTTTCGACTCGTCTCGGAACCCGGAGGTCTGGAAAAGGTGCACTGTGACTTTGATTACCAGGATTTCCCGCTGATTATGGACAACAGGCTGTTAAACGGGATGCCTGCCGGAGAGGGCCTGAAGGAGGTGCAGCTGCGTGAAGGACAGCGAGTGCTGGTGGGCGGGACCTGTCGGGGGTTGAGCGCGGAGGGGCTGGTGGTCTTCCAGGGTTGTCGCATCAATCGGTCCATGTTCCGCCGGGAATTGTGGCCAAAGGGTTTCAGTGTTGACCCTTAGCGTGGGGCCTGCACAAGGCCTGCGCCGACATCGGCTTCGCGGGCCTCCTCGATGGTGTCGTACGAGCAGCTGCCAAGTAAACGGTCCTGCAACAATTGGCCTGAAACTGTGCGGGACTGCTGCTGCAGCAACTCCTGCCACAGTGCGGCCACTCCACAGACATGGGGAACGGCCGTGCTGGTGCCACTCATTCGGCCAAAGCGATTTCCGGGGAGTGCCGAAAGGATCCTGACTCCTGGGGCCACCATTCGAACGCCCGTGTTGGAAAACGGCGCCACTGTGCAGCGATTCCCGGATTTTTGGAGAGCTCCGACGGCAAGGAAGCCACTCGCCGCAGCCGGAAGCATTCGGTGAATGACATATTCGTCCTTTTCGTGGCGTCGCGAGTCATTGCCAGCTGCGGCAGCCAGCAGCACCTGCCGGCCTCGCAGTGCCATGACCTTCTGAGCAAAGCTGCTGAACAATTCAAGGTTGTCGTGATAAGCCAGCAGAGCTCGGGAGAAGGCAACATCCGGCGGCAGTTCCGTTGCCAGCTGATCGGCGTATCTGCGGACGTCGAAACCCAGCGACAGCGAAATGATGCTGGCTCCACCATCGACCGCCCACTGCAGGGCTTCGCAGACGGCGGCTGTATCCGAGGCTTCGCCGCCGACAACCTTGCCGATCAGAGCTTTGCGGATACCGGGAGCGATCCCGATGCGGATGCCGTTGACGGTTCCCCCGAAAATTGTGCCTGCGCAGTGAGTGCCATGGCCAGTCAGGTCCGCAGCTGACTCGCCGGTGAAGTCTCGCTGTTCAATACGGCCCTGAAGATGACTGAATGCGGGATGCTCTGCGTCGATGCCGGTATCGAGCACCGCGACAACGACTCCTGCGCCTGTGAGTCGATGCTGATCAGCGCCGACGGCCTGCAGGCCCCAGGAACTGCCAACGGGGAACTGTTCGGGTTCGGTGGCGTCCGCAGCCGGTGAAATGTGGTGCAGGGGAATAATCGGGGCGATGGAAATGACGTCTCCCGTCGCTCGCAGGTCTTCTGATTCTTTGCTGGACAGGTCGATTTTTTCGATTTTCAGGTTACTGACGGTGGCACTGTCAGTTCCATACGGCTGGCCGAATATGGATTCGATGGAGTGACGGGTTTGCGGCCGCGTGCTTCTAAGCACAAGGTATGGCTGAGTGGACATAAGCCGAGCTTTCGCGGTGATGTTCCGGAGGGTGCCGCGGTCCAGGAATCTGCGCGTCAGTGTGGGGTGGTGTTCCTTTCGACAGGATTCTAGCGGAAATCAGGAGGCTCTGGCTATGGTTGGGACGTTCGCCGTCCCGGGTATGTTCGATGAGAGACGGGATCGAAGTGCTGGAACAGCCGACGATTGATTTTTGAAAATTCTTTTCGAAATCTTCCGCGACGAACTGAATTTGTCGACTGGAGCAGCGTCAGAGAGTCTGGAACAGGCTGTCGCAAAGTTGATGGCAGGAATGATCGCAACTCTCAAGGAGAACTGTCAGGTGAGCATCGACGACGTCTGGCTGGACATATTCAGTGCGCGTTACTGGCAAGCATGGTCGGGAGCCTTGCAGCTGCTCGGGCTTGAACCGGAAGTCGTGAAGACCACTCGTGCGCTGGATTTGATGCCTCGAGTTATCAAGGCCTGTCAGGGGTATGCTCCAGAGCAGTTTCTGCCGATTCTGGAGGTGGTGGTGGAGTCCGGTCGCCACGTGGGACGCCAGCTGGATGCGCTGCGGCTGGCATGGGCGTGTACCGGCGTTGGTGAGCCTGACTGGGCAATTCGTGAAGGACTGATGAAAGTCGGTGAACCGACATTAGCCAGCATCGGTCGCCAGGGAAATGCGTCAAGGATCGATGACGGGACCCTGACCAGCATTGCAGGGCTCCATCTGATCGCCCGACAAATTGGGGTCTCGAGGCGGATTATGGTTGGGAACAATGAACCGGAGCAGGGAGGCGGAGGTTTCCTGACGTCTTTGATTGCCGGCTTTCGCACGCACCCCCTGAAGGTGGCGGAGCTGACTTCGGACGATCGGCTGAGGCTTCAGGTGATTCTGCTGACCGCGCTGCAGCGGGCGGCATATCACCTGCGCGCACTCATTGTCACTCGAGCAGTTTTTCATCCCGTGCTCACAACTCCGGAAGATGGAATCACATCGTCTACAATCTGGGATGCAGCGTATTATCGAAAATTCTGCGGTTGCTGGGACCATCATCCGGACTTTACAGAGCTGCAGTGGCTGATGTTGGGCCATGCGGTCACGAACCTGAAGCAGCGCTGGGAAGGATTTGCGTGTGCGGCAGTCGCTGATCTTGCAGGCGTGCCGGTTACGGATCGCTCGTTTCCACAGCAGATCCTGCAGCGGCTGCTTAAAGGTCGTCCGCATCTGATCATCGACCGCAGTGAAAAAATCATTCGGCTGTTGAACTGGATTGGCCAGCCGGCAGCTGCGAAGCATTTCTCGGAGCTGCTGGAGCATGCGTTGCTGGACCCGGATTATCACGTCTCCGTGCATACTCTGTTCCGTTTTGTGCTGCAGCTGAGTCGATTCACGGGACTTTCGGTCAAACTGGCAGACGCGCTTCAGCGGCAACTGGCGACGATTTGTCGATCCGATGGACCTGACCTCACACAGCTGACCGGGGTACTCGATCGTGCGTCCGACGTCGGTGAGCGAGGTGTCTACCTGCTCACACAGTGTCTGCTGTGCTGCGGTCGAAGTTTCAATGTGACAGATGCGGAACGGCGACGCTTCGCGGAGCGACTGGAGAGTCATCTTGAGCAGTTGTCGGTCTGCTGGAGTGGAAGTGGCACAGGACAGAATGAGCAGAGCCCGGGAAAGGGCGTGCTCACACACCGTCAGCTGCACCTCACGCTGCCCGAGCGGCGATTTGAAGGTCGCTGGTGGATTGAGCTGGCAGATATCTATCGCCGGTGTGGTGAGTATGACAGAGGGCAATCGTGGAAGACCCTTGAGCGGGCATTGGCCGGATTACCGGCTGAGTCGGCAGTGACGGAATCGCTGGATCGTCTGCGCTCGTCATGTCTGGAGGAAGAGGATATGGCGGCCGGAATACTGATGTGGTATGAGCTGGCCGACGTCCTGATTTCAACCGCCGGTCGACGGACTGAGCTCGTCGATTTTCGCCAGCAGGCTGTTCGCATGATTTCCGCTGGTGAAGTACCGCTGGAGCGCGGTGACAAGGACTCGCCGCAGCAAGAGAAAATCGAAGCTCTGAAACGGATGCTGCCGCCTGCGCAGTTTGTCCGCTATATGGATATGTGTATCCGTGGCTGGCCTTGCGACAGTAAGGAGTTTTGTGATCTGTGTGCAGCCGCTGTTCACGAAGTCATCCGCATCACCTACGAGGAAATCTGTCCTGGGAACGACCGTCTGGAGTTTATTCGGTCGATTCGCGGCATTCGCGGAACGATCCTTGAAACAGCCCTCGCAGCGCAGGCCGGCAGCGACGTTCGGATACCGCCTCTTGTGCTTGCCGAGTGGCTGGAACTGCTTGATCATCGGCTTCTGATTGAGCAGTATCTGACGGGAGAAGGTACAGAGAAAAAAAACGAGGGCGCTGTTGTTCCTCCGGGAACGTGGGGAGCAGAGGATACGTGGTTCGGACCAGCAGAAACTGACGTGGCAGGCGGGCTGGAATCCTGGCAACAATCATGGCGACAGGTCGCGAAACGTGTGGTAACCGATGCAGCGAAAACTCGCGTCGCAGCTCCATCGACCTGCTCCATGAGTTACGAAGAAGCCGACGTAAGGCAACCCGATCAGATCGGTGGAACACACCGGGCCGGCCGAATTCGATGTATATCGGATGTGCCTGCAGAACTGCGGGATGCAGCTGGATTCCGCAGCAGGCTGCAGCAGCATCTCGGGACTGAAACGATCTGGGTTAAAACCATTTTTGATCAGACGGGCCGGCTGAAGTGGTGGGCCTTTCAGCAGCCTCCTGGTTCATCGGAGCCTCGGCTGGTGGCTTCAGGCGACAGTCGCCGCGGCGCTGCACGGCGCATTCAGCTGGAGTCCGAAATTCTGGATGCTCGGATCGAGGCGGCCTATGAAATGCTGAGCGTGCCCCTCGACGACTGGCGGCAGGCCTGGGAGGTGCTTGATCCTGGAGCTGTTCTGCGACGCCAGCTGCCTGAGAATCTGGATGAAGGATCTCCGGAGCAGCGGCAGCTGCGGCTGTCGGCCGCGCGGAAGGTGATTCAGCGGCTGCGAAGGGAACGCCCCGATGGAACTCAGATGAGCCATTCCCGGACGCTGCCCAAACTTCCCTGCGTCGCTCGGCTGGCAGAAGCGTTCTGCAATGCAATTGACAGTTCACAGGCAGGCAGCATCGAGCGGGAAGTGATCGGCTGGAAGGAGACGGTGAAGATCATCGAGGGCGGATGGCTGACGACTGAAGGCCTCGAAGACGACACTTTGGTCCGCGATCTGGATCGTGTGCTGAACGCAACCTGTGCCGCTCATACGGTCGGTATCTCACGGGAGCTCAATCTGGAATCCCTGCGTTCACACCTCAACGAGAATACGGATCTGCTGTTTACTCTCGATGGCCCCCTGTCCTCAGCGCCGCTGGAACAATTGCTGATTGCCGGATCGCCTCTGTGCCACCAGGTTCGCTCCATCACAGCCGTCTTATCCACCAGCCTGGCCGTTACCGAACCACTGAACCGGGAAAATGCTGCTGGTCGCCCCCCGGTAAATGAACTCTTCGCAGTCGTCTGGGAAGCGCATCAGCAGCGAAGCGAATACGATGGCCTGAATGGTCTCCACGCCGGGCTGCATCAGCTGTGCAGGACCCCAAACGAAAAGGTGGGACGGTGGTCCTGTTGTTCCGCAGTGGACAATCCGCGAGCGGACAGTTCCACCATTCAAGCCACGCTGGCCGACAGGCCATTTCCGATTATCGCCATCGGTGGACACGGGCTTGTGGGCCATCACAGGAATGGAGCACTCTCGCGGAAGTCGCGGATTCAGGTTGCCCCGACACATCCTGAGAGTGCTGGCAGTGGTGTCTGGGAAGGAGACGGGGATCTGCGAGGCAATGAGGCGCTGATCCTTTGTGCCTGCCTCGTGGGAAGACTGTTTGATGACCACGACGATGGGATTCGCGGACTGTTCACTGAGACATTGGTCGCAGGTGGCCGCGTCTTCATGGGCGCACGCTGGACGGTGCACAGTGACTACAGCGCCATCTTCTGCCTGAAGGTCGTTGAACAGTTGATGGAATCCCTGAACGATCGATCGAAGTCGAAGCAGCTGAGCCCATTTCGCGTGGCCCGCGTTGTCAATCAGGTGCGGCGAGAGCTGCTGCGGGAAATGCCAGGTGCCGCCCACGCTATCTCAGCCTTCACATGCTTCGGACTGTCAGGGCTGCCAGTGAAGGCGACCGCCGGGGTGAAGAATCGGAATTTGTAGTGTACGGAAGTGAACGCGGTTGGTCTGGGTGGATTCCGTGGTTGTTTCGATTAGACTTCGGCGCAGTATTTCTGAGGAATGGGACAAAAGTTGAGGTGGGGTATGGATGAAGAATTTGACGAGTGGTTCAGGCAGAACGCAAATAGGCTGAAGCAGTATGCGGTGCAATGTACACATGACAAGGATGATGCTGACTATGTTGTGTGGGATTGCGCAATCCGTTGTCGGCTGAAGTTTCGGCTGGTTCCGAGCGAAAACTGGTCTGCCTATTTTAAAAAGTGCATCAAGAACGCATCGATTGACCATCAAAGGAAAAAAAAGCTGCCGACCATCGACTTCCCGGAATCGATAGTGGATATGAATTTTCGAGACCTTGCTGAGGCTGTTGCCAATCGTAACGAGCTCCGTGAGCAACTCGATAAGTGCCTTGGGAAGTTGGATTGGAAACAGCGACAGGTCTTCGTGTGGGTGCATGTAGACGAGATTCCACAGACTGAAATAGCGAAGCGGGAGGGTGTAACGCCAGTCGCGATTCATCAGCGACTGAAAAAGGCCATCAGGAGCCTCCGCGAATGCCTCAACGCCTACGTCACCAACCCATAGTCCGCAAAGCAATATCCGCACAGGCCACAGTACTCATGTCCAGCTACCTGCAATCCCTTGGAATTGATCCGCCAGTCTTACTCCGCACGGTGATGACGGCGTCTTCTGCGGACGAACAAACGCTCGCTCAGCTGCGTACGGCGCTTGAAGTGATTCTGGCAGATTGGGACAGCCGTCTGGAATGGATGCGCAGTCTGCGAACGCTCACTGGCGGCCGATATCCCCAGGCTGCCGTTCTTCCGACCACGGTGGAAGCTGAGGTGCTGCAGTCAGGCCTCGAAGAGCTTTCAGACGCGGATCTCCTGCGACTGGCTGTCAATCCCAGCGGGATTTCCCAACTGGCCTCTGCGATTCTGGAAGAGCCCTCAGATTTCTGGTGGAAGCAGTTCGGTGTTCTGGGTGACTTCAACACCAGCAAGGAACAGGCAGAGTCGCTGCTGCAGCGCGTCAGGCAGACGTTGGCCGACACACCGGCTGGACCGGAAACGCCGGCTGCATCGGAAACGCCGGCCGACACGCCGCCGCCGTCCACCGGGTACGTCCAGCGATACTCACCGCCCGAACCCGCTGCCTCCCGTGCCGCTCGAAAAAGTATCTTCAGCCCGCGGCCGCTCAGCCTGTCCGCCGGTGACGACGACGAATATGTAAACGTCCGGATCGTCACCGGAACGACACCGGAGTTGCTGCAGCGGCGGCTGGTGCGTGTCTCTGCAAGTGCAGGCCTCTGGACAATCGCGACGGCGGCCGAGACGACGATCCGATTCGTTCCCCCATCACCCGATGCAGGCAGTTCGGTGAGTGAACTGGAGTTATCGTTCTCCAGCATTAATTCCTGCAATCGTGTGGCAGCCGCGCTGACAGTGCTGTTTTCGGGGCTGGTGGAACGAATACGAATCGGCGGTACTGAGGTGGCGGTTATGGAAGCCGGGATTCTGGATGCGTTGCGTGCGAGCGCGACCTGAGCGACAGTCGGCGGATCGCACAGCGACGCCAGCTTCCGTTCACATCTGAATCTGGAACCCTTTCCGATTTTCCCGGCCGCAGAGTGCTGTGGCCTGGGGGTCGCCGATGACTTCACGTTTTTCGGCATCCCAATTGAGCGGTCGGCCAAGTCGCATGGCGATGTTGGAAAGGTGACAAATCTCGAGCATTCGGTTGTGAGACCAGACGTCAGAGATGGGTTGCCGGCGGGACTGCATGGCTTCGATGAAGTTGGCCGTGTGGTTGGCGCTGACCTTGCCGCCGTAGACAGCTTCGATGGCTCCTTCAGGGAGCGGTTTGGATTTGAGCTCTTCGACAGGGGCACCGCTGATGCGGCCGCGGTTGACGAAGAATCGGCCTGTGGTGCCTTCGAAGAGGATCCCGTTGTCACCTTCGCTGGTGATCAGCATGGTCACGTCGTTTGGCATATCTGCCTGAATGAGAAATTCGGTGGCGGCGTTGTACTGGTCGGCCTTCTGGGGGTGACCGTCGGCGCTGTAGGGGACGGGCAGCGAGTATTTCACGGGGGTGATCTTTGAGGGACCGGTGGCGACGGCGTCGATGGCCCAGCAGGCGATATCGACATGGTGGGCGCCCCAGTCAGTGAGTTTGCCGCCGGAGTACTCGTGCCAGTTGCGGAAGGAATAATGGCAATTGCTGAAGAGCGGCACGCCACCACCGTAGCCCTGACGCATTTCCGGGAGCGCCCGATAAGGGACTTTGGCGGCAGGGCCGAGCCAGAGGTCCCAGTCGAGTCCGCTGGGGACGGGGGCTTCCGGAATGACGGGGGACGCTTCCATGCCATTGATGCCGCAGGTGATTTTCTGCACCTTTCCAATGCGGCCTGCGCGGACCAGAGCAACGGCCTGGAGGAACCGCTGATCGCTTTCGGTCCGCTGCATGGTGCCGACCTGAAACACGCGCCCGGTCTGCTTGACGATCTTCTCGATCAGCTTGCCCTCGTCGATAGTAAGCGTCAGTGGCTTCTCGCAGTAGACGTCCTTGCCGGCAAGCATGGCTTCGACAGCGATTTTGGTGTGCCAGTGATCCGGGGTGGCGATCATGACCGCGTCGATGTCCTTGCGATCCAGCACCTTGCGGTAGTCAGCGAAACCGTCCGGTTTCTTCTTCTGGGCTTTTTCGAGCCCTTCCACATTTCCCGCGAGCACTCCGGCATCGACGTCAGCAAGAGCAGCAAAGTCGGCGAAGGCGAGCGACTTGCTGGTGATATGGGCTCCCTGATTGCGGAGCCCGATTGTGGCAAATACGGGCCGGTCGTTGGGTGACCGGTAACCGGCGGCCTGCAGCGGGGAAGGGGCAAACACGGCGGCGGCAGCGGCGCCGGCGAAGACCTGCAGAGACTTGCGACGAGTGGAGCGATGAGCAGCAGTCATGTGGCGTTCCGTGGATGTGGCCGGGGTGGGAGGGAGGGTGGGTGCGCGATCCGGAGTATAACAGTGGGCGGCGGTTGTGATGAAGCAGCAGCCGGGTGAGCGGAGAAAATTCGGCGCAGAAAAAGGGAGAGGAGCGATGTGGGTTCGGGTGAACCCGGAGCGGGCTTTAGTCGGGTCGTGTGAGTACTGCGAGGCAGGCGGCGGCGGCAGTGGCTACATTGAGCGATGGGACGGGGCCCAGCGGTGGCAGGGACGCGAGCTGATCGCAGCGTTCGCGGCTGAGCCTGCGCATGCCGGAGCCTTCGTTGCCAAGGACGAGCATCCAGGAGCGATCGCGGGGAATCTGGTGGATGCTGGACTGGGCTCGTTCGCAGGTGCCGAGGATCCAGATGGAGGATTCGCTGGCGCGTTGCAGAGTTTGGGCCAGATTGGCGACGATGGCGAAAGGCACATGTTCGACGCCACCGGCCGCCACGTCACAGACGGTGGCATTGACCGGAGCACTGCGGTCTTTGGTCAGCAGAATGCCGCGTACGCCGAAGAAGCCTGCCAGCCTGAAGAGTGCTCCAAGATTCTGCGGGTCCTGGATTTGATCGAGCGCCAGCCAGATGCCGCGATGGGAATCGCCGGGCTGCAGGAGTTGTTCGAGGGGAATCGGGGACGGGGGCTCGATGATGGCGGAGCCTGCGCCGGTTCGTTCGGTTTCACGGCGGGGACCGGAGTGTCTGCGGTCGTCCTGGGTGCTGATGGTGATGGGGATGGATTTTTGCCGGGCGAGACTGACCAGGGCGTCCCATGGTTCGGGGGGCTGCGGCGACTGGAGTCTGAGCGATTTCACGGCGCGGGGGCGACGATGGATTGCGGCGAGAATACTGTGGGGGTTGCGAAGTTCGAGCATACCGATGTGGTAACCGCGCAGGAAAAAACGCGGATGCGCGAGCATCCGCGTTGGGCGTTGATTTCAGAGTGGGATACAGGGCCAGGGCAGCCCGGCATCAGTTGGTGGCGTGATCAGTTGACGGCGGCCTGCACAACATTGATACGACGACCGTTTTGATCGAAGATCACCGTTCCGTCAACCAGAGCGTAGAGGGTGTAGTCGCAGCCGATACCAACGTTGCGGCCGGCGTGCCACTTTGTGCCACACTGACGAACAAGGATATTTCCGGCAACGACGGCTTCGCCACCGAATTTCTTGACGCCACGTCGCTTGGCGTTGGAATCGCGACCGTTGCGGCTTGAGCCCTGACCTTTCTTATGGGCCATGACAGATCCTTTTTTGAAGCCGGAAAAGTGAGAATTCCGGAGTGTTGACGGGTGTTTGGGGCGTCATGGGGACGCCGCGGGGCGGAGAGTGTGACGAATTATCGGGATTTTTCAAGCGTTTTCCGCAGCCGACGGCCGCGATTCCTGGGGAAAAGGGGAATTGAGGCCACTTGTCATCTGCGAACATCCGGGGGCTTTTCACGCGAAAAGCTTGCCATTTCCTGATCGGAACGGTATCATCCGCGTTTCGACTTTTTCCGGGCCTCCGTACCGTCGGCCCTGTCTGCATGTCCGGAACCTACATTCCCTCGCCGCTTCTCAGGCGTTTTTTCCGTGTTTGAATCGATCTCACAAAGTCTGGGTAAAGCCTTCAGTGCTTTCCGGGGTGCCGGAAAGATCACCGAAGCCAACATCCGCGACGGCATGCAGCAAGTCCGCTCTGCACTGCTCGAAGCCGACGTGGCCTACGACGTTGTTCAGCAGTTCGTACAAACAGTCACCGTGAAGGCCGTCGGCGAACAAGTCCTTAAATCTCTCCGGCCCGATCAGCAAATCGTCGGTATCGTCCATCAGGAACTCGTCAGCCTGATGGGTCCCGTCGATCATTCGCTCCCAGTTCGCCGCGATGGCACCGCGGTGATCATGATGTGCGGCCTGCAGGGTTCTGGTAAAACGACCACCTGCGGAAAGCTTGCAACTCGGCTCAAAGCTCAGGGCGTCACTCCGTTTCTGGTCGCCGCCGACCTTCAGCGACCCGCCGCGATAGAACAGCTCAAAGTTATCGGCGCCCAGGTTGGCTGCACCGTCTACAGCGAAGACCCCGCGACAAGCAACCCCGTTCAGGTCTGCCGCAACGGCGTCCGGGAAGCACAGCGGCTCGGCGCTAAAATTGTCATCCTCGATACCGCCGGCCGACTCCACGTCGATTCCGCCCTGATGAAGGAACTCCAGCAGATCGACGCTTCGGTCAACCCTGACCAGGCACTGCTCGTCTGCGACTCAATGACCGGCCAGGATGCCGTCAACAGCGCCAAGTCCTTCAATGACGCACTGGAGCTCGATGGCGTCATTCTCACAAAACTGGACGGAGACACCCGCGGCGGCGCTGCTCTCAGCGTGAAAGCCGTAACCGGCGTCCCCATCAAATTTATCGGTGTCGGCGAACAGCTGGATCGGCTCGAAGATTTCCACCCGGACCGCATGGCTGGCCGAATTCTCGGCATGGGCGACATTCTCTCGCTCTACGAAAAAGCCCAGCGCGAATTCGACCAGGAAGAAATCCTCCGCCAGCAACAGCGGATGCAGAAGGGGCGTTTCACCCTCGACGACTTCCTCAAGCAAATGCAGCAGGTCAAGCGTCTCGGGTCCATCCGGGATGTCATGAAAATGATCCCGGGCATGGGTGGAATGGCCGATCAGATCGGCGACCTGAATCCTGAAAAGGAAATGTCGCGCATTGCCGGCATCATCAATTCGATGACGCCCGCAGAACGCAGCAACCCCGAAATCATCGACCGCAGCCGCCGCACTCGCATCGCCCGCGGCAGCGGTGTACAACACGCCGACGTCAATAAACTGCTCAAAGAGTTCACCGCGATGTCCCGCATGATGCAGGACGTCAGCAACCTCGGTATCCGCGACCGACTCAAGTTCATGCAGGGACTGGCCGGCAGCGGAATGCTCGATCCTTCCGTCGACCTGTCCGAAAAAAAATTAAGAATTCAGCGTCCTGCTGCCGACATGGACGCGTTGCGGGAAAAAAAGAAGAAACAACGCAAAGAAGCTCAGAAAGCAAAAAAACGCAACCGACGGCGCTAACATTCTGTCGGCCCAAACTTCACAGTATCCTCTTTCACCGTTTTTGTTCCGGTTCTGGAGTTCCAATGGCTGTTCGCATTCGTATGAAGAAGATGGGTCGCAAGCACCGTCCGTTCTTCCGCATCTGTGTTATGGATTCACGCGTTCAGCGCGACGGTAAGGCCATCGAGGAAGTCGGATTCTACGATCCGATGGTCCACGACAAAGCCGCCCGCGTGAAAATGAACATCGAACGCGTCGATTACTGGATCTCCGTCGGTGCTCAGCCCAGCGAAAAAGTCAACGCACTCATTCGCAAGGTCAAAACCAATCGCTTTGGAACCGCAAAAGCCCCCCCGCCGATGCTCCCTCCCAAAGCCCGCGAAGAAGCCCCCGCGGCACCTGCAGAAACCGCTGCTGAATAACCCGCTGTCGCAACGCCTGCAGCCAATCCCCACCCCCCAACCCGCTCAGACGCTTCCTGTCAGGGCCGGAATCGATGCCGCAAAACTTCGTGCAGTTCGATATCCTCACCCTGTTCCCGGAAATGTTCCACAGCTACCTGGGGCAGGGGCATCTCAAAAAAGCCATCGATCGCGGACTCGTCAGCATCCAGCTGCACAACTTCCGCGATTATGCCCCTGGCAAACGTCGACAGGTTGACGACAAGCCGTTCGGCGGGGGTCCAGGAATGCTCATCATGTGCCAACCCGTCTTCGACTGCGTCGAAGCCGTGCAGGCTCAACCGCCACAACCCGGCCGACTGCTCATGATGTCCCCCTCCGGACAAAAGCTCAGTCAGTCACTCGTCGAACAACTCGCCAACGAACCCAGACTCCTCATCCTCTGCGGCCGCTACGAAGGTTTTGATGACCGCATCCGACAGGGTCTCAATCCCCTCGAAGTCTCTGTGGGTGATTTCATCTGCAACGGCGGTGAAGTGCCCGCAATGCTCATCATCGATACTGTCATCCGGCTTATCCCCGGTGTCCTCCACGACGAAACCAGCAGCCGCTATGACTCCTTCAGTCATTCCGGCCTCCTCGAACACCCCCAATTTACTCGACCACGCGAATTTCGTGGCATGCAGGTTCCCGACGTTCTGATCCACGGAGATCACGCAAAAATCCAGCAATGGCAGCTCGATCAAAGCCTCCAAAGAACTCAGGAACGTCGCCAGGATCTGCTCGATCACCCCTAACCCAAGGACCTTCTGAAATGCGTAACAAACTTCTGGAAGCGGCTGAAAAATCCAGCCTCCGTGAACAACCCCTGCAGTTTGCAATCGGCGACACTGTCGATGTGCATACCCGCATTCTGGAAGGCACCAAAGAACGCATCCAGAAGTTCAGCGGCGTTGTGATTGCCCGCCGCGGTTCGGGTACCCGCGAAATGTTTACCGTCCGCCGTATCGTTCAGGGCGAGGGCGTCGAACGCACCTTCCCAACCAATTCCCCCAAAGTTGCCACCATCGAAGTCAAACGCCACGCTCGCGTTCGCCGCGCGAAACTCTTCTACCTCCGCGACCGCGCCGGGAAAGCCACTCGCCTTCGCGAACGCACAGCCCGGCCCTGGGAAGCTCAGGTCAGCGAAGCTGGCAACTGAACCGGCCTGCCCGGACAAAACTCAACGCCCAGTCTTCCGGCCGCCGCTCGAAATCAGAGCGGCGGTTTGTTTTTTATCCCCCACGATCCCGCCGCGCTCAACTCACGCGAAGTCGGTGTCAATCAGCCGCACATTCCCCGCTTTTGCAAATTCTCCGACTCACCTCGCTGGATTCCCACGTCCGCTCGCGGCAAAATGCAGTCGCTCTCACACACCCCATCCACCCCACGCCACTCCATCTTCCCCGCCCAGTTACTCCTGCAGCCACCGGTGCTTCGGCGTTCCATGACACCTCTTCAAATCGTTCCACATCCTCACCCGGCACTGCGACGCAAGTCCCGTGAAATCGTGCGCATTGATGCCGAACTGCACGAAATCGTTCGGCAGATGTTCGAACTGATGTACGCCGCTCGCGGTGTCGGGCTCGCCGCCAACCAGGTCGGGCTCCCATATCGGCTCTTCGTCATCAACCCCGAGGGCGACCCGAATCAAAAGGATCAGGAGCTGGTATTCCTGAACCCCCGCATTACCAAAAAGAAGGGCAGCGAGGACGATGAGGAGGGCTGCCTGAGTCTTCCGGAAATCTACGGCCCCGTCACCCGCGCTACGGAACTCGTCGTTGACGCCTTCGACCTTTCCGGCAGACAGTTCGAACTGAAGCTCTCCGACTTCCCCGCACGCATCATTCAGCACGAGAACGATCACCTCGACGGGGTGCTCTTCATCGATCGCCTGCAGCCCACAGTGCGGAATCAGCTTCAGCCGCTGATCGCCGATCTTGAAAAACAGTTCAGTGATCGCCAGCGTGATGGACTGTGGCCGTCCGACCAGCAGCTCCAGGAACAGCTCGTTTCGCTCGAAAAACTTCGCACCTGATATCCCGCCATTTATTCGGCCAGAGAAGGCAATTCATGAGTCAGTCGTTGTTCGATCTGTCGGGTGAAACCGCTGTGGTGCTCGGTGGCACTGGTGTTCTGGGTGGGGCAATGGCTTCAGCGCTGGCCGCAGCCGGAGCGGCGGTGGCAGTGGCAGGCCGCAACGAATCACGAGGTCTTGAACGAGTGCGTCAGATCGAAGCCGCTGGCGGCCGCGCTCAATTCTTTTCCGCAGATGCGCTGAATTCGGAATCGCTGGCGGCATCCCGAGACGACATCATTCGCCAGCTCGGACCTGTCACTATCCTCATCGCTGCAGCCGGCGGAAATCGCCCGGACGCCACTCTGCCGCCCGGTGCCGACTTCTGCAAGCTCCCTCGAGATGCCTGGAACGGTGTCTTCGACCTGAATCTCGTCGGCGGTTCACTCCTGCCGTGCCAGGTCTTCGGCGAAACAATGCTGGCTCAGAAAAAAGGCAGCATCATCAATATCGCCTCCATGGCAGGAATGGTTCCGCTCTCCCGCGTTGTCGCCTATTCCGCCGCCAAGGCCGCTGTGATCAATCTCACCAAGTTTCTTGCTCGTGAATGGGCAACACGGGGTGTTCGAGTCAACGCAATCAGCCCCGGTTTCTTTCCCGCCGACCAGAACCGTGCACTGCTCTTCCGTGACGACGGCAGTTATACAGAGCGTGGCGATCAAATCATCGGACACACTCCGATGGCTCGCTTTGGTGCTTCCCAGGAACTCTCCGGCGCCGTGATCTGGCTGGCATCTCAAAAGGCATCCTCATTCGTCACAGGTCAGAACATCGTCGTCGATGGCGGTTTTTCTTCCACCACCATCTGAACAACTCCTTTCAGCTGCCACATCCACCGCTGCGGATCAGGGATGATCGCTCTTCAGAAACGACCGCGATCATGTCAACAACTACGCCCGCAGGATTCAATCGCACCATTCCCCTCAGCCGTGCTGCTGAATCGAAAATCCGGGACGCTCTCGCTGCCGGTCGGCTCGGCGCATTCCGCCGCGCATGGCTCAAATCACTTTCTAAACCTCGTCGCCGCGCGCGGCGACGACTGCCCGCAAAAACCTGGCTGGCACTCTGGTCTGTCAGCACCACAGAACTTGCCGACCGCGAACGGCAACTCGCCACAGCTCTCGAAGCCATCACCCCGCTCAAAGCTGCCAGAAAGCCCGCCCGCCGTTCCGCAAAATCCGCCCGCCCCGCCTCGCCATCTCTCGATCAGGCTCTGATGGAATGGTCCTCTGCAGGTGCAGGACGGTCAGCGTCCTGGGAGACGCTCGCGGTGACTGAAGTGTTGTTTCGCGTGGGTGAACATCTCAAAGCAGAGACCTTTACCAGCTGTCTCGCTGTGCTGGCGCGAGGCTTTGGTCGCAGCTCGCAAACCAACCTCAGTCACGCCGCTGCTGGTGAGTCACCTTCCGCAAAAACGAATCCAGCTGACTGCGAAGTCTCCTGGGTCACCGGCCTCCTTCTGTCACCGCTCAACGGAGCTGCCAGACTGCAGCGCAGCGGTCTTCTGGGCCTCCAGCAACTGCTCCGCGAAAGCACTGATCCCCAAGGACTGCCGACCGGGGCTACCCTCCGACAGCTGCCGGATATTCTGCGAACATTCGCCCGCAGCACCGCATGGGCTCGTATCTTTCATCAGCCGCTCTGGAATGATTTTCACCCCCTCCTGCAGCGGCTCGTCGAGGCTGCTGTACTGCTTCAGGCCCCGCCTCAGCCAGGCGCATCAGACGCCGCCGCTGACGTGCCCCCTGCACCCGGCGACAGTCTGATTCCAGTCCTCCAGCAACTTCTCAGCGATGATTCCGGCGACCACTCCGCCCGCCTTGATAAGCTCCTCAAAAAAGTCCGGAAGCCCATCGCAAAAGTTCGCGTTCCCAGACGTTATCGCCCAGCACCGGATAAGCCCGCTGACTCGGACACTGAGCATTCCGAATCGCTCGCAGCTTCCAGCCATTCTTCCGTCGCCGCACAACCTGCGACTGACTCCACCGCCGAAAGCTCTGCGCCTGCACAGGCAACTTCCGAATCACTGCTCTCCAAATCCCTCTCCGCGTCGTGGCAGTCCGACGAAGGCCGAATTGCACTGCTCCGCAGCACCTCCGATCCCGATGCCGACATGGTGCTCGTCGATTGGCATTCAGGAGCCGTGCATCTGCAGGTACACGCAGCTGGAACGCTGCTTTTTTCAGGCCAGTGGCACTGGTCAGCGCGCCTCAATGATGAACTCGCCGCAGGTCCCGCAGCGTGGCGCTGCAGCTGCTGGTTTGATGACGCCGAATGTGTATTTATCGAACTCGAAGCCGACTGTGGAAATGGCCTTCGTGGCGTCCGCCAGATCATGCTGGCAGCCCGCGAACGCTTTCTCATGCTCACTGACAGCGTAACCTCCGGCAATGCTGAACCACGCATTCAGCTCACCACAGCACTCCCATTCGCCGAAGGCACTTCCATCGAATCGGACCCGGTCACCCGTGAACTGCGGCTGGCTCGCGGCCCGGCCCAAGTGCGGCTCATTCCCGCATGGCTCGAAGACGACCGCATCCAGCATACTTTCGGACAGTGCCAGGCTCACGACGGCCAGCTCGAATCTTCAGCCCTCGCTGCCGGCGGAGCCACGCTGCCGCTGGTGCTCGACTGGCATCCCAAACGCTCATCAGATCCCGCCGACTGGGCGAAGCTCACAGTCACCGAAGCCCGACGTTACACCGGCACTCACGAAGCAGCCGGTTTTCGGATCCGCATCGGCGCCTTCCAGCTGCTCGTCTATCGCAGCCTGATTGCCGGCCGCGACAGCCGCGCTGTGATGGGTCTGCATACGTGGGATGAAACTGTCTACACGCGAGTGCCCGGCCGAGACTGTGCGATGGAAGCACTTGTATCCGTTGAAACACCTGAATAGCGAGGTCGGCTGCCAACCTGCTCCCCGCATTCACCTCACAGGATCCCATCACATGAATCGCTTCTCTCAGGTCACCGCGCTCTCGCTGTCCCTGATTCACTTCCTCGCCATGACAAAAGCTGGCGATTTTCCGCCGCCCGAGGGAATGAAACTGATCTACAGCCATGACTTTGAAGATCAGCAGATCAGCCGCTACCAGCCCACAGATGATTCCGCCTGGAGTCTGCTGAAACAAAACGACAATCATGTGCTGGCACTCACCAAACGCAACAGCAAATTCAGCCCCCAGTTTCGCTCACCGCTCAACCGCACACTCATCCGCGACCTCGAACTGGGCTCGTTCGTAATGGACGTAAAATTCCAGTCAACAATTCCGGACTATGGACATCGCGACCTGTGCTTGTTTTTCGGCTGGCAGGACGATGCAAAGCTCTATTACGTGCACTTTGGCAAGCAGGCTGATGACCACGCCAATCAAATCTTCATCGTCAACTCAGCTGCTCGCAAAAAGATCTCGCTGACCTCCACTGCAGGCACTCCATGGACAGATAACTGGCACCAGGCTCGCATTCGCCGTGATGCAGATTCCGGTGAAATTTCGGTGTGGTTCGATGACCTCAGCAAGCCCGTGATGACCGCCAGAGACGCCACATTCCAAACTGGTCGAGTCGGTTTTGGATCATTTGATGACGTCGGAAACTTTGATGACCTGCGAATTTACACCCCCTGACGCCAGCCTTTGTCCGCGCGAATGTCGCGGGGACCGTCTGGTTTGAAGGTGGCACGCAGCGTCATCCCTTGCCGTTCGCTTTACGCCCACCCTCAGCCCACTCCATCAGCCAAACCTGTGATTGCGTCCTGGTGGTCTGGGTTCAGTTCACGTCTGCTTCCTCCAACTGCAGCATCAGCAGTGCCTGTTCCATTTCTTCGGGCTTAAAACCGAATGGTCCACGACCACTCTTGTAAGCCACTCTGCCGCTTGAATCGAGGACATACAACCGCGCAGGCATGGCGCTCCACGCATTTCCGGCAGTATCGGTCACGTCATCCACATAGAACGGGATATTTGGTTTCAGCAGTGCGGCACACTGACCGGCCACCTGACGACGTTCGTCCCAGGTCTGCGGCTGAGCGACTGCGACCCCTGCTTTTTCGTTCGATTTCATTGCCCACCCATCGGTGGGATGCGCCTCGCGGACGTAAACAAACAGGAAGTCAGCATTGTCTTTTTGGCGATTCCAGACGGCTTCAACGGTGGGATACAGAGACCGGAACGGCCCGCAGGTGAAGTTTCCGAACACGAGCACCAGCGGGCGTCGGCCAATCCGATCAGACAGCCTGACCGTTTCATCGCCGTCAATGGCTTTCACCATGAAATCCGGAGCAGGATCGTTAATGGCCGGGCCTTCCTGCAACGATCCGATTTCGCCGGCCAGAAAACCTTTGATGAGAATTTCCTTTGAGGGCATGTCGCCGGGAGAGAAACCGCTGGAAGGTGGTATCAGCGCATTCCGCATCTGCTCAAATCTGACCGGCTCTCCACCGTCACTCACACGAGCAAACCAGGTTTGCCATTCGGCGGCGGTCAGCAAGCCATCACCGTCGGCGTCGAATCTGCGAAACATCCGGTTGACCATGTAGGACTGGCGAACCCACGAATTGGAATCTGACCAGTCGAGATCAAAGCCCGACAGTTTGCCATCGTGATCGCGATCGAGTTGATCGAAGATGCGCTCGCTGCCCCGGAAGCTCTCTCGCTTCAGCGGCTGGTTTGAATCTCCACCCAGTCGCTCAGCAAGCCACTCCCACGAATAGCGACTGGCTGCCGGATGAAACCAGCCATTGGTTCCATCAAGTTGTCCTCCACGGGCAATGACGAGATACATCTCCACAGCCTCGGGGAGTTTTTTTCCCGAATAGGCCTGCTCAATCTGTTCGGGTGTGAATGTCAGCAGTTCCGGGCCAGGCTGCGGTGGCTCCACTGCCGGTTTCAAGGCGGCGGGGGTGCTGGTCTGAGCCTGGGCCACGGGTTCGTCGGGCGAAACAGGTGACAGACACAGGATCAACAGGGAAACGGCACGCAGGAGCATCAGAATTCTCCGAACTGGGGCGGGTGCAGCCAGAAGCCTGAATTCTGACGTCGGCAAGTGCTGGACGGAAGAGAACCGAATTGAAGTCTTACACAAGAATCTCTGAGATCACGTTTCCGCGGACCAGTGGAAACGGTCGGCCGGACTGGTCCTGCAGAAGTGTTTCCGGGGAGTAGCCGAGGCAGTGGAAAATGGTTGCCGTGACGTCAGCGGCAGAGACGGCACCTGAGAGCGGGAACGCGGCGTGGCCGTCAGATTCCCCGTGCACACTGCCACGACGGATACCCGCTCCACCAAGGGCAATCGAAAAACAATTGCCCCAGTGATCGCGACCGGCGTTGCCATTGATCTTCGGCGTGTGACCAAACTCCCCAATCCAGACGACCAGAGTCTCATCCAGAAGTCCACGCTCCTGCAGGTCTTCAAGTAATGCCGAATACGCGTGGTCCATCCGCGGCATCAGTTGCTTCAGGTCGCGAAAGTGATTGTTGTGGGTGTCCCACGAACCGTTCCCCTGAATTTCCTCCATCCTGGTCCAGTTGACCTGCACCAGCGAGACGCCGGCTTCCACAAGTCGTCTTGCCAGCAGCACCGACTGGCCAAAGCGATTGCGACCGTAGCGGTCCCGCACCGTGGCAGGCTCTTCACCAATCTCAAAGGCTCGCCGAGCCGCCTTTCCTGCCAGCATGTCAAACGCCTGTCGCGCGTGGTGACTGAAACGATCTGCAGAGACCATTTCCAGCTGTTGACGCACGGTGTCGAGCGACGCGAGGAGTTGTCGTCGGGCTCCGAAGCGGGCGCCGGAAATTTCGGCAGGGAGCGACAGGTCTGGAATCTGGAAGTCCGCCTGAGAAGGGTCGCATGTGATCAGCCATGGGTCGTACTGTCGCCCCAGCACTCCGGCGGTCTGACCTGGCCAGATGATTTCGCCATCGTTCGCGATGTGCTTCGGAATGGTGATTGCAGACGGCAAACCGTCCCGATCCGGCCGCAGCGCCCGCATGATCGCGCCATGGCTGGGGGATAGATTCGGGGCCTTCGAGACGACGTTTTCCTGACTGAGCGGCTGATGGGGAACGCCCGTGAGCATCTGGTAGCCGCTGGAAGAATGGGCCTGATCCTTTGTGACCACGGCCCGAAGTACGGACAGCTTGTCTGTGTGGATTGCCGTTCGGGGCATCAGTTCTCCGACACGCAGCCCCGGCACCACGGACTCAATCCAGCCATATTCACCGCGAATCTCCTGCGGGGCGAGAGGCTTGGGATCCCATGTCTCGTGCTGGGGCGGACCACCCAGCAGCCACAACAGTATCACCGACTTCGCGGAACCAAAACCTGGTGACTGATCGCCTGCTGAGCTGTCGCTGGCAGTGGCGGCGCGGCTGGCGTTCAACCCCGCCAGATTCAATCCCAGAGCAGACAGGCCACCAGCACGCAGAGCCTCGCGACGCGTGCGGCCGTCACAGAGGGCAAGGGGAGCATCGGTGAATGACAACATGCGTGAACTCCGAGCGGGCGGGTGGCGGGGATCAGGTGGGAGGCCGCACAGGGCAAGCGGGGGGTGGGAGGGCGGTAAACAGCTGTCCAATATCTCAGAATAGATCGGCGGGATCAAGAACCTTCCTCAGAACGCGATCGTGAAAACAGACGAAATGCTCTCAGACTGTTTGAATGGTAACATTGGCGGGATTGATGTCCGGCTGCAGAGGCTGACGGGGACTCCGAGTTGCCGGCGATTGAGCGAATGCCAGGCTGAAATCCGCATTTTCCGGGCGGATGGGGGTACGCCTGAAAGCCACGGGCGGGTAGAATAGGGTCGGTTCTGCGAGCGGAATCCCCGCGACCGCCTCGATTCGCCGTTTGATTGACTCGGAGCCTTCCCTGTGAATCGGCCGCTGATTTTTACCACCATTATCGCCGCACTGATTGCTGCCGGCTGCGATGATTCCGCGCCATCCGGCGAATACGTTCCCTTTTCCCAGATTCCGTCGTCCGCTTCTGAAAACACAGCAGAAAGCCCGACGACACAAGTCGCTCCCGACAGCTCGGGCACTCCGGCCACCACCTCCCCGACCACGGATGCCACTGCAACTCCCACCACGGACAGTACGGTCGCCGGGGCTGCTTCCAAAGCCTCTGAAGCCACCGCCCCCGCTAATTCTGCCCCCGCCAATTCCGCCGCGGCATCTGTCACCGAAACCGCCGCCAACCCACCCATGATCAAATCCGATCAGTCAGGCCTGTCCGGACCGGCAGATCGACCGACGATCGAAAACTCCGCCTCAGCTCAGCCGCGGTCCATCCAGCTTCTGATCCCAAACAAACGCTTTCGCAAAGAACGGCCCTCGAATGCTCTGCGAGTCAGCTACGACGACATCGACCTGCTCAAAGTGCTCAACATGGAACCGGTTCCCGCCGACGCCGCAGTTCATTTCCCGGAATGGCTGAAACAGCTTGATGGCCAGACGATTAGAATTCGCGGTTACATGTATCCCACCTTCGAAGCCACCGGCCTGACATCCTTCACTCTCGCCCGCGACAACGGCATCTGCTGTTTCGTGCGACAGCCCAAAATCTACGATATCATCTCAGTCTCGCTGGCCCCGGGTGAAGTCAGTGATTATATCGCCAATCGCCCTTTCGATGTGGAAGGCATCTTCCGGATCGACCCCGGCGCAGACCAGACGGACCTGTCGCGCCTGTATAAAATCGAACAGGCCAGGGTGCTCAACTGACACCATCCCGTCGCACGTCCCGCAATTCCTGAAAGGCAGCCTTCCCATGCGCTGGTTCCTGACGCTCGCTTTTAGTGCTCTGTTCGCCGCCCACTCAACTACCGTCACCGCCTCCGTCACCGTCTGCCCGTTCTGTGACGCGCCAACGCTCGTTATGGCCGAACAGATTCAAATGTGCGACCATCTGCTGCTCGGTCGATACCTCGGCGGCGAAAAAGCCACCGACGTCACCGCCGGAAATTCCAAATTTGAAATTGTCTCGGTCGCGTTTTCCAAAGGCAGTCGCTTTCAGCCCGGACAAACCATCGAACTCCCGCAGGCTGTCACCGCCCCCGAAAAAACTCTGTTTTCCCTCATGGGCCCCGAAGATCGTCTGGAAGACTGGCACGCACCCTCTCAGGTCACAGACGTCGCCTGGAAATACCTCGCCTCCATGCCGCTGCCCACCACTGATCCGGCCGCCCACTCAAAACGTCTGGAATACTTCCTGCCCTTCTTTGAACATCCCGACACCATGGTTTCCAACGACGCCTTCGCAGAATTTGCCGCAGCCCCCTACAGCGTCATCGTTCCGCTCCGCAATAAGCTCCCACGCGAAAAAATCCTGCAATGGCTCAATGATCCCAAAGTCTCCCCCACACGCATTGGCTTCTACGGTCTGCTCGCCGGACTTTGCGGCAAACCCGAAGACGCCGCCCTGCTCGAACAAAAAATCCTCGTCCTCGACGCCGATTTCCGACTCGGAATTGAAGGTGTAATGGCTGGCTACATTCTACTCCGCGGTGAACCCGGCCTGCAGGTGCTCGAAGACGCCAAAATGCGCACCAAAGTCGCTCGCAATGCCGCGGGCAAGGAAGTCCCGCTCCCATTCAGCGAAACCTACGCCGTCATGCAGGCCCTCCGCTTCCTCTGGACATACGAACCCGATCGCATTCCCCAGGAACGACTCCGCGCCTCCATGCGTATTCTCCTCCAACGACAGGAACTCGCCGACCTCGTCATCACCGACCTCGCACGCTGGAAAGACTGGACACTCCAGGATCGTCTCATGGCGATGTATGACGACGAAAAATTCGCAATCCCCGCCATCCGTCGGGCCATCGTTCGATACCTCTACTACTGCAGCCAGGAAAAAGGGGCTCCCGCTGCTGATGGCACCGAAACCCGACCCGAAACTGCCACCAAAGCCGAAGCCAACCTGAAACTGCTCGAAGCAAAAGACCCCAAAACCGTCAGCGACGCCAAGCGATTCCTCGTCCGATAAGTCGCCCCCACTCTGTCGCGTTTCGCTCTGCGAAACGAACCTCACTCCTCAGATCCTTCGCACAGAGCGAAAAGCGACCATCAACTCGCCCATGTCCGCGTTCGCATTTCACCTTGACGCTGTCGACCACGGAACCGCTGGTCGGGCAGGTCAGTTGCAGACTCCCCATGGAACCGTGCTGACGCCCGCCTTCATGCCCGTTGGCACCGTCGGCACCGTCAAAGGCCTGCTTCCTGCACAGCTCCGCGACGCCGGCGCCCAGGTGCTCCTCGCCAACACTTATCACCTTGCCCTCCGACCCGGAGAATCCATCGTGGAGGCTCACGGCGGCCTGCACCGTTTCATGGACTGGGATGGGCCGATTCTCACAGACAGCGGTGGTTTTCAGGTGTTCAGTCTGGCCAGCCTGCGAAAGCTCGATGATGACCGCATCGTCTTTCGTTCTCACATCGATGGAAAACTTCTTGAGCTGTCCCCGGAACGAGCCGTGCAGATTCAGGAATCGCTCGGAGCAGACTTCATCATGTGTCTCGATGAATGTCCGCCATCCGGTGAATCCCGCGAAAAAATACTCAAAGCCGTCGATCGCACCACCCGCTGGGCCGATCGCTGCCGCGCTGCACAAACCCGCTCTGATCAGGCACTCTTCGGAATCGTGCAGGGAGGTGTTCACGCCGACCTCCGCGAACGCTCTGCCCAGGGCCTCACCGCACTCGACTTCCCAGGCTATGCCGTCGGTGGATTAAGTGTCGGTGAACCGCCACCGCTGATGTACGCCACTCTCGACTGCACCGTCCCACTGCTCCCTGAAAACAAGCCCCGCTACCTCATGGGAGTCGGGCGACCGGAAGATATTCTCGAAGCTGTTTGCAGGGGCATCGACATGTTCGACTGCGTCATGCCAACTCGCAATGGTCGCAATGCCATGGCCTTCACCAGCCATGGCCCCGTGCGACTCCGCAATGCCGTCCACCAGAAAGATCTCGCTCCGCTCGACCCCGAATGCCCCTGCCCCGCCTGCCGCCGCTACACCCGCTCCTGCCTCAGACATCTCTTCATCGCCGGCGAAATGCTCGGTCCAATCCTCGTTTCACTCCACAATATCACCTACTATCAAACGCTCGTTCGTCAGCTTCGCCATGCCATTCTCACAGGAACTCTTGACACCTTTCGCACGCGTCAGCTTGCCCTCTGGTCTGGTCAGGAGTAAAATCAGAACTTTTTCGCGTTCATCGCATATCAGAAACAGGAGCAATTCGTGGCGGGTATTTCTGCAATCACAGCACTGTTCACCGCAGTCCTCAGCACCGCTGCTGCAGGCTTTTCCCTGGCCCAGGACACTGCTCCGGCTGCAAAATCCGATCCCCCTGCTGCCACTGCTTCATCCGCACCCGCCCAAACGGCCCCGGCTGCAGACGCCAAAAAACAAACCACGGCCAAATCCACTCCCGCCAAATCCACCCCTGATAACTCCGCCGCCAAACCTCAGGAGCAACCCCCTGGCTGGTTCCAGTTCGTGCCGTTTGGCGTGATGGCTCTGCTCTTCTGGATGCTACTCATTCGCCCCCAGCAAAACGAACAGCGCCGCCGTCGTGAACTGATGGCTCAGCTCAAAAAGAACGACCGCGTCGTCACCAATGGCGGACTCATCGGTACCATCGCTGACATCTCTGCTGACGGTCGCTTCGTCACTCTCAAAGTCGATGACTCCACTCGCATCCGCTTCCTTCGCAGCTCCATCCACGGACCGCTCGACGAAAAACCCGAATCCCCGGAAAAGAAATAGCCCGCCAGCTGCTCAAACCGCGGAAATTTCCCGGATTATGGAGCCGGATGGCCGCTGCAATTGTCTTCAGACGGCGTTTTTCGCTACATATATACGCTTCCCAGTTCCACCCCGCTGCCCCGCGAAGTCTGTGCCATCGCGGCTCTCCTCAGGAATCCTCTGATGTCAGTTGTGTTGTCTTTTCTGCTGCAGGGACTCCTCTTCGGCCTGCTGCAAACTCCTGACGCCTCCGCCCCTGCCACGTCGGCCGCTCAGCCACCCGCCGCCGCCGCGACCCCGGCCGATCCACAGGCACCGGCTGCACCAGCTGCAACAGCTGCCCCCGCCGCTCAGCCACCCGCTGGCGATACCCCCGCCCCGGCCGCGCCTGCTGACGCCCCCAAAACCCCCGCAGAAACAGCCGCTCCAGCCCCCCCAACAGTGGCCCCCCAACTCCCCGAAGTTACACCCCAGCCACCCTCCGCCGACGACTCACCCGCCCCGGATGCCGCTGCGAAGACTGACCCCGCATCCACGCCCCCCTCCAGCAGCGAATCCGAACCCGACTCCGTCGATGCGGCCGAAACACCCCAGTCCGCCCCCGCTCGCTCAGGTTCCGAATTCCTCTTCCTCTTCCTCGTTCTGGCAATGCTCATCCTCCCCTTCGTTGCCGCTCACTTCATCGGACGAGCCCTCAAAGTACCCGAGTGGTCCGCCCGCATCGGCATCACCCTCTTCACGCTCGTCCTCGGAACCTCCCCGTTCCTCACGTCGCTCGTGAATAACCGCCCGATTTCCGACCGCTTCCGACTGGGAATCGACCTTGCCGGCGGAACAAACATGGTGTTCCAGGTTCGCGGCGAAGGCAAAGAAATCACTCCACAGGTGATGGATCAGATGGTCGGTGCCGTCAGTCGCCGTATCAACGTGTCCGGTACTGAAGAAGTAACCGTTCGCGCTGTCGGTACCGATCGCATTGAAGTCATCGTTCCCGGCGAAGATCCTCAGACCGTCGATGACATCAAACGCCGCATCACGCGACTGGGCAGCCTCGAATTCCACATCGTGGCCAACAGCACAGACTCAGACATCGCCCGCGTGGCACGCGAGATGGATCTTGCAGAAAAGGATGTCCGCATTGATGGCGATCTGCGCGCCCGCTGGGTCCGCGCCGCCGAAGCCAATGGTGTCCCCAAGCTGCTCCAAAGCGGCACCGCCATTCGCCGCCCCGTCAAGGCCGAACGCACGGTGGACGGCCGCGTCGAACAATACGACACCGAAGAATATCTCCTGCTCATCGACCCGCCGGATGAACAGGTCACCGGACAGTACCTGCGCTCCGCCTACCGAGACTTCGACCCCCAGACCGCTCAGATCGTCGTGAACTTCGCCTTCGACCAGACCGGAGCCTACCTTTTCGGACAACTCACCGGCCGCAACGTTCCCCGCTCCGGAGTCCCGGATCGCGAACTTGCCATCGTCCTCGACGGCTTCCTCGACAGCGCCCCCCGCATCAACGAACAAATCAGCGACCGCGGTCAGATTTCAGGAGGTGGCACCGGCTTCTCCGCCACCGAAGCTGACGAACTCGTCTCAGTGCTCAACGCCGGTGCACTCGAAGTCCCCATCGATCCAAAACCGCTCAGCGAAGCCACCGTCGATCCCACGCTCGGTGCCGACGTCCGCCAGAAAGGCATCACCGCTACCGCCATCAGCGGTCTCGCCGTCGTCATCTTCATGATGGTCTACTACCGCACCGCTGGCCTCATCGCCGTGATCTCACTGATCCTCAATCTGATCCTCACTGTCGGTGCCATGGTCGCCGTCAATGCCACCTTCACCCTCCCAGGCATCGCCGGCATCGTGCTCACCATCGGGATGGCCGTCGATGCCAACGTACTCATCTACGAACGTATGCGCGAAGAACTCAGCAAAGGCTCAAGCGTTCGCATGGCCATCCAGAACGGCTTCGAAAAAGCCTTTATCACCATTTTCGACTCCAACGTCACCACACTGCTCACTTCAGTCGTGCTCTTCTACTTCGGTACCGATCAGATCCGCGGCTTCGCCGTAACCCTCTTCATCGGTCTGGCTATCAGCATGTTCACCGCCCTCTATGTCGGACGACTCCTGTTCGACCTCGGAGAACGACTGGGCATTCTGCGACAAATCCGCATGATGCAGGCCGTCGGTGAAACCAGTTTTGACTTCATGAAATACCGCCGACAGCTGTTCACCGCGTCCGGTCTCTGCATCGGCGTCGGTCTCCTTGCATTCCTCATCAGAGGCGAACGCAACTATGACATCGACTTCACCGGCGGAACGCTCGTCTCCTTCCAGATGACCGAACCCGAACGCACCGAAGACGTCGCCAAAGCACTCGCAGCCGAATTCGGCGACAACTTCTCCCTCGAACGACTCAGTGTCGGCGACGAAAGCCAGGAAGGTGTCGGTACCTATTTCCGGCTGCGGACCACCGAAAGCGACACCCACAGCGAAGACGGGGGCGAATCAGAAGAACAGTCTGCCGAAGATCGCGTTCGTGAAAAAGTTAACAACGCCTTCGTCGGCTCCTCAGACATGAAACTTCGCATGGTTTCACTCGCTGAAACAACCATTCGCCCTGTGGAAATTGCCGAAGGTGATAACTCAGTCGCCGCCGTTGCCCGACTGCCCTACCGCGGCGGTGTCCAGGCAGAACTCAAATTCTCTGAAGAAATTGCGACCGGCACAGCCACCGACCTCATCGACGCCGCCCTCAGCAAAGCACGCAACTCATCCGCTGAAGGACTCTTCGGCCTCGAAGGTACCGCCGGCTCAGGACTCACATCCGCCGAACGCTCCGTGAAGAAGTACGAAACGTTCGTCGTCCGAGTTCTCCCGGAAGTGAAGTCCGAAGAACTTGACAAAGCAATCGCCGACATCCGCAGCCAACTCGACTCCACACCGCTCTTCAACGAAGTCAACACCTTCGCCTCTGCTGTCGCCTCCGAAACTCGAGTCAACGCGACCATCGCTATTGTGCTCAGCATCCTTGGCATCTCCGCCTACATCTGGTTCCGCTTCCAGAACCTCATCTTCGGCCTTGCCGCCGTCGTCTCCCTCGCCCACGACGTGCTCTTCACACTCGGTTCTCTCGCTGTCGCCAGCTGGTTTTCCGGGAACGCCATCGGTGACCTGCTCCTGATTGATGACTTCCGCATCAATCTCTCGATGATCGCCGCCTTCCTCACACTCGTCGGCTACTCACTCAACGACACCATCGTTGTATTCGACCGTATTCGCGAAGTCCGCGGCAAGAATCCGCTGGTCACCAGAGACATCGTCAATCGGTCGCTCAATTCCACCCTCGGCCGAACACTCATGACCGGGGTCACTGTGTTCATCGTCGTTGTGATCCTCTATGTCTTTGGTGGTTCCGGCGTTCACGGTTTCGCCTGGTGTCTGCTCATCGGTTCCCTCGTCGGTACCTACAGCTCGATCTATATCGCCAGCCCCTTCCTCGTCTGGTTCCTCAGCGGCAGCAACAGCGCCGCCAAACCCGCAAAAGCCTGAAACTTCAAGTTTCGTGCGGCAAAACCGTTAATCAGCCCGCATCCTCGCGGCTGAACATCCACCCAGTCTTCAGCCCGCATCTCTTCGATGCGGGCGTCTTCCTTTCCAGAGTCTCTCTGCAGCCCCCTTCCCCAGGAAGTTGCTACCGGAATGATCGACGAATCTCCTCTGCACTGGACCACTGTCGACGCCGCTGAACTCTACGAAGTCCCCCGCTGGGGCAACGGATACTTCTCCGTGAACCCCGCTGGGAATCTCATGGTCCATCCGGATCGCAACCCGTCGCGCGGTGTTGACCTCCGGCAACTCGTCGAACGTCTGCAGATGCGCGGACTCGACGTCCCGGTGCTGCTGCGATTCAACGGCATCATTCGCGATCGCCTCTACGTGCTTCACAAAGCTTTCTCCGACGCCATCCGCGAACACAACTACCGCGGTCGCTACTCCTGCGTCTATCCCATCAAGGTCAACCAGCAGCGGGAAGTCGTCGAAAAAGTCGTCGAATACGGTCGCGAATTCGGCTTCGGTCTCGAAGCCGGCAGCAAACCAGAGCTGCTCGCAGTCGTCGCCATGACCGAAGCCCAGACACCCATCATCTGCAACGGCTTTAAAGACGCCGAATTCATCGAAATGGCGCTGCTGGCTCAGAAAATCGGTCGGCACGTGATCCCTGTCGTCGAAAAATACACCGAACTCGAACTGATCCTCAAATACGCCGAAAAACTCAATGTCCGCCCCCAGATCGGCATGCGGGTCAAGCTCGCAGCCCGCGGAGCTGGTCGCTGGCAGTCCTCAGGTGGCTACCGCTCCAAATTCGGCCTTCGCGCCAACGAAATCCTCGAAGCCCTCGAAGAACTCCGCCGCCGCGGCATGGAAGACTGCTTCACCCTGCTGCACTTTCACCTCGGCAGCCAGATCACCAATATCCGCCAGGTCAAAGCCGCTCTCAACGAAGCGGCCCGCGTCTATACCGAACTCGCCAGGCGCGGCGCAGGACTCAAATACATGGACGTCGGTGGCGGACTCGGCGTCGATTACGACGGCTCACAAACCAATTTCGAATCCAGCATGAACTACACGCTGGAAGAATATGCTCGCGATGTTGTCTACACTCTTCAGACCGTCTGCGACGAAGCCGGCATTGAACACCCCAACATCATCTCCGAATCCGGACGCGCCATCTCCGCCTTCCACAGCGTTCTTGTCTTCAGTGTCCTCGGGGTTTCTCAGCAAGGCACCGAAAATACCTCCGAAACCGCGCTCGCTCCACCGGATGATGCAGAACAGGTCCTGCACGACCTCTACCAAAGCTACCGCGGACTCACGCAGCGCAATGCCCTCGAAGCCTATCATGACGCGCAGACATCCATCGATACCGTCATGACCCTTTTCAACACCGGCTACCTCTCACTCGAACAACGCTGCCTTGCGGAAAACATCTACTTCGCCACATGTCACCGCATCTGGCAGCTCACAGGCGCCATGGAATTCGTCCCTGAGGAACTCGAACGCCTCGATAAACTGCTCTCCGATAACTACTTCTGCAACTTCTCCCTGTTTCAGTCCTGCCCCGATTCGTGGGCCATCAAACAGCTGTTCCCCGTCATGCCGATCCATCAGCTGGACCATCGCCCCACCCGTCACGCAGTCCTCAGCGACATCACCTGCGATTCCGACGGCAAAATCGACACCTTCATCGATCGCCGCGACGTACGTCGCACACTGATGCTCCACGAATTTGATGGCTCACCCTACTACCTCGGCATCTTTCTCATCGGCGCCTACCAGGAAATCCTTGGTGACCTCCACAATCTCTTTGGAGACACCAACGCAGTTCACGTTGATCTGTCTGAAACCGGCGAAGTGGTGCTGGACACCATCATCAAAGGCGAAACTGTCAGCGAGGTCCTTGATTACGTGCAGTTCCGCGGTCGCGACCTGATCAATAAACTCCAGGTCGCCGTCGAAAACGCCGTCCGCGAAAACCGCATCGATCACGTGCAGGCCGGACAATTCGTCAAATTCTACGAAGAAGCCCTCCACGGCTACACCTACCTCGAAGAACCAGACGGCGAATAGCGTCGGCAAAGCAGACCAGTCCGCCCGACCATTGCTTCAAGCGAAGGACTACTCGCTGTCTTCAGGCTCTGCCTGCGGCACAGCAGTCCGCCGCGCCGTTTCGCGGCGAAAGACGGCCACGATGTCCTCAACCGGCACAACAAACAGCAGATTGTTTCCCTCGAAATCAACCGGAATCGCATTTCGAGGATGAAACAGGACTTTGTCGTACTTGCGAATCGGGAAATCGTCGCTTCTCTCGACCTGAACACTCACCTCAACCACACGCCCGGTTATCGTGGGAATCTCTGAATTGTCCGGCAAAACAATTCCGCCCCGCGTTCGCTGTCGCGCTTCATCCTTGCGGATCAGCACCCGCATTCCGAGTGGTTCAACGTAGTCCGTCACAGGGACCTCTGAAAGAAGAGTAGCCGGTAAGCAAATTGCTGGTCCGCCAAAACCACCGGCCGCTTGCAAAAAAACAACACTCCCCTGATTTTACGCTCCGTTCACCGGGTGTCACCTGAAACTCTGCCTGAATTTCCCCTTTCCAGAATCAATTTTGCCAGGCGAATCACTCCGACCGCGAATAATATCTCTGGTGTTTTTCAGTAATCAACGGCATGATTCCACCGCCCACGATTCCAATCCCGAACTGCATTCCTGCTTAAAACAAGCTTTTCCCCGGAAAGCTCTCAAAATGATTCGCATCGCACTGCTCTGCGGAATCTGTTTCAGCCTCACACCGCAGCTGACAGCAGACGAAGGAAAAACAAAGGCACCGAAGGCCGCTGCCACTGCAAAGTCCGCCCCCCGGAAAACCTCAGAATCCGAATCAAAAGGCCCGGAATACATCCGGATACGCCGCGACGAGCGACGGCTGCCCGTCGCCATGGAAACTCCTGTCATCACCTTCCGCAGCTCCGACAAATTCAAGGGCGTTACCGTCGATCTCGTCGGCGCGGTGCATCTCGGCGAAAGCTCTTACTACAAGGAACTCAACCAGCGTTTCCAAAACTATGATATGGTCCTCTTCGAAGCCGTCATGCCGGAAGACGCCGTCAAAAACGATGCGCGCCCAGGCGGTGGCGGAGCGGCCCGTGCTGCACTGCCGGACGAAGAAGAATGGGATGATGCCAAAGTCGGGTTCGCCGCCATCTCCGTCCTGCAGCTCGGCATGAAAGATGCCCTCGGAATGGAATTCCAGCTCTCAGCCGTCGATTACACCCCCAAAAACTTCGTCCACGCTGACATGACAGCCGAAGAGTTCGAAGAATCCATGAAAAACCGCGGCGAAAGCTTCGGAGGAATGCTGCTCGCTGAAATGGGCAAATCCATGTCCAGCTCTAAGCAGCAAAACCCAATCGCTATGAATCTCGACCTCGTCCTCTCCGCCCTCTCCTCAGATCGCGTCTACGCCGTCCGCCGAATCGCCGCCAATCAGCTCGCCCAGGAAGGCACCGGCGAATCCTTCGCAGGCGCCGATGGCACGTCCACCATCATCACGGAACGCAACCGCCGCTGCCTCGAAATCATGGAACAGCAGATCAAAGTCAAAAAACCCTCGAAAGTCGCCATCTTCTACGGAGCCGGACACTTCGCCGATATGGAAAAACGGATGGTAAAAGACTATGGCTTCACACGGTCCGGCGAAGACTGGATCGTCGCCTGGAATCTCAGAAATCCTGACTCATCAAAATCCCAGTCAAAAAAGCCTTAACTGGCTGACAGACTCGATTCCACAAAAGGGTTCAATGTGTCTGCTGATCCTGCTTCGTCAGGAACTGATATTGCAAGCAGCCGCACCGGTCCGTCCAGCAAAGATACTCTGTTCGCCGCACCGCTCAGCCGCATTGCCGACTTCGAATTTGACGACGATGTTGTTCGTGTCTTTCCCGACATGATCTCGCGTTCCGTTCCCGGTTATTCGTCGATACTCGCCGTCATCGAACAACTCGCCGGCCGCTGTGTTCAGCCCGACACTCATGTCTGGGACCTCGGCTGTTCCCTCGGCGCAGCTACAAGGCTCATTCGCCGCCGCAGCCCACCGTCGGCTACGGTCCACGCCGTCGATAGTTCCGATGCAATGATCAACCGCCTGCAATCGCTCATTCGCGACACGTGGGAGCCGGGTTGTCCCGTCGAAGTCCATCTGGCCGACATTCGCAGTCTGCAGATTCATTCTGCCTCGTTTGTCGTTCTGAACCTCACTCTGCAGTTCATCCCTCCGTCCGATCGCGAACAGCTGCTCACCGACATCGCCTCGGGAATGCTTCCCGGCGGAACGCTCCTGCTCGCCGAAAAACTCTGCTTCGATGATCCCGCATCCCAGCTGCTGCTGACAGACCTCCACCACGACTTCAAACGCGCCCATGGCTATACTGAACTCGAAATCGCCCAGAAACGCACGTCCATCGAAAATCGGCTGATCCCCGAAACGCTGGACACCCACATTCAGCGGCTCAGGCGAGCCGGATTTCGGTCCGTGGTGCCCTGGTTCCAGTGCTTCAATTTCGCCTCTGTCCTCGCCATTCGCTGAACTCACCCCTGCCTCTCCCACGCTCGGATTCAGAATCCCATGCACCGCCTCGCCCACCTCCGCCCATCACTCTTCCCGACAGTCCTGCTCGCGATCTGTCTGCAGTCCGCAGCCACCGTGACCGCAGGGCCGAACGGAAACGATCAACAGTCACCGCGGAAGCTCAACGTCGTGTTTATTCTCGCTGACGATCTTGGCTTTCAGGAGCTTGGCTGTTTTGGCCAGCAGAAAATTCGGACACCCCACCTTGATCAGCTTGCTGCCCAGGGAATGAAACTCACTCAGCACTACAGCGGAAATGCCGTCTGTGCACCGTCGCGCTGCGTGCTGATGACTGGTAAACATCCGGGACACGCATGGATCCGCAACAACAGCGAAGCACAGCCGGAAGGCCAGCTGCCCATACCAGCCTCCGAAGTGACTCTGGCAGAAGTTCTCAAGGCCCATGGCTACGTCACCGGAGCGTTCGGCAAATGGGGGCTTGGAGGCCCCGGCACTGAAGGTGATCCGGTCCGACAGGGCTTCGACCAGTTCTTCGGCTACAACTGTCAGAGACATGCTCACAGCTACTACCCGGACTACCTCTGGAAGAACTCTGAACGCGTTCCGCTGAACAACAAACCCCCAGTCCCGGGCCACGCAAAGCTTGCACCCGATGCAGACCCTGCCAACCCGGACAGTTACGCACCTTTTCAGGGCCCGGACTATGCTCCTGATCGCATTCGCGAGGCCGCTCTGGAATTCATTCGAAACAACCAGCAGCAGCCATTCTTCCTCTACTACCCTTCCACACTCCCACATGTCGCACTGCATATTCCCGATGCTGAACTGAAGCCCTATCACGAACTCGGCTGGGACGATCCTCCGTTCACGGCTTCCAAAGGCGGATACACACCACACTTCACTCCCCGTGCCGCCTATGCCGCGATGATCAGCCGGCTCGACAGCGATGTCGGCGCCATCACCTCAGAACTGGATCGACTCGGACTGACCGACCAAACGCTGATTGTCTTCAGTGCTGACAATGGCACCACACATCTCCAGGAAGAAGTGGACGTACCCTTCTTCAACAGTGTCGGCAGCCTTCGCGGCCTGAAGGGCTCACTGTATGAAGGGGGTGTTCGAGTTCCCACGATTGTCAAACTGCCGGGCACTGTTCAGGTGGGCAGTGCAAGTGACTTTGTCAGCGGTTTCGAAGACTGGCTGCCGACCATCGCCGAACTCTGCGGCATCAGCCGCGACCAGCTTCCGGCCATCGATGGCATCAGCCTCACACCAGCGCTTCGTGGTCAGAATCAAAAGCCGCGGGCATATCTGTATCGCGAGTTCCCAGGATATGGTGGGCAGCAAAGCATCCGACAAGGCGACTGGAAACTGGTCCGCCAGCAACTTTCAAAAAACCAAACCACACAAGAACTCTATGACCTCTCAAAAGATCCCCATGAAACAACCAACCTCGCCGCCCTCCATCCTGAAATCGTTGAACAGCTCAGTCTGCTGATCATTCAGAATCGCACACCCTCCAAACTCTTCCCACTCAAACCCTGGGACACGTCGCCACCTTTTTAAGCAGTCAGGCGTAAGCCCCCAGCAACGGGACCCAGCGGTTGGGCGGCAGCCCCCATCTACGTTTCGCACCGAAGGTGCCCGCGCTGTCAAGTGCGTTGGTTGGCCATTTGCAGGGCCGTTCGCCCGCAGGCTGCCGCCACGCGGCTGTGATTGCGGCTGTGATCGCGACTGTACCCAGCGGTTGGGCGGCAGCCCCCGGCTACGTTTCGCACCGAAGGTGCCCGCGCTGTCAAGTGCGTTGGCCGGCCGTTTGCAGGGCCGTTCGCCCGCAGTCTGCCGCCCAATGGCCTTGACTTTCTTGCAAGAGGGGGGTGCCGGGAGGGCGAAGCTCCTGCTGAGCCGCATCCCTGCCGCGAGCACTGCGCCGATCCCCGCTGCTTCGCAAAATCGCTGGCGATCGCTTACAGCGCGGACCAGCGTTCGGTGGCTCGGCAGGAGCCTCATCCTCCCGGGTCTTCATTCATCTGTTCACAGGATTCCGGAAAACTTCAATAACGGCCGCAAGGTGCATGGCACCTGCAGCTTGGCACTAAGGTGCATGGCACCTGCAGCGAAAATGTTAGAGAATTTATTGGTATCCGCATCATTTGGTATGACACCGGGGACAGTCCCCGCGGGCACGGCGGCGGGCGTGCAACAGCGGCGGTTGGCTGGACGGTAGAATCGTCACAAACCGAAGAGTCCCCAGAAACCGCAACGACTGTACTATTGCCGGGGACAGTCCCCGCAGTCGCAGGCACCGGGGAAATGAGGTAGGACGGTGGCCGGCAACCAGGGCCCGTAACGGCCTGAAGGTGCATGGCACCTGCAGCGCTGGAGAGGGCGTTGTTGGACTGTCTGCAGCGTCCTTTTGCCCGCAGTCTGCCGCCCAGTGGCCTTGACTTTCTTGCAAGAGGGGGGTGCCGGGAGGGCGAAGCTCCTGCTGAGCCGCATCCCTGCCGCGAGGACTGCGGCGATCCCCGCTGCTGCGCAAAATCGCTGGCAATCGCTCACAGCGCGGACCAGCGTTCGGTGGCTCGGCAGGAGCCTCATCCTCCCGAGTCTTCACCCATCTGTTCACAGGATTCCAGACAACTTCAAGGCGATTGGGCTGCCGCCATGCGGCTGTAACCAACCGACATTCACGGCTGAATCTGCAGCATCGGCCGCAGGATGCTGCTCCAGAGCTCATAGCCTGCATCCGTCAGATGCAGGTCATCTTTATCGAGCAGTTCTCTGCGAGGTTCTCCGGCGGCGTTGAGTGCGGGGGCCCAGACGTCCGCGTACTCCGCCTTCGGATGTTTGTCACAGATCTTTCGTATTTGTTCATTCGTTTCGCGGGCCGCATCGCGCAGCTTCCAGCGTTTGATGCTGGGCTTGATGCAGACGAAGATTACCTTTTGACAATCCGGCAGTTCGCTGTCGATGCGCCCCAGAAACTTCTCGAAGTCCTTCACGACCGTGTCTGGTGTTTTGCCGTCGCTGAGGTCATTGTCGCCGGCGTACAGAACCACGACGCGGGGCTTGGCCGGGGTCACGATGCGGCTGAAGAAATGCACGGAATCCGACAGCTGGGATCCTCCGAAGCCGTGATTCACCGCGTTGAGCCCCGGAAAGGACTTCGCCAGGTCCCATTTACGAATGCTGGAGCTGCCCACAAAGACAACGTCCGCTTTGGGCGGATTTCCTGCCGCCAGCTTCTGCTCGATTGACTGTATGTTTTCCTCCCAGCGTTCGGGAGATTTCTTTTGTTTTTGTTTTTCGTCAGCAAGGCCCGGATTCATGGGCAGCAGCAGGGCAGTGGTGGTCACCAGCAGCCAGCAGAATGATCGACGGCGGGGAAGCAGAGTCATGGTCAGGTCCGGAAGCTCTGGAGCTTGATGGAAGGACGGCCGCGCAGGCTCGGCGGACACGGCGGGACCCGTTATGATATCGTGGCGTTCTGCATCTGCCAGCCCGATCATTGTTCAGGGATTCCCCGAATGTCGCTCAAGGTGTTGCTGATGGGTACCGGAGACTTCGCGCTTCCGGCCTTCCGCGCCGTGCTCGAATCCACCCACACCGTCCCCCTCGTTGTGACTCAGCCCGACAAAACGGGTCGCGGACATCATCAGCACGTGAATGTTGTGAAACAGCTGGCGGACGAATTTTCGGTGCCCGTTCTTCAGCCACCCAAAGTTAACCAGCCGGAGATTCTGGAACAAGTACGTCTGGCCGCCGCAGACGTTTTCCTCGTCGCCTCCTTCGGACAGATTCTCCGCCCTGAACTGCTTGCCATTCCGCGATTGGGAGCCTTCAACCTCCACGGCTCACTGCTCCCAAAATATCGCGGCGCCGCGCCTGTCCAGTACGCCATCTGGAAGGGTGAGGCGGTGACCGGTGTAACCATGTTCCGGATCGAACCCGCCCTCGACTCCGGCCCCATGATTGGTCGGGTGGAAACTTCAATCGAGCCCGGCGAGACTTCCGGCGAACTCCTGCTGCGGCTCGCACAGCTCTGCGGTCCCTTCACCCTGCAAATGCTTGATCTGCTCGAACGCGGCACGGCCCGACTCGAACCCCAGAATACAGCCGAAGTAACTCTCGCACCGAAAATCCAGCGCGAAAATGGACGTATCGACTGGAACCTTTCCTCGCGACAAATCGACTGCCACATCCGTGCCATGCAGCCCTGGCCCAAAGCGACTGCTGTGCTTCACCGCGAAGAGCACCCATCCGTTCGCTGTCTGATCCAGCAGGTCCGGGCACTGGGCGAAGCTGAACAGCCGTCTGCACGTGCACTGCCGGGGCGAGCCTGCTTCATGGATCGTCGTTTGTGTGTGCGGAGCGGGGATGGCTGGCTGGAGGTGCAGAGCATTCAGCCGGAGGGGCGGCGGGCGATGGATGGTGCGGCGTTTGCGAACGGCTATCCGCTCGGTCCCCACGCCGAATTCCGCCCAGACAACTCCCCGTAAATCGCCCAGACTCGCAGAAATCCCCGCCGATTTGGATTGAATTCCGGATTTTTGGAGTCTTAGCCGGGTTGGTGGCTGACTCAGGTGGATGCGGCCGAAAACGCCTGCTTCAAGTCAGAATTCGTCCATCAAATCACAGCGCAAGTCGTTTCCTGATCGAAACTTCCGATTTTCTCGCCAGACAGTGAAGCAACGCCTCCCGACAGCAGTCAACTCTGCGGGCTGTTCTCGCCGTAGCGGACCACCGCTCGTTCCTCCTCCGCTTCTTCAATTCTGCTTCAATTCTGCCAAACGCAGCGCAGTAAACATCCCTTCTCCGTGGTAAACTGTCACTTCCAAAGCGTTGGCGGTTTCCAACGGGCGTCTCAATTTCCGGTTTTTAGGCGGTTTCTCTGCATGAGCGCTGAAACTTCCAAAGAAGTTGTCATCACGGGTCTTGGCATCATTTCTCCGGTCGGAATTGGCCGGTCAGAATTCTGGGCCGGTATTTCATCCGGTCGTTGCGGTCTGCGCCGCATTCAGCTGGAAGAGTGGGTGGCATCTCCGGGCTGCATCGGCGGAGAGGTCAGTGATTTCAACGATGAAACAGCAAAAAAGGTGCACCTGAAGACGCTCCGTAAAAGTCTCAAGGTGATGTGCCGCGAAATCCAGATGGGCGTTGCGTCCGCTCTGCAGGCCATGGAAGACGCCGGCCTCAAACCCGGCTCCGTTCCCCCCAGCCGCATCGGCTGCGATTTCGGCGCCAATCTCATGTCCAGCCCTCCTGAGGTCATCCACCAGGCGGCACTGCAATCCCGTTCCACCCGTTTCGGTACGCTCGCCTTCGACTACGACCGCTGGGGTGAAGTCGGCCGCATGGGGCTCGAACCCCTCTGGCTGCTCAAGTACCTTCCCAACATGCCCGGCTGTCACATCGGCATCGCTCTCGAAGCCTGCGGCCCAAATAACTCCATCACCCACGACGAAGCCTCCGGGGGTCTTGTCATCGGTGAAGCCTGCAATGCAATCCGCCGCAACCGCGCGGACGTGATGATTGCCGGCGTCACCGGAACGCGTCTGCACACCGTCAAAGCATGCCACGCCACCCGACTCGATATGCTCGCTGAAGGCCCCGCAGAAACTCGCGTCCGCCCCTTTGACGCTGGTCGCTCTGGTGAAGCCATCGCCGAAGCCGCCTGCAGCCTGATCCTCGAATCCCGCGAACACGCCGAAAAACGCGGCGCTGCCATTCTTGGTACCGTACTTGCCTGCGGCTCCAGCTCAGTCGCCTCACGCACCGGTGAACCCGACGAAACCGCGGCTGTGACGCTCGCCGCCTCCGTCGCACTCAGCCGCGCCGGCGTCACCCCCGCACAGCTCGGACACATCAACGCCTGCGCCTCCGGCAACCCCGGTCGCGACCGCGCCGAAGCCATTGCACTCCGACAAATCCTCGGACCAGACGCCGAACGCATCCCCGTCACGGCCATCAAAAGCTACACCGGCAGCGCCGGCAGCGGGTCTTCTCTCTGCGAACTCGCCGCCTCACTGCTCGCGCTCCAGCACGGACTCATCCCACGCACACTCAACTTCTCCGCAACCGACGCCGACACTCCGCTCGATGTCGTCCACAACGAGCACCGCCAGGCGTCCAGCGGACTGTTTCTCAAGACCAGCGTCACTCGCATGGGCCAGGCCAGTGCCGTCGTCATCAAAGTCTGACGGCCTCCGCATCGGCTCTGTTCCTTCTGCACAGGTGGCTTATGTCAACCGGCAGCCCCAGTCCTCAGGCCGATTCCCTTTCAAAGCTGCGAATTCGCCGCGACCAGCCGCCGCGCGGACCCTCCCTCTTTGGCCGCCTGCTGCGATTCCTGCTCCTCACAAGCGTACTCGCCAGCATCGCCGGTGGCATTTGGTTCTTCGCCTTCTCCGGCGGTGTCTTCCCAGATGCCGCAAAGCTCATGGAGTCAGTGCGCCCCAAACCGGAAGTCCGAGTTGCCATCGTCAGCGTCGAAACGGGTCTTTCTGCTGACGCGACCGTCGTCGCCACCGGCTACATTGAATCGCGTCAGCAGGCCCGTATCGGCGCCCGCGCCACAGGACGAATTCAGGACGTCAACGTCGAAGAGGGCTCCAAAGTGGCAGCCAATGACGTCCTCGCTGTCCTCGAACATGCAGACCTCGACGCCTCACTCGCCGCCACAGAAGCCGCAGCCGCTCGCTGCCGCAGCGAACTCCAGGAACAGGATGTAACGATCCAGCGATCCCGTCGGGACCTCGAACGTGCCGAAAAAGCCTTCGCGGCAAAAACAATGACGGCCGCCGAATTCGATGCCGCAAAATTTGACTGCGACGCCGCTGTCGCCCGCCGCGTCTCCCTCGAAGCCGCCCTCAGCCTCGCTGAAGCCCGTATTCAGGAAGCCCGCCAGCTCCGCGAAAATATGTTTGTCCGAGCCCCCTTCGCCGGTACCGTGATCTCTAAAGACGCCGAACTCGGCGAATCCATCATGCCCGGAGGCATGGGCGAAGCCTCCGGACGTGGCTCCGTCGTCACCATCGCCGACCTCGAACATCTCGAAGTCGATTGCGACGTCAAAGAAGACTTCATCAGCCGAGTCACTGCCGGACAAATGGCCGAAATCAGCGTCGATGCCGTCCCCGATCGCCGCTATCGAGGAACCGTTCGCAAGGTGATACCCATGGGCGATCGCGCACGAGCAACCGTCAAGGTTCGCGTCGCCTTCCAGGATGCCGATCAGAAACTCTTCCCCGAAATGAGCGCAACCGTCTATTTTCTCCCCGAAGGCCAGACTCAGACAGTCGAACAGCCCGCACCACGCATCTTTTGTCCCAACGACGCCCTGCACTCCGCCAACGACCAAACCTGGGTCTGGATCGTCAACCGCGACGATCGACTCCAAAAGACAACCGTAAAAATCGCCGAACGCCGCGAAGACCGCACCGAAATCGCTTCCGGACTCACCGGCGGTGAAAAAGTTGTCGTCAGCAAACCCCAGGATTTCCGCGACGGACTCGCCGTCAAACCCGCACAGTAACTCTGTGCCCAACACCCCGCACACAGAAGCCACCCCATGACTGAAAGCATCGTTCAGGTCATCAATGTCAGCCGCGAATTTCGACGCGACCAGATCACCATTCCAGTCCTCGCCGGAATGAACCTCTCCGTTGATCCCGGTGGCTACCTCGCCCTGATGGGACCCTCCGGTTCCGGCAAAACCACCCTCCTGAATCTCATCGCCGGTCTCGATCGACCCACCTCAGGTTCCGTAATCGTCTGCGGACAGGACCTCGGACGCTCCTCCGAAACCGAACTCGCCAAATGGCGCTCCCGACACGTCGGCTTCATCTTCCAGATGTACAACCTCATCCCCGTTCTCACCGCCTGGGAAAACGTCGAACTCCCGCTCACCCTCACTTCACTCTCCAGACGCGAACGCGATGAACATGTCCGCACCGCCCTTCAGGTCGTCGGACTGGGAGACCGCATGGATCACTACCCCAGACAACTCTCCGGAGGTCAGGAACAACGCGTCGCCATCGCCCGTGCCATCGTTACCGACCCGGATCTCATCGTAGCCGACGAACCCACCGGTGACCTCGACGCCAAATCCGCCTCCGAAATCCTCGATCTCATGCAGCGGCTCAATCAGGAATTCCAAAAGACCATCATTATGGTCACACACGACCCCCACGCAGCCGCTCGCGCTTCCCGTACACTGCACCTCGAAAAAGGCGTCCTCGTCTCCGAAGTCTCCTCCGACCGTACTCAGAAAGTCGCCCCCTGATGTACACTCTCAAATACGTCTGGCGCAACGTCCGCCGCAACTCCGTCCGCAGTCTGCTCACCGTACTCTCCGTCGGCTTCAGCCTCGCGCTGATGACAGTCCTCTACGGCTTCCTCGCATCCACAGACACCTATCGCCAGGAAGCCAGCCTGTCAAACCGCATCGTTGTGATGAACATCCAGGGCTTCGCCGGAAGCCTGCCCATTTCGGCCGTCGATGATGTGCGCCGCACCAAATCCGTCGCCGCCGCCGTTCCGCTCGCATGGTACGGTGGTGCTTATCAGGACGAACGCATGCCGTTCGCTACCTTCGCCACCGACCCAGCCGCTTTCTTCGACGTCTGGCCCGACTACACCATTCCCCAGGAACAACTCAAAGCCTGGCAGAACAACCGCCAGGGCTGCATCATCGATCGCCGAATCGCCGAAAGACGCGGCTGGAGCATCGGAACACGCATCCCTCTCAAAAGCTCCATCTACCCCTTCCCGCTTGATCTCGAAATCAGCGGAATCTTCGATTCCCCCAAAAACACCGACTCCCTCTACTTCCACTGGGATTACCTCAACGAAGGACTCCGCCAGGTCAGCTTCCCGGAACTCGATAACGCCGGAACAGTCTTCGCGCGAGTGGAATCAAAGGACGACATGACCGGTGTCATCAAGGCCGTCGATGACCGCTTCGGCAGCTCCGACACCCCCACTCGCAGCCAGACCGAAGCCGCCTTCGCCAAGATGTTCGCCGATATGCTCGGAAACGTACAGGTACTCATTCGAAACATCGGACTCGCCGTAGTCTTCTCCCTGTCACTGGTGACCGCCAACGCCATGGCCATGGCTATGCGCGAACGTGTCACGGAAATCGCAGTGCTCAAAGCCATCGGCTTTTCCCGCGGTCGAGTCCTCTTGCTGGTGCTCGGCGAAGCCTTCCTGATCTCCATGCTCGGTGGTGTTGTTGGGGTCGCCGTGGGCTGCGTGTTTCTGCAGGCCATGAACCAGGCCATCCCACAATTCTTCCCGCTTGCTCTCAATGAACTTGCAGGACTCTGGATGACCTACGGACTCATCGCCGCCGCGTTTCTGGGAATTGTCAGCGGTATCGTCCCCGCCCTGCAGGCCGCCAGACTCTCCGTCATCAATGGACTTCGCCGCATCGCCTGAACAGGTCTCAGCATGATCCCCGCAAAATACAACCTCCGCAACCTTCGCGTCCGCTGGATGACCACGCTGATGACTGTCATCAGCACCGGACTCGTCGTCTGGGCTTCTGTACTCTGCTTCGGACTCACCGACGGACTCCGCTACGCCCTTCAGGTCACCGGTCACGAACTCGATCTGATCGTACTTCGCAAAGGTTCCACCGACGAAATCAGCAGCGGACTCGAACAGAAAGTCGCCTCCGACGTCGCCTCACTCCCAGGCATCGCAAAAGACGCCAGCGGACGGCCGCTCTGTTCCGTCGAATTCGTCACCATCCTCACAAAGCCTCGCCGCAACAACGGCGGAATTGTTAATCTCATCGTCCGCGGACTCGATGACACCGGACGCACTCTGCGACCTGATTTTCGCATCGTCGAAGGTCGAGATGTTAAGCCTGGCACATTCGAAGCCATCACCAGCCGCACCATGGCCGCTCGCTTCGAAAACCTTGGCATCGGCGAAGAACTCGAAATCAACCGCCGCAATTTTCGCATCGTCGGCTACTTCGAAGCTGCCGGCAGCGCTGCTGAATCCGAAGTCTGGACCGACATCCGCGACCTCACACTCGCTCGCAAATCCGCTGGCGCCGTCAGCTCCGTCTGCCTTCGCGCCGAATCCCCCGAACAACGCGATCAACTCATCGATACTCTCGCAGCCGATAAACGCTTTCAGCTCTCCGCAGTCCGCGAAACACAGTACTTCGAAGATCAGATGAATCAGGCCAGTGCCATCCAGTACATCGGGTACGTCATCGCCGGCTTCCTCATCTTCGGAGCCATGTTCGCTGCCGCCAATACCATGTATGCCGCCGTCGCCAGCCGCGCCCGGGAAATCGGTACCCTGCGAGCACTCGGATTTCCACGCTCCGCTATCCTCTCCTCATTCCTCTTCGAAGCCATCGTCCTCTGCCTGCTCGGAGGCATACTCGGCTGCGCCGGCACCCTGCCCTTCAATGGACTCTCCACCGGCACCGTGAATCAGTTCAGCGAAATCACCTTTTCTTTCCGCTTCGGACCCCGAGTTCTCCTGCAGGGCGTTACTCTGGCACTCGTCATGGGACTTCTCGGAGGCATTCTTCCCGCCGTCCGCGCCGTTCGACTGAATATCATCACCGCTTTGCGGGAACGGTAGTCAGCAGCGAAACACCCACAAGCGTGATGAAACCCAGCGGAATCGTCAGGATTCCGGGCTGGCTGAACGGCACAATCGCTGACGACGCGTCCAGCCCGTACACCCGCGAATAAGCCTCACCGCTCAACAAAATCCACCCCATCGAAGATACCATCCCCACAACAATCGCCGCCACAATCCCCTGTTTCGTCACCCGAGGCCAGAACAAGATCATCACCAGCGAGGGCAAATTCGCCGACGCCGCCACGCTGAACGCCCAGCCCACCAGAAATGTAGGATTCATCTTCTGAAATAAAATTCCCAGCACAATCGCCGCTGCTCCAACAACCACAGACGATATCCGCGCCAGACGCACTTTTTCAGCGTCATTCATCTTCAAACGGAAAACACTTCCCAGCAGGTCATGAGTCACCGCGCCGGCGGCAGCCAGAATCAAGCCACTCACCGTCCCCAGAACCGTTGTGAACGCTATCGCTGAAATCGCAGCAAACAGCCACGTGTTCATGCCCTTAGCAAGGAGCGGTGCAGACATGTTCTCATCACTCACGTCCAGCTCGCCACTCGTCATCGCTCCTAATCCCAGATACAGCGTCAGCACGTAGAACACGCCAATACTGGCAATGCCCACAATTGTACTGCGACGAGCACTGGCTGCGTCCTTCACCGTGTAATACCGAATCAAAATATGCGGCAGAGATGCTGTTCCGCAAAACAACGCCAGCATCAGCGAAAGAAAATTCAGCTTGTCCGAAAACTTCTCGCTGCGAATCCCCCGAAACGTCGGGTGCTCGCCAGGACGCAGCACCTGACCGCCAGGAGTTGGCTTCGGATAGTACACCGTCGTTTCACTGCCGTCGCCATGCACCAGCTTCTCGCTCCGCCATAACACCACGGTACTGTCCTGAAGCGTTCGCAGAAAACCAACCGCTGAGAGCGGTCCCGTCTCAGTGATGCCACCAGGCAACGACTGCACGTAGCCCACCGGATGCAACTCCGGCTCTCCCTTCTTCACCCCCTTCAAACGACCATTCACCAGTCGCTTGCCGTCGGCCGTCTTCGTCATCGTCTGAGCTTCATGAAGGAGCCAGTCAGCCGATTCGCCCTCACCCGCACGACGAGCCAGCCAGACAGTCGTCCCGCCCGCCGACTCCAGACGCACAAATCGCTCCTTCGCCTTCTCCCAGCCATCCGCTGCTGGAAGGATCCGTACGTCAGTCAGCGAACCCAGCACACCGTCGTCGTTGCCAAAGTCCTCCGCCGAAATCCGCAGCTCAGCAAACTCATGACCGTCCGCGCCACCACTCGCAACCTTCAGACCACGGTCCAGAATCATCCATGTGAGCAGCGCACTGAAAACGACCAGCAGAGCTCCCTTCAAAAACTGAACCCACGTCGTGGATACCATCCCCGCAGTCACAACGATCAGAATGACAACCGCTCCCACAAGCACCACCCCAACCCACTGGTCAAACCCCAGCAGCGGAGTCACAAGAGCTCCCGCACCCACCATCTGCGGAATCAGATAAAACACACTCACCACCAAGGTGCTGATGCCGGCAGCCAGCCGAATTCCCGTTGACTGAAAGCGAGCGTCCAAAGCATCCGCGAAGGTGAACTTGCCCAGCTGCTTCATGGGTTCCGCCACCACAAACAATGCCACAATCCAGCCTGCAAGATACCCAATCGAATACAGAAACCCGTCGTAACCGTAAAAAGCAATCATCCCGCAAATGCCAAGAAACGAAGCCGCTGACAGGTAGTCCCCAGCAAATGCCACTCCGTTCACAAACCACGGAATCTGACCGTGAGCAGCAAAGTAACCTTCAGCGGATTTCGCCTTCCGACCCAGCCAAAAACTCAGGCCCAGCGTGAAGCCGACAAACAGAAGAAATATCCCAACGGCCAGGCCGGAAGACTCATAAATCATTGGTAAAACCTTTAAGGATGCTGGTCAGCGTGTCAGTCGTTAATGGCCGGCTGTCGGCAGTCAGTTGTCGGGCACTTCGCGGCTGTCGGACGGCTGGTTTCCGGATGCAGGCCCAGGGACCTCCACCCCAGACAACACATCAGAACCCGTCACCGATCGGCCTGCCCGCCAGCCCGCTATTCGCTGCTCCTCAAAAAACCATAGACCGCCGACAGCAGTACTGCTCCAAAAATGAGCGCAAAGCCATACAGAACTGCGGTATTCACACCAGAAACGAGCACGGGTTCCATCTGCGCTGGTGCGAAGGCATTCAGTCCTACGAAGCCCAGATAAAAAGCCAGATAGATAAAGAACAGAATCAGGCCTGAACGGGATGCTTTGATATTCATGGAAGCGATCTGAAGGGTTGGAGATCGTGTGCTGGCAGGTATCACCATGACACCCGCAGTCCGGGGCCTTGCCGACTACGCGTACGGCGACGCCAGACGGAATTGCGGGCGCTCTTCCAGCCACTTTGCGATGCGATCGGTTCGCGACAGTGCGACCGGCAGGAAGTCGAGCGCCTGCTGGAGGCGATCATTGGGTTCCGCACAGCTGAATCGCAGAAACCCAGCGCCGGCCGCGCCGAAACATTCACCCCCGAGGCACGCCACCCCAAAGTGATCATCGGCCCCTTCAAGCAGATACAACGCAAGCCCGTGACTGGTGATGCCGAGTTCGTTGCAGACCGGCCGGATGCACGGGAAGACATAGAAAGTGGCCGTGGGATCCAGCGTTACAAAGCCGGGGATCCGATTGAGTCCCTCAGTAAGCAGGACGACTTTTTCACGGAATCTGAGCATGGTTTCGTCGCGTTCACTGGAGTCCTGATCGAGCGCCGCACAGCCGGCCAGCTGCACAATCGGCGGTGTGCAGGACAAAGTCGTGTTGATCATCTTGCCGATCGCGTCCGTGATCTCACGGGAAGATGCACAAAAGCCAAGTCGCCAGCCACTCATTGAATAGGACTTGCTGAACGTGTAGGCCGCCACGCACTGATCAAGCATCCCGGGTTGAGCAAGCAGTGAGTGATGGCGGCCTTTCCAGACCATGTGGCAGTAGGGTTCGTCGCTGAACACAGCCACATTGCGGCCACGAATCAAATCGGCGATGTCCCGCAGGTCCTGTTCAGTCGTGATGCCGCCAGTGGGATTGTGGGGCGAATTGAGGAACACAGCGCGGGGGGATGGGTCCGTATTGAGAAAATCTTCAATGTCGGAAACCTGCGGACGGAATTCAGTTTCCTGGCGAAGCGGTTTCAGGACCGCACGAGCACCGCGACGCTGAATGTTGGGGATGTAGGTCGGAAAGTGCGGGCTGAACACCAGACACCCGTCACCCGGATTCAGAAATGCCTCGCAGAAAAACTGCTCAAATACCTTCGCTCCTGGCCCGGCGGCAATATTCTCACTGGCGACCGGTATCCCAAATTCCCGTTGCAGGAATCGAGCTGCCGAAGAGCGGAATTCGGGGATGCCGGGTGATGGACAGTAGTGAGACTGATTGTCCCGAATAGCCTGCAGGCCGGAAGCGATGGCCGATGCGGTGCTGTTAAACGGGCTGTCCCCGATTTCCAGTTCCACAACGTCCTTACCAGCGGCCTTCAGTTTTTTAGCGGCGGCCAGCACGGTAAAGGCGGTTTCGACGTTCAGAGATCGGGCGAATTCACTGAGTTGGGCGGTCATGGGAAGCTCGTAGGGGAAAATACAGGGAGTCCGGCGAATGCCGCAAATTAGGGCAGATTGGCTGGCAGGAATCAAATGAATCCGCCAGATTCTGCCAACATACCAGGCGGTACTGCGTATATTCTGAGGATCTGCAGGCCGCAGCGGCACCGCCATGCCCTTCTGAATACCGGTGAAATTCACCCCTATGATCGAAACCCGGAACCTCACCAAACGCTACGGCAGCCTGATTGCCGCCAATGACATCTCCCTCCGGCTTGATCAGGGCGACGTCTTCGGGTTCATCGGACCAAATGGTTCCGGCAAAACCACAACCATGCGGATGATCGCAACTCTGCTCGCTCCGGATCACGGCGAAGCCTACATCTGCGGCAAATCCATCTACACCGACCAGGAAGAAATCCGACGCCTCGTCGGCTTCATGCCCGACTTCTTCGGCGTCTACGACGATATGACCGTCATCGAATATCTCGAATTCTTCGCCGCCGCCTACCGCATCGAAGGCAGCCGTCGCCGCAAAGTGGTCGAAGAAAAACTGGAACTCGTCGATATGACCTTCAAACGCGATGCCATGGTCAACGAACTCTCACGCGGACAAACTCAACGCATCGGACTCGCTCGCACACTCCTCCATGACCCCGAAGTCCTCCTCCTCGATGAACCCGCCAGCGGACTTGACCCCCGAGCTCGCATCGAAATCCGCGGGCTCCTCCGCAGACTGGGCGAAATGAAGAAAACTGTCATCGTCAGCAGCCACATCCTCCCCGAACTCGCAGATGTCTGCACCCGCGTTGGCATGATCGAGAAAGGTCACATGATCGTCGATGGCAACGTCGCCGAAGTCATGCGAAAAGCCCGTCAACGCATCCTCCTGCAAATCCGCGTCCGCGAACGCACCGATCAGGCCGCTAAACTCCTCGAACAGCTTGACTGCATCGAAAAGGTGTCCGTCACCAAAGACCAAATCATCGAAACAACTCTGAAACCCGCCGTCGAAGACTACAGCACCATCCCCGCCGCTCTGATCCACGCCGACTTCGCACTCCTGCTCTTCCGCGAAGAAGAAGTCAATCTCGAAACCGCCTTCCTGCAACTCACCCGCGGACTCGTGCAGTAACCATACACACCGGTCCTCCCCGCCCACAGACTCCATTGCCAGGACCCTCGTCGCCGCGGCCGAAGACACGCCTCGACTGCTGGACTGGATCTCCGCCAGCCTCACCACCTCTCCCCTGACCCTTCGAGACTGCTGTTGCAGTTCATAGAACCAGCACTGCAGCCGGAAATGCAGCACCGGCGCATTGCAGGGCCGCAGTCCTGTTATGTGATGCGATCGGTTGCCGGAGCGGAAGTGGGGTAGGGCGACAAAAACGGAAGCTCCAGTTTTCTGCCGTACGCACGACCATTCAGGCTCCTGCATAAAGGACGCGGATCCACAGGATTCTGTGTACGGTCCACATGTGTGGCAGATATCCACTACTCAAAGACCCCATTGCTCGCTATCATCCGTCGGGGCTTTACGCGTCCACGGCTGCCATCACGGGGCGAAGTGTGCCATTCCTTGTGCTGCAGTACATCTCCGGGCGTACCCTTGCCGAGAAGATCAAAAAATGGAAATATCTGCCGCTGAGGGAAGTCTGTCGAATCGGCATCGAACTATGTGAGGCACTCGGGTTCATCCACCCAGATTTTACGCATCGTGATATCAAACCCGAAAACGTTCTCCTTGATGCATTGAACGGAGAATCTGTACGCCTCGTGGACTTTGGACTTGCAATCAGCCTTGATAATGCTGCAGATCCGATGTCGCAGGTCAGTGGCACTCAGGGATATATCGCCCCAGAGCGACTCAGAGATCCTGCTGGCCACCGAAACTCGCCGAAGGCCGACCTCCATTTACAACAGGCATCAGCAATCTATTTGCAGAAAATCTCGGTTTGATCGAGCGGTTCAGGCTCTCAGATGGGATCCACAGTGACATCCGCAAGTTTGGGGACGGTATTCAGACCGGGTGCCTTTAGGACGTTGGAAAAAATGATCCAGAGCAGATAGCCAAAGCGGTTGCTGATGCCGTGCTGGATTTGAAGAGTCTGAGATCAAAGTGTGCTGGTCAGACGAGACTCAGAGTTTGGCCTGTTGACAGATATTGAAAAACCGACGAAGATTTTGTTGAGCTGTTGGAGGGGATGCTGTGGGCCTACCCCAAGGCCCTCCCGCATTTATTGATTTCCGCCACCAAACCGCAGGCTGATCTGAAGCCCCCTCATCCTGCACCCATTTGACAACGTTTCTCCATCCCACTGCCTCGGTCCTCACCACTCCCCAAGCCCCGCCTCCCGCAATAGCACCCGCGTCGTATCGTGCGCCTCCATCACCCACGACTCAATCTGCGATGGCTCAGGAGAATACTCCAGCTCGATCGACATCCCTCCCGAATATCCCATCTCGCGAATCTGCCGCAAATATGGTCCAAAGGGCACCACCCCTCGCCCGGGTGGCAAATCTCCGTGACGCACGCCGTCGCAGTCCGAGATGTGAATGTGGATTGCACGGCCCGCCAGCCTCGGCAATTCTTCCGCCGCCACTTTCGCCAGATGCAGGTGCGAAATGTCGATGTTGGCCCGCAAAGCCGGATGGTCAGCGTCGTCAAGGAAACGCACCATCGAATCCACGCTGTTCACCAAAGATAACGGGAACGGCTCCAGCTCCAGCGCGATCTGCAATCCCAGACCCGCAGCGTAGTCCGCCAGCCGCCGGCAGTTCTCCACCCCCGTACGCCACTGCTCTGCAGGTGAAATCACCTCCTGATTCCAGATGTATTCTCCCAGCACCAGCAGCAGGTTGCCGGCCTCAAGCTCGAAACACAAGTCCAGATACTTCCGGCACCGCTCCAGATGAAACCGCTGCACCGAGGGATTGAAGTCCACAAGACCGGTCGCCACGCAGCATACGGACAGAATTGGCAAGTCTGCACGTGAACATTCCCGACGAATCAGCTGACGCTCACGCACGTCGATGTCCAGCGGGTCCGTAAAAATGTCAATCGTGTCGAACCCGATCTGACGTGTCTTTCGAATGCCCCACGCCGTGTCACGGCCCGCCTGAGCCCACGCACTGTTGATCAATCCAAGCCGCATTGAGATACCCCTTCACCGAAAACCAATAATCGTTCAGACGACATGAGCTTATGCGGGACTGCCGTTCGTGGCAATTCGGGAGCACACCGAACGGTCCGGTGCACTCCCTGCCCATCTCGCCATTCAATTCTTCCCATTCATCGCATAGCCCCCAAATAACGCTGCCTTCACGTTTTCAATTCGTGCTTCTGCCACTTTTGCAAATGAAACTCGCTTGAACCTATGTTTTTTTTTTCGAGTCCCGAAAACTTGTCTTTTCCGTACAGCGGAAATTCACTATTTAGTCAGCCTGCGCTGGCGCAGATTCTCCGTCGACGCGGAGATGCAGGGAAGTTTCCAGCACAAGGGGAGGGATTCCCATGCGGTTGATTGTCGGTAAAATTTTGGTTCTGGTTGGTGTTATCAGCCTCGGCTCCGGCATTGCATACGTTGCCTCCAAACGGATGCCTCCCGACGGGCGCGCTGTCTCCATCGCCAGTGATCGTCTTAAACAGGCCGTTGCACTGGCCGAAGACGGCAAAACTGCTCCGCGGGATCCCGATGGCGTTACAGCCACCACCGACGATAACAGCCCCTTCGCGCTCACAGAACCGTCGGCTGACGCACTTGCAGAACTGAACGAAGAACAGTCCGATAGCATTCCGACAACCGAAACAAAGACAGAATTCCAATTTGAACTGTCCGAGACTGCAGCGACTGTCACGCCTGTCAGTTTCACATCAGAGGACGACGGGAAGAAAACGAATAGCGGCACCAGCAGTCCCTCGGCTCTGACAGCAGCCAAAGACCCAGGTCCTGCCAGCAAAGACACCAGCTCGGATCAAGCCTCCGTGATGTTTTTTAACGCAGGAAAACGTGGAGGTGCTGCGTCAGAACAGCCAACCGACGTGACCACGCCATCTGCAGCACCCGGCTCGGAACCCAAATCCGCCTCCGCGAACGCAGCCCGAAGTGCCGGTGGCTTCACGCTGCTTCCAGCCGTTGACCCACCCCCAACAAAGAAGCCAGCCACCCCCACCAGCCCCCAGCCGACAAGTCCTCGGAATGCCGCAAAACCGCCCGTCTCCGCCTCCCGCGCCGCACGCGGAACAGCTTCATCGACGCCAGCCCCAAAAACGTCCGCACCAGTAACGTCGGCGGCCGCCACCGGCCCCACAGTTGCAGCAGCCGCCAAACCTGCAACAACTGGCTCCGATCGGAAAGGAACGGCCGCTCCGCAACCGGCCCCGGTTTCGCGAACACGTCCGCAGCCCCAGCCCAGAACTCCCGCTGTTCCCGCTGGTAATCTGTTCTTTACAGGAAACTCACCCGCTCCAACCGCAGAAAAGCCTTCAGCATCCGCAGCCAGCACAACGCCCAGCCCGGATTCGACTCCGTCAGCCGCGATCACGTCATCCCCAGCACAATCGCCGAAGCCACAAATGATCACTCAGGCGTCGCGATCATCCTCAGCAGCCAACTTCCCGGCCACAGCAACTCCGGATGAAACTTCGAAACCACGCCCCATTGCTTCTCGCCCCACTGCAACTGCTCCGAGTCCCATCGAACCAGAGCCGTTCAGCGAGCCATCTTTCCCTCCAGTCGAACCGCCAGCCGAAGAGCCGAAAATCGACGCCGCGGGACCTCCTGTCAATGACTCCACCGCAACCGCTTCCAACCCACCCGAAGATCTTCCTTTCATGCGGTCTCCTCGGGAACCCGAAAAGTCCTTCAATCCGTTCGAGCCGGCCGAGCCGGCCGAGCCAGCCGAGCCAAAGTTCGAACCTTCGTTCAACGAACTGGACAAGGATCCCCCAGTCGCTCGAACTCAGGATGTCACCCCGACACCACCAAAATCCACACCACCAGATGTTGACCCGGCGATTCCGGAACCCGTGTTCCCGGAATTGTCCGTGCCCCCTGCTGTCCCGTCCTTCCCTGTTGATCAACGCCCGCAAACTCCTGCCCCTGAAACAACACCAACAAAGTCTCCCGTCGTCCCTCGAAATCAACCCACGCCAACAACCACGCCAACAACCAGGCCAACAACCACGCCAACAACCACGCCAACAACCACGCCAACAACCACGCCAACAACCACGCCAACAACCAGGCCAACACCAGCACCAACACCAACGCCTGCTTCCACGCCCACTCTGTCGCCCGCACCTGTCCCCACCCCCGCACCTTTTGCCGCTCCCGCGGTCACGCCCCCACCGTCAAACCCAATGCCGTTCCCCAGCGACTCTGCTAAACCCCGCGTGACACCACCAATCACTTCCACCCCCGCAGCAAATCCCTTCGAAGCCGATCCTGCCACAAGACCCACCGAGTCAGCCGAACGCACCGAGCCAGCCGAGCCTGCATTCCCGGACCTCGATGAACCGCCGGTACGACCGAATTCAACCCGGTCGGCTGATCTGCCCGCCGAAGTTCCCCTGCCCACCGAACCTCGACCGTTTTCTGCAGACACCAAACCCGCGGTGCCCTCCAACACCAGCGGACGCGCCGTGGAAAATCTGCGCACCATGCCAGAGCGTCCATCGATCCCCACTGACACTGCGGAACCATTCCCCATCATGCGCGGAGGTAGCTCAGCTCGCAGCCAGCCGACACCCTCGTTTCCAGCGACGACTCCAGCAGAACCCGAACCCTTCCCACTCACCGAGACCCCCGGTCCGGATATGCCGGAAGAGGCTCAACCACTGCCGCCATTTGAGGAGATTCCATCACGGACCGGCGGTGAATCACCATCGTCCTTTCCAGAAAGAACTCCAGAGCGAACGCCTGGCCGAACTCCGTCCTCCAGCCCCGTTCGCGCCGTTGAAATGCTCCGACCTCAGCTCACCATCGAAAAGAAGGCGCCCGAGAGTGCCACCATCGGCATTGCTCACGAATATCGCATCGTCGTCTCCAATGATGGTGATACCGCGGCTCGCGACGTCGTGGTTGAAGATGAACTCAACGGTGCCGCGGAATTCGTATCCTCGAACCCACCAGCCGACTACGACCGCAACAGCGGTGTCATCCTCTGGAACTTCGAAGAACTTGCTCCCCAGGAAAGCCGCGAGATTGTTGTCCGCGTCAGACCCACCGGAGAAGGAATGCTCACCGGAACCGCCACTGTGCGGTTCCGAACCGAAGTCCGTTCCGCCACGCTCATTCGCGCCCCTAAACTCCAACTCGATATCGACGGTCCCGAACAGGTGCTCGTCGGTGATGATGTCAAGCTGCGATTCACGATTCGCAACGCCGGCAGCGGTGATGCGGCCGGTGTGCTGCTTCGCAGCGTACTCCCCAACGCCATCCGACATCCCGAGGGAGCGGATCTGGAGTACGAAATCGAACTGCTCCGTGCAGGTGATGAACAAACCGTGGACCTCACCGCAGTCGCTGCTGAACCCGGTCGCCCCGTTCGCATCTCAGCCGAAATCAGCGCATCCGGAATTCCTCCTGTGATCGCCCGTAACAACGTCACCATCGTCGGCTCGCAACTCACAGTCGAACGCCTCGGACCAGCCAAACGCTTCGTTGGTCGCCCTGCCAGATTCCAGAATGTTGTGATCAATGAATCCGAATTCGAAGCACTCGACGCCGTAATCACTGAAGATGTTCCGGACGGCATGCGCGTGGTTGCTGTCGGAAGTGGCGGGGAATACAACCCCAAAACTCGACGCATCACCTGGCAGGTGCCCCGAATCAGCGCCGGTGAACAGACAGTCCTCGAAGTCGAACTGCAGCCGGATAGTACCGGTCGCATGGAATCCATAGTGGAGGTGGTCGAAAAGGCCGGTTTCCGCTCACGGGCAGAAGAAAACACCGTGGTGGAAGTCGAAGGGCTGCACAATGTCACGGCCAATATCAGCCGCCAGGATCAGCCCGTGGCCGTTGGTGAACGCTTCGGCTTCACTGTCGCAGTGGACAATCGCGGAACAGCCGTCGCCCGCAACGTCGAACTCACCATTCAGGTGCCCGCCGGACTGCAGGTACTCGCAGCTGGTACCCGCGAAATCCCTGGCAGGCTGCTTCCCGGTAACGTCGTCCGCTACAGCATCGTCCGCTCACTCAAACCCGGCGACCAGCTGCCGTTCCAGGTCACGCTGCAGGGGCGCGAGGCTGTCCGAAATGCCGTGATCCAGGCACAGCTCAAATACGACGAAATGACCCAGCCACTGATCATCTCGGAATCTGTCACCGTGTTTGATGATCAGCCCTGAGTATTCTCGCTCAAAAATTGATCACCACCTTTTTGGACATGCGCCGTCTCCGACGGTCGTGATGAGCCTCTGCAGCGTTGACCACAGCGACGGTTCGCCTTATCGTCCGTGTCTCCTGCCACGTCCCCCCCCCACCACCGGCTCTTCGCTCTTCCGTCTCCCACAGGGGCTCGCCATGTCTGCCTTCCCAGCAACCCGCTTCTCCTTCCTGCTCCTGATCCTGCTGGTCGTATCGTTGCCCGTCGTCGCCGACGACGAATGGCCCCAGTTCCGCGGGCCCGATGGACAGGGCCACACCACTTCCCACGATCTGCCGCTCAAATGGAGCGAGTCCGAAAACATCGCCTGGAAGACCGCCATACCGGGCGAAGGACATTCTTCACCCGTGATTTCAGGTCGCCAGATCTGGCTCACCACTGCGATCGTCGAGCCGCTCACAGAGGAAGAGACCAAAAAACGGCTCGCTTCGATCAAAAACCCACAAGGACTGCAGCTGGCCGGAACACTGCGACTGCAGGCAATCTGCCTGAATCGCGAAACCGGCGCGATTCAACACGCTGTGACTCTGTTCAGCATCGAAACTCCGGAACCCCGCCATGCACTCAACAGCTACGCGTCGCCCACACCCGTGATCGCCGGCGGAAATGTCTATTTTCACTTCGGCACCTATGGCACCGCTGCCGTCAATCGCGAGACAGCAGAACTGCTCTGGAAAAACGACAGTCTCAAACTCGACCACCAGAACGGTCCAGGCAGCTCACCTGCTGTCTGGAAGGACCTGCTCATCGTGCACCTCGATGGCACCAACACTCAGTCCATCGTCGCACTCAAAACGGCAACCGGTGAAGTCGCCTGGCAAACCAAACGTTCCGGTCAGATGGATCCGACGCCCGAACTGCAAAAGGCATACGGCACTCCACTGCTGGTGGAAGTGGGCGATCGCCCGCTGCTCATTTCACCAGCCGCCAACTGGGTCTACGGATACGACGCACAAACCGGAGAAGAAATCTGGAAGGCCTCCTACGGCAAACTCGGCTTCTCTACAGTACCTCGGCCCGTTATTCGTGGCGACACCGTTTATATAGCCACCAGCTATATGGCCTCCCGACTCCTCGCCGTCAGATTCACCGGTACCGGAGATGTCACCTCCAGCCATATCTCATGGATGTCAGATCGCCAGATTCCGCAGAAACCATCGATGATTGTGGTCGGAGATCGGCTGTACTTCGTCAGCGACAAAGGCATCGTTCGCTGCCTCGATGCTGTGAGCGGTGAAGAGAAATGGTTTGAACGCCTTCCCGGCGACTACTCCGCCTCGCCTCTCGCGGCCGGCGATCGACTTTATTTCTGCAATCACGAAGGTGCGTGCACCGTCATCAAAGCTGCCGACCAGTACGAAGTTCTGGCCACCAACCAGCTCGACGGTGGTCTGATGGCCTCACCCGCCGTCGCCGGAAAGGCACTGTTCCTGAGAACGTCAGGACATCTCTATCGCATCGAAAATCGCTGAGCTTTCGCAAACAATTGACCTGTCCAGTCTGACCGCTGCGCTCGTGGAAGAATTGTGCTGCTCAATTCGCAGTGAGATTTGCCGCAGGTGATGTCGCATGATCGTTCACAGTTTCAGGATTGATCTTTTGCCCGGAATAATGCTGGACCTGTTTCAGTTGAAAGTGTCGATGGACAAATCAGCCGTCCCCAGAGCGTCCGACGCAAAGCTCCCCACGCGGGATACAACGACGTTGTCGCGGACGTTCGAGACTTCCAGGCGATGATCGATCGCGGTGGCGTTTCTGCCAACATCGGCACGCGACTGAAGGAATCCGGACAGGAACTGATTCACCACTGGAATCGACTCCGGTCAAAAACCATTCAGCGGGCGACGTTCGATAAGCACCCTCGCAGACTGCAAGGTGAAATCGTCGATGCACTTCACGACGGTTTTCTTTGCAGCGAGCCGAAGACCGCGGAAACCTGTCGTCGACTGGGGAGGCGACCTTTCGACTACATCCGGACTGCCATCAAGGCTGCCTTCCACAACAATCCTGCACCCAAACTGATCCCGCAGAACTGATCGCTCGGTGCACGGTGATAACCGCAGAGAATCGCACAGACAGGGCACTGAAAAACTCCCATCATCTGGGGAATCTGTGAAATCTGTGGTCCAAATCCGAGTTCCTTGTTTTCACCACAGATCACGCAGATTGCACAGATGCGCGACCGAGCATGTGATCTGGATTCTATTCCCAGACTGACTTATTCATGATTGAAATCATCGCTGGTCCAAACGCATGCAGCGCGTAATCAAGGTGCATGGCACCCTGATGGTCCTCAAGGCTGCCTGCCACAACAAACCTGCACCCAAACTGCTCCCGCAGAACTGATATCCCGGTGCCCGGTGACAACCACAGAGAATCGCACAGACAGGGCACTGAAAAGCTCCCATCATCTGTGGAATCGGTGAAATCTGTGGTCCAAATCCGAATCCCGTGTTTTAACCACAGATCACGCAGATTGCACAGATGCGCGACCGAGCCTGTGATCTTGAATCTGTTCCAAAACTGACTGATTCATGATTGAAATCGTCGTTCGTCCGGACGCATTCAGCGCGCCTCGCAAGCAGCAAACCTGTTGATGGCACAAAGCGATAAATCCCGGGGGTCTGGGGCTGGCCCCCAGCATCCCTGCAAACCGTCCCCGTAAGTTTCCAGTCTGCTTTTCGGGATCTCTATACATGTAGAACTCTGAGTTCCGTGTTACCAGTACCTTCAGGATGCCTTCTCCAAAACCGACCTCGGAAAGCGCATCGCTCTGTGAACGGTTACGCGAAATGTGCCGTGTCACGACATCGTTATTGCATGCACTCCGGAGCACATGCCGGTTTTAAAAGCGATCGTTCAGCAGGCACTGTTATATTGCAATAACGACCGCGCGGCAGGGCGAATGCAGGCACGCCGCCTGCTGCGTTTTGATATGCAGGCGTCCATCGCCTCCAGCCGACCTGCCACGTGGCTGAACAATTCATCGAATTGACCGGCCAGCACAACCCACTGTTCGAAAGTCAGCTGAAGCAATCGAAGGATCGGAGGAAGATCAAGGGAAGACGACTCCGGTTGGTCAGATGGACAACCCAGCGCTGTTCTTTCAAGCAACTCGATATAGTGTCT
>Ga0172373_10000471_pt1 | contig 66239 bp, 58 predicted proteins | sample Lak10m_2_FD_114546 | JGI IMG/M metagenome (GOLD analysis project Ga0172373, IMG submission 114546) | Freshwater microbial communities from Kabuno Bay, South-Kivu, Congo - kab_092012_10m | ecosystem: Environmental > Aquatic > Freshwater > Lake | place: Democratic Republic of the Congo... | reverse complement strand
TGCTCAGCAACGGGACCCGTGCCGAAGTATTGGCACGCACCGAAGCCGCAGTGGCCCAAGCACAGGCCGATTATGACCTGCAAAAGAAAAACCTGGCGGTAGCCAAAGAAGAAGCCGATCTCTTGGTCGCTCAGCGTGCCAATGAGCTCCGTGACGCACAATCGACACTCAACCGAGCCCGCGAAGATCTTGCTCACGTCGAAAAGGACGAGACCGATCCACGCACCGGGCGCAAATTGACCGACGCCGAAAAGAAAGACTACGCCGGCACCTACGACACTGCTCTGCGCGCCGTCGCCAATGCCGAAGCCAACCTCACCCAGGCCACGCGTGATGCTGAAGTTGCTCGCCAAAACGAAATCAGCGGCATTGCGACTGCTGAGGCGCGCCTACAAACCGCTCAGGCCGATTTGGATGCCCTCAAGAGTGGCGCCAACGCAGATGTAGCGGGAGCACAAGCCGCCGTTGCCAATGCCCAAGCCAACCTCAACAAACTCCTCGGCGATCAGCGTGATGCGCAGGTCAAAATCCAAGAAGCCAATGTGGCCGCCGCCCAAGCCGGGGTGGCAGGAGCCAAGGCTCGCCTCATCCAAGCACAAGCACAGGCCGCCATGGCAGCCCTGACCCGCGACGAAGCCACGTTGACTGCGCCGTTCGCTGGAGTTGTGGCTTCGGTGTCAACCAAGGTCGGTGAACTGGTGGGCAACACGCCGGTAGTCGAGATCTTGAACACCAGCGTCTACGAGGTCATCATCACCGTCGACGAAATCGACGTCGCCAATGTGGCCGTTGGGCAATCGGTCAACGTGCTCGTAGACGCCATTGGTACGCCGTCACTGACCGGCACCGTGGTGCGTATTTCACCACAGGCCCAAAGCGACCGTGGTGTGGTGTCGTACAGCGTGACCGTTGAAGTCACCCCCGATGACCGCCCCATCAAGTCGGGGATGACCGCCTCAGCGGAAATCATCACCGCTCAAGCCAAAAACGTGGTCGCGTTGCCCCGCACCGCCGTACAAACGGTCGATGGCGTGAGCACGGTCACGGTCAGCAAGGCTGGCACCAACGAAGAGCGCACCGTGGAGCTCGGCGTGCGTGGCAACGAATACGTCGAAATCCGCAGTGGCTTGGCAGCCGACGAAGTGGTCATCATCCCGTTAGGAGGTGAATAATGTCGACTCCCGTGGTATCCATTTCCAACGTCAGCAAAATCTTCGACGGCGGTGAAAACCGCGTGGTAGCCCTCGATAACGTGACCATGCAAATCGAACGTGGCGAAATGTTGGCCATCATGGGACCATCCGGGAGCGGCAAGAGCACACTGATGACCATCATCGGCTTGCTCGACCTGCCCACCACGGGACGCTACATGCTCGACGGCATCGACACCAGCGTGCTTGATCGCACCGCGCAGGCAGCGGTGCGCAACCAGAAGCTCGGATTCGTCTTCCAAAACTTCAATCTGTTGCCTCGGCTCACCGCCCTGCAAAACGTGGCCTTGCCGATGGTCTACGGACGCATCCCCATCAGCGAACGTGATGCACGTGCCCGCGCCGCCCTCGAGGCGGTCGGGCTGGGGCATCGCCTACAAAACCGCCCCAACGAACTCTCGGGTGGTCAAAAACAGCGCGTGGCCATCGCCCGCGCCCTCGTCAACAATCCGTCGTTGCTCCTCGCTGATGAGCCCACCGGGGCTCTCGACAGCCGCACCGGCCACGAAATCATGGAGCTCTTTCACACGCTCAATCGTGAACAAGGGCTCACCGTGGTCATCGTGACCCACGACGCAGAGATTGGCCGCCAGATGAACCGCATCGTCAGCTTGCGTGACGGGCAACTCAATCTACAGGCCTTGCACGACTACTACGGCATCGACACCGACGACCATGGGCACGTCATCAAAACACCCCAGGAGGTTGCCTAAATGTGGAACGAACAACTGCGCATGGCGCTCGAAAGTCTGCGTGCCAACAAGTTTCGCTCGTTGCTGACCATGCTGGGCATCATCATCGGCTCCTCGACGCTGGTTACCGTGCTCTCACTGGGCAACGCCCTGCAGGGTCAGGTCTTTGAGCGCTTCATCGACCTCGGCACCCGCCGTATCGCCATTTTGCCCGGTGACCCGGATGCCAACGGCGCACGTGTCACTTCGGGGTACGGGTTGCTCTCCATCAAGGACTACCAAGCCCTCAAGCAACTCACCGAGACGCACCCCGACATCTTCCGCACCATTGTGCCCGAAGTCGCGCTGCCCGTGCGTGCTCGCGCCGGCGCCGTCGAAGTCAGCTCGTTGGTGGTCGGCACCGGCGTTGGCTACCAAAAGGTGCAATCGGTGCCCATCGAGTACGGACGCTTTTTTAGTAGCACCGAAGAAGAAGATGCGGCGCGCGTAGCCGTGCTGGGCGGCCTCGTCGTCGAAGATTTGTTCGGCGAGGGCCCCGAAAACAAGGCGCGTGCGATTGGGCAGAGCGTCGTCATCAACGGCCAAACCCTGACCGTGGTCGGCGTCATCAAGGCGGCCGGCGGCCCGTTTTCGTCGGATCAGCGCATCCTCGTGCCCGCAGCCACCGCCCGCCTGCGTGTCGCTGGCAATCAAGACCTGCCCGGTCGTGGTCTGCAAATGTCTTCTATTTTGGTGGGACTGCGCACCGAAGGTACGGTGACACAGGCCGAAGAGCTCATCAAACGCACCTTGCGTGATGCGCGGCGCCTACCCGCAGACGCCATCGATGATTTCAAACTCAATTCGCCAACCCAGGCGTTGGGCATCCTCAACGGCATCAACAGCGCCATCACTGGGTTCATCGCCATCGTAGCCGGCATCAGTCTCGTGGTCGGCGGCATCGGCATCATGAACATCATGCTTGTTGCTGTCACTGAGCGTACCCGTGAAATCGGCGTCCGCAAAGCACTCGGCGCCACCGATCGCGATGTCCTCGGGCAATTCGTCATTGAGGCGGCCACCATCAGTCTGATGGGCAGTTTCATCGGCATCGGCTTTGCGGTCAGTTTGGTGCTGGCAGTCGCCGCAGCCGCTGGTCTCGGTATGATTCTCTCCATCCCCGCCATCATCGTTTCGTTGGTCTTCGCTCTCGCAATCGGCATCGGTTTCGGCTATTACCCCGCCAAACGCGCAGCCCTGCTTTTGCCCATCGAAGCGCTCCGCTACGAATAACTCACGTCTCGTTTTCACGTATCTTCGTCGCCCCACCGATACACGCGTATTGGTGGGGCGTTGGCAAGGAGCGCATGTGTGTCAATAACCGTTGCCATTCTCGGTGATCAACTCCAACGGGTACCCGTGGCGCTCACCCACGCGCTCACGCTGGCTCCGCGTGACCAGATCCGCATCGTGTTGGTGGAAAGCCAAGCCCGCCTGCGCAAACGCCGCTACCACGCTCACAAAATCATCTTCATTGTCAGCGCACTCCGCCACTATGCGGCGCAACTACGCGCCCAAGGCTGGCAAGTCGACTACTACCAGAGCGCATCGTGGCGTGCCGCCCTGCACACCCAAGTGACCACGCATCACACGCAACAGGTCGTGACCATGGCCGCAGCCGAGTATGCCCCACGCCGTGCGCAACACCAATGGCAAACGTGGATCGGCGTGCCCGTCACCATCCTCCCCAATCAACAATTTCTCAGCGAGCACCACAATCCCCTGGCGCACACCGCACCCGGCAAGCGCACCGTCATGGAGCCCTTTTATCGAGCCATGCGCCATCACTTTGCCGTGCTCATGGACGGCGATCAACCCTGTGGTGGGAGCTGGAATTTCGACCAGAGCAACCGCAAACCGCTCCCCAAACACGGCATCCTGCCCGCAGACGTGGCAACTCCCGTGGACGACCTCACCAACGAGGTCATCGCAGAGGTGGCGACGTGGTCAGATGTTACGGGCAGCGGCGCACATTTCGGCTGGGGCGTCACGCATGCAGATGCCGAAGCACGCCTAGCCCAGTTCATTGCCACCCGATTGCCACTCTTTGGCGACTACGAAGATGCCATGAGCCAGCACCACAGCCACCTCTTTCACTCGACGCTCTCCCCATACCTCAACGTGGGCCTGCTTGAGCCACTCATGGTCGTCCGCGCCGCCGAAGCCGCCTACCGTGCGGGCACAGCGCCCATCAACGCGGTCGAGGGATTTGTGCGACAGGTGCTTGGTTGGCGCGAATACATGTATCAGGCCTATTGGCGCCACATGCCCGACCTCATGCACGCCAACGCCTGGGATGCGCAACGCCCGCTCCCGGCGTGGTTTTGGCCGGGCACCACCAGCGGCATGCACTGCCTCGACACCGTCATTGGCCGGGTCTGGCAACACGGCTACACCCATCACATCGAGCGCCTCATGCTCATCAGCAATTTTTGTGTACTTGCTGGTATTCATCCGGTGGCCGTAAATCAGTGGTTTTTGAGTGGGTATATCGATGCCTACGACTGGGTGATGTGGCCCAATGTCAGCGGTATGGGGCTCAACGCCGACGGCGGTCTCATTGCCACCAAACCATACATCGCCTCCGCAACGTATATACACAAGATGGGCGATTTTTGTGGCTCCTGCCAGTACTCACCACGCCAGCGCCATGGCGATCAGGCGTGCCCGTTCAATCTGCTGTACTGGAACTTTTTGCTGACCCACGAAGAGCGCTTGCGTGCGAACCCGCGCATGGGGCCGGCCGTATTGGGGCTCCGCCATCTCGCTGCCGACGAACGCGAGCGCATTCGCCACCAAGCCACCATATGGCTCGCACAGATGCACGGCGACACCCATCATCACGAAGCATAACGAGAGGAATTCCCACCTATGCGTGGCGTCAAAAAGGCCGATCTCCCCGAAAAAATTTGTGCCACGTGCGGCCGCCCATTTACTTGGCGCAAAAGCATGGCCAAACACTGGGACGAAGTGAAATACTGTAGCGATGCCTGTCGCAAGTACAAGCAAAGCGGTGGCAAACCACCGAGCACACCACGAGGTCCCAAATGAGTCAAACCCCGCTCCCCCGTGAATTCCCCGATCGCGATGCCCTCGTGGCCTTCGTGCGCACAGAATTCGCCGACATCCTTGCTGCCGATGATCACGATGTAGCACCACAACGCGGTGGCCGCCAAGCCGCCAGCGCACAACTCGCACGCATCAAGCCCCGCCAATATGCGGCCACCCGCAATGCTCTCAACGGTGCGGTTACCCGCCTCAGCGCCTACATCCGCCACGGTGTGCTCAGCCTCGCAGAAGTCCGTGATGCGGTTTGGCAACAAGTCAGCCAACCCAGCGACGCTGAAAAGCTCATCAATGAGTTGGCGTGGCGCGATTATTGGCAACGCGTCTACGCTGCCATCGGCAACGGCATTTGGAGTGATCGTGAGCCCTACAAAACCGGCTTCTCGGCACGGCAGTACGCACAAACGCTCCCCGCAGATATTGCCACCGGACAAACGCAGTTGGCGTGCATCGACGATTTCGCCCAGACACTCACCAAGACCGGCTACCTGCACAACCACGCACGCATGTGGCTAGCCGCCTACATCGTGCATTGGCGCCGTGTCGCCTGGCAAGCCGGAGCCCGTTGGTTCCTCACACATTTGCTCGACGGCGACCCAGCCAGCAACAATCTGTCGTGGCAATGGGTGGCGAGCACGTTCAGCCACAAGCCGTATTTTTTCAACCGTGACAATCTCGCGCGCTACACCAACCAGCGTTACTGCCCGACCTGCCCATTACGGCAGCAGTGCCCGTTTGACGCCGACTACGCCACCCTCGAACACCAGCTCTTCCCACACTCACCACCGAGTGCTCCACGGAGGTAGTCAGATGCCCACTGCTGACCTCGATGCGCTGACCCACATGAATATCACCGATTTGCATCGGTCGTTCAAAGTAGCCAATCGGCCGCTCCTGCGCCGCTTGGTCACACTCGTCGGGTGGTTGCCAGCCCGCCGGCTCGCCATGAGCATGGCTACCTGCGACGCTTTGGCGGGGAGCGCTGGACTCGCCGCTGCAGGCCGGGTCATCGTCAAAGACTATGCGGGCGCCCTCGACATCGTTGATGCCGAGCATCTCCCACGACAGGGGCCCGTGCTGATTTGTGCCAATCATCCGGGCATGGTCGACGCCTCCGCCCTATTTACCGCCATTCCACGCAACGATGTCCGCGTGTTGGCGGCCGATCGTCCCCTGCTCCGCGCCATGCCCAACATCGCCGCCCGCCTGATTTGTGTCCCCGACGATGCGCGTGGACGCGCCCAAGCGATGCGCCAGGCCATCCAACACGTGCGCCAAGGCGGCGCCTTGCTCACGTTCCCGGCTGGGCGCATCGAGCCCGATCCGGCGCTGATGGCGGATGCAGCCAGCACACTCCCCAGCTGGTCGGATTTCACCGCATTGCTCTGCCGCACCATCCCCGATTTACCGGTGGTGGGCGTGCTCATCAGCGGCGTCATTTCGGGGCGTGCCCTCCGCAACCGCTGGATCCAACGGATTCACGACCGCAAAGACCGTGAGTGGATGGCGGCCACCCTCCAACTCATCGTGCCGTGGTACAAAGCGCCCCTCGTGCGCATTCGTTGTGCTCCAGCCATCACCTCGCCCAACACGGCGCACATACAACTCCTCCAGACCATGGCCGCCCTCATTGCCAGCGAGCAGGCGGCCCGCCAATCGTGCTTGCTGGCCCCTACCAGCGGAGTCATCCATGACTAATCAGCCCCAAAGCGTCGTTTGGGTGCACGGCGACTGCCTGCGCCCCGATAATCCGGCCCTGCTTCACGCACCCGCCGCACCAGCGGTGTTTGTGTTCGACGACGAGCTCCTGCGTGACTACCGCATCAGCCTCAAACGCTTGGTCTTTTTGTATGAATCACTCTGCGAGCTCCCGGTCACCATCGTCCGCGGTGACGTGGCCACCGAACTCTGCGCCTTTGCACATCAGCACCATGCCACGCACATTGTCACCACGGCCAGCGTTGCGCCACGCTTTCAGCAGATCGTCACGGCCATCAAAAAAAGCCACCACGTGACCGTGCTGGCTGAAGAACCGTTTGTGGACATCCCCGTGCACACCGACATCAAGCGCTTTTCACGCTACTGGCAGGTTGCACGGGCCCGCTTGTTCGACTAAGCATCGCTCGCCAACACGTCTTTGCGCATCAAGGCCCAACGCGCATGCCGTATCAACACCCACGCCCACAATGAACGCCGCACGTGGTGCATCTGGAAGCCCATTTTGAGGTACAGCTCACGGGCAGCTCGGTTACGCGCATTCACGTACAGGGAGAGGTACTTAACATGTTGCCGCCGCGCTTCTTGCTCCGCATGATGCAACATCGCCGCCGCCACTCCGCGGCGGCGAAAGGCGCTCATCACGGCCACATCGCTGATGTACATTTCGTCGAATCGGATAGCGTAGTCGATGACTGACAACGCCGATAGCGCATACATCGCCCGAAAAAAGCCTAACCCGCGAATAAACAACCACTCGACCGGCACCATGGGAGCGTCACGCAACGTGTGCCGGGCCCGCACCGCAATGGTGCCGATAATCGTGTCGTGCCATTCCACCACCCAGATGCCCTGGAGACCAGCATTGCCCTGCCGACGCCACGTCTCCGCAAGCAACGCCAATCCACGATGAAATTTGCGGGCGCCAAAAGCCTGCAAAAATTTATCGTTGAAGGCGTCCGCATGCACCGCCACGAGTGCATCAATATCGGCGACCGTTGCAGGTCGAATGTGATACAGTGGCGTGGTCGCACTCATACACGGAACCGCAACACGTCACGTCCACGCGGCGCTGGCACCACACGCGTCAACGTCTCTCGTCCATAAAACCACCACCACAACCACCGCGGCACTCGTGTCATACTACCGCCTTGGCTGGCGTGGCATTGCCACGCAGCAATTTTGCGCTCAATCACGTGCGTACACGGCACCACCGTGGTAATCGGCGTTGCCTCCTCCGCCACCCGCACCATGTCGATGTCGCCGTTGCGCCCAAACGCCCGCGGGTTGCGCCCGAGGAAGCGCCACAGCGTAATCAACACACGCAACGTGGTCGTGGAAAAGGTCGAATAAAACACCTGTGGCACCTGCCAGCTGGCCTCCGCCAACGCCTGCATGGTCGCATGATGAATAGCGATGTGGTCGGGGTGCCCGTAGCCACCGTACGGCGGAAACGTGATGACGTACTGCGGTTGCAACGTGTCGATGTAGGTGCGAACGTGGGCTGCCACATCGGCCACTGGCGCCTGCATCAAGGCCTCGGGATGCTCGTTGTCGGGACTCCCCGTCATGTTGCTGTCGCGGTAGTTGAGGAAATGCACAGCCCCGAGATCAAGCACCTCCGCAGCCGCCATTTGCTCGGCCGTGCGCAACGCACGTACATCCGCGTAGTTGCTCAAATAATCAGCATCCACGGTGCCACATTCCCCGCGGGTGGCGCAGATGTAGTGGACTTCCACACCGGCCGTGCGCGCAGCGAGGATCGTGCCCGCATTCCCAAACGCTTCGTCATCGGGGTGCGCATACACGACGAGCAACAGGGGAGCAGTGCCACGAGGTCGACGTTCGTGGCTCGTCGGTTGTGGCCGGAAATGGTCAGCGGTGGTCATGCATTCCTCTTTCGTAGCAAAGATATGCTGGTATTGTACCAATACCACCAATGGCGTGCCACGGTGCCGTCCAAAGCGCCGCAGGAGATAGTAATCTAACCGAGAGTGAATTCAGCATCTCAATGCGTCTACAACGGATATTTCCGCGTTCCCACCACGCATCTCACACTATCTGATACCCGAGAAAAGTGGTATAATACCCTCATAATTACAGGAGGATGACATTGACCACATCGAACAACCAGCCAAGTATTGTTGACATCCTCAGTGATGCCTTTGCGACGCTGAATCGTGCCCCCTGGATACTCCTCATTCCTCTCCTCCTGAACGCCTATCTCTGGTTTGTGCCAGGGGTGTCGTTAGCGCCCGTCATCGAGCAAACCGCGCAGTTGATGCGTGAGTTGCCCAGTGATGCTGCTGCCGACATGACAGACATTCGCGACCAGTCATTGGGGTTGTTGGCCCAGCTCGGCCAAGACGACATGCGGCCACAATTGGCGTGGCTCAACGTGGTCCCCTACAGCGTCTACACCTTCCGAGCGGCCGGCGCTAGTGCCGAGGCCCTCGGGTTGCCCTTCGTGGTCGCACTGCCAGCTTCGGTGGCACCCGATCAAACCCAGGCGTTCATGCTCGACATGCCGGTGACGTTGGTGCGTGACGGAGTCGATTTCATCGTCATCTGGGGTCTCATCAATCTCTGCAGTCTCGTGTTGAGCGGCGTATTCCTCGAGATGGTGCGTGACGGTCTCATGTCTGCCACCGCCGGGTTGCCACTGCGGGCCCTGCGTACCGCCGGGCGATTGTTGTTGTATGCGCTCCTCATCATTGCGGTGGTCACCATCCTGCTCATCCCGCTCTCCATCTTCACTTTTTTGCTGTTGAGCGTCAACCCCGCCTTCGGAGCGTTCTTGATTTTTCTCGGCTCAGGCGTCTGGTTGTGGGCCGGAGTCTACCTCGGCTTTGCCCGCGAAGTCATGGTCATCAACCAAGTGAACCCCGTCGAGGCCATCAAGACCAGTTTCCGCATTGTGCGCCATTCCTTTTGGCGCACGTTGTCGCTGTTGTTCGTGTTGCTCTTTATCATCTCCGGGCTGGGCATCGTCTTCAGCCAACTCATGACCTCTACGGCCGGGCGCATCGGCACGGTGATAATCAGCGCTTATCTGATGAGTGGTTTCGTACTTGCGCGAATGCGCTTTGTCAAAGAACACATACAAGCAATTGCAGAGAACCCACGGCACGTATAGCCGCGTAGGTGACTCCTTGTGACGAAAGAATGGGCGACGTATGAGTGATACTTCAATGCAGGCCTCGACCTACGACGAGAGTCAAATCCAGGTCCTCGAGGGGATGGAGGCGGTGCGCAAGCGCCCCGGCATGTACATCGGGCCTACCGACATCAACGGCCTGCACACCATGGTTCGCGAAGTGGTCGACAACTCGGTCGACGAAGTCATGGCAGGGCGTGCAACCCGCGTCGAAGTCTGTATTCGCGACGACGGCTCGGTCACCGTGCGTGACGACGGCCAAGGCATCCCCGTGGGCATCCATCCCAAAATGGGCGTCAGCACCCTCCAAGTGGTCATGACGGTGCTCCACGCTGGTGGCAAGTTCGGCGGCTCCGGCTACAAAGTTTCTTCCGGCCTCCACGGCGTGGGCGTATCAGCGGTCAACGCACTGTCGTCGTACTGCCGCGTCGACGTGTTCCGCGCTGGTGTGCACTACTACCAAGAATACCGCTGTGGCGTGCCACAAGCCGATGTCGTTGAAGTAGGTCCTACCGACCAGCACGGCACCATGACCACGTTCATGCCCGACACCACCATCATCCAGACGGTCGACTACAATTTCCGCACGTTGGCGCAACGCTTTCGCGAGATGTCGTACCTCAACAAAGGGCTGCGCTTCCGCTTTATTGACGAACGTGACGATAACGAGCTCAATTTCTACTTCGAAGGCGGCATCAGCTCGTACGTACGCCACCTCAACAAAGACCGCACCACGCTCCACAAACACCCCTTCTACGTGGATCGTGTCGCCGACGACGTGGCCGTCGAAATCGCGTTGCAATACACCGATTCGTACGACACTGACTCCATTTACTCGTTTGCCAACAACATCAACAACACCGACGGCGGCGCACATGTCACCGGCTTCCGCAATGCGTTGACCCGCGTCATCAACGGCTACGCCCGCAACAAAGGCCTGCTCAAAGACAGCGACGCCAATTTGACGGGCGACGATGTACGTGAAGGGCTGACCGCCGTGATTAGCGTTAAGTTGCGCGACCCCCAGTTCAGCTCTCAAACCAAAGAAAAACTGGTCAGCCCGGTGGCGGCCACCGCAGTCAACACCGTGTTTGGTGATGCGTGGCAGACGTGGCTCGAAGAAAACCCGGCCGATGCCAAGCGCATCATCGAGAAATGTGTGTCGGCAGCCCGTACCCGCCTCGCCGTGCAAAAAGTCCGCGAAACCGCCCGCAAAGGCGCCCTCGAAGGCTTCTCGCTCCCCGGCAAGTTGGCGGATTGCTCCGACAACAACCCGGAAAACTGCGAACTCTTCATCGTAGAGGGTGAAAGCGCCGGTGGCAGCGCCAAGCAAGGCCGCGACCGCCGCTTCCAAGCCATCTTGCCCCTCCGTGGCAAAATCCTCAACGTGGAGAAGAGCCGCCTCGACCGCATGCTCTCCAACAACGAAGTGCGCGCCCTGATTACTGCCATCGGCGCCAGCATCGGCGACCAATTCGATGTCAGCAAGATTCGCTACCACCGCATCTTCTTGATGAGTGACGCCGACGTCGACGGGAGCCATATTCGCACCCTCTTGCTCACCTTCTTCTTTCGCTATATGCGCCCACTCATCACCAACGGGAACCTGTACATTGCCCAACCACCCTTGTACAAAGTCAAAGTGGGCAAAAACGAACGCTACGTCTACACCGATGCGGATCGTGAAGCGTATGTTGCCACCTTGGCTCCGGCGGAGCGCAACCGCGTTGAACTGCAGCGCTACAAAGGCCTCGGCGAAATGAACGCCGAACAACTCTGGGAAACCACCATGAACCCGGCCAATCGCATCATCCTCCAGGTCACCATGGATGACGCAGTCGCCGCCGAAGAAACCTTCTCCATGCTCATGGGTGATTTGGTGCCGCCGCGCAAACGCTTCATCCAGACCCACGCCCCAGAAGTCAAAAACCTCGACATCTAGCCCCGCACATCTGCCTCTTCCCCCCCCCCGTGTGGTACGCATCCGCACGGGGGGATTTTTAATTTTTTAATTAAAAACAGTTTTTACTTGATAAACAAAAAGCGCGGTATACTAGGCGAACAAGCGACACACACGGAGCAAGGAGCAACGCAGTGGTAGCCGCCATGATCTGGCAAGCGGTCGTCGCTGCCGGGGTACCGGACCCACTCGCACCAGCACTCGACCCAAACGCGGTCATACTCAACACCAGCCTCATCGTGTTTCGCGAGGGACTAGAGGCGATTTTGGTGCTAGCGGCCATTACCGCCAGCTTTGTAGGAGCACAGGCCACACTCCGTCAGACGGTATTTCAAGGAGCTGGATGGGCGTTTTTGGCGAGCATCGTCACCTGGTTTGTGGTGACCGCAATCATCGACGCCATTGATGCACCCATGCTGCACATCCAAGCGGCCACCGGGCTATTGGCCATCGTGGTGCTCTTGGTCATCATGAACTGGTTTTTTCACAATCTCTACTGGACCGGGTGGATTACGCATCACAATCAGCGCAAACGCGATTTACTGACGACCGGCACCAATCTGCAACTTGGGCTCATCTTGCTCGGTTTCAGTGCCGTCTACCGCGAAGGGTTCGAGATTGTGCTGTTTTTGCAGCACATCCGCCTCAACATGGGGACGCCCACGGTGATTTCTGGCGTGCTGATTGGCCTCTTTTTCACGGCAGTGGTCGGCGTGGTCACGTTTTTGACGAGACAAAAACTGCACTACAAGCGCCTGCTGATTACCACCGGCGTCTTGTTGACGCTCGTACTAGTGGTCATGGTCGGTGAAGAAGTCCAAGAGATGCAACAGGCGGGTTGGTTGGCCACGAGTGCGCTCGATATCGCCATCCCGGGGTGGGTGGGCATGTGGTTCGCCGTATTCCCCAATCTTGAGGGGCTCATCGCACAATGCGTGGCCATCGTCCTCGTCATCGGCTCGTACATCGTCTCACGGGCCATGGTCTGGCGCAATCAATCGACCACCGCAGCCTAACACGGGCGCATACCGCCGGCGGGGAATCGGCGCTGGTGCTACGGGCGCCAATTCTCCGCCTCATGCCAAAACTGCGTTTGACAAGTGTCCATTTGCGTCGTATACTAACGAACAGGTGATACGGGGGTGTAGCTCAGCTGGGAGAGCGCGACAATCGCACTGTCGAGGCCAGGAGTTCGAGCCTCCTCACCTCCACCACAATTCAATACCGGTTACACGGGGCAATAGCTCAGCTGGGAGAGCGCAACGCTGGCAGTGTTGAGGTCTGGGGTTCGATCCCCCATTGCTCCACCAATCGACCACCGCAGTCAATCGACTGCGGTGGTTTCTTTGTGCACCAGACATGCTAAGATAGCCACATCACATCCGCCACACGGGAGCACCACACATCATGATGGATCAACAAGAATGGCAGATCAAACGCACGCGCATCGCACAGCTGTTGGAGCGCACTCAACTCAACGGTATTTTGCTGACGCGCACCGCCAATTTTAGCTGGTTGAGTGGCGGCGGCCAAGCACATGTCGGGATCAACAGCGAGAGTGCGGTGGCGAGTGTGCTGTGTAGCCGCCAAGGAGATTTTTTGCTTGCCAGCGCCATTGAGATGCCACGCATGCTTGCGGAGGAGTGTGTCGGCCTGCCGCTCACGCCCCACGAGTTCCCATGGTACACCCCTGCGCACCGCGACGCGTTCATCGATGCACACTGTGGCGCCGGGCGCTGGGGGAGCGACATGGCGGGTGCGACTCCGGCGCTCGGCGCTGATTTGACCGACCTGCGCATCCAATTGACCGCCAGCGAGCAGGAACGACTCCGCCGTCACGCCCAAGCCACCGGACAAGCCCTCGAGGCGGCTGCGCGCATGATTCGCCCCGGCATGACCGAAATGGAAGTCGCTGGTGTCATGGCAGCACACGCCTACGCAGCCGGCACAACCCCCGTCGTCACGCTCGTTGCGGCCGACGATCGCATCGATCGCTTTCGCCACCCAGTCCCCACCAACCAGCGCATCCAACAGCGCGCCATGGTGGTGATTTGCACCCGCCAACACGGGCTCATCGTGTCAGCGACCCGGCTGGTTGCCTTCGGTGGCCTCAGTGATGACCTGATTCGGCGCGCGGAAGCGTGTGCCGTCGTTGATGCAACCGCATGGCACGGGAGCCGCCCCGGTCGCCGCCTCGGCGACGTTTTTGCCGACATCCAAGCCGCTTATGCCGCACAAGGGTATCCCGATGAGTGGCACAAACACCATCAGGGTGGCATTACCGGATATGAAAACCGCGAAGTTCAGGCGCGCCCCGACAGTCAGCACGTGCTTGCCGTGGGGCAGGCGTTTGCGTGGAACCCGAGCATTGCGGGCACCAAAAGCGAAGACACCATGCTCCTCGGCGCCAACGGACCCGAATCACTGACCAACACGGGCAACTGGCCCATGATTACCGTCACAGTTGCTGGCCAACAATACCAGCGTCCGGGTATCTTGGTGCGCTAACCGCACATCACCACTGCGGACCCACCCGGGCCATCACAAACTTGAGGTAGCGTCCTTCGGGGAAATGCGCCGGTACCGGGTGGTCGAGCGCATGACCGGCCTCGTGGATGATTTGCAGGCGCCGTTCCGCATCCGCGGCCGCTTGCGCCACCATGCTCCGGAAGTCTTCGGGACCAACCTGGCTGGTACAGCTGGCCGTCACCAACAACCCATCCGCATGCAAACACTTCAGTGCCATGGTATTCAGGCGCGTATAGGCCTGCATGGCGCTGTCGCGTTGTTGCCGGGTACGCGCAAAACTGGGCGGATCAAGGATGATGCAGTCGTATTTGCGGCCGTCGTTGGTCATTTTTTGCAACAACTCAAAACAATCTTGGGTGATGAACTGATGGCGGTCAGCAGGCAACTCGTTGAGCACAATGTTGTGGTCGGCGGCTTCAGCCAGTCCTTGGCCGATATCCACGCTGACGACCCGCTGCGCACCACCCCGCAGTGCGTAAAGCGAAAACGCCCCCGTATACGCAAAACAATTGAGCACACTCATGCCGGCCACATGCTGCATCAGCGTATGGCGGTTTTCGCGGTGATCAAGAAACAGCCCTGTTTTTTGGCCGACCAGTGGATCCACCACGAAGCGCAAACCTGCATGCTCTTGCACGATCAAGGGCAAATCGGGCAATGTCCCCCACAACACGGTCCGCTGACCGGCTTCGTCGTCGCGCCGTTTGCTCCCCAGCACGGCGCGCAAGCCGGGATAACAACTGCGCAACGCGTCGACGACCATTGGCACGAGTGCGGCTGGGCCGAGACCGTAGTGCTGTAGTACCGCCACATCGCCATAAAGATCGACCGTGATTCCGGGCAGACCGTCGCCTTCGCCGAACAACCACCGGTATGCGGTGACCCCTTGATGGCGCAACCAGGCGCGTGCGCGCCAAGCACCAAGCACCCGGGCAGTAATCAGCTCGGCATCGAGCCGCTGTCCGCTGGTGTAGAGGCGCACCGCAATGGGACCCTCGCTATCCCAGAGCCCGACACCACGCCAACCAGCACACCGCACCGCCACCACCGTGCCGTCGGCATACTCGGGGGTATTCGCATCAATGTGGTTGCGGTACACCCACGGATGCCCGCGTTTGAGGGTTTCTCTGAGTTGTTTGGCAACAATGACTTCGGCGCGCGCCATACCTACCTGCTCACTTTCGGTGCGTAAAAAAGGCGGTACCGCAGCCGGGCTGCGGTACCGCGTCACAAAGATTACTTTTGGCCTTCCAACGCCTTAAAGTTGCCGTAGGTGGGGCGTACCAAACCATTTGGAGCCGCCCAACGCACACCATTGGCGATGACGAGGCGCACATTCTCGTCGAAGTAGGTGGGGTAGCTCTCGTGGCCCGGGCGGAAGTAGAAGACCTTGCCGTTGCCACGGTGGTAGCAACACCCGCTCCGGAAGACCTCGCCACCGGTGAACCAACTCACCATGACCAAAGTGTCGGGAGCTGGGATGTCGAAACGCTCGCCGTACATTTCTTCGGGGAGCTCGAAGTGCTCGGGCACACCAGCAGCAATCTGGTGGCTCGGCTCAATCACCCACACCCGCTCGATGTCATCGGCTTCGCGCCACTTGAGGTCACAGGTCGATCCCATCAGGTTTTTGAAGATCTTGGAGAAGTGGCCGGAGTGGAGCACAATCAAGCCCATGCCGCGCTCCACGACGTGCTTTTTCACACGTGCCACCACCGCATCATCGACTTCGTGGTGCGCCATGTGCCCCCACCAAATCAACACGTCGGTCTCGCTGAGCACCGCTTCGGTCAAGCCATGCTCGGGCTCATCGAGGGTGGCAGTCTGTACGACAAAGCTGGCGTCGTTGGCCTGCAAGCCCTCGGCAATGGCCCCATGGATGCCCTTGGGGTAAATGGTCGATGCGGGATGATCGGCATGTTTTTCGTGACGAAATTCGTTCCAAACAAGAACGCGAGTCATGGTCTGACCTCCTGTGCGGTGCATAACCTCAATACCGCTTATCACTATACCACGATGCGCCCATGCTAAAGTGGTACAATGGGAACAAGTCATTGCCATGGTTTGATGGGTATCACGTGACCAACAACGACACTTTATCAGCATCGCAACTCATGCGCAACATCTGCGCGTCAGGAGCTGTTCTTTCTGTAGAGCTTCTCTCACGTGTCCAACAGCAACGCCAACGTTTGGCGGCACCGCTCCGTACCCTGTTGACCGAGGTCAGTGCCAGTGACGATTATGCGCGCGGGCATGCGCTCGTGCTCTTGAGTAGTTGGGGCGACACGGAGACCCTGACGCTCCTCGGCGAAATTTTGGTGCGCCACGACGACACGCTTGAGCCCCTCTACGACCTCCTCGACGACACCATTCCCGCCTACGGGAGCCAGGCCATCCCGATGCTCGGTCAAGTGCTCCTCGATGTGACAGCACCACGGGCATCGCGGATTGCGGTCTGCTCAACCTTGAGCTTGATTGCTCACCTGCACCCGTTGACACGGCGCACCGTGACCCGCATGTTGCGCGGTGCACTCCCGGATCCCGCCTCCGATCAACACTACGACCCCGAATTGTGGTCGTGGGTGGTGGTTTCGTTGACCGAGCTCCGGAGTCACACGCTCCGGAAGCACATCGACCAACTTTTCCGCAATGGCATGCTCGACCCAGGCATTTGCGGCCGTCCCGATGATGTCCGCAAAGCGCTCAGCGATACATTGCGGCCAATTTCGTTCCGCGACCCCATCTTACTCTACACGAGTGGACAATAAGCTCATGTTTTCATTGCCAACGCTCACCACTCTGCAACAGCGCACCTTGATGGCCTGTATCACCGCGCTCTTCGTTTGCGTGGCGGGGGCCGCAGTCTTGGTCTACACGTATTTTTGGGTGCCGTTTGTGCTGATTGCAGCGATTGCAGTGGCCTACTACGTACTCGGCAACACACGCCTCATGCTGGCTACCATCGTATTGTTGATTACGGTGTTGCCATTCGGCACGTTACCGTTCCGGGCTGTGATTACGCCATCCCTGTTATCCATGGCCATTTTGGCGTTGCTCGGCGTGCGCATGATTCACATCTTGACCACGCCCGAATACCGTCTCGACATGACGTGGTTTGCACCACTCGCACTCGGTTTTATTGGTTACACGTTTTTTGCGCTTTTTCTAGGGGCACGCGGGCTTCCTGATCCGACCACTCTGCACAACTACGCCAAATTCTTGCTGGGCATCTTGTTGATGTTCGCCATTCTCGACAGCGTGCACACCGACACCGACGTGCAGTGGGCCCTCCGCCTCTTGCTGATTGGTGGGACCATTTCTGCGCTCATCGGCTTGGTGTTGTACATCATTCCCGATACGCTGTCCGAACAGATTTTGGTGGCACTCGGGCGCATCGGCTACCCCACTTCGGGGCGCGTACTGCGCTACGTCGAGGACAACACCGATGGTTTGATGCGCGCCATCGGCTTCAGCGTTGACCCCAACAGTTACGGGGGCATGTTGTCCATCATTGGTGCCATTGCGGCCACACAGACCATCGTAGAGCGCCCCATTTTCAACCGGCGCATCATGGCGTTCATCACCGCAATCGTGGTGCTCACGCTCTTCTTGACGTTCTCCAGAGCAGCTCTCGGCGGACTCATCGTGGCAGCCATTTATGTGGCAACCGTGCGCTATCGCCGGTTGTGGTGGCTCATCATTGGCGGCGGGTTGTTGGCCACGTTTTTGTTGGTCTTTCTCGGCGTCGGTGAGCAGTTCGTCAACCGCGTCGTACAAGGAGTGCAATTCCAAGACCAAGCAAACCAGATGCGCCTTGCGGAGTTCAACAACGCCATTGCGGTCATCCAGGCCTACCCATTCTTCGGGATTGGCTTCGGATTGGCACCCGACATCGACCTCGTGGCCGGTGTGTCGAGCATTTATTTGGCGATTGCACAACGCATCGGGCTCATCGGGCTCATCTACTTTTTGGTACTGATGGGTGCGTTGTTTGTACAGAGTTGGCAGAGCATGCAACGCGCCATTGCGCAACACGACGAAGTTCACGCCAGCTGGCTCATCGGCTTCCAAGCCGGCATTGTGGCCGCGCTGGCAGTCGGGCTGCTCGACCACTATTTCTTCAACATCGAGTTCAGCCACATGACCGCCCTGCTCTGGTGTACGATTGGCCTCAAGTTGGCCATTGCGCGCAATATTGCTCAGACCGAGGAAGAAACCGTCGCATGAATCCGTTCATCATCGGCATTGCTGGCGGCAGTGGCGCCGGCAAAACCACCATCGCCCAGCGCATCATTGCAGAAATTGGCGCTGAACACGTCGCCAGCATCAGCTACGACACCTACTACAACGACCTCAGCCACCTTTCGTTGGCAGAGCGTCAAGCCTGTAATTTTGACCATCCGGACGCGTTCGACACCGCACTGTGTATCGCACAACTCGATCGGTTTTGTGCTGGTCAAGCCATCAACGTGCCCAATTATGACTTTGCGCTCTACACACGGGTAGGCACCGGCCAACGCATTGAGCCACGACCAATTTTGTTGATTGACGGCATTTTAATCTTCGTTGACCCTGCTCTCCGTCAACGCATGCATTTGCGCGTGTTCATCGACACCGCCGACGATTTGCGCATTGTGCGGCGCATCCTACGCGACACGCGCGAGCGCGGACGGAGCGTGGATTCGGTGTGTCAGCAGTACATCGATACCGTGCGCCCGATGCACCACACCTTCGTAGAGCCATCGCGGGCCTACGCAGATATGATTATCCCGGGGGCCAACGACGCCACCCCGGCACTTGATGTCATCTGCAATCACATCCGCCACATCTTGACGCTCCAACAATTGCCGTCCGCATGAGGGAAGGTGGGCCATGCCCATTACCATTTATCCTTTGCCGCCACAACTCACGTACAGCCCCTATTTGGACGCGCTGTATGCGGCCTGTGATCCACAGGAATTCATCATCGACCGCCGCTCGCCGCGGCGAAGTGTGCTGGCGATGTTGTTTCGTGCGCATCCACGACTGTTGCACCTGCATTTTTTCGATGCCATCATTCAGCGCCCCAGCAAATTCGTCACGTGGGTGCGCATGGTAGCCTGGATTATGCTGTTGATGCTCTTGCGGTGGCGTGGTGTCAAAATCATCTGGACGGCGCACAACATTGAGCCCCATGAGTGCTACCACCCCGCACTTGCTCAACGCACCATTCATCATCTCCTCAAACAGTGCCATGCGGTCACCGTGCACCACCACGCCACCAAACGGGCAATCCTCGAGCTTTACGGCGAACGCGCTCCGATTACGGTGATTCCGCACGGACATGCGGTGCGTCCCTTTGGTCAGCTCCCGTCACGGCATAGCGCACGCCAACAACTCGGGTTCGACGCTGACACGCCGGTTTTTCTCTATTTGGGGTTAATCCGCCGCTACAAGGGCATCGAGCAACTCATCGATGCCATGGAGCTCCTGCCACACGTCCACATGGTCGTCGCCGGACATCCTAGCGACCGAGTCTATCTCTCGGAGCTCCACCAAATGACTGCTCGGCGCATCAACGTGACCTTGCGGCCCCGCTTTCTCCCCGATCAAGAGGCCGCACAATACCTCGCGGCCTGCAACGGCCTCATCCTGCCCTATCGACACATCACGACATCGGGAATGTTGGTCGCCGCCCAAGCCGCCGGTATCGCCTGCATCGTGCCCAATTTGCCACCGCTCCTCGAGCAAGTCAAAGACGGGGTGACTGGCTTCGTCTACCACGCCGAGCACACTAATTCGTTGATTCAAGCCATCGAGCGCTGTCTACAGAGCGACGGCACCGAAAAAATCGGCGCGCAAGCACGTGCCTCTTTGGCCAAACACACTTGGCCACTCGTCGCCCAACAGTTCATGCGGCTCTACTGCGACGTATACACGGACACCGGCGCAGTATGAGCGCGCCCCTCGTCAGCATCATCGTGGTACTCTACCGGAGTGAAGCACTCTTGGCTGACTTTGGCGCCGCCCTTGCCCGCCATACGCCCGAGCTCACTTACGAGCTGATTCTCGTCGACAATCAACCGCATCACGATCCGCGCCCTCAGTTCCCCTACCCCGCTCGCTGGATACCACTCGCGCACAACGTGGGCTACGGGACCGCATGCAACCGTGGTGTCACCGAAGCACGTGGCACGTACGTGGTCTGCATGAACCCAGATGTCATCGTGACCAGCGCCTGGTTGCCGCCCCTCATCACCGCACTGGCCACACATGCCGAGATTGCCTTGATTGCACCAGAATCGCCGCTGGCCCCTGAAACGTTCCAGCGCCAGGCCAGCATCAGTGATCGCCACACCCTCTCGGGAGCAGTCCTTGCGGCACGCCGCAACACATGGCAACGACTCGGGGGATTCGACGAGCAGATTTTTTTGTACTGGGAAGACACAGAGCTGTGCTGGCGGGCACAGGTACTCGGCTACCGCACCGTTGTCGCCGGCGACAGCTTGGTCATCCACCGTCGTGGCGGGAGCGGCGGCGGTGCGACCGAATGGCGCCATCAATACATTCAAAACGGCATCTACACGCACCTCAAATTAGCCCCGATCCCGCGCCTCATCTCCTTTGTGGCACGGCAGTGCATCGGCAGTCTGTGGTACGGTCTGCGCTCCGGCGACCGCCGCATTCTGACGGCCTGGTGGTGGAACCTGCGCCACCTGCAATCCACCTTGCGCCTACGGAGTAGGCTACGCCGCCAAATCTCGCTATAATAGCTACAAGGACAACCAAACGGAGCAGAGGACGCAATGACAGCGCCACGGGCACATTTAGTCTACATTATCAGCCCACAAAGCCAAATCGACATCATCCACGCCATTGCCACGCTGGTTGACCACATGGTCACGCTTCCATTTGACATCACCATCGTTGATATTGCAGATCACCCCAAACCGGCCTTGGCCGCCATCCAGCGCCAACATCCCCAGGTCAACATCATCATGATCGAAGCGATGCCGCCCATGTCATGGTTCAAGCGCGTACGGGTGCTCATCAATGCGCTCCGTGCGATTCGTCCGTCCATCGTGCATTTGTTTGCAGACACCATCGATACCAGCCTCGATCTGATTACGGCCTGCTGGGCGGCACAGGTGCCGTGGCGCATCGCCACCGTGGCCAATGTCTTCGCACGGAGCACCACGGACGGCGCCAGACCGTTGTTTGCGCTCATTCGCGGTCGCCTTTTGCAATCGCTCCACGAGTTCATCACGTTTACCAGTCACGCCAAAACCATCCTAGTCAACGAATACCAGCTCCGCCATGATTTGGTGCGGGTCATCCCGATTGGCATTGACAGCCAAACCTATGCGCTTCACGCGATTCCCACACGTCAACGCCACGACTTTCAGCTTCCGTCGGAGTCCCCGTTAATTGTAGCCATGGGGCCATTGGTGCACGCCAAAGGACACGCCGTGCTCATTCACGCCATGGACCACATCTGGCAACAGATTCCCGAAGCGCAGCTCTTAATTGTTGGTGATGGTCCAGAATCCAAGGAGTTGTTGGTTCAGGCACAACACCGCCTCTTCCCAGGGCAAATTCATTTCATGGGCGCCCTGAGTCAGCCCCAACTGTTGATGCCCCTCGTTGACGTGTTTGTACAGCCGTCGTATAGCGAGCCCATGTCGTTTCATCTGTTGCTCGCCATGGCCCTCGAACGCCCCGTCGTCGCTGCTTCCATCCCCAACATCAGTGCCATCGTGGAATCCAACGCCAGTGGTTTGTTGGTGCGACCCGGCGATTCTCAGGCTCTCGCCAGTGCCATTCTGCGCATCTGGCATGACGCCCAACTGCGCATCAACGTGTCACTGAACGCCCGCACCCGTGTCTCGCAACGGTTTGAGCTCCGTCGGTGGCAACACGACACGGCGGCTTGCTACCGGGTGCGCACCTAATGGTTGCCCGATGAGCACACCAACACTGCCACACATCTTCATTCTCAGCCCGGTGGCCCCGTTTCCGCCCCACTCAGGAGGCACCCAGCACCTCTACCAGCTCGTGCGCCTGCTCAGTGCCTCGTTCCAAATCACCCTGTGCGTGGTCCACCCGGCAAGTCGCCCTCCTCCTTGGGGCGACTTGCCCGATTACGGCGTACGGTGTCTTGCCTTTGTGCAGACACCCGCTCCGCAGTGGTGGTTGCCCCCCATGGCACGCGCCACCTACGCCGCCACGCTGGTGCAGTTTCTCAGGCACCAGCTCCCGGCACATACGCCGTGCATCGTACAACTCGAGTTTGGCTCCATGCTCCACTACCAGGCGTATCTCCCCCAAGGAGCTGTCTGCGTTGCCACGTTGCACAACCTCGACAGCCGAGCGCTTGCGCATCGTCTCACCCACACCACACAGTGGGGCGCCTGGGTACGACGCGCGCTCGGGATTCCCGTAGTCAGAGCATACGAACGGCGATACCTCGGGAGTTGTCACGCCATCATTACCCACGCCAGCGCAGACGCTGAGGCCGTCCGTCGCCTCGGCGGCACCCCTCATCCGCTCACCATTCCTACGGGCATCCGCATGCCCAGCCAACACCACGCCCTCCCACCAGATCCAGTGTTGGTGTTCGTGGGCAATGGCCGGCATCACGCAAACCTCGATGGTCTCACCTGGTTTCTCGCCCACTGTTGGGCAGATCTCTGCCGGCAACTCCCCGGGGTTCACCTGCACCTCGTGGGCGACGCCTTGCCCCACACCAGTGATCCTCGCATCAGCACCCACGGCATGGTCGCCGACGTGGCGCCGTATTATGCTCAGGCCCGCGTCGCCATTGCACCGATTTGGTGGGGTGCCGGAGTACGGGTCAAAATCCTCGAAGCGTGGGCCTTCCAGCGCCCGGTGGTTACCACTCCCATCGGCTATAGTGGGCTCGAGCACCACGGCGCTGCCGTCAGCGTAGCCGACACCGCCGCACAATTCGTTGCCGCCGTTGTAGGCCTCTGCACCCAGTCCGCCGCTGCCGAAACACTCGTTGCCACGGGGTGGAATGCGGTCCAAGACTACCATTGGGAGCAGGTGGGCGCGCAGGTGAGCGCCGCCTACCGCCAACTCCTCGCGGAGGTGACCCCATGACCGACCATCAGCACGACAATCCACAGCCGCACATTGCCGTCATCATTCCCACCTTGACGGACGCCACCCCGGATCTGCTCGCGTCCATTGCCAGGCAACACCTCGCACCGCGTGAGATTATCGTGGTGCGGGGCGTGTCCCCCAACGGCAAAGCACGCAACCACGGTGTCGCTCAGACCCAGGCCGACTGGGTGTTGTTCATCGACGACGATGCCGTCCTCGGTCATGCCGATGTACTGGGCCAGCTCTACGCCGCCAGCCAACACCATCACGGCGCCGTCGTCGGCAGCGCCCGCCTGTTGCCACCCGATGCGCCACCGTTCCAACGCCACGTCGCCGCCCAAGTCGCACGCATCGAGCACCCAGTCGTTGACCACGACACCGCCACGCCACCCGTCGCTCCCGATTTCTACACCACCATTACCACCACCTGTTGTGGCATGCCCCGGCAACTCTGGCAGGCACTGGGGGGTTTCAACGAGCAACTCCATCGCGGCGTCGACACCGAGTTTTTCGTGCGCCTCCACCGGCTACACCCACACGTTGCCATCGTTCAAGTGGCGCACACCTGGGTGTACCATCCCGCTCCCGCCACATTCCGTGCCTTGTGGCACAAACAATTCGCCTATGGGAGCGGGCACGCCCAAGAGGTGCGGAGCGACCCGAGCCGGGCCCGCGGTGGCAATTTTTTGCATACGCCGCTCCACGCACTCATCTGGATAAGTGTGCGCACCCTGCTGATGCCCCTGCATGCGTTTGTGCCCTATTCGTTTGCTGACCGGCGCTGGCGTATCGGGTGGTACCCCCTCAAGGCACTCGCATCGTGGGCCAGTGCACTCGGCTACGTCAGTGGATGGTATAGCCATGAACACTCCTAAATTGCCGTCGTTCGTACTCTGTGTCGATGCCCGCTTTATCACGCCACATTTCCCAGGCATCGGCCGCGTCCTCAGCGCCCTCATCAACGAGTGGGCACGTCACCCACACGTCACCGCATTGCACCTCATCGTCAATCAGCGCCAACCCGCCCCCATCTACGCGCTCCCTCCAGCCACCGCCACCACCCACTACCACGCCATCGACGCCCGACCATTTGGGCTCCGCGAAGCGTGCACTATCCGGCGCATCGTGACGAGCATCCGCCCCGATTGGTACTACAGCCCGCATTTTTGGGTACCCTGGGTGCCGTTGCCGACACGCCTCATGACCACCATTCACGACACCATCCCACTCCATGCCGCTCACGTACCACGCGCCAAGCGCTGGGTGATTGCCAACTGGATGCGCTGGTGTATCTGGCGTGCCGATGCGTTGACCACCGTATCCGCACATGCCGCCCAACAACTCACCGACACCTTCACCATCCCGCAGTTGCACGTCATCCCCAACGGTGCTTCAGTGCCACTGCCACCTCTTCCCGCACCAGCCGACATCACTCCGCCGTACGTGCTGTGTGTGAGCTCCAATCAGCCCCACAAAAACATCGCCACCTTGTGCCTAGCCTGGCACCAACTCTGGCAACAACAACGGGTACCCGCATCACTGCGACTCGTCATTGCTGGACACATCGATCCGCGCTATCCGCATCCCACCCAGTGGTTCACCGCAAGTACGGTGCCCATCACCGTGGTCGCCAACCCCGACGAATCACAGCTCCACGCCCTCTATCAACATGCCCGCTGCTTCGTCACCCCTTCGCTGGCCGAAGGCCACGGTCTGCCCGTCTACGAGGCCTTGAGCTACGGTCTGCCCGTTCTCCACCACCACGAATTCCCCAATCACGCACAGCTGGCGACCGTCACCCAGCACTGCGACATGCGCTCACCCGAGCATCTCGCACACGCCTTGCTGGCATTGCTCAATCAGCATACTTCCCCCCCGCAGCCGCCCCTGTTGCACCTGCCTAGTTGGGCCCAAGTCGCCCAGCACTATCTCGATGTGATGCAAAAAAGCACCCCGGCTCAGCAGCGCTGAGTCGGGGTGCGCACCAGCCGCATTTGCGGCTAATTAACTACTGGCGGTTGTGGCGCTTCCGCCACTGGGGCCGTTTTTTCGGCAGTCACGTAGCGCACACCTTCATCTGGCGTCAGGCTCGGCGTATTCAAGTTGGGCGTCGGTGGTGGCATCTCGATAATCGGCGCTCCACCCGCCATGTCTTGCGGATTCAGCACGAAAATGTTGGGCCACGGCTTGAAACGCGTCACGAAGCTGTCGGGCTGACGCGCCGTGCCGTCTGGATCGGTGATGTAACGCTCGATTTCGATGGCCAGACCATCACGAGCACGGTCGCTGTGCTTCACCGTGCCTTGTGGCTGTTCATCATCGGCCACATAGATGGGTTGCGCTGGTGCGGGCGTGCGCTCATAAATGTACTGTACCAACTCGACTTTGCGCTCGGTCGGCGTGCCGTACAAACGCACCGACGCCACGCCCGTCTTGGCATTGGAACTGGTCTGCATCAACAACCAATTGCCGGTATCGTTGACGAACTTCAAGTCGGGACCACCCGTGAAAATCGTCGAGTCCATGCCAGTCGGGCCGTATTTGTCGTACCAACTGATGTAGAACGAATGCCCCCAACGCTCGGTAATCGGCAAACCAGCCCAGAAAGCAGCGCGGAACACGGTCGTCGAGTCTTGGCAAATTCCACCGCCAAACTCCAACTGCGTGCGGTTTTGCACGATGGCGTAGCCCTCTACGAAGCCGTTCTTTTCGTCAATCTCACCAATCGATTCGTTGAATGAAAACTCTTCGCCCGGAGGAATCAAAATACCGTTGAGCAACTTGAGTCCGGCCTCAATGTTGGTGACACGGTACGGCGCCGATCCCGTGAAGTCGCTCTTGCCTTCGGACACCAAATCAACAATCCCCAACGTGTTCACGTTGTCTTGGGTCACAGGCACCGCCACGTAGCGCGGATTGAGTTCGACCCGTCGATTGCCTTGGTCGACACTCGCCACAATGGCGTCGCGCCCCTCGTGACGATTCAGCTTCCACCCCGGTTTGCCCGGATCGGTCACCAACAAATTGCCACCGTTCCATGCCACTCGAGGATAGCTTGGTGGCGTTTGTGTCTCTTCTGCAATATCAACAATGCGACGCTCTAACTGGTACGGGTTAAAGAACACCTGGTACGAATCGGAGCCATCGTCCTCAGCAACCTGCACATACTCCACCATGCGCGCCAGATCAGCGCTCTCCCACACGTACTCTTTTTCACCGACCACTACCGTCAACGGTTGCTCAACCAGATACGCAAAACGTTGACGCGCAGTCTCGACCGCCGCGCTGTCGACCCGTGGCAACAGCTCACGCGTCGCCACCGTCACCTGCTGTTGTTTCACCAACAACGGCAACACCTCACGGATGCGTGCCACCGTCTCGTCCACCAACACCATGCGACCCTTGCTCCCGGCCTGCACCCACATTGAAGTGCCGTTCAGCATGAGGCGTGGATCACGGGCGACCTGGTCGATGACGGTCGCCAAACGAGCCACACTGGCTTGGGTCTTTTGCTCGTCAACCACCACCGTCACGCCCACTTCATCGCCTTGCTGGATGGTCTGCACAATGGTCTGCATGTTGGTGAGCATGTCATGGGTACGCCCGATGGTGTATGCCTGCTCGACGCTCTCAGCAAACGACATCGTCAAGCCTAATTCTTCACCGCTGACCCGCCATGAACGGTCTTCGAAGGTCAACACAATGGGAGCTTCTTTGAAGGGGCGAAAATGGTCTTCGAGAGCCTGTACGGCTTCATCCGGCGTAAGACCACCAACATTCACCCCAAGAATCGCAATATTCGGGTAAATGCGCTCTTTGTAGCGGCGCTCAATCGACAAAAACCACACACCACCGGCAGCCACCAAAATCAACACCAACAACAAGGCATTCATCATGATTTGGGCGCGCCAACGCAACTGCGCACGCCGAACCGTGATGTTACTACTCGGTTGCCGCACAGTGCGAATCTCATCGGTACGCTGATATTTCGGTGCCACGTTTACTCTCCGTGCGCAGAAAATAGAATACGAGCAGTCCACTACGTGCGATTATTATACTACATACCATCGAACGATTTATGGAAATTCACTCACGCAAAACTGATAGCTGGCTTTTTTTTGCTCCCGTAATCCACACTTACGAATGATTTTTGCGATTCCGCTGTTGTCGTCGCCCCCCCCAACGCACCGACAAATTTCCCATGTTGCGCAGGTGTTTCAATACGGGCATCCCCAACAGGCGAATCTGGCGTTGCACATCATCACGATTCCGTGACGACCGTACCATCCAGTGCGGCACCAAATCGGGCGTACGCAGGCTTCGCCGCCGCATCGGTGGCACTTCGAGTTCGAGCTGTTGCAAGATCAATTCAGCAATGCGAAATGCACCATCACGGGGCACCGCGTTCACCAACCGCGCCATGGTCGCCGCATGTCGCTCCGCATCCATCAGCTCACCCACCGCAGTCACAATCTGGTCGACCTGATGCGCATACGCACCCAGACCACGCTCGACCACGAATTGAATGTTGCCACGCTCTTGCATGCCCACTGCCTCGGTGATAATCACCGGACGTTGCATCACCAGCGCCTCCATCAAGGTGCCCGGACCCGCCTTGGTGACCACCACATCGCTCGCAGCCATCAGCTGCTCCATGTTGTCCACAAACCCGTAGACGTGTACGTGGCTGGGCAACTGCAAGCGTTGCAAATCGCTCCGGAGGCTCGTGTTGCGCCCAGTCACCACCAACAGCTGCGCCGCCGGGTAGCGCTCATGAATGGCAACCACGAGGTCGCGGAGCCGCCCCGAACCCACTCCCCCTGCCGTCAACAACACGGTGAAACGCGCCTGTTCGATGTCGACTAACGCCCGCGCTTGGCTGGTGGTCAACGTACAAGCAGTGAATTTGGGGTGCACGGGGAATCCCGCGTAGACCACTTTGTCGGCTGGCATACCCTGTTTGATCAACAACGCACTGCCCTCGTGCGTCGGTGACACACACAAATCAGCGTCTCGATCCCCCCATGCCGCATGCAGGCTCACCAAATCGGTCACCACCGTCATGAAGCGAAACTGCATGTTGAACGTTCGCCGCGCATGGCCGATGAAACGATTCGCCAGCGGGTGCACCGATACGACCACGTCGGGTCGGAATTCTTCCAGTGTGCGCCGCACATTGCGTTGCGCCGACACGTAGGCAATCTGTGCCAATGTGTCAACCCGCCGCCGCCCATTGGTCATCTGGTAAATCAAATCAAACAACGGCAACCAGCGCGTCGACAACTGGTCGTACAACCCCGGTGCATTGCGAAATAGCGGCAAACCGGTCGCCGTAATTAAATCGATGGTGCTATATTCACAGGTGGCCCCCAACGGGTGCTGCAATAGCGCAGCGTGTAACGCCGCAGCTCCCGAACGATGCCCACCGCCAGTATCGGAGATTGCAAACAAAATCCGTTTACGCTCACTCATAAAGTAATCCTCCACAATCGTGGGTCTCTTCGTCGTTGACTAGTTCGCAGTGATTGTCTGTGGCGTCCGTCATGATTATGCGTAGGTAAGTGACCGTATCACTCCCCCATATCCTACCATACTTCTTTTAAATGCCAAAAATGGGGGATACAAATCCACAAAAATGGGGGATACCCAAGGCAATCTGGCTCTGTTACGCTACTCACAACAGGTCGCCACCACACCACGGAGGATTCATATGGAATTTGCATCCCCCACCAGCGCCTCACAGCACGGGTACCAACCTGCCGCAACCGCACAACTTAGCGTACAAACGTTTGGTGCGTTTCGCTGTCATCTCGACCGTCAACCCATCACGGCCCAACGCTGGCGCACCCAACGCACCATCGAATTGTTTTTGTTGTTGCTGACACACGCCCAAATGAGCCATGGCCGCGACTACCTATGTGACGCGCTGTGGCCGGATCTCGCGCATGAAGCGGCCCACAACAACTTGCGCGTATCGCTCTTTCGCCTCAAACAGGTCTTTCACCCGTACCTGACCGATGTGGTCATTGCTACATCCACCACCATTAGTCTGCACTTCCCCGATGACGCTCACATCGATGTCGACATCTTTGCACAGGCCGTACGACGGAGTCGCCAACTCCACGACGAAAGAGCGCTCTTGCCGGTGCTCCGTCAAGCCGTCAACATCTACCACGGCGAATTCTTGCACGACCAACCGGTCACCGAGTGGAATCATCTGCTCCGCATGCGCTTTTTCAACGAATACAGCGACATGAGCCTCAAACTTGGCCACATCCTGCTCCGCATGCACCGCTACGACGAACTCATCGAACGCATGTGGCAACTCCTCGACCACGACCACACCAACACGGAAGCACGCCAGCTGTTGATGCTCGCCTACCAACACAACCCCACCGCAGCAAGCATGCCCCCACTCCGCCCCGCCCTCCGACACACTCCATTGACGCCATAGCGGGCGACACCGTGTATAATCGGTGCTATGAGCTACTCCCTCGAACAAGCGTTAACGAACTGGCTTGCTGATCAGCGCAAACGCCGACGCCCATTGTCGCAAGCAACCCAGGCCTCGTATCGTGATGCGTGGCGCTCCTTTGAGCATTGGGCGCAGACGCAACAGCGCACCACGGTGGCCGACATTCAAGCCACCGACATCGCCGATTGGGTCAACTCGCTCGGTCATCTCGCTGACGGCTCCGTGCAGACCTACAGCCACGGGGTCCTCGCCATATTGCGGTACTTGGCAGATCGGCGGTTGCTGAGTTGCGACCTCACCCTCATGCAAATGCACGTGAGTGACGCACTTCCACGGGTGGCACCTGGACGTGCCCCCGATGTCGCCGATTTGCGCCGCTTGGTGACATTTTATGATCAAGAGCTCCCTGCCGGCGCCCCGCATTCACGGGCAGAGCGCGATCGCTTGAGCGGACTACGCAACGCCGCACTCCTCCACCTGTTGTTTTCGAGTGCATGCCGCATCTCTGAGGTGCTCGCCCTCGATCTGAGCGACTGCCGTGGTGATCATGGTGTAATTGCAACCCGTGTCTCCGTGGTCGGCAAGGGCAACAAACGGCGCACGGTTTTTGTGCGACCACACGCCCGCACCGCCATCGAACGCTACATTCTGGCCCGGCGAGCCTCGTTCCCCAGCGCAGCACCCCTGTTCATTTCGCATGGGCCACGGAGCCCCGGGCACCGCCTCAATCGCGTGGCCGCCTGGAACATCGTGACCCACGCCTCCCTCACGCTGGCTGACCAAGTCGAAACGGGTGGGCGAACCCGTGAAGCCGAGTTGTTGCGGCATACCACGCCACATACGTTTCGGCATTTTGTGGCCATGTGGTTGCTCAACGAGGGAGTGCAATTGTCAGAAGTTTCCGCGATTTTGGGGCATGCAAATACGCGCATCACCGAGCAGTACTACGCGCGGCACACCGACGAACGTTTGGCCGAAGTACACGATCAATTTGCGGCGGACCCACTCCCACCAGAGCGATAGCCAGGGTCCATCGCACGCATTCGGGTATTGTGATGCACGGCGCTTCTATGCTATACTCTGCGTAGATTACCGTAGTCTGTAGTCTGTATCTGATAAATTCATCGCATTGTAATGCCAAAGTTGTCGGCACCCATTTGATTGTCGGGTATACTAAAGGGGTGAATACGTGCTCTGCACAAGGGTTTCGCCGAGCAATCGCATTCATCTTCTTTGGCTTCAGGGAGCGCCTACCCTATGATCGACCAATCGCAACATATTCCTCAAGGGGGACAAGACCCCTTTGAGTTGCTACGCAGAGCCAAAATGCAACGTCGCAATTTTGCCAAACTCATGGACGGTTCGACCTCCATCACTGACAGCATTCCCACACTCAACACGCTGATGCAACAACCGCAACTCCTTGTCAACGTGTTGACACAGCGGGCGGTGATGCATGTGCTCGTCATCGCCATCATTCCGTTTGCCATGCTCGTAAGCAACAGTGGCGCCGTGCGCCTAGTACCGGCTGAGCCGGTACAGACGGCAGTCGTCGCCACCAGCGATGATTTCACGGTGGATGCAGCCCCGATTACTTCGGATTCCGTGGCCCAAGAGGGTGATGCACCGTTGATCGAAAGCGAAGATTTGCCGGTGCCGTTGTCACTGGTATCACGCAATCAAATCATGGCACCATCGGTGGTGCCGGTCACGGTGCTCGTTGATAAAGCGTTCATGCGCAACGGGCCGGGTACCAACTACGACCCCATCACCCGCGCCGATGCAGGCACTGAGTTGCAAGTTATCGGCAAGTACGGCGACTGGTATCAAGTGCGCGAGCGTATCGACGCACCGACTTACTGGATGGCGGGTGAGCTGTTGTCGTTGCCCGAAAACATTGCGACCACCATGTTTGACATCTTCGACAACGAAGTGCCACCGTTGCCACCACCGCGTACCGGCGTCGTGCTCGAATCGGGTCTCACCCTGCGTGACGGACCAGGCACCAACTACGTGGCCATTACCACGCTCAGTCTCAACGCAGAAGTCGAGCTCCTCGAGAGCTATCAAGACTGGTACCACATCGCCATCGACAACCGCACGGACGGTTGGGTGCGCGCCGACTTTTTGGCCATCACCGACGAAGTCAAACAACGCGTCATCGCCGCCGACACCATCCCCGATCCCAATCCGGAGTTGGTGGGTGTGGTCACGGGCGACTTAGTCAACTTGCGCCGTGGTCCCGATTCCCGTCACGCCAAGATGGGTAGCGCCGACAAAGGGACTCGCTTTGACCTCATCGGCAAGTACAAGGACTGGGTACAGGTCAAGTACAACAACTCGAAAGTCTGGATATTCAAGGACTTCATTTCTGCATCGTCGCACGTGCTCCGGCGGGTGCCCAGCACCACCGATTTCCCGGCCTTGCCCGTGGCCCCAGTGCGCGCAGCTGCGAATTTCACCAACATCAGCACGAGTAGTGATGTCGCCAACATTGCGCTACAGTACGTCGGATATGCGTATGTGTGGGGCGGTACCACACCACGAAGCGGATTCGACTGTAGCGGTCTGATGCTGTACGCCTTCAAGCAGGTCGGAGTCACCGTGCCACGCATTGCAGCGGCGCAGTTCAATGCCAGCAATGGCGTGCAGGTCGGCGGGTATGAAAACCTAGCGGCTGGCGACATGATGTTCTTCCGCAATACCAGTGGTCGCCGTGGTATCACCCACGTGTCGATGTATATTGGTGGCGGCAAGATGGTCCACGCCATGACGCCACGCTACGGCGTCCAAATTTCGAGCATTTACGACCAATACTGGCTCGATCACTACGCAGGAGCGGTACGCATCAAGCGCTAATCATTAGCGGTTCATGGGCGCCCCCGTGCTGTGCCACTGCGCAGTACGGGGGTGTTTTTTTGTATCACGCCGGTATAAGTGGCACATCACTACCGATATGGGGAATTTGTGTGTACACTATAATGCGAACAGCGAATTTCATCGTATTTTATTGTTGCGTGTGTGGAAGGAGTCTGCATGAAGGGTCTCATCCTCAGCGGTGGTAAAGGGACGCGTCTGCGGCCGATTACGTATACCAGCGCCAAACAGCTTGTGCCGGTAGCCAACAAACCCGTCCTTTTTCGCGTCATTGAAACCATCCGCGATGCAGGCATCACCGATATCGGGATTATCGTGGGTGATACCGCTGCCGAGGTCGAAGCAGCGGTCGGTGATGGGAGCCGTTGGGGGGTAAAAATCACGTACATCCCCCAAGATGCGCCGCTCGGATTGGCCCATGCGGTCAAGATTTCGCGGCCATTCCTCGGCGACGATCGCTTCGTCATGTTCCTCGGCGACAACTGCATCCAAGGCGGGATCTCGGGCCTCATCGAGCAGTTTCAGTCGAGCAACTACAACGCCCAAATTGTGCTCAAAGAAGTGCCCAATCCGCGCTCATACGGCGTCGCAGAGCTGAACCCAGATGGGAGCATTTTGCGCCTCGTCGAAAAACCCAAGGAGCCCAAATCCAACTTGGCGCTCGTGGGCATTTACATGTTTGACGCCCATATTTGGGATGCCATTGACTCCATCCAACCGTCGTGGCGGGGTGAACTCGAAATCACCGACGCCATCCAAGCGCTCGTCGACCACGGCCAAATCGTGTTCCCCTATGTTCATCGTGGCTGGTGGATTGACACCGGCAAAAAAGCCGACATGCTCGAGGCCAATCGACTCGTACTCGAAGAGCTCAACGAACACAATGCGGGACACGTCGACGCGGATTCTCACATCATCGGCAAAGTCATCATCGAGGCAGGGGCTGAAGTCATCAACAGCACCATTCGTGGCCCAGCCATCATCGGTGAAGGCACACGCATCGTGAATTCATACGTGGGACCGTTTACTTCCATTTATCACCATTGTGTGGTCGAAAACAGCGAAATCGAGCATTCCATTGTGCTCGAACACTGCCAAATCCACAATTTGCCGGGCCGGTTGTGCGACAGCCTGATTGGTCGGCACGTCGAGGTCTCACGCTCCACGGCCCGCCCGAGTGCATACCGACTCGTGCTCGGTGATCATAGTCACGTAGACGTGCTCTAGTCCGCGCCGGTTGGGCCTCGACACCACGAAGCCCCCCAGCACCGCATGGTGCTGGGGGGCTTCATCTGCGTTACACGCTCGGCGCGTTCTCGCCATCGCTTACGTATTCAATGCCTGAGATGCGCATCAACTTGTCCCACCGGTGCATGGATTCGATGTGGCGCACCGTGCCCGTGGTCGAGCGCATGACCACCGAATGCGTACGCGCACGACCGTCGCTATACTGCACACCGCGCAAGAATTCACCCGAAGTAATGCCGGTCGCCACAAAGTAGACATCCTCGCCGCGTACTAATTCATCGGTGGAGTACACGTGGTCGGCGCTGAGACCTTGTGCGGCGAGGGTGGTCCGCTCTTTGTCGTCAATGGGCCACAATTTCGCTTGGATTTCACCACCGAGACATTTCAGCGCACACGCGGTAATGACCGCTTCGGGAGCACCACCCACCCCCAACAACATGTCAGCGGGTGCATCATTGACCGCGGTCATGACTCCGGCCGCAACGTCACCATGCGGGATGAGGCGGATGCGCGCACCGACTTCACGAATCTCACGGATGAGCTCGCGGTGGCGCGGCCGATCAAGCACTACCACTGTCACCTCAGAGACCCGGCGATGGAGGGCAGCCGCCACGGCGTGGATGTTTTCGGCCACACTCGCATTAATGTCCACGCGCCCACGGGATGCTTCCCCGACGGCGAGTTTGTACATGTAGGGCACACCGCTCCACGCATGAAGTGCCCCCCGCTCAGCCACCGCAATCACGGCAATGGCGCCAGGCATGCCCTCAGCGAGCAACGTGGTGCCTTCCACGGGGTCAACCGCAATATCCACGGCGGGCAAATTGCCGGTGCCCACCCGCTCACCGGTATAGAGCATGGGCGCAGCGTCTTTTTCGCCTTCGCCAATCACCACCACACCGTCCATGTCAATACTGCTCAGCGCAAAGCGCATCGCATCGACCGCCGCCTGATCAGCGCCTTCTTTATCACCACGCCCCATGAGACGCGCCGCACGCAGAGCGGCTGCCTCCGTACAGCGCACCAAATCCATGCCAAGATTGCGATTAATTCGCATGTCAAACTCCTCGTTGAGTGGTCACTCTCTTTGGCTACGCATGGCACAGGAGTTTAGTTTGAAATGGAGCAATCGGAGCAGTTTATTAACGAAGTATATGAATTTGCACTCGCCACCCACGAGTGCTAATTTTTGCTTGACAAGCCCGTGTTGCATCACTATAGTTATCTTGGTTAGCAGTCACAAAGGTTGACTGCTAAAGAGAACTACGATGAGGAGGCATGACACACATGGCTAACTTCCGCATCCGACCGTTGGCCGACCGCGTAGTAGTGAAGCCGGCCGAGCGCGAGGAAGTCACCAAGGGCGGTATCTTTTTGCCAGATACTGCCAGCAAAGAGCGCCCCATGGAGGGTGAGGTTGTGGCAGTCGGCGATGGTCGCCGCACCGACGCTGGGCAATTGGTACCCATGAGCGTTGCAGTCGGGGATCGTGTCTTGTTTGCCAAGTACAGTGGCACCGAATACAAGGCTGACGACGTCGACTATCTCGTATTGGCCGAGAAAGACATTCTGGGCGTCATCGAGAAGTAATCCGCACCACGGACAATCATTGAGGAGCAGATAGACTCATGCCAAAGCAGTTGCATTTCAACGAAGAGGCACGACGCGCACTCAAGAACGGTGTAGATGCCGTTGCTGATGCCGTCAAGACCACGCTTGGACCCCGTGGCCGCAACGTGGCCATCGACAAGAAGTTCGGGGCCCCCACAGTCACCCACGACGGTGTTACCGTCGCCAAGGAAATCGAGCTGAAGGACCCATTCGAAAACATGGGCGCCCGCTTGCTCGTCGAAGTTGCCACCAAGACCAATGACATCGCCGGTGACGGCACCACCACGGCCACCGTGTTGGCACAAGCCATCGTCACCGAGGGTCTCAAGATGGTCGCTGCTGGTGCCAACGCCATGATGATCCGCCGCGGTCTCGACCGTGGTGCCGAGGCTTTGATCGCCAAGTTGCGCGACATGGCCACCCCCATCCGCGACCGCGCCGACATCGCCCACGTGGCTTCGATTTCGGCCGCTGACCGCGAAATCGGCGAAATCATCGCTGAAGTCATGGAAAAAGTCGGCAAGGACGGCGTGATCACCGTCGAAGAATCCAAGGGTATCGCCTTCGAGAAGGAATACACCGAGGGTATGCAGTTCGACCGTGGCTACATCTCAGCCTACTTCGTCACCAACTCAGACCGCATGGAATCAGAGTTGGAGAACCCGTACATCCTGATTACCGACAAGAAGATCAGCTCGATCCAAGAGATCTTGCCGGTACTCGAGAAGGTATTGCAGGTCACCAAGAACCTGGTCATCGTCGCCGAAGACATCGACGGCGAAGCCTTGGCCACCTTGGTTGTCAACAAGTTGCGCGGCACTGTCAACGTCTTGGGTGTCAAGGCGCCTGGCTTCGGCGATCGCCGCAAGGCCATGTTGCAAGACATTGCCATCCTCACCGGCGGCACCTTGATTAGCGAAGAAATCGGGCGCAAGCTCGACAGCGCCACCATCGAGGACCTCGGTCGTGCACGCCGCATCGTCTCCGACAAAGACAACACCACCATCATCGAGGGGAGCGGCAACGAGAAGGCCATCAAGGCCCGCATCGAGCAAATCCGCACCCAGATCGACCAGACCACCAGCGACTTCGACCGTGAGAAGCTCCAAGAGCGCTTGGCCAAGCTGGCCGGTGGCGTGGCAGTCCTCAAGGTCGGTGGTGCCACTGAGCCTGAGCTCAAGGAAAAGAAGCATCGCGTCGAGGACGCCCTTTCGACCGCTCGTGCGGCCGTCGAAGAAGGCATCGTGCCCGGTGGTGGCGTCGCCCTCATCAACGCCATCTCAGCGCTCGACAACGTCAAGGTTGCCCACGACGACGAGCAGTTCGGTATCCGCATCCTGCGCCGCGCTCTCGAAGAGCCAATGCGCATCTTGGCCCGCAACGCTGGTCAAGAAGGTGCCGTGGTTATCGACGCCGTACGCCGCATCCAAGCCGAAAAGAACGACTCCAACTATGGCTACAACGTCATCACTGGTGAGTTCATCAACTTGGTCACCGAAGGCATCATCGACCCCGTCAAGGTCACCCGCAGTGCGGTACAGAACGCCATCTCGATTGCGTCACTCATCCTCACCACCGACGCCTTGATTGCGGACGTGCCCGAGGACAAGCCAGCAGCTCCAATGCCCGGTGGCGGTGGCATGGACTTCTAGTCCTCCCCCACTATCCCGTCGCATCATCTCACCCCCAGTACACAAGTGTACTGGGGGTTGATATTTGTACATTTTCCGTTACACTGTAGGCAAATACCACGACATGAAATACTACTATGCTACACAATCAGACATCTAGCGCACTTTGGCGCACCTACTGGCTCATCGTCGCGATGCTACTTTTGACAATCAGCGGTCATTTTTATACGCCCGACGAAGAAGCAATGTACCTCGTGAGCAAAGCCATCGTTGAGCGCGGTGCCGTAGACATTGGCACCTATACCGACTACCAAACCTCTGTTCGCGTACCTGGCACCAACGGCAAATCCTATTCTTCCTATGGCATCTTACCGTCGATCCTCGCGGTCCCACTCTACGCCATCGCCGCATTTGTGACTCCACAAAATCCCCTCGCGCAATACGATCTCGCCCACCTGCTTATGGCCGCACTCAACATTCCGTTCACCGCTGCCATCGCGGTATTCCTTGCGCTGTTGTTGCAAAAGCACCAGCTCCCACAACACACTAGCATCTTTATTGCGGTAGCCACAGTTTTTGGCTTTTTGTTGCCCTATTCACGGTCGTTTTTGTCAGAAATTTTAGCAACATTCAGTTTATTGTTGTGTACATACGCCTTTCTCCGTGCCCAAGACCATGCACCGCACACTCGTGCCCGGCTGGCGTGGCTGGCACTGTCGGGCACCGCCATGGGGCTGTTGGTCAACACACGGGTGGTATCGGTCGTCGTACTGCCTATTTTTTTGGTGGCGTTCCTCATGTGGCACGCCAAACCGGCCATTTGGAAGGATGTTGCAGCCTGGGCAATCGGCGGTCTCCCGTGGCTCGTCCTTTTCGTTTGGTACAACATGGTGCGCTTCGGGTTACCGCTTGCTGCCGGATACGGGAATCAGCACACGGAGGCATTCAACGTACCCATCTGGGATGGCGCATACGGTCTGTTGTTGAGTCTCAAGCGTGGTCTCATCTGGTATGTGCCCTTTGTGTTATTGCTCCCGGTGGGCGCCTGGGTGATGTACCGCCAGCGGCAACGGCGCTTGTTGTTTCTCTATGGTTCACTCTTTTTGGTGCATCTCATCATGTACAGCCGAGTCTGGTTTTGGGACGGCGGCGGTGTATGGGGGCCACGCTACTTGGTCATCACCATCCCGTACCTCATCCTCATCACCGCACAGCTCTGGCAACTCCGCCATCGGTGGGTGCACTGGGTGGCGAGTGGTCTACTCATCCTCACCGTCGGCATTAGCGCACTCGGGGTAGCGGTCAACTTTGCCACCTACACCAATCTCAGCGATCCCCATCCATCCCCGATTGTGGCCCATGCCCAGCTTCTCACGCAACGTCTCCAGGCAGCATTGCCCATTGCGCCGCGGTGCTTTTTGCGGAGCGGGTGGTACGAACGCGAGCAGGCCGATCAGACTCTTTTCCGCAGAAGCGAAGCCCAAGCGCGGATGAGTTGTCTCCTAGAACAGCCGACGGTCATCAAACTCACCCTCGATGATCGCCGCCCTGACGCAGCACCACCGTCGCGTGCCACACTCACCGTTGGCACCGACCGTTACACCATGCCAACCGGTCAGATTCGCACCCTCTACTGGTTGCCGTTGCAACGCTACACCACCATGATTTTGGATAGTGAGACTTGGAATCCTCGCGAGATTGGCTTCGGCAACCGCAATCAACATCTCGGTCCGACGTTGCTCTTCCTCACGAGTAGCACGCACGCCATCACCGTGACGGACGTCAATCGTTTGAGTATGCCCGAGCTCTACAGTTTGCGCTGGGTATGGTACTACGACCCCATCAACCAGCATCTACTCGACTGGTGGCCGATTTATCTGCCCTACACGGCGCTCTCGCCGTATGCGCGCCCATTGATGGTGCTCTGGATGAGCGCCATCGTGGCGTGTCTGTTGGTGGCCTTTCTACCCACGCTGTGGGCATGGCTCCGGCACAAACAACACCCCGGCACGCACCGCGTACCGGGGGATGTGCACGAATAACAGTGTCCGCAGGTCGCCTAGCGCGGTGCGCCAGGCTGCAACAGTGGGCGCTTGGCGCGTACCGGTCCACGGTGCAGGAGCGTTGCAATCTCGCGGCCAACCGACTGCGCCGCTTGGGGCATGCCCAGCCGACGCGCCGCTTGAGCCATCGTATAGCGCAGTGATTCGCTGAGCAACACGCGGCTCGCATAGAGCGCAAAGTCTTGGCTGGTTTCAGCGACCAAAGCCGCCCCTTGGCGTGACACATAATCCCGGTTTCCTTCTTCTTGACCGGGTGCATCCCCATAAAACACCATCGGCTTCGCGGCCGACAACGCTTCGCTGACCGTCAAGCCACCGGCTTTGGAGGCGACCACGTCGGCAGCATGCATCATTTCACTCAAGGGGACGAAGTCATACACATGTGTCCGGTGACGCCACGAATGTGCACGCAACGTGGTGGCGAGTGCGTGATTGCGCCCAGCGACCACCACCAACTGGAAGGGAACATTGGTTGCGTCGAGCGCTTGTGCCATTTCAAAGACTGGGCCGATACCAGCACCTCCGCTGAGCAACAACAGCGTGGGCAATGCGGTATCCCACCCCAATTGCTGACGCAACGCCTCTTTGCTGAGACGCGGTTGACCAAAGGCGGGGTTAATGGGCAGACCCGTGTGCACGACGCGGTCCGGTGCCACCCCACAACGGATGGCCTTTTCACGTACAAGTGCTGACGGTACCGCCACACAATCGTCGTACTGGTTGAACCAGGCTCGGTGGACGTTGCCGAGATCGGTGACCACCGTCATCAGTCGTGGGCGCGCGCTCATGCGGCGTAGCTGATGCGTCAAAATACGCGTAAACAAGGGGTATACGCTCACTACCACGTCCGGCTTGTGCGTCAACACCAAGGCGGCCAATGATTTGCGGATGGCGCCTGCCAAGGAGTATTCGAGGAACAAGTCGAGTCCCGGAGCATCGGTTAAGTTGTGGGCGAGCGCGTATTGATCTGGTGAACGATGCACCATATTAAGATAAAACTGCTCAGCACCGACCAACACCTGTGATGCAAGTGGGTGGTGGGCTGGGTTGATCACGATGGGACGAGCGAAGGTGCGGATTTCGCTTTCAATGGCGGCAGCAGCACTCCGATGGCCACTACCAGCATCGCTGGTGAGAATTAACACGGATTTTTCGGTATTCATGGTGATGAACCTCTCTCCACGGTCATAACGACTCGTACAGTGACGCCGGTAGCGAAGCACCATCGCTCCACCATTTCATACGTCTGTTATTATACGGAGCGAATGTTAATGTTTGCTGAAATTCATGGGTCAACGCGGGGCACAAAGCTTCCCCACACTATGCGTGCATCATGTACACTAGCACTATCGTTTGTTTCTTTGCAAAGGGTCCGCATGCTGACACCCAAACTATTCCGGCGCCAAATCATTGACATCACGCGTACCATGCCCACTGTCGCACCGAGTTGTCCCCATGCTCCACCACAGGATTTTTGTGGCGGCTGCACCTTTCAACATGTGCCCTATGCGCAGCAGGTCGCTGCCAAACAGCAGGCGATGCAACAACTGTGGGCCGCGTATTTGCCAGACGACGTGCCAGCACCCGAGGTGGTGGCCTCGCCCGATCCGCTCGGCTATCGCACCCGCATGGATTTCATCGCCAGCAAGGGGCGCTTTGGTCTCCGTCGTGGGGGCAAATTCAACTACATCGTTGATCTGAGCACGTGTCAACTCGTGCCCAGCCCAGCCTTTGCAATTGCGCATCGCACGTGGCAAGCCGCCATGCAGGCCGGACTCAGCGATTACAACCTGCGCAGCCACGAGGGGTTTTTGCGCTATATCGTCGTACGTCGTAGCCCACAAGACCGTTATTTGCTCGCACTCGTCACCACGTCGCCAGACGAGCACCAGCACCAGATCATGGCTGACTTGGCCGAGCAAACCTGTGCAGATGCAGCGGTGGTCGGCTTCCACTGGCTCATCAACGACAGCGTCGCAGACATGTCGTTTGGCACACCGTTCCGGCACTGGGGAGCCGAGTTATTGCCGATGCACATCGGCAACACCGTGCTCTCGATTGGGCCGAACACCTTTTTCCAAAACAACATTTATCTGCTCGACCATCTGCTCACCAGCATCAAAACAGCGGTCGGCACCGCATCACAGGTGGCCGATTTGTACGGCGGTGTGGGCACCATTGCGCTCTCGCTGGCAGATCACGTGGGACAGGTGCATTGTGTGGAATCCATGGCCGAGAGCATTGCACTCTGTCAGCACAATATTGCGCAATCGGGACGCCACAACGTGACCGCTGAAGTTGCTGACGTGGCTGATTTTTTGACACACAACGACACGTATTTTGATACAATAGTGGTAGATCCGCCGCGGGCTGGGCTCGGTGCAACCGTATGTGCACAACTCAACCGGCGCGCCCCGCAGAAATTAATCTATGTCTCGTGTAATCCGTTATCCCAGATTGATGATTACCAATGGTTACGCGAAACATACCGACTCACGGCGTTAACCGGCTACGACATGTTCCCACAAACTCCACATTTTGAGTCGTTAGCCATCTTTGAGCGACGGTAGGGTACGACAGCAACACCATGACAGCAACATCTCGCCCAGACAGCTTGTGCCCCCATTGTCGGCGCATCAACCCGCGTCGCGCGGTGCTGTGTCGCTTTTGTGGGCGCGAGCTGGTCTTTGTGGAGGGTGATGTCAAATATTCGCTGGTGCGCATCATCAAGACGGGCGGGCAAGCGGTTATTTTTGAGGCGGTCGACGATGTGCATCCGCGCTCATATGCGGTCAAAGAAATCGTCCTGCCGCTCGACCCCGAGCGTGCCAGCGAGGCCTTCCAACGGTGCGCCATTGAGGCGCGCCTGCTTGCAACGCTTGCTCATCCGGGTATTCCGCGTTTTTATCACAGCCTCATCAAAGACGGACGTGTCTACCTAGTGATGGACTTGGTGCGTGGCAACGACCTCGAAGACATCATGCGCCAGCGAGGCAAACTCCCCGAACGCACCGTGCTTTCGATTGCGAACCAAGTCTGCGACATTTTGCACTACTTACACACCCAACCAGCACCGGTGATTTTTCGTGATGTCAAACCCTCCAACATCATGCTTGATGCGGATGGTCTCGTCACCATGATCGACTTTGGCATTGCCCGCTTTACCAACAGCCAGCGTGGCAACATCATGGGCACCCCGGGCTACGCACCACCTGAGCAGTACCGCGGTGATGTGACACCTGCTTCTGACCAGTATGCCCTCGGCGCCACCATGCACCACCTCCTCAGCGGGCGTGACCCGCGTGGTCAAAAGCCGTTTTTGTTCCCAGAATTGGCCGAGTTGGCCCCCGAGGTATCACCACTCACGACGGCCATTGTGCACCGTGCACTCCAAAACGACAGTGAGCACCGCTTTGAATCGATTTTGGCGATGCGCAATGCCATCCGCGCGGTCATGCTCGGCGAAGAAACCACCGTGTTGCGGCTAACCAGCGACACCGCACCGATCCCCACCCGCCCGATGGTACAAACACCGGCGCCACCGATTGAAATCGACTACAAGACACAGGTCATCATCAGCGAACAAAACCTCGACCCGACTCACGAATTGGTCTTGCAGACGCCCGTAATAGCCACCGCGAAACCACAACCGACCACCACGCCCCCGGCACAGCCCACCGCTACGCCAGTCCGTGAGCCGGCTACACACGGTGCCCTCCGCGCAATCGCCTTTGTGGCGTGTACGCTTGTCTGTGCGCTCCTCCTGTGGTCGTGGCAACGCCAGCCACAGCTCTGGCAACAACTGGCACAACGCACCTACACTTACTACCTCGGGGTTACCGGCAACGACTACCGCACGATTCGCCAAGAATTCACGGTGACGGTCAGCGCTGATCAAGATCTCAATCAAGCCTTTGCGACAGCATTTACGGACCACGTGGCGAGCCAGTTTAGCAGCCGCTGGCAGTACACCAAACCACCACAGTTTTTGGCGCAACCGCCACGCATCATCAGTCAACAGTCCGATGGCAGTGCCGTATATACGGCGTGGATGCAGGCCGAAATCCAGCTACAACCCTAGCCCCAGCTGTTGACGACTACCGGGCAACACCGGATACTCGCTCTGCGCAATTAACCACGGTTGCCGTGGGTGGTGCGTCAGTGCCATGTAGGCGGCACTCGCTGCCTCGGTGACCATGTACACGCGTGGCCCTGCATGATGGTGCACCACGATGCCCTGAATGCCCGTATGAATGGCAAACCAAACCCCTTGCTCATAGCCGGCACACACCGGAATGACCACCTCGGTGGCGCCGTACCGTGCCCAACCACCCTGTGCCAAGCGTTCGCGTTGTGCCCAGCCCCCCGCGGGAATGTCGGAGAACTCACTGCGATTGCCCCAAGGCAACACCTGCCAGTTTCCGGTCGCGGTACACACCGGAAGCACGGGTTGTGGGCCCCAGAAGCGAGACTCCACGAGGTGCGGAGTATCGGCCACTACGGCCAGGGTTTCCGCGAGCTCAGTTTGTGGGTGCTCAAGCACAAAACGGACTGCGCCACACATACTCGTCTTCTCCCCCGCTTGCTCATCCATGATGATGGATGCAATATTACTACACGACATAGCACTATCATGTATTTGCCATCTTGGCTGGTATCAGCACCCAACAAAGATTGAAATTTGATGACAATATGGAGCACGCTCCATGCTATACTATACACAGTCACAAAAGCCCTTGCTTTTTCAAACAAAGATGGTGAACCCGATGAATGATTTCGTACACCTCCACGTACATTCCGAATACAGTCTGCTCGACGGATATGCGACCGTCAACGGCATTGTACAGCGAGCCGCCGAACTCAACATGGACAGTATTGCGGTGACCGACCACGGCGTCATGTACGGCGCGATTGACTTTTACAATGCCGCCAAAAAGGCCAAAGTCAAGCCCATCATCGGACTCGAGGCCTACATGGCTCCTGGTCACCGGCAGGATCCCGTGCAACGCGGAGGGCGCAATTATCACCACCTGCTCATGCTGGCCCTCAATCAGACCGGCTACCGCAATCTCGTGAAACTCACGACCAAAGCACACCTCGAGGGCATGGGGAGCAAGGGAATTTTTGCGCGGCCGCGCATCGACCGCGAGCTCCTCGAGCAACACCACGAGGGATTGGTGGTGACGTCAGCCTGTATTGCGGGCGAGGTGGCCCAACACATTCAAGCGCGTCAGCCCGAGAAGGCCCGCGAGACCGCCGCATGGTTCCGCGATTTGCTCGGCCCCGACCGTTATTACCTCGAACTCCAACAACACGACAACACGCCAGAGCTCGGCGAAATCAACGACGAGCTGGTCAAAATCGGCAAGGAGCTGGGCATCCCGCTGGTTGCCACTTGTGACAGTCATTTCATCAGAGCCGAAGACCTCGATGCACACCGCATGGTGATGGCAATGGGCTTCAACATGACACTCAACGAGCTCTGCACCAAAAAATACGACATGGACGACAGCTACCACATCATGTCGGCCGACGACATCTGGAAGCGCATGAAGCAGTACGGCACTGCGCCCATCGACAACACGCGCCGCATTGCGGACATGGTCAACCTCAGCCTGGATTTTGGGCGCGTCGAATTGCCCGCTTTCGACATTCCCGCCGGGCATGATGCCGCGTCGTACCTGCGCCTCGTCTGCGAAGAGGGTCTGATGCGACGGTTTAGCGGCTCGCCGCCTCCCGGCTACCCGGAGCGGCTCAACTACGAGCTCGACGTCATCAACAAAACCGGTTTCCCCGATTACATGCTCATCGTGTGGGACTACGTGGCCTACGCACGGCGCAACGGCATCCCCTGTCTGCCACGTGGCTCTGCAGGCGCCTCGTTGGTCTTGTACAGCCTCGGTATCACCGACGTTGACCCGGTGGCCAACAAACTCTTGTTTGAGCGATTTTTGAGCCCAGAGCGGCTCGAAATGCCCGACATCGACGTGGACTTTGCAGATAGTCGCCGCAGTGAAATCCTCGACTACATAGCGAGTAAATACGGGCGCGAAAACACCGCCCAAATCATCACCTATGGCACACTCGGCGCCAAAGCCGCTATCCGAGATGTGGGCCGAGCCCTCGACATCCCGCTGAGCGAGGTCGATCGCATCGCTAAACTCATCCCGTCCAACCCCAACATCACCCTCAACGATGCCCTCGAGAAAGCGCCCGAGTTCCGCCAGTTGTACGATGGGAGCGGTGAAACCCAGCAAATTATCGATTGGGCCAAAAAAGTAGAAGGGCGCATGCGCAACGTGGGCACGCACGCCTGTGGCGTCGTCGTCAGCCGGCACCCACTCGACAACGTGGTGCCACTGCAACGCACCACCAAAGACGAAAACTCCCTCATGGCCGCCTATGAAGGCCCCACCTTGGCCAAAATCGGCCTGCTCAAGATGGACATCCTCGGCTTGACCAACCTTTCGGTGGTTGCGGATACCTTGCGCTACATCCAAGAAACCACTGGGCAGGTGATGGAGCTCGGCGATATCCCGCTTGATGATCCCCAGACGTTTGCAGCCCTCAGCCAAGGCAACACGGTCAACGTGTTCCAATTGGAATCCGCTGGCATGGTGCGCTATCTCAAAGAGCTCAAACCGACCCGCGTCCAAGATATTTATGCCATGGTGGCGCTCTACCGCCCCGGCCCGCTCGAACAAATCCCGGTCTACATTCAAAACAAAAACAACCCCAAAGGCATCAAATACCTGCACCCGATTTTGAAGCCCATCCTCGAGGACACCTACGGCGTCATCGTCTACCAAGAGCAAATCATGCAGTTGCTCCAGGTCATCGCCGGGTATACCCTCGGTCAGGCCTACATCGTGCTCAAAGCCATCGGGAAAAAGCAAAAAGACCTGATGGCCGCCGAAGAGCCTCGCTTCAAGGAGGGATGTCTCAAAAACGGCCTCACCCAGGCCCAAGCCGACACCTTGTGGGACCTCATTCAGCCCTTTGCTGGGTATTCGTTCAACCGCCCTCACGCCACTCTCTACGGGTTGTTGTCGTATCAGACTGCCTACCTCAAAAACAACTTCCCGACACAGTACATGGCCGCCGTGCTCCGCGGTGCCGGTGGGCAAATCGAAGACGTGGCCAAGGCGGTCAACGAATGTGCCAAACTAGGAGTGCCGGTGCTCAAAGCGGACATCAACGCGAGTACGGCCGATTTCCGCATCGAGACCCTCGACGAAAGTGTGGTAGGCGGCGCCATCAAGTATGCTAGCGGCATCCGCTTTGGCCTCGCTGCCATCAAAAACGTTGGTGAAGGTCCGGTTGAGGCTATTATTGCCGCCCGGAATGACCAACCCTTCCGCTCCTTCGAAGATTTTTGCGACCGGGTCGATCACCACGCCATCAACAAACGGGTGGTGGAAAGTTTGATCAAAGCGGGAGCACTTGACTCACTTGCTGGGAGTCGCCTGCAAAAGTTGGCAGTGCTAGATCAAGTATTGGATGCCGGTCAACGCGCCCAAAAGGCCCGTGCCACCGGTCAATCGAGCCTGTTTGATCTCTTTGGGAGCCAAAACGACAGTGGTCCAACCCAAAGCATCAACGTGTCGTTCCCGATTATCAACGAAACCCGCGAACAAAAGCGGGAGTTGTTGACGTGGGAAAAAGAGCTCCTCGGCACCTACATCTCCGACCACCCCGTCATTCAAGCCTTGCGCGATGCTGATCTCAGCGACATTACCCTGCTCAGCGCCATCAACGATGAGCTCGTCGGTCAAGCACTTTCGTTTGCCGGCATGCTGACCAACACCAAAACGGTCATCACCAAAAAAGGCGACAACATGTTCGTGGGCACCTTCGAAGACATGGAGGGCAGCATGGAATGCGTGGCCTTCCCCAAAGTCTTTGAGAAGTTCCAAGCGCTCCTACATGCGGATGCGATTGTACGCATCATCGGCAAACTCGATCGCCGCAACGAAGGCTTCCAAATCATCATCGACAAAGTAGAGTCACTCAAACTCCGCGACACCCCGCTACCAACAATGGAAGTCGCCATATCTGACACTGATGAGGCCCCCATGGCAGAGCAATCCTCAGACATGACACCGCCCGCACGAAACACCAGTGCCACTCCAGCGCCTGCGCCAGCACCAGAGGTCAACATTCCGTCACCTCCGCCACCCGTGGCATCTGCTCCGCCGGCGGCCAAAGCAACAACGCCACCTCCACCCGCATCACGGAGCGACATCATCAAAACTGCACCACGCACCACGCAACAACCAAAGACGGCCGCTGCGCCCGTGGCGCCGTCCCCTGCGAGCAACGGCCATGAAGCAAACGGCCCAAGTCACGTGCTTCACATCTACTTCCCCCTGTTCGATGACCACGAGAGCGCCGTACAACTGATGCACGAAATCTATGCCGTCACCGAACACTACCGCACCAGCACCGACGGCGATGCAGTCATGATGATTCACTTGCCCGTGCAACAGCGAGAAGTCGTACTCCAGATGCGTGGCACCCTGCGCGATCCACTCACCCTCTCGGATACGCTCAAATCCACCATCGGCGCAGAGGCAGTCGTCCTCGAATCTGCATAACACCTCCATCAAGCACCGCGACACGCACATCACCACAGCGCTCAGCCGACTGGCTGGGTGCTGTGGTCGGTCTCCGAGTTGCACAGGTTTGCACAAACCTGTGCAACTGGTGTCTTGCACTGCCCACCGTAAAAATGCCCATTTTACGCACAAAAATCAATAATTCGCCCCGTGTATAGCTTTTACATAGGAGAAAGTGAGTATTTGCAAATGGTGGACAAAGTATTGACACGGCCATAAAAAACGGCTATACTAAGAGCAGTGCAGGTCGGCACAGAGGAGGGCGTCACCATGACGTTGCAACAAGCAGCCAACCAAATAGAGCACGGCACGACACCACCTACTACCGTATCAGCTACCGATGCCGACGACCAACTCTTGATTAGCGCCGTTGCCAACGGCGACAGTCGAGCATTAGAATTGTTATATGACCGCTATGCGGCCGTTGTTTATCGCATGGCATTTCGCATTCTCAAGCATCGCGAGCAGAGTGAAGAAATCGTCCAAGAGGTATTTTGGCGGGTGTGGCGGCGCAGCTCGAGTTTTGAGCGCGACCGCGGTCGCGTGGCGCAGTGGATTTTCGGGATTGCGCATAATCTGTGCATCGACGAGATGCGCCGCATGCGTACCCGGCCCAACCCGGTATACGACAACGAAGACCACCCCATCATCCCGCAACTCGTTGACGAGCAGGTAGATGTGCCAGCAGCCGCTTGGGCCAGCGAGCAACGGCGTGTGATTGTTGACGCCCTTGCCAGCCTACCCACCGCCCAACGTGAAGCCATCGAGCTGGCCTACTTTGGTGGGCTCTCCCACCAAGAAATCGCCGACCAACTCGATCGCCCACTGGGCACCATCAAAACACGCGTGCGCCTCGGTCTGCAGAAGCTTGGCTCACTCCTCGCCCCGAGCGGCATCAACTCCGGCGAATAATCGCACCTCGTACGCACCACCTACGCCCCTTGTACACGCTCCGGCGTTGCAGGGGGTGTACCGTTCATGAGCTGGTACCACGCATCATTGACGGTGGGTCGCGCACCCATTCGTTCTACCACCCAGCTTGCTAGACGATTGGCGTAGTCGGCGGCGGCGACCACGTCGTGACTGCGCTGATACTCCGCCAAAAATCCCGCATCAAAGGCATCCCCGGCTCCCGTGCTATCAACGGCGGTCACCGCTCGCACCGGCACGTGCACTTCCTGCGTGTCACTGAGCACATAACAGCCATCTTTGTCGAGCTTGAGCGCGACCACCGCACACCCGAACAAATCGCGCAAACGATGCGCCATGGTGGCCGGGTCGGTCGTGCCCGTCAACTCTGCGGCCTCGTCACGATTGGGAAACAGCACGTCGACCGCCATGGCGGTCAACATTTCCACCAACCCCTGTGGGCGCAACGTACGAATCATCTGAAACGACGCTGGGTCGAGCGACACACTCGCACCAGCACCTTTGGCAACACGCGCAGCCTGTATCGCAGCACTCCTTGGCGGATCAGAAAACAACGACCATCCGGTAATGTGTACGTGACCAGCATTCGTCAACAGTGCATCGGGCAGATGACTCGGCAATAGTTGAAAGTCGGCGCCTTGATTGGTAATCATGCTTCGTTGCCCGTCATGCTCCACAATCGACACAATGATGCCCGTATCCGCACCTGCAAGCTGGGTCACCGCCGTGGTGACTCCTTCACGTTGCAAATCGGCCACGATTAAATCCCCGAACACGTCACCACCCACACTGCCCACAAACGCCGCCTTGCTCCCCACCCGGGCCCACCACGCTGCCACGTTGGCCGCTGATCCCCCCGGCGCCAACTGTATCTTGCCCGTCGTGTCACCGCCGCGGAGGAGCTCGCTGTCGGTCTGCATCAACACGTCCCAAACCAAATCACCGACGGCCACCAAGGCCCCTGTGCGTATCTGCATGAGTTCATCACTTCCTGTGTGTTAGTGGTGGATACGACCGAGCCACGCCCTGCGGCGTAGCTCGCTCTTTCATCTGCACGCATTGTACCCCACCGCACGCACCACTATTCTGCGGGCGACAGCTCACGCGCCGGCTGACGTTGCCAGAGCACCATGATAATCACCGCCGCAGCACTTGCCACCAAGGCGCCGCCGACGTGGTAGGGCGCCATGTCGTTGACCATGTCCGAGAGCACACCAGCGAGGAGCGGTGCCACCACCGTGGTCAACGACACCAACGCTTGGCTCCCCCCGAGGGTCAGTCCTTGGGCCTGCGCCGACACCCGTCGTGACACCAAGCTGGTCAGCGACGGCGTCGCCATGCCACTCCCAATCGCCAACAACACAATGGCCGGGTAGAGCCAGAGCGCCGTCGGCGCCACTGCCAACCCCTCAAATCCGATGGCCATGACGACCATGCCCACCATGGCGAGACGCTCTTCGCCAAACCGTGGCACCAACAGGCGCAACAAGAATCCCTGCACGATGACTGCCACTAATCCGACCGTGGCAAAAATCCATGCGTTATCGTAGGCGGTCATGCCGTAGCGGCGATCGCTATATACCGCGAAATTACTCTGCATCCCAGCAAATGCCAGATTCAACAACACGATACCGATGAGCAACGGGCGAATTTCACTCTGCGCCAGCACCCGTTGCACCCGACTCAGAGGATTGATTCCCTGCACGTGCGTCGCCCGTCGCTCCGGTGGCAACGATTCTGGCAAGACCACGTACCCGAAGATTACATTTGCAAACGACAAAGCGGCTGCTACGTAGACCGGCACTGCGAGTCCGTACATACTCAACACCCCACCGAGGGCAGGTCCGAGCATGAACCCGAGCCCAAACGCGGCCCCGATCATGCCCAATCCGCGCGCCCGATTCTCGGGGGTGGTGATGTCAGCGATGTAGGCTTGTGCCGTCGAAATATTGGCACCAGTGACACCGTCCAAGACGCGTGACACAAACAACGCACCCAACATTAGCCACGGGCTCACTGCCAATACGTGCTCCGATGCGCCAAAAAGCAGGTAACCGATGCCTGTGCCTGCCAAACTAATCAGCAACACTGGGCGCCGTCCGTAACGATCAGACAGGCTACCGAGCCACGGCGCACAAAGAAATTGCATCAGCGCATAGGCGGCTGATAATGCACCTACGATCAAGGCACGATTAACGGTAAACCATGCCTCGCCGCTCGCTTCCAGAAGTTTCACATAAAACGGCAACACCGGAATCACAATCCCGATGCCCAATAGGTCGATAAACACGGTCAAAAAAATGAAGGCCATGGGGGAACGCTGCGTGGTCTGCTCTGCTTGCACGGATGCGCAGTCCTTTCTCTACCGAACGGTACGTCAATACTCTGTGCATGGTAGCAATTTGCACGTGCGTTGTCAATGTTTTGTACATCATTTGCATATAGAATGAAAAGGCAGGCAGTGGAAATACACGCACAATCTCGTCAACCACGGCAAAACATTTGCGTAACACCGCAACAGATGGTATAATCACCTGACAGTTGCCTTATCAAAAGGCAATTTTGTGTGTTGTCTAGCAACCAATTCCAAGAAGGGGTGCTGTCATTACGGACCGATTGCGATTTAATACCCGCATCCGCGCACGCGAGGTGCGCCTCATCGACGAGGAAGGCAATCAAGTAGGGATTGTGCCAATTCGAGAGGCACTACAGATGGCCGAAGACCGGTCGTTAGATCTGGTCGAGGTTGCTCCCAACGCCGTACCGCCGGTATGTCGTATCATGGATTACGGCAAATTCCGCTACGAGCAGTCCAAAAAAGAGCGCGAGGCACGCAAGCACCAGAAGCAAGTCGAGCTGAAGGAAGTGCGTCTCAAGCCCAAGACAGACAGTCACGACATCGACGTGAAAGTGAAGCAAGCGCGCAAGTTTTTGCAAGCTGGCGACAAAGTCAAATTCACGTTGCGGTTCCGCGGTCGTGAGATTTTCCACCCCGATATCGGCCTTGAGATGCTCGAGCGCATGGCCGAAGATTTACGTGATGTTGCTGTCGTTGAGCAAAAGCCCCTGATGGAGGGACGTGTTCTTTCGTTGCTGCTTGCCCCCAGCACCAAAGCACGTCAACAGGGGAGCAAAGCGACACAAGGCGGGCCCAAGCCAGAGGGAGCCAAGCCGGCTCCTGTCGCTGAGGCCAACAATACCGCTGACGTAGCAGAAGAGGAATAGTCATGCCCAAGATGAAGACCCACAAGGGTACGGCCAAGCGTTTCACCTTCACCGGATCCGGGAAGTTGGTAAGTGCCATGGGTCGTCGCGGTCATTTTCGCCGCCGCAAAGCCACCCGTCTCTTGCAGAAGCTGAGCCGCATGCAAGAAGTCCACGAGTCAACGCAAGAGCGCGTGCTCAAGGGCTTGCCATACCGCAAGAAACACGCCCGTTAAGCACTGTGCCCCGGTGTCAATGGGTGTCCAACGGATAGAGTTGACGTAGAGAAAAGAGAGCAGGAAATACCATGGCTCGTGTCAAACGTGGAATGATGGCGCACAAGCGCCACAAGAAGCTTCTCCAACAGGCCAGCGGCTACCAAGGGAGCCGAAGCCGTCGCTATGCGGTTGCCAAGCAGACCGTCATGAAGGCGTTGTCGTATGCGTTCCGTGACCGCCGCGCCCGCAAGCGTGATTTCCGCCGCTTGTGGATTATCCGCATCAACGCGGCCGCCCGCATGTGTGGCGTGTCGTACAGCCGCCTGATGAACGGCCTCAAGAACGCTGGTATCCAGATTGATCGCAAGATGTTGGCCGATTTGGCAGTGCGCGACATGAACGCATTCCGTCAGATTGCCGAGCAGGCCATCAATCCGGCATCGTGATTCGAAGTACGCAAAACGCGCACATTCGCACCATCCGCTCACTGCGTGACGATCGTTCGTTGCGTCATCGTGAGCGGATGTTTGTGCTCGAAGGAGTGCGCCTCGTCACCGAGCTCATCCAGAGCAGGCAAGCAGTCACATCGGTGGTCTACGACCCCGCTGTACTTGCGACCACGCCAGCTGGGCAAGCGTTGTTGGACTTGATCGTCGATCAACCGTACAGCCTGCCGGCAAGTGCCGAGGTCATCAAATCCGCCAGCGACACCAGCTCGCCCCAAGGCGTGATTGCGATTGCTCCGTGGCCAAGCATCTCTGCCAGCAGTGATGGGCTGTACGTCGTCTGCGACGAAATCCAAGATCCGGGCAACATGGGCACCATCATCCGTAGTTGCGACGCTATCGGCGTCGCCGGCATCTGGTGCACGCGCGGATGTGTGGACGTGTACGCCCCCAAAACGGTCCGTGCCAGCATGGGCAGTTTGTTGCGCGTGCCCATGTGGGTCGACCAAGACTGGTCAAGCATCACCCACGCCACCGCGCAGACACGCCGGTATGCGGCTGATGCAACACCACAAAGCATCGACTACTGTGCGACCGATTGGTGTGCACCCAGCACTCTCATCATCGGCAACGAAGCACGTGGTCTCAGCTCAGCCGCACGCACCCTTGCTGACCAACTCGTGATGATTCCCATGCGGGCCGGCATCGAATCCTTGAATGCGGCCATGGCCGCCAGTGTCGTTTTGTTCGAAGCACAACGACAACGTCGCACTCGGGGCTGACACATGCCACGGAGCGTGGTATACTAGGGACAATTACATACAAGCATTGACGAAGCGAGTACGGTACCAGCGACGCCCAGGGAGTGGCAATCAGCGACTGAGAGTTGCCGCCGCACGTAGTACCCGAAGTTCCCTTCCGAGCTGTCCACCTGAAGCATGCGCGCAAGTGCATGTGCGTAGGGGCGACCGGAGCCCGCCGTTATCTGGGCAAATAAGGGATGTACCTGAGCGTACGTCCGAATCAGGGTGGTACCACGAGCCACGCATCGTCCCTGACGGTTGCGTGGCTCTTTGTGTTTTGTTCCTGTCATATGGAGGCAACCGTGACGATTATCGACCAACTCGCACACATCGAACAAACCGCGCTCTCCACACTCAGCGAGATTCGCGACGCTGACGCCTTGAGTGAATGGAAGAGCACCTACCTCGGCAAACAAGGCTCCATCGCCAAACTCAGCCGCGAATTGGGCACCTTGTCCGCCGCAGACCGCCCCGCTGCTGGGCAACGCTTTAATGCGGTCCGCACCGCCCTCGACAGCGCCCTCACCGAACGAGAAGGCCACATTCGCACCCACGCCCTGCAAGACGCGTTCAACGCCGAAGCCATCGATGTCACCCTGCCGGGGCGCACTCCGGTCATGGGACGGCTCCATCCGAGCACACGCGTGTTGCGCATGATTACCGACATCTTCGCAGAAATGGGTTTCCAAGTCTGGGAGAGCCCCGAAGTCGAAACCGACACCCTCAACTTCGAATTGCTCAACATTCCCGCCGATCACCCGGCCCGCGATATGTGGGACACCTTTTACATTGAAACACCACCAGGTGCCGAAAAGGTGCTACTCCGCACCCACACGTCGCCCGGACAAATCCACGCCATGCGTGCTCATGCGCCGCACCCGGTGCGCGTCATTTTGCCAGGCAAGTGCTACCGCTACGAGCAGGTCACCACCCGCCACGAGATGATGTTCCATCAAGTCGAGGGGATTGCCGTCGGCACGCACATCACGTTCTCTGACCTAAAGGGCACATTGGTCGGCTTTGCCGAACGACTATACGGCGCAGGCACCAAGACCCGCTTCCGCCCCAGCTACTTCCCGTTCACCGAGCCGAGCGTGGAGCTCGACGTCGAGTGTTTCCTCTGCAAGGGTGATGGCTGCCGGGTCTGCAAGCAGAGCGGCTGGCTGGAAGTCTCGGGGGCTGGCATGGTCCACCCCGACGTACTCCGCAACGGTGGGTACGACCCAGCCATCTACAGCGGGTTCGCCTTCGGCATGGGACCAGAGCGCATCACCATGCTCCGGCACGGCATCGACGACATCCGCTGGTTCTTCAGCGGTGATGAGCGCTTCCTCGAGCAATTCGTCTAGCACAGGGCTGTCATGATGATCCGTCGTCTATCCACCCAACACATCTTGGCACTGCTGACCGCACTCGCCGCCATTCTTGCTGGGGTCATGGCGCTCACCAATCCACTCGGCGAGGCTCCCGATGAGCCCGCCCACATGGCCTATGTGCGCTTTTTGGTGAGCGCACAGCGCCTCCCCGTGCAGTGTGCGTCACCGTGTGTCAGCGACGTTCCCGGTGAGGGGCATCAGCCGCCGCTGGCCTACGTGGCGGCCGCCTTGGTGAGTTGGCCCTGGATAAACGACCATTCATGGCAAACTCCAGCCGCCAACCCCGATTTCGTCTGGAACGGCGGCAATTCCCCACAAGCCTCCATTCACGGCACCCAAGAACAATGGCCGTGGCACGGAGTAGCGCTCGCATGGCACCTCTCGCGCCTATTGTCTGTGCTTTGGATGACCATCGCCATTTGGGTCGTCGGGCGCATCGCGCTCCACATCAGCACGCCACAGGTCGCCGTACTAGCGGTGGCGCTCCTCGTCATCACCCCGCAGACTGCCTTCATCGGGAGTACCGTCAGCAACGACGCATTGCTCTTTTGTTTGGCAAGTCTAGCGCTGTGGGCGGCGTTGCGTACCACCACCCGGGTCGGTGTGTGGGGATTGACTAGCCTGATTTGTGCGGCCATGCTCACCAAACAAAACGCCATCGTGTTGTGGCCACTCGTGGTCTGGGCGCTGTGGTACCGTGTTCCCCGCACCCAGTGGTGGTCAGCCATCTTGGGCAGTGGTGTACTTGCCGGCCTCCTGCTCGGGTGGTGGTATCTCCGGAATGTCCAGCTCTACGGCGACCCACTCGGCTACACCCTCTTTCAACAGACCTATCGGAGCGACACGGTCAACTACACGACGCTCACCACCTGGCTGACCATGTGGCGCCAACTTATCCGCTCAGCCTGGGGCACATACGGCTGGATGAGCATTGCATTACCGGCCTGGTGGTATCAAATCGCAGCGACTATCACCATCATTGCCATGATTGGCGTGGTGGCGCACCTGCGCCGCCACCCCCAAGGCATGCCACATCGCAGTGTGTTCGTGCTCCTCGTCATCATCAGCATGGCGTGGCTCGGTGTACTCACTCACAGCGTCGGCAGTGTGGTCTGGCAAAGTCGCCTCGTCATCATGGCCTGGCCCGCACTTGCCATCATCGCTGCCGTCGGTCTGCGGTGGGCATTCCCGTCCATCGCACCAACGCATCTCCTTGCGACCGCCATGCTGACGACCGTCATTCATGGCGCACTGTGGTTCGGACATGTCCTCCCCGCCATGCCACTACGTATGCCAGCACTCGCAGACTCAAACAAGCCACTCACCAACGTAGACGGCGCGTACTATACGTTCAAGGGCGAGGAGGGACGCATCACCATCATCGACCGCGCCCACAACACCACCGCTCAACCGGGTGGCCGGGTCCGGGTACAGGTTCGTTGGCTGGTAGTGGAGCGGCCATACCGCACACTACAACTATCACTGCGTTGGCGCAATGCCGAAAAGAAAGTGCTCAGCGACCTGCGTGCACCCATCCACCCGCGTATTCCCAGTCCCTTGTTTACCCGTGGGGATCGTTTCATCGGCGTCTACGATGTCGCCGTGCCAAGCGATTTCACGGCTGGCAAATACACCCTGCTGTTGTCACTCATCGACAGCGAACGCTCCCAACGAGCCGTGCTCCGACTCGTCGATGACCGCTACATGGGCGACAGCGTCTTTTTACCCGTCATCATCGGCCCCACCCCGTAAGGTTTCGTCACAAAGGAGAATGTCATGCGTGTACCGTTATCGTGGCTTCGTGAATACGTGGATGTCCACCTGCCACCTGCAGATTTGGCCGAGTTGCTGACGCGCTCCGGACTCGAAGTCGATGCCGTCGAGCACGTCGGCACTGCCGATTCAGCGCTGCCCTGGGACCCAACCCTGGTCTTCGTGTGTAATATTCTCGAAGTCACCCAACACCCCAACGCCGATCGCTTGGTCTTGGCCGAGGTCGACTACGGCGCGAGCCAACCGCATATCGTGGTCACCGGCGCCCCCAATTTGTACCAGTACAAGGGGCTCGGCAAACTGACACATCCCCTCAAGTCGGTCTTCGCCAAAGAGGGCGCCGTGCTCTACGACGGCCACAGCGATGAACTCGTCAAAGTCAAACTCAAAGGACGCCCAGTACGCGGCGTCATGTCCGACGCCATGCTCTGCTCGGAAAAGGAGCTTGGACTCTCTGCTGAGCACGAAGGCATCTTGTTGCTCCCTGACGACGCACCCACGGGGACTCCGTTGGTCGCATACCTCGGCGATACCATCATCGACATCGATGTGCTCCCCAACATGGCTCGCACCCTCTCAATGGTCGGCATGGCCCGTGAAATCGCCGCCCTGACCGGACAAACCGTGCGCCTGCCCGACCCCGTGGTGCCCACCAGCACACCAATCGGTGCCGAGGTACGGGTGCGCATCGACACGCCCGCCCTCTGCCCGCGTTTCACCGCCAGTTTGGTCGAAGGGGTCACCATTGCACCGTCACCGTTCTGGATGCAACGCCGCCTCATCATGGCAGGCATGCGCCCCATCAACAACATCGTCGACATCAGCAACTACGTGATGCTTGAGCTCGGCACGCCCAATCACACCTTCGATGCCGATAAAGTGCGCGATCGCCACATCGTGGTGCGTCACGCCCACCCCGGCGAACAACTCACCACTCTCGATGGGCGCACGCACCAACTCGCTCCCGAGCACTTGCTCGTCTGTGACACCAGCCATGCCCTCAGTGTGGCCGGCGTCATGGGTGGCGAAAGCAGCGAAGTCAACGCTGACACGCGCACCGTGCTCGTTGAAGCCGCCGTGTGGGAACCCACCATCATCCGGCGCATGTCAGCTGCCTTCAAATTGCGCTCAGAGGCCTCCAAACGCTTTGAACGCAACGTGGACCCCGAAATGCTTGATCTGACACAGCGCCGCCTCACCCAGTTCCTCCACGAATACGCGGGTGGCACCGTGCGCGCAGGCATGATCGACGTGCGGAGCGCACCACCGCGCCATCTGCAAATCACCCTCACCACCGCGGAGGTCTACCGCATTTTGGGGCTGACCTTCACCCGTGACGAGATTGCCGCTCTGCTTGCACGCCTACAATTCGTGTGCACGGCCACCGATGAACACACCTTGCTTGTGGCGGTGCCCAGCTACCGCCAAGATGTCAGCCATACCGCCGATCTCTGCGAAGAAATTGCTCGTATGTACGGCTACGACAACTTGCCCACTACCATCATGGCCGATGAACTCCCCGTGCAACGCACCAACTTGGCCCTCGAGTACGAACACTTCGTGCGCGACGTGCTCACCGCTGCTGGCCTCAACGAAGCAATTACTTACTCGCTGACCAGCATTGAATCGGCCTGCAAACTCGATGCCAGCCAAAACGATGCCACCGCCTACCTGCGCCTCGCAAACCCACTTTCGGCCGAGCGCGAATTCATGCGCCGCGCCGTGTTGCCCACCCTCCTCGAAGCCGCCACAGTCAATGTGCGGGAGCAAGGCAAAACGCGTCTGTTCGAGATTGGTCGCATCTACACGCCCGTCGCCGGACAACTCTTGCCCCAAGAGCCACTTCGCGTGGCAATCGTCATGGCCGGCCCCCGACATAACCCGTCATGGCAGGCCACAACCCCTGAATCGGTCGATTTCTTCGATATCAAGGGTGTCATTGACACCTTGTGCGAACGCCTCAAAGTAGATAACACGCACGTAACCGTCAGCAACGCGGTCTACCTACAACCCGGTCGCGCTGCCACGCTCATGCTCAACAACCACGCAATCGGTCACTTCGGTGAACTCCACCCCGAGGTCCGTGCCAACTTCGGCCTGCCCAATCAGCGCACACTGGTCGCAGAACTCGATCTCGCAGCCTTGATTGCAGCGGCTCAGGTGCCCGCGTATCGCAGTATTTCTCGCTACCCAGCGAGCACCCAAGATTTGGCCCTGATTGCGCCTGTAACCGTTCCCGCCGAACGCATCGAGGCCGCCATCCGCAAATACGCAGGCACCGCTCTCTATCGCATTGAGCTCTTCGACGTCTACACCGGCAGCCAACTCGAGGCCGGCTACCGCAGCCTCGCCTATCGGGTCTCGTTCCGGAGCACCGATCGCACCCTCACTGATGATGAGGTCACCAAGCTCCGCAACAAAATCATCCGCGGCGTTGAATTCGACACCGGTGCCAAAATTCGCTCCTAGTCCTTCTTCCCCAATCTGCCTCCGACGCCCGCATCGTGGTGATGCGGGCGTTTTTGTTTGTTTTGGTCATTTGTTGAGTAAGTTTATCATGTTATTGACAAATGTTTTTTCTTTTGCTATGATTTAAACAATAAACATGATAATAATACTCATGTATGCATATCAATACACAGACGGAGACAGCATATGGTATATCATTTCGATCGCAACGCCCTCAAAGTAGCGCAAATCACCCTCGTAGTCGTCTTGGGTATCGCCTATATCAGTGCCACACCCTGGCTCATCTACGCAGGAGCGTTGTTGTTAGCACTTGCGCTCGGCGCACCACAATACGCGCCGCAGGCTTTCGTCTACCGCGCAGTACGGAGCACCGGGCTGATTGGCTCGCACATCGTTGACGAAGACCCGGCTCCGCACCGCTTCGCCCAGCAGATGGGATTTGCGGTACTGCTCATCGCCAGCGTCGCAGCCGCATTAGGGTGGTTCGGCGTCGCGTGGGGTGCCACACTGTTGGTCATCGCGTTAGCGTTGCTCAACATCGTACTCGGCTTTTGTGCGGGGTGCTTCGTCCACGCCCAAATTGCGCGCTTGCGGAGGTAGTTCTTATGCTAGAACGCACGTTGCTTGTGGCAGTCATCATTTTGCTCGTGGTCGCTTTGCGTTGGTACATTCAATGGCGCCAGCAACACCACCAAGGCCAACTGCTCGACCACGCCGATTTACCACTGGGACGACCGGCCATCATCGCCCTGACCACCAGTCATTGTATGCAGTGTGAGCGCCTGCAAAAGCCGGCGTTGCAACGTTTACAAGCAAAGCGTCACGATGTGACCGTCCTCTGGCGCAACGTGGCCGACGAGCCAGAGCTTGTCAAGCAATACGGCATCATGACCGTGCCCAGCACGGTGGTACGCGGCGCCAACGGCGAGTTGCGCCACATCAATCTCGGCTACACCGACGAGCAGACGCTTCTGCAACAAATCGCCTAAACGGGCATCGTCGCAGGACGCAATCGCCTCCTGCGTGCACATATACCAACGGCTGTGATGCGGTACACATCACAGCCGTTGTTGATTTTTACGCACACGCCGAGACTGGATTTAGCGGCGCCCAGTACGATGGAAAAGGTTCATCGAGTCCACCGAGATGCCGCTGTGGATGCGTTGCATGACTTCTGCAAGCAGCGTGGCCACCGACAGCACCGTCACCTGCGGATGCGCACTCAAGTCACCCACCGGCAACGTGTCCGTGGTCACGAATTCGCGAATAGGGCTCGCAGCAATGCGGTTCAACGCTTGCCCCGCCAAAATAGGATGTACCACGCATGCAGACACCGACCGCGCTCCACGATCCACCAACAGTTCAGCGGCCGCCACCAATGAATTCCCCGTGGCCACTTCGTCGTCCACCAGCAAGCAATCTCGGTCAACAACATCGCCGATAATGTTTAACGCCTCCACGTGGCGTTCGTTTTCGCTGGTCGGTTGAATTTCGTGCAAGTGGCGCTTTTCAACAATGGCAAGTGGCGCACCCAGTTTTTCAGCAAAGTTGCGCGCTCGTTTGGCAAAGCCCATATCCGGAGCCACCACGGTGTAGGCACGGTCGTTGCGGCGCTCGGCAAAGTGACGCACCGTGAGCGGCATAGCGCTGAGCTCGTCGACGGGGATAGAGAAAAATCCTTGGATTTGACCGGCATGGAGGTCAATGGTGATGATTTGTTGCGCACCGGCCGCCTGAATCATGTCTGCCAACAACCGCGCCGTAATGGGCACACGCGGTTGATCACGCTTGTCGGTCCGCCCATATGCATAAAAGGGAATCACCGCAGTCACACGCCCAGCCGCCGCCCGCCGACATGCGTCCAGCATGATTAGTAGCTCCATAATGCGGTCGCTCAGTGGTGATGACAACGACTGCACCACAAAAACGTCTTTTTCACGCACACTTTCATTGAGACGCGCAAATAGGTTGTCGTTGGGAAACTTGGTCAACGTAATATCGCCGAGTGTGACCCCAAGCCGGTCGGCAATGGCTTGTGCGAGTGCCGGGTTGCCACTCCCGCTGAAAATACGCATCTCACTAAAACGACTGCTCATGACGCGCTGCCCTTTGCTCCATCTGCGATCCACCCTCTTTCTATTGTAGAGCCTTTCAGCCTGACCTGCAACGAGGGGGAGGGGACTGCAATATGCAGCCTCCTCCCCCCTCTGCCTTTTTCCACCCGCTATACACTCGTTATCCACGCATTATCCACATACTATCCACAATGCGTATTATTCGGCGGGCGATCGTGTTGATGTACTCATCACAATCACAATAACCAACACTCCTGCGCCCAAAGCAATCCAAAACGATAGATCCATTTACTGCGCTCCATCCCGATAGGCGGCTGGCAACGGCCACCAAATCAACACCGCAAAGCTGACAATCAACGCAAACACGCCCAGCCACGCATCAATCACGTTGGAGCTGATAATCGTGGGGGTCGAAAGGGCGGAATTGGCGTACCCAACCAGGGTGCCTGCGTACAGGTTGTTGACTACGTGCATGCCGATGGCGCGCTCTACCCCGTTGTCTTTGATGCTCAACCACGCAGTGCCCGCACCCACGAGGAAATAGCTCAGCGCCATCGGAATCGCACCGCCGAGGGCTTTCGACATCTCCGGATTCGCAAGGTGTGGCACCATGAACAACACACCCGACAAGAGTATCAGAAAAACCGGCTGCGCCCATACCCGTGCAAACGCTTGCATGATGTAGCCACGAAAAAACAACTCTTCACCAGCAGCTTGAATGGGAATCAACAAGATGACCAGCGGCGCAATCGTCAACCATGCACCGAGATTAAAACTCCACGCATACCGCTCTGGGTAGATGAACGCCTCAAGCGCCGTCCACACCACTCCGGTGCCCAACCAAATCGCCATCGCCTGCCACACCAACGGCCAACGAAAGGTGCCCGCGCTCAACAACTCGGTGAGCGTGCGCCGATGAATGATGCGCTGCGCCAACCAGACGCCCACAAACAACATGATGGGCGAAAACATCAACAACACGAATTGGAGCGGGTTGGTTGATCCGCCCATCATCGTGCCACTCCCATCAAAGACGATTATCCCCAAACCACTCCCGATAATCAGCGGAATCGCTCCGATGACCAGATAACAGATGAAAATCAACACGACTCCCAACCACCAGCTCCACCACTTACTGTTGCCCGTCTGTGTATTGAATAACCACTCCATGATTGCTCCTTCTTAGGGAATCGTCGAACCAATAAAATATCCAAGAACTGCCCCACAAGTCCCGATTACAAGACCAAAAACCAGCCTATTCGTACCCACCGGTATCCCAGCCAAACGCAACCGAAACGCCACCCACGGCCATACGGTGAAAATGCTGATGGTCGCAAGCACAGTAATTACCAACATCGCAATCACATAGATAATGACCCCCAACATTTTATCCGGTTGTGCCAACAGCCACGGCTGAATCACACCGAACAGCAACCCCACACTCACCACCAACCCCACACTACTCCACAACGCTGGCCTTGCAAACATGCGCACCGCCCGCTGGTACTTGGTAGCACTATCTGTCGGACTAAAAATCGCCGCAGTACCTGGTACCGCTTTGAATAGATGGATTTGCTTTTCAACCGAGGTTACATGTTGCCATCCGGCCGCCCTGCACAGCTCGAAATACTCGGGATCTGGCGTCTCCTGATAATCAATCGCAAATATTGCTTGCTCGGGCGGAGCCTGCTCTAGTACCATCCAGACATGTTCAATCTTTGCTAATCGCCAGCCCTCAGCAGCCCACTGTGATAGTCGCTGTAAATCGTGCTCTTCGGCAAAGGCTAGCCCAGAGCTCATCTCCCGCCGCGTCATTGGGATTATTTTCTGTGGTGTACTCATGATTTGTTCCTCTCTAGTACGCAACCATCCAACCACACACTGCCCCAGTCACGACACTCACCCCATCAACAAACAGCCGAGCCCGGTGCCGTGACCAACGAATCTCAGCTCCATACCGCCGCATCTGATACACAACCCACGGCAATGCGGTATACCAGAACATTGTCATCACCACATAGATGCTGACAAATGCACTACCGATGAACATCCACGCAAGGAACCCATCATCATGCATAGCCAGCCATTCTAGCGTTGATACGAGCCAGATCATGCTGACAAGTGCGAGACCATACAGCAACACCGCTCGCTGGAATCGTTGTTGTGCCCTGACAATCATGGTCGTATCGTGGGCACTAAACAACGATCGAGTCCCCATGGGAGCCTTGAAAAGATGGATAGACTGCGACAGCGATACCACATGCGTCCATCCAGCCATGTGACACAAGCCCAAATACTCGGCATCAGGGTGATGCTGATAGTCCACTGCAAATACCACCTGCGCAGGATGCGTACGTTCGAGTACCACATACATCCTGCGCACCTCAACAACATGCCACCCCTCGGCTGCCCATTGGCTCAGGCGATGCAAATCGTCATCAGCACAGCAGGCCAAGCCAGCAATCAACTCGATACGAGTGATGGGAATCAGCTTTAACCATGTAGATTCGTTCATTGTCATACTACTCTCACCACATTAGCAACCACAAAAAGGCTACCACGGTCACCAGCGGTATAACTATGTGCATTGACGACAATACCACCTGCCCGGGGCCACGCCACCCTCGCAACCGATAGGACAACCACGGCATAAATGTAAAAATGAACACTGTTTGCACGGCCACCACAGCACCAAACATCCCCAGTGTGCCTAAAAGCAACAGCCATTGCGGCTCGAGCTGCGCTCGCCACGGTTGTCCCCACTCCACCATGATCCACCATACAAGCACCGTCAATACCATACTTGCAAGTGCCGGCACAAGCAACCGTCGCTGCACGCGTTGATATTTTTGCTGTGTTTCAGCCGTCGAAAACATCGCTGGTGTGCCCGGTGCTGCCTTAAAAATGTGGATTAATCCATCCATCGTCACCACACGCTCCCACCCGCTAACACGACACAACGCAAAATATTCTTCATCCGGCTCGTACATGTAATCCAAGGCAAAGATGATTTCCTCAGGCGGCGCCGGCTCAAGCACATAGCTCAACCCTTTGAAGCCAATCAGTCGCCATCCTTCCGTAGCGAGCACACTGAGGCGTTGCATATCATCATCCTCAGCAAATGCTACTCCTCGACTTGGCTCATATCGCAACGTATGTTCATTCATCATCACTCCTACCCTCTATAGCCCGCTCCGCAAACGCTACCATGGCCCGTTTCCGCTCTATTTCGTTGCTGAGTCGCGTACGCCCCTCCGCCGTGATGACATATACTTTGCTTGTACCGTCCGATTCACAACGCATGAGTAATCCCGCCTCCACCAATTGCCTGAGCGTTGTATACAGGGTGGCAGGACCAATATGCACCGCCTGACTTCCCAGCTGCATCAGCAGTTGCATCACCGCATAACCATGCCGCGGCACCATTAACGCAACTAAAATGTAGAATTGCGAATCGTTCAGTTCGCCGTTCGTGATTGCATCACGTCTTGGCATTCTGTCCCCTTGTGCTTCTTGCTATCACACCGCATCGTGTGACGACTGCTTAGTCTATATCATTCATTGATATAGTACCAAATTATATCAATGAATGATATATGTCAACGTTTATGCTCATCGACATCGCTCACGCCGCTATATTTATCACATGCACACATAGGCATGTCTTCGTCATGACGAGATAGAGGCGACCAATCATGTGAGCATTTGTACGGTACAATCGACACATGCGATACGCGGCGTGACGCATCGTAACAACGTTTGGTTGAGCATGCGATACCACGCACGAAAAAAGTTCGCTGGAGAAAAAATATGCCATTTCTCAAAGGCATCTACACCATTCCAGAGCACATCCAGTCGGATACATTTCCCTACACGATGCCACTATTCGCACACGGCATACAGTACGAATTTAGCAGCGATGTGACTATTTTTGTGGGAGAAAACGGATCTGGCAAATCGACGTTGCTCGAAGCAATCGCCGAAAAGTGTCATTTTCACGTGGCTGGTGGTGGGCGCAATCAACGCTACCAGCATCATCAAAGCGAATCCTCGCTGGCACACGCATTGCGTCTCTCTTGGTTCCCCAAAGTAACCGAGGGATTTTTTCTGCGTGCAGAAAGTTTCTACAATTTCGCCAGCTACGTTGATGAAATCGCTAGTGATGACCCGAGTATTTTAGCTGAGTACGGTGGCACGTCACTCCACCAGCAATCACACGGCGAATCGTTTCTCAACTTGTTCATGTACCGATTCCGGCGTGGTTTATTTATCCTCGACGAACCAGAGGCGGCTTTATCACCACAACGCCAGCTAGCGTTCATGCGCATCATTCACGAGCTCACCCGTAGCCAACAAGCACAATTTCTTATCGCCACCCATTCCCCCATCTTGCTGTGTTACCCAGCTGCTGAGGTCATATCTACGGATGGAGACACCTTGCAACGCATTGACTACCGCGACAGCGATCATTACCAGCTGACCAGCGGATTCCTCGCCAATCCGGAGCGTTATTTGCGCCACCTGTTTCGTGAGTGAGTGGGTAATCAATAAATACACCCTCCCTGAAGATGATTCAGGAAGGGTGCGATTTTGGTAGCGGCGAGCGGATTCGAACCACTGACCTTCGGGTTATGAGCCCGACGAGCTGCCACTGCTCCACGCCGCGACGTCTATGTTCAGTATAGTACCTGTTCATACAGACTCAGATGAGAATGTCCTAAGCAAACGATGTGCACAAAACGCGAACCCCCCAGAGAACGCATTCTCTGGGGGGTTGCTACCAAATTGGTAGCGGCGAGCGGATTCGAACCACTGACCTTCGGGTTATGAGCCCGACGAGCTACCACTGCTCCACGCCGCGATGTGGATGGCGCACAGACCTAGTCTCCCACAAGGCAACCTTGCAGTACCTTCAGTGCTGGAGTGTTTCACGACCCGGTTCGGGAT
>Ga0172373_10000470_pt1 | contig 66250 bp, 52 predicted proteins | sample Lak10m_2_FD_114546 | JGI IMG/M metagenome (GOLD analysis project Ga0172373, IMG submission 114546) | Freshwater microbial communities from Kabuno Bay, South-Kivu, Congo - kab_092012_10m | ecosystem: Environmental > Aquatic > Freshwater > Lake | place: Democratic Republic of the Congo... | reverse complement strand
CTTTTGTTGTATTTCCAATCGATTTTAATAATATGTAATCTATTATACTTTCTGATCTTTTATTATGTAATATATATGCTTCTTCATCAATACCATGTGAACATACAAATTTTATTTTATTATAAATGTCATGATGAATATAATCTCTGATAAATCTATCATCATTCAGAAAATACAATATGTCATCACCATAATTATTATAATCATTAACCATCATTTTACAAAAATCTTTTGTCTTAATGTAAAATAAATTATCATCATTAATTAGTCCATATTTATTTAAATCAATATAACATGTTGCATTGTGCACATCTGATCCATCTGTTATGTAATAATATTCCATATTGAAATATTCACTTAATAATGAAACCATAGGAATTATATAACACATCTGATTCAATGGGACTCTTATCATTTTGATATTTTTTCTAATATATGATGCAAATTCTCTCTTCTGATGTTTAATATCAGAAATATTATCCATATATCTATCATTTCTTAAGATATTATAGTATTGATATAGTGTATTATTCCACTCTCTTATTAATTATTAATATATTCCAATTGATGTGAATAATTTTTTAAGATACAATTCTATTATTTTTCTGTCAGATTTAGTATCATTTGTCAATCTAAATTCTGTTTTAACTATCGATTTGGTTATATTAGTTATAATTGCTTTTTGTAAATTATGATATCTATTTCCCTGTGGAAATTCATATTCATTTCCAATATATGGATATTTTTCTAATTTCTTGTCTAATTCTTCAATACTTCTGTAATCATAATTCATATCAAACAAATGGAATGTTGACAAATATATTAAAATAATCTTTTCATTTTGGTTTGATCTCATCATTGAATATTCTGTTACAATATCAATCATCTCTTCTAAAATTTCATCATTTATCTTGATGTTCTCAATTTCTTCTAATTCTTGATTAGGATCATTAGGTTTATAAATTAAGTTGTCTGATTTGAAAATGTTTGACATAAAAATTAATAATATGATTGTAATCACAATTATGACCAAAATATTAGAATTAATATCCATTATATTTATTATTCAGATAATAACATTATCTAAATAAGATTTATTTATTTAGTAAAACAATTCCTCTACTGCTTATTATTGTAAATAACACATTATTGATATCTAAATTTGTATTTACTTTGTCTGAAACCATATTTTTTGTGAAATATTGCACTCCATGTTTTGTATATAACTCTGAATACCCTAATGGATATAAAAGTCCTTCTTTTAGTCCTAAATGCAGTTTCATTATATTCACCAAATAATAGGGATTCAAATTTATGTCTGCCATCGACTTAATGATCTTAATTATATATGTTGTGATTCTCAAGATAATATTCTCTTCTATTTCATTCATATCTGAATAACATTTAAATGTCAATTGATGTTGTTCTAATCTGTCACTAAATGTGTGTCCATTCATGTCATTACAATTCTTGCCATATTCAATAACTGTGTTAATTATTATTTGTCTAATATTGTTTACCATTTTTATAAAATCAGTATTATTCATATATTGTGGTGCCATATTGTATTTTCCATTAAGATTGTCTGCCGATAATAATGAATCGGTTATTTCATATTGAGGGTCTTTCCCTGCATCATTGATTTTCAAACATCTATCATTCTCAATTGCAGGAATAAAACTTTCTGACTTAATACATGAATTATCCGATTTTATGATAAAATATGCAAACAGTATTAATAATAAAACAAATAATATTATTTGGATATTGTAGTCCATATTATAATTAAATATGCAGAATAATTTTTAATTAGAATATTTTAATTGGAAATTTATATTATAAACATCAATCATTATGACACAATTAATTAAACAACCAAATTACGCTGACTGTTCCAAATGCCACATAAATATATATAAGTGTGGCTGTGACAAATTTATAGGTGGTGATTCTTCTAACAATCAAGATCAAAAGAAAGAAATATTTGATGTAAAAGCTCATTTATATCCTGTCGATCAAAACATCACACCATTCCCAGATGAAGATATGGTTCATACTGATTCACATAAAGATATGTCCGGTGGTGGTGATGATAATGATTATTTATCTAAATATGCCGGCAAAAGTATTTACCAAGTCTTCTATCAAATTGCTAAAAGTGATTACAAACATCTTAAATCTCTTAATTAATTCCAAATCAATTTAATTATTTCCATTAAATTGTTCTTTAATGCACTAGGTGGGAATCGAACCCACGTCAAACGCTTGGAAGGCGCTCATTCTACCACTGAACTACTAGTGCTTGATGCTAATTTTATATACACTATCACTCTTTTCAATATCGCAATATTGGAGTATGTTGGCTTATAATTGCCAAAACTCGAATGATATGTGCAAATATTCCAATCATATATATCAAAAACATAAACGATATGTATGATTGGAATATTCACACATTCTATATTCAGAAATTATTTTTTAAGTCATTTTATTTTTTATATTTATTTGATTTCGATTTATTTAATTTTGATTTAGTTATTTTGACATATTTCTTTTTTGGTTTATCCTTTATATCTTTTGTTACTTTTGGTTTGCTTGAGCTTGATTCTGGTTCAGTCTTTATTATTGGAAAATCTGTTGTCGATAATCCTACTTTCTCCCTCAATTGTTTAATGTATTCAAATGTGTCTTTTGAATTGTATGTTTTTGGTCTGACTATTTCTTTATTTTTATGTTCTTGTTCTGGTATTGATATTGGTATTAATTCATCTGATTCATCAGATTTAGATTCAGTTTGATCAAAATTATCAGACTCGTCAGACTCATTAGAATTATTTTCATCTTGATATTGATTAATAATATCATCAGATTTAGTGTCATTATTTGTTCCAATTATTTGATATTTTTTGCATTCATTATTTTTCACAATTAACTTATTTATAAAACTAAATTCATCAGAATCTTTTCCATTCTTCAATAATGAAATATGTTCTTCATCATTATTGTCTATAATATCGTCATTAACATCAGGGACAGTGGTTAAACATCCTACAACTGACCCAAAACCAATTTTTGTATTGACCTTTAAATCATTCTTAATATCAACATTAATCTTATTAAATATACCTGATGCTGACCCACTAATCAAACCTATTATATTGCCATTAACTATTATCTTGTCATTGACCACAATATTAACATTATCTATCCATCTACTTATACCTGACATTATCCCAATCATATGACTCTCTTTATGATCTGATAATGTAATTGATCCATTAATTATAAGATTTGTATTTTGTATTGTTCTCACATAACCACCAATAATTCCTGAAACAGATCTTGAGTTGAATCTGATTTCACTGTTAATAATAATATTTGTATCAATAAAACCATCAGAACATATACCAAATAGCAAACCATTAAAGCTCGAAAATAAATATTTTTTGTTTGATTCATAACCGGTCTTTGCATAATTTATATAACGTCTTGTCTCAATGAGTCTGACTGATTTATTCAAATTATTATCAGAGAGTGTAATATTATTTGGAAAACTTTCTCTAATCTGAACAATCTTTTTGAGACTGTCTTTTTTAGAACTCATTATTAATTTTTTGATTTGATACAAATATGTTTCATTCACTTTATTAAAATCCTCTATTGTAATCATTGTATGTGATTGAATCTTTTCTATTGGTTTTTTTGATTTATTATTCAATACAATATTTGAATTATACATTGAATATATCTCATTACTGAATATTGGTGTTATCAGTTTACTTTCCTCAGTTTCACCATCTATAATAAACTCAATGTTGTAGTCAATAAGAACTAACTTCGCATCTGTCAAATTCAATATGAATGGAACTGTATTAAATGTTTTTATCACTTTCTTATTAGTAATTTGTCTCATATATATTGTAACATCTGATTTGTCTCTGTTTGTCAAAATTATCACATTTATTGGTTCATTAATTTCCATATGATGTTCAATATATATATCATTTTTAACATCAGTAATATCTAATATACAGTCATTAGGTGATGGTTTGAACTTCTTTTTCTCTAGATCTGGTATGATCTTACTTTTAATATATGAATATAATTTTGACTTTGAATTATTTGTATGATCTGTCATGATGATTATGTCTATATTAATTGAATAATAAAAATGTCTATCTTAAATAAATAATTTATATCATGTCATATTATAGATACTATTTAATGAATATAATATTGGGAACAATTGGAGCTAATTTAACTCTTGGATTGATTTCTGGTATAACTGCCGCTTCAAATGGAATATACACTCTTGTCAATAATATATCCGAATCAACTGCAAGCGGTGCACTTGAAGTTAAAAATATTATTAAAGAATCTGATGTTGAAGTCAAAATTAAATCTGTGAGATATTTCCTTTGTGAATTGAAAGTAAATGAAAACACTCCTAAATCTGTCCAATATTGTATTCAGTCTATTGATGAGTCAATTAAAGAAATTGTTAAAGAATTAGAACAAATACATTACAGAATGCAATATAATTCTAATTTATGGTTCGGTTCAACTGTCAGATCATTTAAGTTCCATAATTCAAGAGCCAGATTAATGTCAAAACTTAAAAACTTAGAATCAAGGTTTGATATGTTGAAAAATGTTATCTCTATGGAACACAAATTAGTTAAAAATCCTGATCTAGATATTAATCCTAATCCTAATAATAATCCTAAATCTTCTGATGCTATTATATCCAATATATCTAATATATCTAATACAAATGATAAAGAACTTAACACCATTTCAGATAACTCCATAAATAATTTTGATGTCAATATCTCTGACAAATTAGATTACATCTCCAAATATTTAGACAAATAAATTTTATCAATATATTTTACCAATATGGCCAAACTCTTCCATATCTGTCAAATTGATATTCATATAAATATGGATAATACACCAATGAATTGAGATTTCTTGTTGGAAGATCCCATGTCACACCCCTCCAATATTTATATGGGTCATAGTTCTCTGCATCATCATCTCTAACTGTTAAATATGAATCTTGTATACCATCATTTGAATATAATGATTGTAATGCTCCAAAATTTTCTGTTTTATTTATTCTGTCGGTCTGTTCATTATCACTATATTGTGAAACTATCACTATCAGTAATATCAATAGTCCTATGTAAATTAATGTATTTGTCATGATTGATTATTATTATAATTTATATAACGAAATGAAATAATAAAAAATTGATTTTTTGTTTTGTTTGATTATTAAATATGTTTTGTTATTATCTCTGATTGACTTATTTGTCGAACTATCTCTCTAAAAATGTCATCTACAAATATTACTACCACATCAGACATAAAGTCTAAAAACCAGAACAAGAAAGATGCCATGAAAGTTGTGACTCTATTTCTCAAACAAATTGATGAATTCCTCAAAAACAATGAGGGCTCAATTACTTCTCAACTCCTCACTGCCACCGAACGTTCTATCGTTCATGATTATGCTAAAAAACGTAATCTTTCTACAGAATCAATTTCTGTGGTCGGCTCTGATCTCAAATACATCAAAATCAGTAAAATCACTCCGAAGAGTGAGAGTAAAGACAGAGAAGTCATTTTGACTCCAATTGGTTACTCACTTTCTCAGAATGAAACTCAGAGCAAAATGACAAAGATTCAAATCCTATCACAACCAAAACTCACATCACAACAAGTGGAAATGTTTTCATCGTTTACCAAAGGAAAGTTTTCAACAATTGATCCAAAGTATGCTCCATATTTTGTAGAACTCTACACATCAATGATTCCTGGATATCAAGATAGTTGGACACTCTTTAATGAAGAATCACAAAAAATGGATCTTGACAAGGAGTTCCATCAGTTTGTCAACAAGTTTTCTGAATACATCAACTCTTTTGACTCTTTCAAAAAGTTTATTGAGTCCAAAGTAACAAAGCCTCAAATGAATATCATCAAAAAAGATGTTTACTCTTTGGAGAATGTTGGCAAAACATTTTTGTCAATTGATATCAAAAAAGGCAATCTGACTATTTTTAATCAAGCTTGTCCTGGTATTCTCAATGGTAATTGGGAATCAGTAGCTGAAAAATTCACTACATCAAAGTTTTTGGCACAATCTAAATATTGTCGTGAAGTTGTATTTAATAAGAGTGGTTCAATGACAATGGCAAGATGTCAAACTCTCCAAGAGATTATGATGGAGAGAATTTATCAAAGTGTTGTCTCTTGGTTGAAGGATCAAAAACTTGATTCACTCTTAGAACTGAAAATGAAGGCAGGTGATGAATTGGTCTTTTCTGTTTCTGATACTCAAACACTACTCAAAAACATTGAGTCAATCAGAACTACATTTGGAACAGACAAGGACAATCTTCATGTTAAGGTCTTTACACTCGATCAGATTGGAAAGAATCAATATTTCTTGAAAAAGTTCTTATATTCCACTAACTGGAATAATCCATCAACTCCTCCATCAACCTCTGGAAAGTTCTTTGGTGACATCGTTGAATTCAAGAAGGTGCCTTCGTACTTTATGCCACAAGTTATTAAGTGGTATTTGAAGGAGAAAGTTCAAGATGAAGATCTAATTTTTGACTTTAATGGAACTCAAGCTAAGTTTATGGTAGGAATTTTCGATTAAATTAGTCAATCCTCATCAAACCTGTCGTCCTACCTTGGCCATAAGTAGTGACAAGATCTAATAAATGGTCATCTTTTTTTATATTATTTGTAATATTTGTATTATAGCCACTTCCCATTGTGGTAATAGCAATAATAAATATCACTAACACTAATAAACCTATCATAATGTTAAAATATTTCCTATTCTGTTTCTTTTGATGATTATTTGAAGGATAGTCGAATCTTTCTAATTTCCTATATTTATTTGATTTATATTGGTCAATATGTTTTGTATTGCTCATAGTGATTATGATGATTATATTATATGCTATCTATTATATTCGTGACATCTTTTTGATTATTTTTTCTCTCATTTGTTTAATCTTCATTGGATCTCTATTCTCCAATATGTAATATCTGCATTTGTTAATTAATGCTTTATTAGATATCTCAACATTTGGATCTTCTAAAAAGAATCTCTTACAAACATTACAATCATTCACATCCTTCAAATTAATTCTATTAATGTCGGTTGTTCTTAATTGGATTGTTCCACAAAATGAACAGTTCTTTAATAACTTCTCCATATTAATATTTTTATTAATTAATGATTTATTAACTCCTGCATTCATCTCTGAAAAAATAATGAATACATTCAAAAACATAAATAACATTGACATTCCTTTATTCACTCCATTTGCCAGAAAATCAATTCCATTACCTAATTGTGATTTGACATTTTGTGGTATGACCTGATCTGATAATCCTAATGTAAATGTATTCATCTTGCCAAAAATGTATTTTTTCATTAATGGTGGATTCTCAATTAACTTTCTATAAACAATTGGTATTGATTTATATGAATCTGCTAATTCTGTCCTAACTCCTCTGTATATCTCATATGAATAACTTGATAATAATGGTGTTATTATTCCTGCCATACCAATTGAATATGGTATTAATACATCAATTGATGCTCCTATAAATCTAATAACTTGATCATTTATTGTAACATATATGTCATTCATAACACACAACAATGAATACATTTCTTTCACTCTGTCATTAGTCTTCATATAATAATCCATAATGTAATTAACCCAACATTGATTATGAAATGGTCCACCTCTAAAATCAACATGGAATAAATCATAAATAAATGTTATCTCTGCTTTCTTTCCTCTAAACTCATTGACCATATTTTTGTATTGTTTATTTACTTTATTATTGATATTTCTGACTGCCTGTTTGGCTCTAATAATATTGCCTTTTAGTTTATTAATAACCATTTTTATTTTTGATGTGACACTTTTGATTTTGAGAAATGTTTTGGCGGTCATATTAATAGCTTTTGCCATAAAGAATGGTATATTCACAACACCACTTCCTAAACCGGCTGTCACAACTGCAGTACCAACACTCAATCCAATTTTTGTGATCATCTTTGTGGCCTTAGTAAATGTAGATCCAACATTTTCATCAAATATACTAAATGTTTCAACCATACTCTCTAAATAATGTTCTGCATTATCTAATACAGACTCTACATTCTTACCAATTTTAAGTTTGTCCTTAATCAAAGATGATGGAACAATATTACCTAATATTTGAGCTACATCAGGTATTTTGTTTCTTGGATATAATTCATATTGTTTTTTGCATTCATCTGATTCACGATAATATAACCATAACATAAATGATAAAAGTCCTGTCAATAATGTTGTTGTTAATGATGATATTAATATTGCAGATCCACCTTTTTGTTCCTTATCAAGATTTGCAAGATCCAATTGATACTTATCTTTCACATCAATAACATTTTTGTATAATATGTCATAATCATGTTTCAGTTTGTCATTATTGTTTATTTCGTTTTGATATAAAGTATTATTTTGCTCAATATCATCCTTAAATACACCATATAAATGGTCTAGATCATCAATATTTATATATAAGATGTTTTGTGTCATCAATAATAATAATAATTCATATATAAATAAATCTGATTATTCTTTCTTTCCATCTTTATAATCTTCATAAGTGAATGAAATAGTCAAGACATTTTTCTCAATAGTTGTATGTTAAATAATTTTGCATAACTTTTAGGTTCCGGAATCTGTTACCACCTAATTACACGTTACACCCATCATATGACATAATTTATAGATCATAGTTATAGTAAATATATGGGTAAGATTCAATTAGATAGAAATACCAAAAAGGACCGTTATGAAAATTATCCCGACATGGATTCAAGTTCTGATTCTAGTTCGGAAATTTCCTCAAAATCTTCAAAATCATCAAGATCAAAATCAAGTTCCAAATGCAAACCTTGTAAACCTTGTAAATCTCAATCTGTTTGTGATACATTGTGTTTGAAACCTCCCAAAAATGCTTGTGAAAAAGTTAAAGTGAAACATTTCTTCAAAGTCACACTTGGCAAATGTCAAGTCTCTCGTGATGTCAATGTTTATCATAACATCACTGCCAATCTCAAACATCATATCAAAGAAAATGTCAAATGCCAACATACTGATTGCACTAAACATACATATGAAGAAATCAACACTGTTAAAGATGGTAAAGATTGTAATATGAAATTCCCTATCTCCAAAGATGATCTCATTATAATTGATGAATGTGACAAATATGGAAAACATTCTCATAAATGCCCTAAATTATGCAAGAAATCCAAAAAACATAATGGCAGTTGTGGAATTCCTCCTTGCTTCTAATTATTATTTAATTTATATGATCTATTTATGATTATATAAATGAATATTGATATCTTGTTAGTTGTCATTTTGGTTGTATTATTTTTTGGTCTAATCATTTATCTTGGCAAGTATAAATGTCCCTCACCAAATATTACAATTAGTTATGCTAGAGCCACTATTTTAGATTATGAGACTAATTTGAATGGTCTTAGAACTGTCAAACTTAAATTAGATAGATCTATTCCATGTGGAATGTATTCACTCCAAACTATTTATGGTGATGGTGTAATCTTTGTCCCTAATAAAGATGATATGATATGTCACCTCCACAAATATGATATGGACACATTATTGAAAATTAAAATGATTGATTTATGGAATATTACACGTTTACATTCTAAATCATCTGATTATATTGCCACTTACAATAATTCTTGTTGTTAAATTCTATTCAATAATCCATTAAATATGAATAATCCATTAAATAATCCATCCAGAATGATATATTTATTCTAATATTAAATTAGTGACAAAAAAATAAAATGAACCATTCGATAATTAAATATCTTGTCAATGACATAGTTAATAAATATCCAGAAATAGATAACATTATGTTAATGGATTTATACAATATTTCTCTGTCAAATGTTGCTGATACAAAATATCGTGATCTTAAATCAATTCTCTTTCTTATTGATAAAAAAAAGAATCATCTTAAATGGTTAATCAAAAAGTATGGAAATATTTATGATGATAAAAAAATAATTGACCTCAATCTTAAATATTTAGCTCTTAAACTTAAAGCTACTAATTATCTCCTCGATAATATTAACTTCATAAAAATAAAACTTGATTATATATTTGGACTAATTGAAAAATATACAAAAATTAAGTCTGATGTTGTCTCTTCCAAATTCTATAACAAAATATCTATCTCACATAATTATAAAATATTACGTGCTAAAGTAGATATCAATACTAGTTACAGAAATTTCTGTAAATATTATAATTATCGTATCAATCAAATTACTAAAGAATGGTCAAGTCTTCATAATGATTTGTCATTCTATTATTTTGAATATGATATCATCATCAAAGATTATGAAAAAAAGTTCATTTTGTAATATTATTTACTTTATTAGTGGCTAAATCATAAAACTCTGCCAATGGCATCAAGTAATTATTATAAAAATTATTACACATTTCTAATCTTATCAATGATGCTTCCTCAATTGTGTCTTTCAATATCACATATCTTATCTCTAACTTATTTGATAATTGTCCTGGTCTATCTAATCTTCCCTTAATTTGTGGTAATTTATCCGGCTCTGGCGGTCTCATTATTATTGTATCATATATCACTAAATCATTCAATCCATATGTCCCTTCTGCATAACTTAATGCAGTATATTGTTTCTTATCAGGATATCTTCCTACTCTTCCATTATTCCTCACTGAACTGACTAATTTATCAGCTTCATCTTTCGATTTTGTAAATATAATAGATTTCTTACCATCTTGTTCAGCCTTGTCTATTATGTCATAGAATATTGAAATATAGTCGATTTTTTGATGAATGTATTTATTTAATTCCATATACAATTTTTCAGATCCATTGTTTATATTTTTGTTATAAATTGTTTCATATTCTATTCTTTGTTTTTTTGACAACTCTATTTTATTTATTTGAATATTCCATTCTCTATTTGATTGTGTAATATTTGTAATCATTGTCTCTGATAATATTGTATTCAAATATTCCTTTGTTTCTGGTAATCCCGTCTTGAGCATCTTTATCATATATAACATCTTGTCAAATCTTGATCTGAAAAATGTAGCACTTAACATCACTATTCCATATTCTGACATTGTTGATTGTCTCCATGCTTCTTCTGTCTGAAGGGCCTCTTTATTCTGAACACTTAAACATTCATCAACCACTACAAGTATCCATGAATGTTGTATTGGATGATCTCTCATCCTCCCCATTGTTGTTATCACAATCCAATTTGACTTAATGTTATTGTCAAATGTATTCATTTTAGTTTTGTTTATTGATTGTTTTGAATATTGTATAAGTTTTCCATTTGGTTGTTGTGTATATATCTCAAATCCCTCTGTATGTTTATCTAATTCATTTATCCATGTTTTAATTAGTTCAATATTTGGAACCATGACCAAGAATCCTCCATGTTTATGTTTATTCTTATTATTTGAATTGGCATTATGATTATATAACTTTTCCATTAAACCTAATGAACATAATGTCTTACCTGCTCCAACATGACTCGCATCACCATAACCTTTACCACCTCTTATGGTCATACCATTAAAGATTCTATCAATTGTATTTCTTTGATGAGTCCATAATTCTGTTTTTATTTTGATTCTATTGGGAACATAATCGTATATCTTGTTTGATCTACATAAAACTCTCAAATTGTTGATCATATTTAAATATCCATTATTTGATTTGTCACAATTCCATCTTTGTGTTGAATTACTCACTCTCTTCAAAACTTGTGGATATATCATTTCAAACATTACCATTAATCTGAACATCAAACCTTCATATTTATAACTGATACTATTATTGGTCTTTTTACCTCTTCTATCACAAGGACCAATAACAATACTAAATTTATTCTCATTATTATCTGTCTCGGATGTAATAATTCTTGTCAATATCAATTTCCATATTTCTGATAAATTATTTTTTACCAATTGAATCCATCTAAATATCCTATAATCTTCATATTCTCTCCTATAATAAATTATTTTATTCATTATTTCAATAATATCTATCTCATCTGATTTATCTGACTTATTATGTAATACATATTTGACTAATGATTCCAATTGTTGTGGTAAATATATCCTATTCATATTCTTGTCATATTCATAATATATTGGTGTCTCTAAATTTTTCATTATTAAATCTGACAAATCTAATGTCTTTACATAGTGACAGTCAGAATTATTAAGATTATTAATTGTGAAAGATCCATTAATATATTTTAGTTCGATTATCTTATTAGTAATTTTCCAAATATATGGTTCTGGTAATGAATATAATTTAGTCTGACCCAAATTGAAATTTCCATTAGTCAAATCTTCTAAAAATGACCCCTGTATTTCTTGTCTTAATGGATCTTCAACATTTTCAGATTTACCATTCACAGATTTTTTGATCTTACATAATGTTTGTGTTGTCTCACCTGCCAAATATATTTCATAGACCCTATTTTTGTATTTATAATTATATGTCTTACCAAATAATAATAACCATCCTATTCTTCCAATATTTTTCTTCTCATTTTCATCAGTTAGTTCAACACTATTTTTGATTAATGGATTAAATTTACATATCCAATCAATATTCTTTATGTCAAGTATTTCCTGATTTTGTTGATTGACAAATTTTTTCTGAACATATCTCACAGATTGAAATAGTTTTTTATTTATTATTTCAATAATGTTCATATTTAATTTGTTTGTTTTAATAGTTTGTGGATCAATATATGAAATAATTTCATTAGTGAAAATATTAGAACGATAATTCTTCTTACTGAAATTTTCCCAAATAAAACTGGATATATCTTCTAAAGATGGAAGATATTTATTGTCAGTGTCATTATAGTTATGTGTAATCATACCTTGTATTTCTATTAATATTGTCGGTTTGCAATGCATATCATAAGCTACTTCAATAGTCTCTGTTGGATCATTGAATAATTGATATATCTTGTCAGTTTTTGTTTTCTGATATTGTTGAGTAATTTCTTCAAGTGTAAGAATTTTTGGTTTAGCTAATTTAATATAACTTAATATCTTACTTAACATAACTCTGTCTCCACTCATCATCGGCATATTTTTCAGAGCTAACATAATTCCAATACTTATCTGATCATTATTATTTATATTACCTTTCATCCGTTCATTAATATCGAATAACTCAATATTAAGATCATCAATGTTCTTCATTTCAGGATATAATCTCCAATTCATCAAGTCTTTGTATGTTAATAATATGTCTAATGTATTACTGATACATTCAATAGCAGTGTTAGTCAGTTTTAATTTTGGATCTAAATGAGATATTATTGCCAATATGACTAATGATGTGATATCAATTTGATTTTTCGTCTTATTATCAACATTAATATTTGTATAATAACAATTAACATCTTCCATAATTGTAATAAATGATCTCCATAATAATTGTCTTGTTCCACTGACTGTACAGAAATTATGGTCAGCCAGATTGTAAGATGGAGAATTATTTAAATCATTAATTGTTTTGTTTAAGATAGTATTATTAATTGGACCACGTCTTAAACATTTTTGTAAAAGGGAACTTAAATAACCGACATTTTTAGTTTTGACATAATTAGATGATTGAGATAGAATTTTTTGATCAACACCAAGATAGATATTATTTAATTTGATTAATGGTCTAGATATTTTAGATTTATTTGAGATAATTTCATATATTGTATGAATATTTTTATTTTTGTCAATAGTGACTGACAATATTATTGAATCTGGATCTACTTCTAAGTTGTCATTCCATATTTTGTTAGTAATGATTGTATTACTATAAATACAACAGAAAGTGACAGGTGGTTTTCCTTTACGATTAGGAAGATTAGACATCTCTTGATGTAATTCATGAGCACTATTAAATATTCTACCTATCCATTCAGGAGGGACAGCCGGTTCTTTTGTTTTGATATTAGTTCCGATATTAGTGATCTTAATTTTACCATTAATAGGATGATGTCTTTGTGTCATAACATAGAAATCTATTTTTGATTTGATATTATCAGATTCAAGTTTGTGTAAAAAATCATGGTCAATCATTTTGGAGAAAACAGGAGGATGTTTATTGATAACCAACCATTTATTAATTACATAATATATTAACTGATTTCCATACAAACTGTATTCTTGATAGATATTCAATATTCTGGCTGATTTATCAAATTCATTATTAATGAGATGATTAAATGAATGATAGATATGATAGTTGGTGAGAATATGTGGGATATATTCTTGAGCTTCAACTGTAAAATCGGAATATTCGCCAGATCTGATGACAATACATTTCTCAAATGGTTTGAGTCCAAGATTAGAAACTATTGGTATTGGATTACCATTTTCCATAAGATATTCATATTTCGCATTGCAATTAGAGAGATCTAAAATAATATTGCCATAATTGACAAGATATTTAGAGGTCATGTATTATGATAAATTAATTATCATTAATTGATTAATTGGATTTGTCATAAAATTATCAATTTTTGTTGAATGTTAAAATGTTGATAATTTAATTCAATGATGCAAAATCAATTACTATTTACTATCTAATTAATTATGGCTCTGAAATAATGGCAAAAAGACTAAATATAAATGAAATGAAAGATATTGATATTTGTGAATATTTAAATAAAAATCCACATTTAAGAGAAGAGAAGGGGGATACATTGTTTAGGAATTTATGTGAGAAGAATAGACATACATTATTGACAACATTGATAAAGAGATACAAATATTTTGACAAGAATATATCAAGGAATGATGACATAATAAATGCTGTTAAGAATAATAATACAGAGTTGTCAATATTGTTGATGGAACAAACATTTCATAGAGATTTCACTTATAAGGAATTGCTGGATATGACAAAACATTCTATAAAAAATAACAATGTAAAAATAACAAATCTAATACTAGATAGAAATATATCTAATCCAATAATAACAAACATTTATGAAATAATTATTGATCATTCTAAATTAATTGTAAATGCCAATCGGGAAATGATTAATATGATTATTGGATTGAAAGAATGTTTATTATTTCCTATTTATGACACTATTTTATTCCGTCTTATTAAGGAATGTGCAAATGATAATAATATACCTACATATATTATTATAAAATGTATAAAGAACCTTAGGAGAAGTATTATTTCATATTCTAATAATTTAGAGATAATACTTCAGAGGAAACACTATATATATGCTGTAAAAGGAGGGTTTATTACAGACATTATGTTGGAAGAATACAAAAAACACAGGGGACATATTAGTGATGTTATAGGGAAGATTAATAACATATTATGGATTAATATTGTGAAGAATAAGGTATTGGATTATTTAATTTAGTTTATTTATTATTTATGATTACTATTATTATTGCCAAAACTTTTAGACAATTTTTTATAATGTAATGTTTGATAGGAATTATTTCTTTTAACAATCATTTTTGGTTCATCAATAAATTTCCCATTATCAATTCCATATATTGCTTCCAAATTTTTAATCATTGTTGAAAGATTTTCATTTGATTGGTATTGTTTATAAAAGTCTCCCAAGTTAAATCTCATTATCATCATTGCAAATTCTTTCGAAGGTATCAAATTATATTGTTTGATAATATGTTTGTAATTTATATTCCATGTAATCATCTTCTTATTGTATCTAACTTGATATATCTCCTTTTCATTATCACATAAATATGGATCTATTATTATTGATCTTATTTGTTTCTTGTCATTCTCGTCCGAATCTTTTGATATTCTTTGTAATATAGTCAATATGTATTTAATCATTGCCTCGTGATCTTCATCTCTATTAATATTGTAATATATATTTCCGCCCTTTGAGAAAAACTCTAAATAATTTTCCACTTGTGTCAATCTCTCCAAAAAAAGACTAATCCATCTTGTTGTAAGTGAACTATTACCAATAATGAAATCATATGTCTTTTGTCTATTTTCATTTGTGTCTAATTCATGTATATCATTAACATACTTCATATATGTTGTATATTTTTGATCTTTCGTGTCCTCAATGTCAAGTGGATAGATTCCTTCAAAAAATGTGTTTTCTATTTCTCTCATCTCTGATGAATAGTCTGTTAGTTCCACATATTGTCTTTGATCTATCTTCTTGAATGAACTCTTTATTCTTTCCCCTTTTTCATTAATGAATGTCATATATGTCTCACTCGGTTTCTTCTGTCTAAGACTGTATAAAAATACATCATCATTAGCACATTCTGTCATACTTGTATCTTTGTGTTCACATTTATAGACAGAATACAACTTATTTGGATCACCATTTCTAAAATCTTGACTATTAGTAGTTCTTAATGAACTTTTAGTTCTGGATTTACTTTCTAACCAATTTAATATATCATCTTCAGAATGAAAGACATGATCTTCAATAGCATTATTAAATTTGGTGAATGAATTGTTGAGGACAGCAGGCCATATTTCAAATCGTTCACCATCAATATTATCTCTAGAAGCAAGTTTATACACCATGTCAAATATATGATATAGACCGATATTAAATCTATATTATAAAATCGCACTATCAAAGACCATATCTTTATACCAAATATCCCCGCCCATATCATAGGATTATGTAACATGATGTTATAAAATGCATTTTACAGTATTTGAATTAATATATATAATTATTGCATTCATTATCTACAGAATTTTTGATTATAATAATGATATTATTGAATTAACCGAATCTACAGAATTTACTAATCCAATTGAATTTGAAAAAAAATTAGACAAAAAATCGAACAATAGCAAAAATAATAAAATTACCTATCATTCCTATTCATCAAATGATTCCGTATCTAGTTCTGATTCCAATTATGATGATGATATTAAATCTGAAAAGTTGTCTGATTCTATTGAGTCTATTGGTTCTGATATTATGTCAATTATGTCTAATCAAAATAATCCAAATAATCCAGATAATATATGTCATGATATTGACTTGAATTCTTGTTCTAATTCTACTCATCTAGATAGTCATTCATATGATGATATGTCAAACACTCCCCCAGAAATACAACATATCGATATGGCAAATGACAATCATTCTGATAATCATTCTGATAATCATTCTGATAATCATTCTGATAATCATTCTGATAATCATTCTGATAATGATAATATACAGAAAATACAAGATTCACTTGATAGTATATCTCTACAAGAACCTTCACCTAATCCTTCCCATAATTATTCCCACAATTATTGCAATTGTGATTGTCAATCTCTATCTAAGAATAAATCCAAATCCAAATCTAAACACAAATCCAAATCTAAACACAAATCCAAATCTAAACATAAATCTAAATCGAAAGAAGATGGAATGTATGTCAAGACAGGGAAATACAATAAACTTAAAATGAAGAACTGTGGAAATACATATAATATTAAATATTATACCAATCCCGAAAATACAAAATGTAATTCGAATATTAACATTCACAAAATATTAGAAGAGTGTAAGAAGATTACATATAATGGATATAATGGAAATACATCAGAAACTAAATCTGAATGTGACTGTAAAAATGATAGTCTGAAAAATAATATCATTCTAACTGAAACAAAGGAAACTAAAACAATTACATTCAATAAACCAACTGTTGTAGAAGTCCAAATGGTTGGTGGTGCTGGTGCTGGTGGTATTGGTGTCACAAGTGGTAATATTTATTTTTATGGTTCGGGAGGTGGTGCAGGACAATGTATTACCAAAAAAATAGAAGTTGAAGCAGGTGAAATATGGACTATTACTATTGGTAAAGGTGGTGATTCATCATTAGGAACTAATGGCACTGACACAATATTGAAATCAACAGTTAATGGAAAAACTAAATTTGAAATAATTGCTAAAGGTGGTAAGAATGGATCACCGTCACTTAATGATATTTTGACTAAAATACCTAACATAAAGAACAATCTTAAAATAACTGATCTTCCTGATGATTTAAATAAATATGTTAAGGGAGGTGAAGCAGGTGATACATGTGGTAAGTGTAGTAATGGTGAAGATGGTCAAATAGGTGGAGTAAGTTTATGTGCAAAAGCCGGTAATGGCGGGCAATCAAATTGCACAGGTTCACCTGGTATTGGTGGAACAATGTATAACATCACAGGGACAGACGGGAAATATGGAGCAGGTGGAGGAGGTTCAATGCCATATGTTTTAGAGACATCAACACAAACTAAATTATCTGGTAATGGTGGTGATGGATATTTTAAGATTGAATTACTTAATAACAATTCTCAAGATTTAGACAAGATTATTAAGATAAATTAAATGACGATTAAATGAAATATATATGACATATATGATATATATAAATGAGAAAGATTGTTATTGTTTCTTATTATGAACCAAAAGATTATCTAATTAAAATATCCGAATTATTTGAAACAAAATATCAATGGAAATCGATATATTATCCATTATATATGTATTGTTATGACAAGTTTTCAAAAATAGATAATTATTTAGATCATTATTTAGAATTCCTAAAGAAGGAAAAACCTGATATATTATTATGGTGGTTTACTGATGTTTCATTGGCTGTCTTTAATAAAGTCAAACATGATAATCCAAATATATTTTTCATTCTATTCAATGTATCTGATCCAATTAATCTGAATAAAACATATTATGATAAATGTAAGATATTTGATCAAGTATTGACTGTCTGTTATAACAGTATTCCATTCTATAAAATGTATTCAAATATCAAATACATTGATTTTATGCCTTTCTGTTATGATAAAGAATTATTCAAAATATATACAGATGATGAGAAATTATTATTTGATAAGAAATTTAAGGCTGATATTTCATTTTATTGTGAATCATTATACCAAGATCAAACGGAACAACTTATAGATAGGAAAACAATTATTACAACAATATCTGATTATTGTAAAAAAAATAACTTAATATTTAATCTGTATGGTGCTGAATCATTATATCAATTGGCACCTGACAATTATAAAGGAGATCTTTATTATGTAAATATGCCTGCTGTATTTTCATTATCAAAAATAAATCTTGTTGTTCATACTAATCCTAAAAAGACACTGGCACTGAATAATATGTTATTATTTCCCATTATGGCCACAGGTGGGATAGTATTAATGGATTTAATGAATGGTGCCCAATTATTTTTCAATAAAGAAAAAGAGATAATATTTTTTTATGATCAAGATAATCTTATCAAGTCAATCCAAAATATTATTGATTTGTATGATCAAGAACCTGAAAAAATTAATCGAATTAAATTAAATGCTTCTGAATATGTTAAAAATAGTTCATGGGATAGAATGACAGACAGAATATATTTAAGATATAACAGTCATTATTTCGATCATGAATCCTATATCAAAAATCATAACATATCAAATGATGATATTAAATTATCTGAAACTGACAATGACAAAAAAACAAAATTATTTGAATTATGGAACAAGAGATTTAATGAAGGGAAGATTGAAATACCCTATTCTATTAAAATCCCATCTAACTTTGATCTAGACAATTACAAAGCAAAATTAAATCTGAAAAATGTCTCAAATGAATATATTTATATTCATTGGTATATGAATGGCCAAAATAGTGATTATATGAAAAGAGCAACAAACACTAGCACATCAATATCAGGATCAGTATATTCTTTACCAACAACTAAATTATTCGATTTATTTAGAGGATTCAATATGATGTATTCTTATAGAAAAATCGATCAAGGATTAGAAACATTAAATCGTATCGCTAAACAGAATCCCCGACTTAAAATAAATGATGCATTGTCCAAATATATTGATATTACATATGCTGAATGAATTAATCTAAAAATTTAATCCAAAGATTTAATCCAAAAATTAATTATAAATTATTACTTGAGATAACTAAGTAATAATTCATGTTTGAAATTATTTGCATTCAAATTAAACTCATTAAATATATTCTCTTGGATATTATTCAATGAAATTGTGAGGTCTTTTTTGAAGTTTCTCAAAACCAATTCAGATTTAAAGAGTTCATCAATTTGTGGTTTGAATACATCTATGATCATTCTAGTTCTTTTATGAATTTGTGGAGCATTAAAATTCATTCTTCGGATATGTTGAATTTCTGTTGATGAATGGCCGGTAAGTGAGTATAATGATTTTTCAATTGTTCGAATTGTTTTACTTTTACGTTGGAAAGACCATAATGCAATATCATCTTGCTTGATAGAGGTCAAAGACAAAAGACATATCATATTTATCTTTTTGAGTTGAGGAATAGTAAGATCGATGGATTTATTCCAAAATACAATAGGAATACTTACATATGTGAGAACTGTCTTTGCCAATACAGGATATAATGGTGTATTATTAATCAATAATTTGACTAATGATCCTTCATAATCATCAATAACCTTTTGTTCTACTATTGATGATGATTTAGGATGTGAGGACATTTTTACAGATTGAGGATCAAACTGTGTATAGTATAGAACAGAATTAGAATTAGGACAGGATATATAGGATTTCAATTTTTCAAATTAATTCATTATAGAACCGTAAACCGAAAGTTTTAATATTAAGTCTACCTTTTAGATCTTCCTTAAGAGATGTAATAACTTTCATAATTGTTTCTTTATTGGAAATTTCGATAACCTTTTTGGCAAATATTTCAGGATCAAAATAGGCTGATCCAAAAAGGGGATCTTTATTATCAGTCATTTTTTTGTAATAACAATCAATTGACCAACCATTAACATCATCAACTATAATTTCATTATGTGGGGGAGTTTTCAGGGTGAGAACAGGAGTTCCAGTTGAAACACCTTCATAAAACCCTAAACCTAGACCCTCATGTTTAGAGACTTGTATGCCAATATGATGGGTATGATAGAAATTAATAATGTCTTTATATGAAAGATGTTTTTGATAAATATTAAATCCAGGATGATCAATATATTTTTTGATTTCATCTTTTAATTTTTCTTCAAGTGAGTTAGTCATTTGGACTGTCACTGTTAGTCTGATATTTGGATTTGATTTATATGCAATAACAAAACCTTCACATACTTCTAAAACATGTTTTCTAGAGAAGGCATTCATACCACCAATAAATAAATATTTAATTAATCCATCATCAAATGATTTATCTTTTAGGATCATACCTTCAATACCATAACCAACATAATTACAAGGGACATCAAGAATACTGAACACTCTTTCACATAAATAATTATTACCTAATATTTTGTAGAAATAATTATGTTTATATATTTCATCTTTACGAACGATTTCAATATTAGGAATAGCATATGCTTTAACATCTAATTCTCTTAATAATTTTGCAATTTGAAATATTCTTGCCCAACATGTTTCAGGTAACAACATTTTCCCAATATTGTATTTTCTGCAAAACTCCATAATTTCCTGATCCTTAACATCTTCACGGCAATTGGGAGAATAATACACATTACCAACATTCCATTCATTAGGATCACGTTGGAGGGCAATACAAGTATCAGCATTATAGGGTTTAAGACCAAAGATGGAAATTCTGAAATCACCCCAAGAATTAATAACATTGTAATAATTTCTGGATTGGATACCCAAACCTTGATCACACCATGGAGTGAATATTGCTATATTCATATTCTTACTTTTCCTGATAATTTTTTCCATAACATTTTTGAATAGACCTTTGGCAGTATTTTCAGAAGCGTCATTGTATTTATCTAACATTTTATTAGAAAATTCTCGATATTTTGTTTCGTCAAAATAGATCTTATTAATTTCTTTTTCCCAATCTTCAGGTTTATCAGGATTCAGGATAGGTGTTGTATCTCCGACAAGATATTTAATATTACCTCTATGAGTTGTGAAGACTGGTATACCATTCATCATAGATTCATTAACCACTCTACAGAAAGTTTCATCAACTAAAGATGTACATAACATGATTTTAGCATTTGAATAAATTTTATTAACATCATTAGTCCTTTCCATAAATATACAATTGGCTTTAGTAGTATCAGAATTACGCTTAATAATTTCCTGTTTAATCAGATTATCCAATTCTTCAGATTCATGTTCGGTCCTAACACAAAGGAAATGAATATTTGGACATGATTTAAGTAAATGATACATAATATATCCTCCTTTATGTTTGTGAATATTAATCATAACAACATATTTAGCCTTCCATGGGTCAAAGTTTTTAATTTTGTATCTTTCAACTGATGATGATGGATAAATAATATCAGGAATGTCAGTTTTAGTAATAACTTTAAAACATTCTTGAACATATTTAGAAGCACAATAGAAATTACATCTTTCTTTTGTTTTGAGAAATTCAAATTCAGGATCAGTTTTATGTTTGTCAGCATTTTCAATCATTAATATGTTTTTCTTGGTTTCATCCAATAATATGCCACCAGTCCAAAAATGAAAACCAGAAACAAATTCTATTCTTAAAGGTTCAGTAGCCATATAGAACTTATCTCTGAACATACCTTGATGATGGACAATATCAGGTTTAATAATATATAACCAATTAGTCAATGTGTCAACAGAAAATCCATTAGGAATATGAATAATTGTCCCATATTTGTGTTTAATTATTTCAAATTCTTCAAATGGTTTATTTTTTGAATTGGCAAAGGAAATCCAATAAGATTTCATACCGAGTTCATTAGCCCATTCCATAGTGTCATACATAAATTCTTCACCACCTCCGAAAGGATAAGTCCAATAAGTAGCGATTAAATATATTTTTCCGTCAAAGATAGATTTTTTGGAGAGATTTTTATATTCAAATTGTTTATCAGTAATATCAGCAAAGAATTCTTTACATATATCAAAATCATCACCACGTTTTAATGAATTCATATTAATATTGATTCAATAATAATCATTATCAAGATATTAAATATAAAATAAAATTGAAATAAAGGATGATTAATTTAATATATCAATATACTAAATTAATCCGACAAGATATGACAGAATTAAAAATAAACTATTCAAAAGAATCACTTAGGGCATTGTCTTATGAACTGATAAAGAAGACACCATTAGATAAGGCTAATTATTTATCGGAATTATTAAATAATAACATCTTATTGAAAAGAGAAGATTTGCAAACCTGTTCGACATCAAAAATTAGAGGTGTATTTAATAAATTGTCTAAAGTGAATAATAAGAATATTGTATGTGCTACTACTGGTAATCATGGATATTCTGTAAGTTATGTAGGAAAACATTACAAGATGAATGTATATGTCATTGTTCCAAAAATAACACAAAATGCTGTTATTAATAAATTAACCAATCTTGGTGCAAATGTCATTGTTAAAGGTGATGATATTAATGAATCTTTGGAATTTGCATTAGAATATGCAAAAAACAATAATTATGAATTTATCCATCCATTTGATGATCATGACATTATTATTGGCAATAGTGTTATTGGATTAGAAATATTGGAATCATTCAAATCACTCAAAACAACTGACAATTTGGATTCAATATTTGTTCCAATTGGTGGAGGTGGTCTAATTGCTGGTATTGCTGGTCTTATCAAAGAATTATATCCCAATATTAAAATAATCGGTGTTGGTGCTAATAATAGTTGCTCACTTTATGACTCGATCAAAAATAACAAAATAACCGAAATCAAACAATCAAATGGTTTTATTGATTGTTCTACAATAACTAAATGTGGTAAATTGCCATTTGAAATATGTTTATCAAATGTGGATGATATTATTCTTGTAGATGATGATGAAATATGTTCTGCCATTAAATATATATATGATGATCTTAATATTATTATTGAACCGGCATCGGCAATGAGTGTAGCAGGTATTATTAAATATATTGATACAGAAAAAATAATAGACAAAAATATTGTGGCAGTATTAACGGCAGGTAAGTTAATGAATTTTAATAAACTTAAATATATTGCCGAAAGAGCTAATATTGGATCTAAGTCTGAGATATTAATTCAAGTCACAATTCCTGAAGAGAAAGGAAGTTTAATGGAATTCCTTAAATACATTAATAACAGTAAGGATATGTTCAATATTACAAAGTTCCATTATACATTCTCCTTAGGAGAAGATTGTCGGAAACATGAGACAACACTCTCCTTAGGAGAGGATTGTCGAAAATCTGAGACAACATATAATGACAATGCTCATGCAAAAATATTATTAGGTATGGCATCTGATTGTGAAATAAACATATATACAGTTATGAATATTATTGAAGAACAATACAAAGTCAAAAATGTAGGAAATATTCCAAGTATATATTTACCATTTTTAGTCTCAAATTGCAAACATGAATTAAAAGATGAGTATATGTTTTCATTTGTGATTCCAGAACGGTCAGGATCATTAATGGAATTATTGTCAATGATTGGATGTTATATTAATATTACATTATTCCATTATGATAATATTGGTGATATTAATGCTCATATATTGATTGGGATACAATTAATCAACATTACATATGATAAGTTTATTCAAGAACTCAAAAAAGTAAAATTCCTTCATTATTCTGATTGCACATATTTGAAATCATTAAAGACTAATACTATTTAATAAACAAATTATTTTTTTATTTTATTTTTATTGTTCTTGATATTCTTGATATTCTTTGAAAACATCTTCTAATAATGCTTTAACATGAGACTTGCCATTATTGAAATTTCCAACCATTTTAAGTTCCAATAATTCTGGTTCTATCGTGGCACCATCCATCAGTTTCTTCAATACATCAATAGCCATTCCTGTCTGATCTTTCTCTAGGTGTTGTTCTAAACTAGTTCCATCAGAAGATGTATCATTATTCTTCAATTCAGTTTCTAATTCAGGAATAGAATCAGTTTCTAATTCGGGAATGGAGTCAGTGTTGTATTGGTCAGGATCAGGAGTGAATTTAGGTTCTGTATTGTCTTCATTAATGAATTCTCTGATATTTTTCAGTTCAATTTCATAATACAACTCATGAACAGATCTAGGAACTTTGGATGAATCATACTTAAATAAGAATAATTCTTTTTCAAGGGGACCACCATAACTGTCAGTCATTTTATAGATCATGTCTCTTTGAACTAAATTCCATTTTGAAAGATTCATCATATATTGATACATTCCTACACCACCATCAGAAGCACCAAGTTCGCCAAAATAGATGATATATTTTGGATCTGATGTTGATGATTCAAATTCACTAATGGCATAATAGTCCATATAGCAATTTGGAGGTGGTGAAATCAAAAGTAGAATATTTGATTTGTCACCATAATGTCTAACTGCTCTTTCTGATGACAATTTCAGAATCTTCATTTCTTGATCAGAATGTTCTTGTAAATCTGTGGCAATGAATGTCGGATTGATTTTTAGTTCTTTTTCGATTAGAGTTTTGACAAAAAGAGAGTTATGTCCATTACCAGATCCAACCTCAAGAATATTGAGGTTAGTGAGACCAGTCAGTTTAATGATATTGATGAATGCCTTTTTGAAAACATCATTGTCAATATCAATAGTTCCACAACCTTTGATTTGATTGTTTTGTTTTCTCTTCAAAAAGGATTGTGAAGAGTAGAAGTCAATTGTTCCATTCATTGTGACAGATTTAAGATCACAAACCATATCACGTGATCTTTGGAGACTAGAATAGTTATTGCCCATATTAGATAATAGATTGTTGGATTTGACTTAATCAAAAAGATTAAAGTAGTTTATTAGATAAATTGTTATTATTGATTCAGATTAATTGCAATTTCAATTTTTCCAAATAAATGAAAAATTGAAACATGATATTATTAGATTAATCATAAATTGGATAAATAAGTCATATCATAGTTTCCAAAGTGTGTCATTAAGTCATAGAATGGAAAGGAAAATGTCATTTAATAAAGAACATGTATATAATGTAAAATTAGTTTCATGTGGAGCAAGACAAGGATATCTTTGGCATAAATTTATAAAAAAGCTAGATGATTATAGAGAAATAGAAAAAGAATGTGATGAGAATAAGATTAATTTTCTAATACAATCTTATAGTCATTCATTAAAACGAAATAATTTCATAATAATATATTATAATTTGGACACTAATAGCAAATTTTCAATTTCTACGTTGTATGGTGATAGAAGAGAAGTTGTATTAGAAGATTCAAATAAGATCACAATTGACATAGTTAATAATAATAGCAAAAGGATCAAAAAATATGGCGAATTATTAGGATATTTATATCCATTTGACACTACAAATAGAAAAATAAAATATACTCATTTTTTGAAATGGCATGTGAATAAAACAATAATATATACAGAAGGAATTCCCGAGGGCGATAATGAAGAGACAAAAAAGAAGATTGAAGATAAGTTAAAATATATTAAAAGTAAAATGCCAGATACATTTAATATTGAGATAGAAATTGCGAAAAAGAGAAAACAGATTACAAATAAGATGAATCAATCAAGTTAAAATATTCAGAACATTTATTATTATTATGTAATGGAATAAGTGTGAATAAGAGACTCTTAGTGATGAGCTTAATATTGTCTAAATAATTTTGAGATTTATTTTTAACAATGTAATCACAAAATGTATCAATCATTTTTTGTTTATAAATTGAAGGGATATGTGTGTCACATAATATTTCGTCATAACCAATTAATGATTGATATAGTTTTGCCCAATCATATAATTCATCACCATATATTGTACATTTATCATCTAATTTACCTCTCATATCAATGAATATAATTTTAGACTGGTCATTGAGTAATATATTAGTTAAGACTGGATCACCATGAATAACACTTATTTTTCCTTCTTGTTTTGATTCATATTCCTTCAAACCATCAACAATAGATTTATATTTAATGTCATGATTAGGGAATTTGGTATAATCAAATAATTTGTAACGTTTTGCCATTTTAGATGAATAATTACTATAAATATTGATGTCAGATGTTTCATTAGATTTGACAGGGACAGAATGTAATCTTTCTAATGATTCAATGAGATTCAATAAAATAGTTGGTGTTAGAATTTGTGATAAATATAACTTACTTAATGGGATTCCATTAATTGACTCCATAATAAACCATTTATGATTTGTATTGTCATATCTAAACATGACAGGGAATAGATCTTTAACTTGGTATGGTATATGATTGTAGTAATATATTTCACCTGAAAGATCATTTGATTCTTTTTTATAAAGATCAACAGATTGTCTGCCCAATTTATTGAAATCTCTTGGTTCAATATGATGGTCATAATAACCAATATATTTCTCAATATTTGAATATGCAGAAATGGCATTATCATCAATATAAAAGTCAGCATATGGTTTGCCAAAATGCAATTCGTCATAGGGTATATTGAATTTATCAAGAGTATCAATAGTTATTTTGCCAACATCAGCAATAACCTTATTGGGATTGCCATTATGGGTTTTCATTCTTCTAGCAGTGCTAATAATAATATAATTTCCATGTTTCTTGAGATGTCTTAATATTTTGATATTGGATTCGATTGGCTCAACTGATTTATAATCGCCTTTAATTTTAGGATATGTCACAAGAGTATTATCAAGATCAAAACAATATCTTTTATGTTCAATCATATTTTTTCCTGTTAATTCATTTATTTTTGGACAAGAATTAAAAGAATTAACGAACATTTTAACAAGTAATGGTGTTCCAAGACAGAAATAATTTTTTTGAGGAACAATACCTAATTCAAAATTAATATTATCTTTGATCATTGTTTTAATAACAGTGGATATGTAATATTCATTCTTGTCCATAATATTGTTATCCAAAATGTATTTACAATATTTTTGGAAAGTTTTGAATGAGTTAAAACCATAAGCCCCTGTGCAGGCGTAATCGGATATTTTTTGTTTCTCAACAATATTAATTACATCTTTTTCATTCTTAGTTTCGACATATGAATATATGGGTTGTGAGTCTTTATCAATGAATGTAAATATTTTATTTTTTTGTTCCCAATTTTTGATAATGTCATAAGTATAAAAATTATCACTATCAAGACTAATGATAGGACAGTCATTATCATTATCAATTAAATTCATAGAAATCAATGCAGTTTCTGCCGCACCACGAGTATCTTTGTCTAAGCATTTGAACTTAAAGTTAATATTGGGATAGTCATTTTTCAATCTGTCCTCGAGTCTATATGGTTTGTATTCTTTATTATATGGAATTATGACATATTTGACATCTTTAGAGATAGTCAGATTGTCTAATAACCAATATAATATTGGTTTCGAATACACATTTATTAATGCTTTTGGTAAGATATGTCCATTCTCTTTAAATCTTTGTCCAGATCCTCCTAATGGTATTAATATAATCATGATCTGATATACTATTCTATAGTATTAAACTTATTGTGATGGTGGAAATGCATAACTTTTTTTACTTTAATAATTATTCAATTAAAATAATTATTAATAATTAATTATGATGACTTCTCTTCTCTCTTACATTCATTATGTTTGGATTCTTGATTAAAACATTCATCATCATTTTGAACATTTCTATTTGGCATATTCATACGCATAGTGAAATTATTTATAATATCTGTGAAATTATTTATAATATCTGTATTGTCAAATGTAGTATTAGTATTATTAGTAGTGGTATTAGTGGTATTAGTGGTATTAGTGGTATTAGTTGGTTGGGGTTTTCTCAGAGTTTTTTGTGTCGCATTGAAATAATAGACAAGAAATAACATTGACAATTCTCTATACAATCTGATTTTATCACCTGTCAAAATATAACATCTTAATGATTTGACAATTTCTTCCTCTTGATGTCTAGTTAACTCATATTTGAATAATGCCTTCAAATATACATTCAAACTGTCAAAATAAATCTGTCTTACTGAATCTGGCATTGTGGCATAAATGTTGATCACATCATAAAGTGAATCACCCACACTCTTCATAAAATATCTCACATAATTAAATGGTCTATTTGATTCATATTGATTCTTTTTGTCTTTAGAATGATTGATTTCAAAAACAATATTAGATTCATCAGATTCATCATTTTCATCACATTCATCACAAACATTAAAATCAAACATACGAGAGACTTTTTCAAACTCTTCGGCAACACGAAGATATCTTCTGTATTTGTAATTGAATTCCTCCATAAACTCAGAATAACATCTGGAGACATATCTAAATGCCACATAAATTCCATATGCACAAAGATCAACAATAGCTGTGTAGAAAACAAATTTCAAAAAAATCTCAAAATCAAACATGATTGACTGTTATGAATTAATAATAAAAATAATTATTTAGGTCATTTTATTTATTTTTAATTTTATTTTGGTCTTTATCAATATTTGATTTAATATCATTTGATTTGATGTCATTTGATTTAATGTCAATAGTTGTTTCAGGGATTTTTTCAATATTCATTTGAGCTAGGAATTTATTAGCTTCATCTGTCATAGTTTTGCTTTCGCCTTTGGCATCTGAACTAAATTGATTCAATAGAAATACTAATGTATTACATGTAATTACACCAATTGACCACCATTTTGAGTCATCAATAGTTTGCAAACTGGCTAATATGCCACTTACTAAAAGGAAAAATTGGGCAACCCATCTGAACTTACGACTTATTTTAGTCCATCTAAATCTCCATTCTAATGTTTCTTTAATATCGGCAATATATGCAGGTTGGACTATATTTTTGATCACAAACTGTCTTAATTTTTGTGATGTCACTTCCATTGATTCCTCTGAATCAATATCATTTAATTCATCTGGTATATTAGAATCAGCTATATCAATGACAACATTTCTTTTTTCATTATTATTTTTGTTGTCTGTTTTGAGAATTGATTTATGTTTAGTTTCATCAAAATCATGTTTTGTTTTGTCAAAAGACAAATTTATTTGGTTCATTTGATATTTGCTATATTAATATGTATGATCTTGTAATAATTTTTCTTCAAGACGCATTGCCCAATCATTCCATGTATATTCTTGAGCAGTCTTATAAGCATTCTTTTTGATTTTGTCATATTGATCATAATTGTCAAGTATTATTTTGATTTGTGACAATAATCTGTCCTGATTAATAAAGATACAATTATATCCATTAATCAATATATCCTCAACACCTGGAACAGGATCAACTAATAACAACCCTCCTGATGCTAATATTAAAAATATTCTCTCATTTAAATAACCCTTCTTATTTCCTACCACATGTGTGCATAAATTAATCTTACTCTTATTAAACATCTTCCCTGTATCATCATATTTAATAAATCCCTGATATGAATCTGGAAACTTATCCTTAAAATTCTCTGGTCCAAATATACCAAACTTATAATTACCTGCTTTCTGGCCTTGATAAATCGTTTCAACTATAAATTTCCTATTCACTATCTGATCTGGATACATCTTCTGATCTTCATATAAATTTGTGCATATGAAACTAATATCAAAACTGTAATTATATTTTTTAGGATCAATAAAAGTATCTAACCAAAAAGGATAATGTATTTTGGGTGAATACCCAGTATATAAACAATATGAATGTAGAGCACCAGCCCCAATATATTTTTTGGTTGTCTCAGAACAGGTAATAAATGCAGTATTGAGATATCTGGCTTTCGATTTGGCATCGACAAGATCCCAATTAAATGGTTCATCCCAATTGAAATAAAGATGTCTTACTTTTTTATCAAATTGGACTATTTCATGAAGTGCATTGGCTGATATGTTGAATACCCACCATAAAATATATTCCGGTTGTAATTCCTTTAACATTTGAGTCATTGTTTCATATATTTTTTTGTCACCACCTTCATTATTGAGTTTCATATATGGGAAATCATAGACACTATAACCTAAAAGTTCTAAACCACGTTTTACATATAGGAACTGTTCATATATACCATAATATGTAACAATAATTATTTTTTTCTCTCTGACAACAAGACCAATATTATCAATATCAATAGGCATTATTTTACATAAGATCACATCACCATATGCATTAATATGTTCGAATAATTGTGATTCTGATAACATTCTGTATTTGTAGTTTAATTCATCATAAACGTCTTTTTTAAAAACAATGTCTTTTTGGTCTCTGATATTTTTTTTGAATTCATAACTGCCATATATATTAAATAAACTCATGTAATATTTAACAATTTTAGGAGTGCCAAATGCCATAACATCTTTAAATAGGTATATAATATCACCATTTTTCTTGTTATCTGAAAATATATATTTAACCATATCAGATAGATCAAGAGATTTTGTTTTGTTATCAATCACAGAAATATCCAATACTAACATAAGTTTTGTAATATTGGTTTTAGTTTCTTGTGAATTGTCTTTTTTAGAATCAATATAATCAAGAATAGAAGACAATGCAAACCATTTATGATGATATTTAGATTTGTCAATTAATGAATATAATTTGGTGCTTTTGACATGTTCAATAATATCAGTGACATCAACATCTTTGGATTCTTTAAATGGAGGATATTCAATAAGATTATCTACTTTAAGGATATTTTTGATTAGAATATTTTTATCAGATTTTTCACTACAATAATATGTATTAGTATTTTTGAGAAAGTATTTATTATCAATGAGTTTATTAATTTTTATTGAGTCAATGACATGTGATACATTTGTTATCAATGATGAATAATGCAATCTTCCAATAAGACATATATCCAATTCATAAGGTATTCTATTCAATTCATCTTTTATTTCTTTGAGTTCTTTATTAGTATAAATAGAATAACCTTCATTTAATAATGTATATATTGGTTCATTGACATCTACAGTCGGAGATATATTAATTGGAAGTCTTGTTAATGGTTTTCCAACAAAATAAATAAGATATCCCGGGAAGTCATTATTCAATTTAATAGAGAGATCTTCAGAAGTAGTAAAAAATATTTTATTAATATATTGAAGTGGTCCATTAAGGAGAGATTCATAAAGAGATGAATCAGAATAATCACAATATTGATGGGTTATATTAAGGATAGATAAGGATTTAGTCAGGTCCTTCTTTTTATCATAAACAATTGGAAGAATTTTTTTTGGCATTATAACTATAACTAATAACTAGATGCAAAAAATATTATTTTTAACATTTTTCGGATATCGTGCCTATATATATGATATAAAGACCATTTTTGAAAAAAACAATTATACAGTATTTGATGTCCCTTATTTACAACTCAAAAATGATGATAAATATACTGATCAAATGATTATTGACAAAATAATTAAGATGACAAATGAACTACAAATTGATACAATATTTATGTTTCTATTACCATCATTAAATGATTTCATAACAAAAATGAAGGAAGGATTAACCAATAACAAAGTGAAAATAATATTTTATAATTTTGATGATCCAAATAGTTTAAATATTGATTTAGTTAGATATTCTAAAGGATTAGACTATTTTTTTACACCATATGATGTAACTGCATCAAAGATGAAATATTTATGTAGCGACACTATTAAATATGTCTATTCAATACCTAAATATTATTTAATTGAAAATCAAACTGATACCAAAACAATAACCAAATCATATGATTTATGTATACTGTATAATAGACAGGCTGAGGAAATATATGATATGAAAATGATAATTAGAGATATTAAATTGACATCTTTAGACAAAGGACTCACAATAAAATTATTAGGTGATACTGATTTAGAAAGTGTTTATTCAGATATTTATGAAGGAAATTATGATATTAAAAATATTAATAAACAAATCAATGATTCAAAAATAATAATATATATTAATGATTCATCATTGAATACCAAAAAAGAGGATGAATTAATAATAGAATTATTTAAAACAGGAGCTATAGTGATGACAACATATACAAATAGACTCAAACATATATTAAGAGATGATAATGACTGTTTAATTTTTGACAAGGCTACATATATTAAGAAACTTTTGACATGTCTCAATTATTATGACAAATACAAGTTAATGAGTTCAAATGCCAAAACAGTAATCAATAAAGAATTAACAATTGATAAATGGTTTGAAAGATTGCAATATTATTTGAATAATAATAAATAAATATATTGATTAAGTTAATTAATATATTAGGATACTAATTTTTATATAATTTTGTATAAAATTATATAAAAATGCATAAATTCTATATAGCGTAGCTATATAGAATTTATGTTGATTTTTCGTGTTTTACACGAAAAATCAATATCCGTCACATAAAAACATATAAAATTGTTATACAATTTTATATGTTTTTAGGTTCCGGTTAAAATTAGATAACATCATTAATAGCAGTGAGGATTGCATTACTTAATTGTGTGGCATTATTTTCAATATCTGTCATTGTGGTTGTTGTTGATGAGAATAATTGCATAATAGTTGTTTTGGCAGAATCGACACCTGATATAACTGATGTTTTCATTTGCTCTCTCTTTTTATTAATAAATTCGGTAAATAGAGCATGGACTAATGGTTCAACTTGTGTTTCGACTTGATTCCAGTGATCTAGAGCTTTCATAGCTAATGAAGAGCCAGTATCTACCAATGATGCAATTTTATTAGTAGCAATATCATTATTAACAATAATATCTGTGAATGCATCAATAATCATAAGTTCTAAGAAATGTAATGCATCATAACTTGCTTTATCTGAGATATTGAAATTGACACCATTATTGGCACCAACATTAGAGAGGTCAATCTTAGTCTTTGATAATTTATCTGCAACAAGTTGATTATGGAGATTGATCTTGATAATAACACCATTAGTAGTGTCAATCAAATATCTGTCATTGTGATTAATATCATTAATAAATTGAATTGTTAATGTCTTTTGACTTAATTTAATTTTTGAATTATCATAATTGCTACTTCTTTCCATTCTGCCTTTAACATATATTTGTGCTTTAGTCCATTGACCATCTGTAAATCTGTAAATATAAGGGGTTGTGACATTAAGATCATTCAAATTATTTACAACTTTATGTAGATTGTTTTCAAAATCTGGTGATGGATCATTAGAAATGGTTGTTTGTGATTTACCGTCACCTTTAGAATCAGTCTTTGTTTCAGTCTTTGTATCATTACTAATATCAACTGCCTTTATTTCATCATTTTTATTGAGATAATAGACATAATTATCATTAGTAGTTGTAGTTGATTGTCTTTTAACAATTTCATCTAAAACAGTCTTGTCAATATCTGCAATTTTTAGATTGAGATTTGCGTTGATTTCTGTCAATATATTATTTTGGGTCTTTTGAAGAGCCAATGCCAAATCTCCTTGATCGTCAGGGACAAAATTAAATGATATATTATTGCTACTAAATACATCTGCACCAAGATCTTCAAGTTTTGAAATAATTGAATCTAATTCCTGAATGTTAATTGAATTGTAAGATGTAGAACCTTGGACATCTAATACAGCAGTATCCAATCTTGGCAAACATACTGACAATATATTTACATAAAGTGAATGGTTTCTGTTAATACCACCGACACGATTAGGATCAATAATTAATTCATCTGTCAATCCTTGATCATATCTTTTGAGTTCTTCAGCAAAACCATCACAAAATACATAACCATACAAATAATTAATATTTGGATTCCATCTATAACGTTCATTAATACCAAGTGTATTGACTTCATGAATAGCATTTGAATCTTTAATTAAAAAGCCAAATTCCATTTGATTTTCTTTAGGTGGTTGGGGAATTGGTTTTGTAGTTTTGTATATCACAAATTTAGCCTGATATTGTGGATAATTTGGAACTATGAATGTAGTGCTTAATAATAATTTAGCCTCTGGATATGTATATACAATTCTCTCATAATACATACCACCAAAATTATCACTTGGTGTCTTTGGGTCATACTTTGTCGGATCAGTATGTATTATTGGAGATTTATAATCACCTGTATTCAATATATCCAAATATGGGGCATGTGATCTAATATCTTTAATTACATGAATTTTTGGATTTGAAAATATATCTCTCAATGTTGCAATATTTTTCAATGTTGTCAACATATCATTAATGGCACTTAATGAAGAGAATTTAGAAGTTTCTGTTGTATTTGTGAAAGCCAATACAACATTTAATCCATTTTGGGAAATATTTAATATATCTCTTTGTGTTTGTGTTGCACTAACACCTACAACATCTGGAATTTTTGTCGGATCATTTTGATCATATGGACCATGTGTAACAATATGGCCATATACTTGATCATCTAAATAAACTTTAGATAAAGTTCCATTCTTTATAGATGTAAAATGGACATCACCTAATATTGTTATATTTTTGGCTCCGGTTGAAAAGAAACCTCTGGCTTGATCACTTGATGATGTCTTACTACCTGCTACCAAAAAACAAGATTTCATATTTTCTGGATCAACACCTGTAGCATTATCTGTCACTTGCAAATAATAATCATATCCTCCTGTTTGATTCTTAACTTGATGGAATATTATATATATATATTTTTCTGCTGTATCACTATTATCTATATTTAAATATGCATCACAGGCATTTGTCAATAATTCTGTTAATGCGTCTTGTGTATCCTTAACTGCATAACCTCTTGTGAATTTGAAATTTCTGAAACTAACATCTATTTGAAATGTCGGGTCACCACTCATCTAACTATATACTATATACTACATCCAAATATTAATCATTATATTAGGGTGATTTTACCATTCATTATTAATCTGATTATGTTCATTCCTACTTCCATCCAATTATATTTCTCTCCTAGTCCTTCACCATTACTCATCACCCGTCTGAATCTTCTATCTATCTTCTTCTCTTTTATCATTTTCACTATGTTCTTTATATCTTTATTGTCAGATCCAATTTTTATTACATTCTGATCCTCTTTTAACATACTCTCTAAATGTCTCTCATTCTTACCTAAATATATCACCAAATTCCCATATTGCAATCCCATTATACCTAATCTCCCTATATCAGTTATTATTTTCCTATTCTGTCTCATTATATTACATATCTGTTCTTGATCCCTCTTCTTGATATATTTAATCCTTTCTTTTGTATATATCAATTCTATATCCCTTTTCTTTTGGTCTATAATCTCTTTTTCCTTTTTATATTGTTCAATTAATTCGACGACATTTTCAATTTTGATTTGTTTCTGTTCTATCATAAATTCCAATTGACTATTTTTTTCATCAGTCATATCATCATCAATTATATGAAGATGGAAATTGATACCAATATTTTCACAAGAATCAATAAACACTTTAATAATATTTTTTTGTGGTAATGATGAATCTAATAATGTATCCATCTTAAATAAACCAATAACATTGACTTCTGTATTTTTTTGGTTATGATTATTATTACAATTGCAATTATGACATAGTTTATTTTGTGGATCTTTTTTGATTATTGGTATTATTGGTAATAATATTGTCTCTGGTCTATTCATTAATCTCTGTATTTGTACCATATTAGAATATGTCTTTTGATCTGTTATCTCTTCTAATATGTCATCCTCAATAATATATGAAATATCTGACATTTGATAATACATTCCTATTCTTGTCTGTTCTGTCCTTGATAATGTATTGTATTTATTCGCTCTTAATAATGTTATTATTTTGCTATTACCTTTTTTCTTCATATATTCATCCATTGATTTTTCATCTGGGACAACATCTAAATATATATTAATTATAGAATTCTCATCAAAACCAATATCTGAATTTACTAGTGAACAATCATAGTCACATGATTTAAATATCAAATTCAATTCTTCATAAATATTAATATTGTCATTATTAGTGATATCAGAATATATCATAATTTTATTGTTGAAAGTTTTGACTGATCTAGCATCTTGTATTTGTATATCAGTGACCTTTGATATAATGATATCGGTAAAATGCATTATGTGTTCAGTCATTTGTATTATAGGTCTGACATATACATCTCTTATCATATTATAATAATCATCTGAATTGACCAGACCATTAGTATGAAATTTCCTTACATTTAACCAAGGTTTATAACTTCCTAAATATGCATATAATAACATATAATACAACATTATTCTTTTTGTTCCAAATGCAAACAGATCTTTATATATATGGATTTGTTCAGTGTCATTATCTTGAAGGATTTCATTAATTTTGGTTGTAATATTGTCTCTCAAATAATCATTAATATTTAACACATTCGGGTCAGTCATATTCAATACTAATATTATTTTGTCATTGCATTTTTCATATTCTATTTTGGTCTGATATTTGTATAGGGAATACCAATATCTTATTTCATTTATTGATGGAGTATATTTAGATTTGTGGACAGACTTTAGATATTCTTTGAATCTGAATATTTCATTATCTTCATCATTATCAAAAATATCAATATAATTAACTTTAATATTTTTGTCATTAATATCTAACAATGTGTCAAGATCATTAGAGTCTCTAAATAGAACATCAATAATAATGGTATCAATCAAGAAATCATTCTCTAAAGGATTCATATTATTTATCAACTTTACTGTAAATTTAATCATATCATATATATTTGATTTATTATTGGCATTATTAATACCATAAACCACAAGTCTGACAGGAATTTTTTTGAAGGAAATTTTATTTAGTCTTGATATTTCTCTCTTACTGTAATAATTGATATTCTTGATGTTCAGGTCTGTTACCAATTCCTTAATATCATGATAAGTTGCAAAATTATTTATTGTTTCTATTAATTTGATTTTCAGTTCATTAGTCATATTAGTCACATTCAATAATAACATTGACAAATCATTAAGATCATATGAATATTTTTTTGTTTTTGTTTTCATATTGTTTAATAATTGGACAATGTATTCGACATATGGTATTCCCAATTTATTCCTTAATAATTTACTATCTGATATGACTTGTTGATATTTGTTATTGTTATATTTGTTAGTTTTTTCATCATTGATATAAACCATTTTGACTAATTGTTTGACATCAAAATATCCATTTGGATTGTCTTTAATGATTTCAATGTTCTTTTTTAAAATGGAATATATAAGTGGTATGAATATTCTTTCATCATCTACTACTATTAATTTGTTAATAAATCTGGAGAGATCGGATGAACAATTATCAATAAATGAATCTGTGCTTTCGTGATCGATATTAATACTATTATGATGGATATAATAGATATTATTTTCAGAGAGATAGCGTAGAAGGGATTGATTATTAGAAATTACAATAGGAAGGATTTTGTTATTTATATTGGACATAATTAATTTGGCGTTTATAATATAAATGAGCGATATTAGAATTTTATTCATAACATTTTATGGTTTGATTGATTATATTGCAGATATCATAAATGCATTTGAATTAAATACATCAAATACATCAAATATATTAGTGAATGAGTTTTCATATTTAAGATATCAAAATGACAATAAGTTATCTCCAGATGAGATATTGAAGATGTTAATACAATTAATTAATGATAAAAAAATAACACATATATTTTGGTTTTTCTTTCCAGAAAATGACATTGTATTAGAAGGGTTAAAATCATCTACACAATGTTCTAAAGTGAAACATATATTTTACAATTTTGATGATCCAAAAAGTTTCAATGTGGTATTAATTAGAAAGGCTAAACTGATAGATTATTTCATAAATCCGAATAAGATAAATGAAAAAAAATATACATATATTCTTGACAAAAAAATATATACATTATGTAGATATATTAATTCTGATTTCACAGAATCAAGTTCAGAACAAAAATATATTCAACCTAGTATTGATTTTAAATTGAATAATATATTAGATGAGAAATATAATTATGATTTTTTATTAAATGACAAAACTGATATATCAATACTTGTAGATGATGATTATGTATCATATGATTCAAACGAGTTAAAGAATTTTCATAAATATATGGATGTTATCAAAACTCATTGTCATGAACATGGTTATACAGTCAAATTATATGGATCAAATAGTTTAGAACAAGAATATCCAGATTTATATGAGGACAAAATAGATCAAATGTATGAAAATATTATTTATAAGACAAGTAATTTAGTTATAGTTTTGGATATCAAGGTTGGATTAGATAAAACAACGAACACATTGATTGGACATTGTTTGGAATATGGGACAAAAATATTAACTAATTCGAATCATGTGAATAATCTAATATTTTCATCAAGTCAGTCTGACGAAAAGAATAATACAATAAATAATACAATAAATAATACCATAAATAATAAACCATATATATTGACTTATGACAATCCATCAATCATAACAGATATACTCAATCAGAATCAATCGAATGGCAAAATGAAAAAGTTAACATTAACATTAAATGAATGGATTGCAGAAATGATCAAAATAATTTCATAATAATAAAATTATTAGGAGTGAATATTATGCTCAGATAATGAGAATAATATTTATAAAGTCTGTATTTGTCCCTGACAATATTCAATATGTTAGAAATGTGAAAAGTATAAAATCATTCATCAAATATATTGCTAAAAAAGAATTATTAATTGACATTTATCTAATAGGATGGATCAAGAATGACAATAATAAAAAAAAGATATTGGATATTCTTGTCAGACTAATGGACAAATATTTAATAAAGAATAATATGAATGTGAAATATTTATTTTGGTCAGAAAATATGGGAAAAATTTATTTATTGAAAAATATTAAGTATTATTGTAAGGACTACCATAATTATGATTACATGATTTATTCTGATCATGATATTATTTTCAATACTAATAATGATATTTTAAAATGTGATTATGTAAAATTATTCAAAACAAAACATGATAATAAACAAATAATGATGGTTAGTTTTGATCAATATCTAGATAATAGACATTATCCAAAAGTATATTTAAATAAAATAGAAATTGACAAAATAACTTATTATAAAAGTAACGATAACAAACATATTGCAAGTGGATGTTTTGTGTGTGACATTCAATTAATTAGTGATTTTGCATTATTAAAATCAGATCATGTTTATGGGGATGAAGATATATTGATAGGGAAAATGAATAATAACAATAATTATATCAATTTATTGAGTTCTATCAAAATAATTCATCCATTTGACCAAGATAGAAAATATATTGAATGGAAACGGAATAAAATTATTAATATATTAAAACATTTTTAATCAATTCTTAATAGATAAATTATTTATTTAGTCTTCTTTGCAGTTGTCTTAGATGATTTGGATGATTTAGATTTAGTATCTTTCTTCTCTTCTTCTTCCTCATCTTCCTCTTCTTCATCTTGGTTATCTTCACCTTCATCATTTTCATCTTGATTCTCTTCTTCGTCATCTTCTTCTTTAGTGCCATCTTTGGTAGCTTCTTTAGAGCCTTCTTTGTCACCATCATCAGTGCCTTCCTTATCAGCACCTTTAGATTTGCCACCCTTCTTAGTGGATTTGGCAGAAGTTTTACGATCAGCCTTTTCACCATTTGCAAATTTGAGAGTATTGCAAGTGGAACAACCAGTTACTTCTTTGAAGAGTTTGGTGCAGTTTTCAACAGAAACATGGAGGAGATGTAGATCATCACCAATAGTATATTTCTTAGAACCGGCTTTTTTCAAGACAGCTTCAAGAGATTTTTCGGCATCTTCAACTTTGAAGAAACGACCACTTACATTGGGACCATAATATTGGAAGAGAGTAGTTTTGATATGTTCAGTAGGATCTTTAGAATCACATGAAAAGACATAACAAGATTGGGCCTTAAAAACATCACCGCCATAAATATAACCGACAGTTTGATTTAGATTCTTACGGGGTTGTGATTTCTTCTCAGTCTTCTTTTCAGCCTTTTCAGCAGTCTTGCTTCCTTTGGCATTGGTTTTAGAGGCGGATTTAGTTTCGGTGGATTTCTTGGCAGGCATGTTTAGTTTGGGTTTGTTTTTGTTTGTTATTCATATAATATTGAGAGCCTATATCAAAATGTTTACTATTCAACTTTTTTTATTACTTATTATTAGGAAATTAATAATAAATATATTAATATATATTAATACCAATTGATAATCAATTAGACAATGTCAATAATAAATAATAATATAGAAGACGAATTAATAATAAATAAATATTTGACAGGATTATTCAATAGGACATACTTATCATATATATCAAAAGTAAAACCGATATACTTTTTGCATACATTATTAAATAAAATAACAACAATGATTGATGGAAATTATGGAATGATAATGACATATGATTATTCTAATGATTTACAGAAAGAGAAGATTAATATTATTGCACATACTATTGGACCCAAAATATCTGGATCTAAAACATCTAATAACACTGAGTCATCAGAATGGAATATAATATTGAAATACATTCAAGATAACAATAAACTAGGTAAAAATAGTTTAATCAAGGAATGTATTGATAAAAAATGTGTTAAAATATGTGAAAAATATTCGTATAGAGATGTTTTAGGTATTGAATACAAGACATATAATAATGTGATAAATGCAAATAAATTAATGATAGTTCCAATAATTTTTGGGAATAAAACAAATGGAATTATGTTATTAAGTGCAAATAACATAAATAATGCAAATAATTTATGGTGTAGAGTGTTTAATAGATTTGGAATAATGATGGGGACATTAATTGAGAATATTAATGTGGATCCACAACATGAATTAGACAAATCGAAAAATAGGGAATTTGACAACAAGAAAGAATATGTAGATCCATCAATGACATATCAATTAATGACTGACATAAATAAAATAAGTAATGACATAATTGTGGTGATTGATTGTGATGCAAGAATAATATACAAAAATGACAATTTTATTAATATGATTAGATCAGAGAATGAAGAGAACGACAAAAATAAAAGTTTATTAGACATTATACCAAAATCAATATGTTTATTATCAAATACATCTGAGACATGTTATTACAAGAATAAGAAGATAGAATTCACATTCCAAAATAAATCAATTGTAATGGAAATGATAGTCAATTCAATTACATCATGTGGAACAGTATATCACATAATAAAAATTATTGAGAAAGATATGAATAATATTACTACAAATGGCAAAAATACAAATTCAAGAAACTTAGTGGCATATTTGAGTCATGAATTGAGAAATCCTATACAGGCTATTAGCACAGGTGTATATATTATTGACAGATATGTCAAAAAGAAAAATATATTTAATAAACCAGACACACCAATAGGAAATAATAAAAAAATCGATTTTGGATTTTCATCAGTTAAACAATCCTTACTTCCAGAATCTATTTTAGATAATAAATATGTGAAGAGTCCCGAAAATAATAAATATGACGATAAAATAAAAAAACGATCATATATTGATTTGACAGATCCTCAAATATCTCTATCTGGAACAAATAATAATGATAACTCTCCTGTCGAAAAAGATAGACAAAGTAATGAATCATTATCAGATTCTGTAAGTGATTTATCAGATTCAACAGATTTATCAGATATTGATGAACATGACGATAACACTGTTATTAGAAAAGTTATTAAACGTGTAACAAATTCTTGTAAGAATATGAAAATAATTATTGATGATATTCTTGACTTGTCAAAAATAGATAATAATGAATTTGTCATGAATTTAGATGAATCTGATCTGAAAGAAATAACTGATTTAATTTATGAAGAATCCAAAAATGAAGCAGATAAGAAGGGATTAATATTAGAATATATATTTGATGTGAATGTTCCTGAACATATATATACAGATAATACAAGATTATTCCAGATTATTACAAATCTAATTTCTAATTCTATAAAATACTCAAATACAGGGTCAATTTTATTTAAAGTTGATTATGATCAAAAAAATAATAATGTTGTATTCCAGGTAAGTGATCAAGGTCAGGGAATACGGAGAGAAGAAATCCCAAATCTTTTTAAAGAATATGGTAGAACATCTAATAGTATATCAGAAGTCAATTCAACCGGTTTGGGATTGTATGTATGTCAAAAAATAGCAGGGTTATTGGGTGGATATATTGATGTTGTATCAGAGTTTAAGAAGGGTTCAACATTTACATTCCATCATCCTGTCAAAATAGGACAAGCAAGTTCATGTATTGAAATAGAACCATTTAATGAGAAAAAATACAAATCAATAAAGGGAAATATATTAATTGTTGATGATGACAAAAACATAATCTCATTATTCAAACTATTACTAAAATGTATGAATTATGATAAGGGATTTGATATTGAAATAGATACTGCTATTACAGGTGATAAGGCAATTGAATTATGTAAAAATAAATATTACGATCTGATTTTTATGGATATTGATCTTGATGGAAATGATGGTTGTGTTATTACAGAATCAATAATCAATCTCTACAAAAATAAAATCAAATCCCCATTACAATCAATACATTCAATACAATCAGTAGTTATTGCTGTCACTGCTAATATTAAATCAATTCAACCTGATAGAGATATTAAATTTAATGTTTTTGATGATATTATTATTAAACCATTCAATAACAAAGATATCGAGAAATGTATCGTCAAATATCTTAATAAATAATTTTCATTTTTCAGATGGTTCATGTGTTATTATTTTTGATTTAGGTTTGTCTTTTTTTTGAAAGTATAAAAAGTTTTTGTTCTTTATGGCTATTTTAGATAAAGATGATATGTCATTTGGATCAGTCTCAATAATTGTGAATAAATCCTTTATTAAGGTTGTTTCAACTGGTTTAATTAATGCACCTTTCAAATTGTTCTTTTTGAAAGATTCTATTGCTTTTTTCGTATTATCTCCTGTATATGCATATATTACTGAATCTATGTCAAAAAAATCTCTTACCATTCTTATCACATCATTTCCATCCAGTTCTCCATCCAAATCATTTATATGATAATCCATGAATATTATGTCAAACTTATTCTCTGAACATCTATTCACACATTTCATCCCTTCATCTATTGTTGTGACATTATGTCCTCTGGCTTTAATTAGATCGGCTAATGACTGTCTTGAATCCTCATCGTCATCTACTATTAATATATTATACCTTTTTTTGGCTGTTTTACATTTTTGTTCTGGATCGGAAATTTTTGTTTTATACATACTCTATGTTTATAATTGTAAAAACTGTGTGTGATTATAAGCACAATTTTATATTGTCTATTCGAAAAATTGAAAATGCTATTATATTGATATTAAATATACCTAAACATACTATCCACAAATATATTATATCTGAAAATGTCGGGTTATATCTCACTCCTCAATTCTTCTAGTTCGGCTAGTCCTACTGTTCCGGCTTCTGCCACTGGCCCAACATTGATTTTGGGCAGTGCAGTTAACCAACCTCCTTTAACCGAAATTAAGGATGGAACTGGATCTATTGTCCAAAAACAAAATCCTTTTTCAGATCTCACAATCATGTCATTCAATCATGATGGAGGACTCTCATTTGACCTTCATAAGGCATTTGATCAGGCAGTTAATGACAAAAATACTTCACAAGCCAATGCAATCCTTGTCCAAATCATTGAACGTCTTGGAACTCTTGGCACTCTTTCATGTCGTGTTGATATCGATGCTAAAAAACTTACTCAAGATGCTCAAACTGTCTTCTTTAAGTTGGTCCGCCATAATTCTCAACTTGTTCTAACTACTTTGCAATCAATCTATGATGAAAATCGTGCCCCTAAGTTTGATCATTGTGCTTTCTTAATTGCTCTTATGACATCTATCAGCAAGACTCATGCAGGAGATGACAAAACACTTCAGGCAATCCGTGGTTTGGGCTATACTGTTGTCTCACGATTCCGTATGACTACACATCTTTTCAAATGGATTAATCTCCATATCAACCTGTCCACCCTCAGTTCTGGTAAGAATTCCTCTCAAACTGAATTAAAAGAAGAAAAGAAAAGTAAGAAGAAATCAAAAGGTAAGTCATTTTTGGCCCGTGCTGGTGGAACTGGTGCTGGTTTTCGTAATGCTGTTTCATCATGGTATCTCAAGTTTGCCAAAGATATTAAGACCTCTATGAATCTGGCTATCCAAATTGCCAAATATTCCAATCGTGAAACTTTCACTCATAAGGATGTTTTGGCTCTTGTTCACATTAAAATGACCTCTAAGAAGAAGTGTAAGTGCAAGTCTAAGGAAGTCTGCAAATGTCCTCCTACTAAGCCATATGAACATCTTAATGAAATCCCAGTTTCATCACAGATTCCATTGGCTTATGCTGTTTCTGGTTTGACACATGCACGTCAAACACTGGTTGAAGGTATTGAACGTTATGAGAAGTCAACCAAAACATCTACTGATCTTCAAGATATTAAGACATCATTCCAAGTTTTTGCCTTCTTATGTGCAGTAGATAAGGCCAAGAATGTGAACACCACATCTGAAACAGTGGCTGATTTGATTAGGGTTTTCCGTTTAACACATGAAATGATTTCCAATACCAAGTTAAATGAATTGCCTATTTTGAATGCCCTACTTACTGTTCAAGGATATACTCAAACTGAATTGTGGAAATATCGTGTTGGATTTGCAACTGAACACAATTTCACATCTGACCAAATCAAAACCTACATTCCCTCTGTTGAAGAGAAGGAAGAAAAGGGCAATTTGGCTAATAGTATTAAGATTGGTATGCCCATGACTGCTTTGATGAGAAGTCTGAATCGTTTTACGATTTCTGGCCTGCTTGATTCACTCAAGAATCCTCAAGCCACATCATTGACTACTGCTATTGCCTCTCAATTCCGATCTCAAGACATCATTCAGAAGGCATTACTCCATCCTATCAATGTCTTTAATGCATGGGCCACCTATTCACGTGGTAGTGGCATTAAAGGATCACAAGTCTGGACTCCCATTAAGGAATTGTCTGATGCTCTTATTGATGCATCTGAATTGGCATACAAAAATGTCCCACCTATTGATTGTGCATTTGCTTTCTTCTGTGATTGTTCGGGTTCAATGAGTCAAAATGGCTCATGTTCTGGTATGCCTGCTTTAACAGCTCTTGATGTTGAAGCCCTTCTATTAAAAACTATCTTTTCTGCATCTGCCAACCATTTAATCAAATCGAATAATCAGACAGCGAATTATTTGGTTGGATATTTTTCTGGTTGTTCACCTGTATCTAGAAATATTATTGTCCAAACAATTCCTGACGATTCTGTGATTGCTACTAAATCAGCCCCATTCAAGGAGATCACTACACAACTGTCATCAAAATCTTCATTTACTGAGGTCAAGACTGCTTTGGGTAATGGCAATCATATGGGTATGACAGATATTGGTTCTGCATTTTGGTATGTTATCTCTAAATTGAAGAATTCACTCCAACAGGTTCATGAAAAGAACCCCATGTTTAGTAAGAAGACATTATTCCAACTTCCTGGATTTGCAGAACTGATTGTTATTGTGACAGACAATGATGTCAATTCTGGAGATCAACCAATGGATGTTTTTAATTTGTATCGTTCATTTGTGGCCAGAGGATTTGAAATGATTCCACTTGATAAGGATGGCAAGACATCTGATCCCAAGAAACTCTATGAGACATATCAACCACGTCTAGTTGTCGTAGCCACACAAGGAACTGAAGTGACTGTTGGTGATCCTAATGACCCTATGATTTTGAATGTGAGTGGATTTGATTCAACTGCCCCTTCAATGATCACTTCATTCATTGCCAAAACCAATAAACAAAATCAAAACCAAAATCAAGATGATGACATTGCCGATGATGATTAATTATATTTTTTATTCTGATAGAAAAATTAAGTAATTTCTTTCATTTCAATTGATTCACATGAATTATCATCATTATCAAAATAGAAGTCTGAACCAAAAAATGAATAAGTAGTTATTTCATGACCATTTGATTTATCGACACTATTCATTACTAATGGATGATAATTATTGTAATTATGATAATTTCGAGATTGGAATAATGAAATGATTCCAATAACAACCAATATTAGACATCCAGCCACAGACGAAATGATGCCGAAATTATAGAACATAATACCAAGTCTATTTTTGATATCAGATGATTCATATTGGCAATAATTTCGTAAAACATAACCATTAATTAGATCATTTGGTTTGATAATTGTTGTATTGTGATAAATACAATTAATCTTACATAAATCTATCATAAATGTGACATTGTCATTTGTATAAGCGAGATCAATATTGATATTAGTTAGTAAATGTTTAGTGTAATTGATTTTTGATATTTTCCATTTGGCATACGTAACAGAATCGTGATACAATCCAAATAGAACAAAATTTATTCCACTTATTGCAAAAAATGCGATCACGATTTGTTTAATGTTCATAATTGATTGAATTTATTAATAAGTTAATGTATTAATAAATTTATGTTTATATTATCAATTTTTTATTGAAAGAATTATAGTGATATATCGAAACTTGTTTTGGATAACTTATTGAGAACTTTCAAATCTTCATCAGTAAACATTTTGATAGTTATTGTATTAGTTAGTTTGTTTGTGTCAGAGGCAATTGAACCACCTTTTATATTTGTGATAGTCTTGTAATCTGTTTCAGTGTCAGAAGCAACAGAATATGAATTATGTAATTTATTATTAGATCTGGATCCACCACGCATAGTTTTAATTTTGTCAAGAATTGATTGATATATATCTTCAGCAGTTCTTTTACCGTCATGAGAATATTCGTTACCATTCACACTGATTTTGATAGTGGGGTATCCTTCGACTTTACTTCTTAATTCAGAGGGAATTTTGGAGTCTTCATAATCTACAAATTCAATGTATTTATCGGCACCTCCGATTTTTTTAAGACGTTCCCATTCAGGTTTGAAAGTAGTGCAATGACCACACCAATTAGCATGGAATAATGTAACTTTAATGGGTTTTGAGTTATTAAGATTAGTAGTCATAGTTATATGGTTATATACAATTATTATATAATTAAAATTGCGAATCGAATTAATTAATAAAAAAATTGAAAAAACTGTCAGATTGCAATATCCAATATGTCAGTTATATATTACTCTGTTTTGCCTTTGTAAAACACAATGTCTAACACTTCCAGTACTTTCAACACTCAATCAGGTCTCCATGCTTTGATCCTCAAGTTCCTTGAGGCTATCAAGCGTCAAGAGAGTTCTTCAGAACTGATGAAGCTTTTCCGCCAGATCGTTTCTTTCAAGAAGATTTCTCTTCTTGATTGTGATCTTGAGGATATCCTCTCAAAGTTTCTCATTCTTGGCATCACCAAGACTTCTCTCACTGAAAAGGTCCAGGCTGGCACCAAGATTGTCCAACAAAAGTTCGAAATCTCAATTGTTGATATCCTTCTTTCTTTTGGCGATCAGCATTACCACAATGTTGTCCGATCTTGCACTGACAAAAAGTGTAAGGAAGCTCAGAAGGGAGCACACACTCATGAGGCCACTTGTGGCTTCCATGAAGAGTCCCTTCTTGAACATCTCTTCCTTGCTTCCCTCTTTTCTGCACTCCGGTGCAAGGAGGCATGTCTTCTCAAGAAGCTGGATGAGAAGGTTGTAAAGCACAAGATGTTTTGTGCCTTCCTTCTTGCCCTCTGTCATGATTGTGGCAAGCCTCAAGTCACACGCATTGTCTCAATGGGTGGCAAATATGTCACCGCCTTTAATGGTCACTGTACTGTAGGCTCTATCATCTTCCAAGCCCTTTGGAACTCTGAAATTGGAAAGATGATTACTCTCGAGGAGTGGTATAATCTTTCTCGAGTTATCCAATGTCACATGTCTGGCTACCATTCTTCTGGTGACAAGCGGGCCCCCCATCGATTCCTTTTCCTCTTGGAAAATGAATCGGTCCGTGAGTATCTTACTTATCTTCGTTGTGGTGATGAGAACGGAGCCATTCGTTCTGATGGTCATAAGGACGATGAGAAAGAGATTCTCGAACATCAGGCCCGCTTTGAGAAGCAGATGACAAGGGATTTCTCTAACTACGCCAACATTTTCAAGGGGTCCAATGTTGACCCTACTAAGTTGACATTCTCATTTGAGACCCTTTTCTCCCTCTTCCTCAAGGGGGCTTACACCAATAAGATGGTGGTCTATCTTATTGGACGTTCTGGCCATGGTAAGTCTCATCTTACAGCCCAACTTGTCAAGAAGTTTTCGGACCTCATCTGTCATATTTCCCGTGATGAGGCTATGGCTATGGCTACGATTGGAAAGAAGGTCCGTCTTGAGGGCAATGTGTATGCCTTGATGTATGCCATTTATGATTATGATGCTTCCAAGAAGAAGAATCAGAAGGACTACAACAAGGCTGTCACTACCTGGAACTCCTATGTTTCTTCTTTGTCAAAGGAAGACAACAAGGATAACCTGACAACTCTTCCTTTGTTGTCAGGCAAGGATCAAGTTCCTCAACTTCCCGCCAAGACTAATCAGCTCTATGCCGATTGGGTTCGTGAAGGTTTGAAGGATTCATCTTCCAAGATCCTTATCATGGATGCCTTCATGAATTGCTTCCCAAATGCCATCCGGTACTCAGGACTTCCTGATGAGTTGAAGTCCTGTTTTCGTGTTCAAGTTCATGTCAACTCTTTTGTTGAGATGACTTCAACTCTCAATTGTGCTAATTTGGATGCTCAGCTTCTAGTTTCAGGTTCCCATGGACTTAATCAGATCTTGCACCCTGATGCACAAGAACAAGGACGTGACTTTGCATCTCTCTTCACCTATAATCAAGTGAATGAAAACACCCATCTTCCCCAAGAAGCATATGGCTCAATTCTTGCACCTCATTTGGTCTACACTGTAACCAGAACATCCGAGGCTACGATTGGTATGGAAGAGGTTGTCCGTGTGATTTCATCCTTCTGTTCGGAGAAGAATCTTGCCACATTGAATCCTGTCAAAGTTGTTGAATCTGTCAAGGCTGATGGTGAGGAAAAGAAGGATGTCAAGAAGAACCATGGTAAGAAGAATGATGGTAAGAAGAATACCATTCCAACTGCCACTGTTTCAACTGCCACTGTTTCAACCGCCACTATTCCAACTGCTACTGTTTCAACTGCCACTGTTTCAACTGCTATTCCTCAAGGCTGAGTGATGCGTTGTGTAATCTATTAACACCCTGTTTTCTGTGTAAATTAGTATTGTAATATATTTATCTTTTTTGTTTATTATCTCTGTATTTTATTATGTAAAACCCATATATGTGGTTGTTTATAAATAAAAAGTTGAAAAAATGGACTGTTTGATTGTTCCATTAGACAAAGATTATAATAACCCGAGCTCTTTTTTGATCTCAAATTCAAACTCCAAAAACTCACAAAATGTCTACCAAAACCGAAACTGAAACCAAGACTCCCCAAAAGGGAAAATCAGGTGTTCCTTCCACAAAGGAAATAAATGCTCGTATTGCTAAGGTGAATAATACGCCCAACAAGGCAGATTCTCCTTTTGCCGATCCAGGTGTTGATCCCGAACACATGGATAAGTCTCTTCCTGAGATGGTTGCCTTTCTCCTTAAGAAGGGTCGAAGCCTGCCCGAAATCCGTGCATGGTTGTTTGTTCTTCCTGGCTGTATTAAGGGTCAGAATACTCTTGATTTTCGTCCTCTCAAGTCAACTCCTGAGCAGATGACAATGATTGCCAAGAAATGGGAGAAGGTTGGTATCATCAAAAAGGCTCCAACAGTTGAGGAATTCAACAAAGACAAGGAACTTCTTGAGAAATACCAGTTCTCAATCGTACTTGTCACCTACATTGAGTCATATGGTCCCCGCTTTTGGAAGAACAAGTTTGCCCGTGAATCCCGCGGAACTGTGCTCTTCATCCACCCTGAGACTAATCAAGTCAAGGTTTTGGGTTATAAGCTTCCTCGTGGTGCAGAAGCCCTCACCAATATGGTGGTCAAGACTGGTGTTGATACCCAGGATGTGGGTTCTAATTCTTCTTCTGAAGAGAAGACATCCACTACTGACCGTGTGAAATCCAAAGTGAAGATTTTGGATGAGGAACAACAACACACATGAGTATCAATCTGCAACAAGACCGATATGAAGGCCTTCCTCACATCCAAGGTCGACGGCTCCCTTCTTGTTGTCTCCAAGTTTGAGGGTGAGGCTCTCAAGATTGTCCTTCCTGTTGTTGAGGAGATTGGTACTGATTTTGTCAAGCTCTGGGCTTCACAGTCCTACAAGCTCACTAATGGCAAGGCCATTTACGTTCCTTCCACCAATGGCACCATCTTTGAGGGTGGTTTCATGCAGGACTACATTACAACTGCCATTCTTTCTGGTGGTGAGTATGTATCCCGCACTGACCTCCAAAAGTTCGAGACCTCTCTTGATGCTTGGACTGCTCATGGTGATGCATTCTTCAAGGATCTGGAAAAGATCCAGACCACTGAACTTTCAGATTCTCACACCTTTACCTTCGAAGGCGTGTGTCTCCGTTCTCAGGGACTTTGGAAGGACTCCTTCCATAAGGAACTTGGTTCTAACTATCCCTATGATGGCATCTTCTTCCTCGGTATGTCCATTTCAAATCGCCGGTTCTTTGTCCCTCACTTCAAGGTTGAACATCCCTTTGCCGAACCTCTTTGGTGGGAGATCAAGAATGGTGGTGAGGTTGACACTATGCTTGAGGCCTTGAATGATGTTATCTTTGGCGAGATGACTGTTTTGCAGTTCCTCAAGAAGTTCGAGCCTGGAAACAAGGGATTTGCCTTTTCTGATGATGAGAAGACATCCTCTAAGTCTTTATCACCTTACGATTATGGCAAGTTCCACCTTGACCCCGAAGGCTTTGTCATTTTGAAGGAAGCCGTCTACAAGGTGACTGACCCTGATCACCTTCTTGTGATGGAAAAGCGTGGTCTCCCCTTCTTGGTTTACTCCAAGTGCAAGACTGAGGCTTACTACAAGTCACACAAGCCTCGTGAGGAAGATTATGATTGGCTTGTCAAGCTGTCTGTTGCCCCTGGTGCATGTGCTTTCCCTTTTGTTATCAAATTGGCTTCTTTGCTAAAGGATGGTGCATTCCAACAACGCATCATTGCTTTCTGTAAGGCTGTCATTGAGTATGGCACCATTCCGAATCTTGTTTGTGAGGTTCTCACCAAGGTTGACGGCAACGGGGATGTTGTTGTTGATGTTGTCATTGAGTATAAGCACCCTATGGATGTTGGTGGTTCCTTTTACGAGTCGATTGAAAAATCATTTGCCAAGTTACAAGCCTTGGAGGAAGAGAAGTCAAAGGCTCCTTCCAATCAACCCAACAAGTCAAAGTCAAAGCCCCCAACCAATCCACTCGCAAATTGGGGAAAATACAATGTTGATGCCAAGTGGAAGATTGCTCTTGCCAACATGGACAAGACGGAAATGTCAGAGATTGTTGCCCTTCTCCGAAAAGCTTTCCCTGAGATTTCTGCTGATGTTGACGCTGGATTTATTGCCCGCAACCTCCTCATGCTTCTCACTCCTTGGAAGGAAGGATATGAGGAACAAGTCAAGAAGATTGACATCAAGTCACCATCTGTCAAGTTCCTTGTATCTGCCTGTCTCCCTCAAAACCATTAAGGACATCAATCTCTCTCTGTAATTTGTAATGTATTTTGTATTTTTGTTTATCTATCTCTTAATGTATTTTATAAAACCTCATACATATATAATCTTTCTCCATTATATATGAATATGTCTATAGGATACTAATTTTTATATAGCTACTCTATATAGAATTTATGTTGATTTTTCGTGTTTTACACGAAAAATCAATATCCGTCACATAAAAATATATAAAATTGTATAACAATTTTATATGTTTTTAGGTCCCGTCACTAATCAAAATATTGACAAAAATAAAGATGAAATCTCTGATGAAGAATCTCTCACACACAAAATTGTCCCTGTCATCAAACAAACATATTCTCATTATAGAATAGCATTATTCACATCTATTACTACTGCATTTCTTTTATTAATATCTTTGGCATGGAATGATGTTGTTCAATCTATCATCAAACAATACTATCCACGTGATGATGATTCTATTAAAGGCAAGATTCAATATGCTGTCATTATTACAATCATTGTCATTTTATTACAGTTGTACATATTTCCATATTTCAAACCTAGTGACACAGATTAAAAATTTAAATATGGTCCCGATTGATAGATGTTTTTATTATCTGTTCTGAATGAACTATCTCTATAGTCATTGTATCCTAAATCCATTTGTTTTTTTTCATAATCATATTTTGTTAATGGGTTTTTTCTTATTTGATGGATAGATGGATAAGAAATAAATGTTTCTGTGTTTGCATTATTAATAGTTCTGTTATTATTATTGCCATTATTTATATTATTACAGGGACAATTTGAATACTCACCCATCATGAAATACATATACAACAGAAATATTACCACTAATCCAACCTTTATTATAGTCGTTGACATATCTTAAATATAATAACATTTAGAAGTTTTTTTAATACTATTCAAACTATTTTCTATCTCTCATGTATTAATATTCATATCTAATGTCTGATAATTACTCAATCCTTCATAACTTAACTCTTTTTATCTTTATTATATTAGTGACTTATATCTTCATTCGTGATGATATCCATTACTCTTATAAATTTATTGCATTAGCCATCCTATTTTTTTATCTAATATCCACTTCACATAATTTATGTAACTGTCCCGACCATTTCACCATTGATGATTCTAATAATCTACCTATTATAACTTCCAAACAAGACAGAATTAATAACCTAAATTCTCACCGTGGATCTCTTGGCAGATTTTTGGTTAAGTGTCATTCATGTGGTAGAAAAGGTATAATTGAAAAAAATCAAGAAATGTCAAATAGTCATATCCAACCAATTGCATATGACCAAAATAATTATTCATTAATTGGTCTGGATTGTACTTTCAATCAATCGGAGCCAACAATGAGTTTCTATAACTCAGAATACAATGAAATAAAACAGACATATTGTTATAATTGTCTTAATAAACAAAACATCAAAAAACTAATCTCTAATTATGACGATTTTCCGGCAGTTAATGGTCCACCAATTGTAAATAATCCACCAACAATTTTGTTCTCGAATTCTCAATAATCAGCATCAATATCAAGTATATATCTTAGTCTCTCTTTCAAATCCATTATCTTTAGTAAATATTTCTCATGTAATGATTGAAATGTTGTTCTCAATTTATTTGTTATTCTTGTTCTGATATTCTCTTTTGTATTGTCATTATCAATATTCATAGGTTTAATATTAGGTCTTGGATTTTTTGGTATGTTTCTCATCCTCTTTGAAATCGATCTTATCCTATCTTGAATATTCATATCATTTAGTCCGTTATGTCTTTTATGACTATTGCAGTCCTCAGACATAATATTGTCAGGTTGTTCTAATTCATTCTCTATATCTATGTGAGAAGATTGTTGGAGTTCTTCAGTATTAATATTATTATTTGCAAATATTGCACCATACATTATTGTATTTCTTATGTTGTCATTTTCCTCCTTCTTTCTATTTATGTCTATTGTCTTTTTCGGTTTATTGGAATCGTCATATTTACTATGTCTATTTGGTTTATTAATATTAGGTTTATTAATATTAGGTTTATTAGAATTTATTTCAAATGATATTGTTGGTCTTGATTGTGAATGTGAATATTTTTCGTGTATTTTTTTGGGATTAAAATTATGTTTCGGTTTGTAATCTATAATATATGATTCATTCTCATCATTATGTCTGAATAAATCATTTTCTATTTTATGATCTGGTCTGAAGTCTGATTTAAATTTAATGTATTTTGTGAAATTATTTGTCTTAATTTTTATCTCTGTCGGATATTCAAATCCATATGTTGTATCTATTGTATCTATATCTATCTCTAATTTGTCATCATCCTTCGTCCCATAAATTGGAATATTCCCACTTACTGGATAACATGGGGTCTTGTCTGATCTAAATAAATCTATTGGACTTTTTGGGAACTTGCAACTGCCTATATCTATCTTTTTATTATAATGATTTATCTTTCTATTTAATGCACTATCTAAAGATGAGATTTTTTGGAATTGTGAAATATGATCATTTCTGCTTTTTCCAATATATAATGTATCTTCATTCATCATTTATTTTATATCATTATAATCTAATATTTACTCATTAATGGTTGATACATAATAATAATTTTATTCATTAGCAAATAGATTATTAGACAGATTTATGTACAGAAATATTGGACAGAAATATTAGACAGATTATGAGACAGATTATGAGACAGATTATGAGACAGATTATGAGACAGATTATGAGACAGATTATGAGACAGAATTATTAGACAGATTTATGTACAGATTTATGTACAGATTATTAGACAAAAATATGAGACAGAAATATTAGACAGAAATATTGGATGGAAATATTAGATAGAAATATTAGATAGAAATATTAGATAGAATTATGAGACAAAATTTCATCCATAAACAAAAATATTAATAAATAAACCTTACATAACTCTGTAAATAATTGATATGTTCTTTGTATTCAATGTATTTAATGTATCAGAATCGTCATCATCATCAGTAATAACAGAATAATTTGCCTCAATTAATCTTGTTGTTTTTTCATCATAATTGGGAATTATGTCTTTTAATTTCATATCATCACACATTCTATCATTATCCATATGTGAATATATTATCTTATTTTCACATGTTAAGAAATCTAATTTGATCTCATTTTCTTGATTCTTTCTCATCTCTATACTTTTAACAAATTCATTCACATTTGTATTACTATCAATATTGTGTTTTGTCCAAATTGTATTTGGTTTTCCATCAATAATTGTTGTTGGAGCCGGTGCTGGTTCACTAAAACCAAAATTCTGTCCCGCTAAATTGAAAGAACCATATCTATATCTGTCTAATCTGTTGTATTCACTAATCATCTTCCCATAAATTGATTTGTAAATTTCCAATGATACTAATCCTGATACAATTGATGTCGTTGTTGCAATTGCTGGAATAATCTTTCCAACAATTCCCTTAACTGTATGTTTGTCTTTCATTTCCATATGGTAATTTATTGCTCTGTTGTTTGTAGCTGATGTCATGAAATCAATATGATGGTTTGTATCATCATCCTTCTCAAATTCAATTTGTTTTGTTTTGTCTAAATATCCTTTATTAATTTCCATTCTCTTTGTAATATTGTTAATCATATCTGTCTCACTCATTGAAATTGTTAATACATTATTTGATTGTTCTTTCTGGTCAATATCTTTATTGATAACTTCTTTGGGTTCCTTCAATCTATTAATGAACTTAATATATTTTTTATCGTCATCATATTTGTATCTACGTTGAATACCTAACATGTCTGCCCATAAATAGGCAAAAGATTTTACAAATTCCAAATGTTCTTTATTGTTGACATCATATTTCTGTTCTTGTGGGAAAATCTTATCACCTGACCAAAATCGGTTCTTCTCATCATCCAAATGATCTTTTGGATATTTCTTGACAAGTTGTCTAATAGTGTCTCTATAAATCTTATGCCATTCTAAATATCCCTGATAAATACAATACTTGAAATTCTTGCAACTATTTGTAACCATCATAATATCATCATATATAACCTTAATATCAGTAGGTGTTAATTTATTCATTGATGCTTTATCTTTGGCTTTGTTAATTGATGTCACTACTCTATTGAAATAACCTTCAAATAAATCCCTTGAATATTGTGTCAAATGTTCATATTTATATGGGAATAATTTGAGAGTGCATACAGGAATACTCTGTTCAGGGGGATCCTGGATCGATCCATATGAATCTGTCAAGTTAGGAATAACCGATTGGACATTTCCTTTTGTTCCTAATGTCCCTGATTCAAATAATGGTTTGTCATATTTCAAACATAATGTATCCATAAATAGTCTTGCCTCAATGTTATCAAGTGCATTTGCCACAAAATCTATCTTATTGAAAAATTCTGTATTATAAATATTTAATGTGTCTTTGCATACTTTGTTCTGATGAGCCTCAATTTTCATCTCAGGATTCATTTCCTTTGCTTTCAATGATGCTGTCACAGATTTAGATTTGCCAATATCTGTCTTTCTGAATAGGAATTGTCTATTTAGATTTGAATTCTCAATATGGTCCATATCTGTAATAATAATATTATTCAATCCCATCATACTAAAGTTCTTCAAATGTTCACATCCAATTGCTCCTGAGCCTACAATAAATACCCTTTGTTTCTTAATCTCGTTCATAAATTCATCTCCAAATATCATAAGCTGACCTAAATATCTTGTTTTGCTATTAATATCATATTTAATCTTTCCATTCTTCACATCCTGAATATATGTATCTGGAAGAATATTTAATGATTCAAAATGAAGAAATTGATAATTAGGTGTATATTTATGTGTAATTGATTTAATAACTTCTTGAGCACCAATTGAACCAATTACTGCATCAACACCCACAATTCTACCTTGGCATGTATAATAGAGTTTGTCAAAGATAGTTTGAATATCAACATCAAATTTAATATCCCTAAATATGTTCACTAATTGTGTCTTAAAATGTTTCAGACAAAAAGAATAGTCTTCATTATTTCCAATAGAAGGATATGCTAACTTGTCTGACATATTTGAGTTATTAATTCTCCACAAAGATAAGACTTTCATAAATGTATGTAATAATTTGGGCATATTCCAATATTGTGTGTCAAACATAACTATTTCTGGATCATCTAATGAATCCCTCAATGATTTGAATTTCATCTTAACTGGAATCTTTACCTGATTGAATCTCACATTCTCCAATGTTTGATTTTTCATTTGAATATGTTGTGATTTAAATGCCATCATCTGCAATTCATGTTGAGACCTTCCATTATATGTCTCCTCAAACTTACATAACAACAAATTCCATCCTTCAACCTTCACTAAATATTTTTGGTGTGAATCCAATCCTTCAACAGTTCCATCTATCATAATCACATCACCTGTATATAATTTTGACGGTTCAGCAGTAAATAACTTTGAATTCTCAATCTTTGTAATTATTCCTGTTCTACATTGTTCACCATCTAAATCATTGATCACATATTCATCACCAAAATCACAAAACACATTACCATAAAGACCATGTGTTTGGACTGAAATGAATTTAATATTATTAGTTCTGCAAAGTCTATTCCAATAAATCAGATCATAAATATCATAATCACAATATACAACAGTCATATATTTTTTCACATTATTATCTGTCATATATTCTTGAGTGTCAATCTGAACATTATCATTCAATGTTCTCAATTGTCTCAATATCTTATCTAAAAATGGTTTCCCAATATCAGACTCATTCACATAATAGTTTGATGCTAAATCTTTCCATGTTAGTTTATCACACCCTACATTAATAGATACTTTCTTAACACCGGCCAATACTACACACTTACATAATTCTAATGCAAGTCCTGTGAAATTGCCTTTACAACTAATCAATATCTCTGATTCTGTAATCTTCCTCATTGCATCAAATCCAAATGTATACAATTGTCTTGAATACAATTTCTCATCAATCACCTTAGTTTTGTTCATTTCTTCTAATTATTCTGATTATTTAGTTAGTTTAATTAAGATATATTATTTATACATCTTAATGAATCTCATAATCAATTTTTTTATAAATAAATTATTACTCCATATTCTTTATCCATATCAATTATCATTTTTGGTTTAATTATCTTGATGTCTTTATCCATATTAATATTGTATATCTTGAATGATCCATCCAATTCAATTTTCATCTTATCTTTTGTTATTTCAAAACTTATTGTATTTCTCTCTCTTTTGTCAAATAATTCAATGTCTTTGTACTCTTCTGGATATGTTAATTTACATTTATTTATCTTTTTGTATAATTGGCAATATTGGATGAAGAATGAAGATTGACATATTACCAAAAATACAAATAATAAGAGATACATTGAATCTCTTTTAGGCCTGTCAAGATAGATTGTTCTGTTGTATGGTTTTAGAATATTAAATATATCATCAACATTTTTCACAACTTGACTATTAATTATTACATTTGTTCTAGGCAAATCTAATAAGAATTGTTTGACAATACTTTCATCTTTATGTAGTGTTTCTAATATTGAGTCTATAAATAGATCTCTTCTTATTGCAATAATCTTATCATATATATTGTAATACTCATTAATATCATTATCCATATTAATCATTTTTTCCATTAATATGTATTTATTGAGTCTGACTAGTTTATGATTTTGTGTGATCTTTAATATATCTGACATTTGTGAATATTTGAGTGATTTTTCGAAATAATCTTTGTATTTTATTTCATCTGCTCCAACTAACTGAATGTATTTATCATTAATGAATTTTTTGTTTCTGTAATAATCATAATTACTATTAATTTGTTCTGACATTTTGTGGTCAATATTTCTGAATATTTCATTAATACCATTTATAATAATATGACCATCATTTATTAGATCTGTTATATCGAATATATCTTCTTTTATCTTGTTATTTTTTGGATACATGTTAGTCTGATTGATATTAATTATCTTATAATTCTTAATATCAAAAAATATATTTTTCATCAATTATATAAATATAATGCCTGAACGTAAAACATCTAAGTCATCATCTAAATCTTCATTGAAAGATTGTAAGAAAGGGGATATATACAGAGTTCCATATACTAGAAAAGTTGGATCAAAAACTATTAAAGTGAAAGGTAATTGTATTCCTGCCACAAGTCAATCTGGTTTAAAAAGATCTGTTATTGATCAACAATACTTTAAGGCCAAATCAAAATCAAAAGCTAAAGCAAGATCTAAAACAAGATCTAAATCTATGTCAAGACCTAGAACATGTCCAAAGGGTCAAGTTATGAGATCGGCATATACTAGAGTTAGAAAAGGTACAACATCTTATGTCCCTGCAAGTTGTGTTGAAGATCGTGGTCTACCTGGTCATGGCAAACAACTTTTCCATTTAGAACCTGGAGTCCTTGACAAATATGGTTACAAAAACATTAAACAAAAATCAAAACAATCAAGACATCAATCACTTAAAAGAGCTGTTCAAGAATTGAAACCACTTTCTGTTTTTAGAAGACTTAATGCTTTGTATGTTTTAAACAAAAATCAAGATCCTTCACTTGCCAAAAAGATAAAATCTGACCGTAATTTTGTTAGAGAAACTTCCGAATACAAACAAGCCAGATCCAAATCTAAATCTAAATCTAAATCTAAATCCAAGTCTAAATCTAAATCAAGAAAATAAATAAATTTTAAATAGTGCATTCTGTCTCAGAAACAAGTGTGAATGTGGCTTGTCTAATAATATTTGTATTGTTATTAGTTTGGTTATTGGTTTGTTGGTTATTGGTTTGATTATTATTTGTTTGAGTTTGAGAAACAGGAGGGATTGGTGGAACTTGTAGTGCAGATTGACTAGAAATAGGAACACCACCATTATTCATATTATTAGTTCCATTAATGGTCCCATTATTGATAGTGTTTTTATGCAATGTAAGAACAGTATTAGCAGGTAAGACAATTTTTGAACCAGGTGCCATATGGAATTCATCATTCACATCTAACACTCTCATCAAACCAATTTGGTCAATAGCAATATCATTAATGTAATATCTAGTTCCTGCAGGAATTGGAATAATCTTGTTGTTCATAATATTAGTCTGATTATTCTTTGTTTCACTATTCCCTGTAATAACATCAAACATCGTTCCATCAATATTCACAGTCAATTTTGTTTTTAATGTCACTGAAACATTTGTGCCAAGAGTCATATAATATGTCCCATTCATTCTTCTTGCAGGTCTGATTTGTGTTCCTGATGGAATTTTAATACTGATCGATTTAATCTCATTCCTAATCTCATTCTTAATCTCAATCTGATTATTCAGTATTTGATTTTGGATTTGATTAATATTATTATTATGGGCCTGATTGATTGTTGATTCAATAGCTTTGAAATCAATGTCATTATTAATAATTTGGTTATTAATAGTTTGAGTGCTAATGTTGTGTGTCATTCTTGGTTTGTTTTTGACTAGATTGTTTGATTTTGTTATTAAGTAAATCTTTTATAAAGAAAAATATTCAATTTTTTAATATGATATCATTTGACATAAACTATCACAAATGATATTCATCCAAATATGGCTTTCCATTAAACACTGAAACTCCATCAAAATGGTCTAATGGAAAATCATAAGTCTCTGTCAATTCAATCGCACATTCCATACTACATGCACAAATGTTATGTCGTCGGCATGTATGAACCCACTTTTTCCACGTTCCACAATTAGAACAAGTCTTGTCTTTCAGATTTTTGCAAATTATTTTATTAAATACCACTTTGCACTTCTTGCAAAGCAACTCACTTGTTGGCATTGCATCTTCGCCATATACACTTGGTCCGCAACTTCTGTAATCATTGTCACTATTTGTTTTTTTCTTGGCTTCCTCATCCTTTATGGTTTGCATAATCTTTTCCTTCTCCTTCTCCTCTTTGTATTCGGTAATTTGCTTGGTCAGATCTGTGATTGTTTGCTGTTTTTCCGCAAGCTTCTTGTCAAAACTGGATTGAATTGATTTGTTCTTTCTGATTTCTTCAGAAAGTTTCTCCTCTAACTCTTTGATGACAGACAAGAGATCTTCTCTTGTGCTATTCTGATAGATGTCGGCCATGTTATGTTGTTGATGAAATGACTAAAAATATAAATTCAAGTTCGATTTCAATCAGCATTCTGATTGATTTAAACCTGTGGTTTGATTGCTAATATTCATATAGACATTCTGAATAATCTGATTTTCAATTTTTTATTGAATTTATTTAATTAGAGAGTGTGTATTGTATGTAATGTCAATACAAGATTACTATTATGTCTTAATACTGAAATAAAATGTAAATTATTTGTGTCATCACTATCTGGAATTATTTTAATATTTCCAGTATTAATTGGACTAAATTTCAATAGTCCATTAACCCTAATAATATTGCACTCTTCATTTTGATAGTCATACATATTAGACATATTAATCATATCAGATGTATTATTATCATTATTATTTTGTGATAATCCAAAAAACTTTTCCTTTAAAGAAGTTGATTTATTTAATGATCTAATATGAGACATATTCTTCCTTGATTTGTCTGTCAAAATAAATTTATCTTTATTGAGAATAAATCCTGTTTTTATGTTTTTATTATTAGTATTATTAGTATTATTAGTATTATTAGTATTATTAGTAGTATTATTAGTATTATTATCAGAATATGTGTCTTGTTTTTTTGTCTCAACAATTGGATTATCTCTTTTGATAAATCCCCTTTTAGATATTCTGATCGGAATTATCTTCTGTTCTGTTTTATGGCAAGATCCATCACTCAATTTAATCAAGTTGTCTGATTTATTTGATATTGTTTTTGCCAAGACTGTATTGGATATATTATCCATATTGGATACATTATATGGATAAGTGATTTGACAATTTATGGGAAGAGTAGTCCAATTTATTGATGTATTGTAAGTTCTGTCAATAAATCTTCCAATATCCAAAGAATATGTCACAGTATTAAATACAATTCTTAATGATGAGTCTGTTAAATCTGACTTAGTAATATTTTGATTTGATGTTATGTAAATTATTTTGTCATAAATATTAGTATTCTTATTATCATCAGTCATCTCAATTAATGATTCTACTAATAATTTATCATTTTTGGTTTGATATTTCTTATTGATTATTTTGTCTATCAAACATTCGAAAAAATCATCTCTATTAGTAATTGTGTCATTAACAGTTATCATATTGGATTTGTCTAAAATTGTGTCAGTCCCAATAAATGGTGTGGATGGATAGTTTATTTTAAGTTGACTATGGAGCATTATATCGATAGTAATTAAGTATATTAATGGTTATTAAATTAATTCATGGCAATTAATTTAATCAATTTATTATGATGAAATATTATCTGTCATAATATCAACAAATAATTTCTTGATCACTGTTATTTCTTTATTTATGATCTTATAAGCATATGCTTTTTCTGTAGATTGTTTCTTTTTGAATGAGATAATTCTAATATTATCATCATATTTCATATATTTGTATTCAAGTTTTTCATTAGTTCCATCTTCAAATGCGATAACAGAAATTGATATATCTGATTTAGGATAGTTAGTCTTAATAATTTGTCTTAATTCTTTCATATCATTCAATGTATCAGTGAAAACACTTGAACCAAATGTGATATTATCTTTAATACATGGGTCATTACAATATATGAATCCAATATTTATTCCTGTTTTAAGTTGGTCCTCAAACTTATTAATACCATCAATATGTCTCTTTTTATCATCTAATGATTGTATATCATTGTATGGATAAGATACACAGAAAATTTTCCCTTCATCATAATGTTTTAGTCCTGATTGGATTATTTCTTTAAGTTTGTCAAATCCATTTGTAAATAGATATTTCAAAAAATATGGTGATATATATACAGTATTAAATGGTGAATAGTCTACTTTCTTGTCAAGTTGTTCATTCAAATACACTGTAAATGGTGATGCACCTAATACTGATACTTGTTCACATCTATATTGTTTCGTTATTTTTGGCAATTTGACATCACGAATACTTGTCCAACCATTATGACAGAATAATAGATTCATATAGAATACACTGTAATCAGATTTGTCATATAGATCTAACATATCTGTTTCAACATAAGGTGGTGCTACATTAACTGAATATTCACCAACATCTTTGAGAAATGATTTGAGTTTGAAATGAGGACTGTTGTTAAATCTGTATCTAAGATTCCATCTCTCTTTAATTTCTTCTGATGTGGCTTTAATTAATTCTACATGATGAACTGGATCTGAATATATATGACATTTTGGAACCCATCCAGCTATCTTTTTCGAATAATCATAAAATAGAGGTTCATTATAAGTCCTTAATATACCTTTTTTAGCTTTGAGTAATTTGTAGACATTATCAATAAAACCATCACTAATATCGGAAACATTAAAATTTTTGATCCAATCATCTTCCATCTGAAGGACAAGATCATTTGAAGCTTGTCTAATTCCTTCATTAAAAGAAAAACCAAGACCTTTATTATGAGTAATACATTTGGTAGCACCATAAACTTGTGGTAGACCTATCTTGTCAAAAAGAACAATTATTTCATTACAAGTATTAGGAAACATTGCCCTCACTTCTGCTATTGTCTGTTTCAAATAAGTTAATCGATCCGGATTTGCCAAACATGATGCAATTACTGTTGTGAAATACATATATGATTATAAGATTATAAACTAAATAACTATTTCATAGGTTGTAGAATTCTTTTTTGAGTTGTTTGTATTGATGTTTATATTTTTTGTAGTCGTTTAGATGACTAACACCCCCACCACTCGGCCCATCATTATCATTATGTTGTTGTTGTAATTTTTGCTGTTGTAATTGTTGTTCAAGTGTTTTCATATTATTTATTAATGATTGTTTATAATTTCCAACATTTTTACATAATTCCAAAATATATGCCATCATATTTTCTGTTAATCCATTTTGTTCTTTGTGCAATTTTACATTGTTTAGGAAATTATCAATATAATAATATGCCACATCTAATTTAATTAAATTATTTAAATTGTCACTAATTAATCTATTATGTTCTTTAGGGTCATCATCAACATAATAAACCACTTCATATTTCTTTTCTTTAATTTTTGACAATATATATTTATCTTTAGCCATTGTCACACATGATTTTCCAGTGGTTGTATTCGCATTTATTTCTGTAAAATATCCATCTAATCCGGCATCTTCCAAAACTTGCTTAATCTGTCCACATTCGCCTCTTGATGTGATATATATGTCAAATCCTGCTTTCTTTATGCCATCTAACATTTTCTCCAATTTGCTGAATCTGATTGTTGATCCAAAATATAATTTATTTTCAGAAAGCTTTTTATGGTCTAATTTTGTCTGGTCAAAATATTCAAGGAAAACAATATAATTTTTCCAATGTGGTCGTTTGTCAAATTCATTTATGTTAATATTGAACAATGACATATGGATAAATGTTAGTGTGCAATCGAAATCAAAAAATATCGCATATTTATTCTGACCTGTTTGTTTTGTTTCTGATTTAGAATTTTTCAATTTGTTTAGTTCTTGAATTAAGTCATTTAATGATTTTTCATCTAATTTATCTGCAAGGCCTTTTGTTAATGTCATGATTGAACTGTAATTTAATAGGCTTTTCAAATCATTAATCAAAGTAATGATATTATTTTCAAATACACTTTTATCTTGAGAAATACAATATACATCAAACACATTGCTCTTAGTTTGTATATTTTTCACCTCTTGGCTTGCAGATGATACTAATGCTGATGAAGTTGATGAACTAGAAGAAGAATTTGAGAATTCACTCATTAAATTCAATGCATCTTGAGTTGCCTTAATATCTTTATCATCAAATGACATATATGAATCTTATATATAAAATATACTAAATTAATTCTATTTAATATGTTTTTTGATATGTTTGATTAAACCGGCTAATCTTCCTATTTTTTTAATCTTATCTTGATGTTTATTCAAAAATTCCCAAAATAATTTATCCCATTCATCAGTCCATTTATTATTTTTATCTTTCTTCCAATCACTCATATTCATTAAATAATTCGAACTACTTATATATGGCTTACTTGTGAAAT
>Ga0172373_10000467_pt1 | contig 66474 bp, 63 predicted proteins | sample Lak10m_2_FD_114546 | JGI IMG/M metagenome (GOLD analysis project Ga0172373, IMG submission 114546) | Freshwater microbial communities from Kabuno Bay, South-Kivu, Congo - kab_092012_10m | ecosystem: Environmental > Aquatic > Freshwater > Lake | place: Democratic Republic of the Congo... | reverse complement strand
TTTTGGTTATCCTTGCGCCGCTTGGCGCTCCTGCTCAGTCGTGCGATTGAACGCTTGTGGGACTCGACTGAGGTCACTCAACTTCAACCTTGTTTTCCACTTTCGTGATCTACTGAAAATGAATTCGCTCAAGACCAAACTAACTATTTTTCAAGGATTGGTAAGTCTGTTGGGAATCGTGCTTGTTTTCTTGATCACGTGGTTTGGCGCCCGGCAGCGAATCGTCAGCGACGCAGTAATCGAAGCAGATAATTTATCGGATCAGATCGGATATAGTATTTCCATCATTACGTCACAAGGCGGAGATGCGGTCTTCAATTACCAAAGATTGATTGAAAAAACATCCACTCTGCACGAGATCATATCCATCAAAGTGGTTGATAAGGAAGGGATCATCCTTGCAGACAACAACCAGAAGCTGATCGGGCAGAAGCTTGAATCGCCGCTTGTTGCCAGCGCCATAGAAAACCAACGCAAAGAACAGCAGATCAACAAGCAAACTCTCGTTGTTGTCCGTCCCCTGCGGGGTCAGTCTTACACGGCAAATCTAAATGATATTGACGGGTTCCTCTGGCTTGAATTGGACCTGGCCACCGCCTATGCGCGCACACAAAAGGATATTCTTGAAGTGTTGCTGGTAAGTATGGGGGGGTTTGTAATGGTTTTTTACTGGTATTACCAAATTACCCAGAGAGGCATCCTTAATAGGTTAAATATTCTATACAACGGGTTATCCAGTGTTGAACAGGGCGATCTTACCCAGGTCATATCAGTTGGCAATGTGTTTGGAAGCAAGGATGAAATCAACGATCTGGCAGATCAATTCAACCAGATGACAGCCAGCTTGAAGCAGAAGATAGATTTTGAGGAATTGACATCACGCCTCGCAACAAAATTCATGAACGTACCGTTCAGCGAACTGGATGAGGCCATCCAGGATACCCTGGAAGCACTTGGCCTTCTTTTCGGCATGGACCGTGTATATATTTTTGAATACAAAAATAATGGCATAACGTTAATGAAAACCCATGAATGGTATGCTAAAAATATCCCTCCGCTACCTGCAAATCTATTTGAAAATTCATTTGGGGTCTATAAATGGTTTGCAAATTTTCTAACCCAGGGAAAAACCATAAACATTACCAAAGTGTCGGAGATGACAAGTGAAGCATCCGCTGAAAAGGCGTTTCTTCTTGGGCAGGGTGTTCAATCTCTGCTGACAACTCCCATGCAGTCAAGCACTGGGCTGTTTGGCTTTTTAGGGTGCGCCACACTCACGCATGAACGAAAGTGGGCCAGCGAAGAAATTAATCTGCTTCATGTACTGGTTGGCATTATTACCAGCACCATCGTCCGCCAGCGAAGCCAGCAGGAACTGATCGACCAGAGGGATTTTGCTCTTCAAGTCATGAACACCGTCAGGCAGGGTCTAACGGTTACAAACGAACAGGGGCTATTCGAATATGTAAATCCTGCCTATGCGGAAATGGTGAAACACACCTCCGAGCAGTTGATCGGAAAATTACCCTCTGAATTCACTCATCCAGATGATAGGCCGGCCCAAATTGAAGAGTTTCATAAAAGGCGATCTGGACAGGTATCAAGCTATTTATCACGCCTGTTGGCCTCTGACGGGACCATAACCAATGTATTGATCAGCGCCACTCCTAGGATTCGGGGCGGTGAAATACGCGGCAGCATCGCCGCTATTACAAACCTGACAGACCAACTACTCTCGGAGAAGAAACTGCGGCAATCGGAGGCACGCAATCAGGCATTCCTTAATGCTGTGCCAGATCTCATTTTCCGCATGGATAAGAATGGAACTTTTTTGGATTATAAGGCTGGAGATAACGAGCAGTTTTACATCCCGCAGGATAACATCATTGGCGGGTCTGTGACAGACCTCCTGCCGCCAGATATCAGCCGGATAACCATGTCTGCGATTGAAAAATCTCTGCAAACCCACCTGCCGGAAATCTTCGAATACAAGCTTCAAACAAAGGATGGTCTATTTACATACGAGGCGCGTATCGTCGCTTCGGAACAAGATGAGGTGATCGCTGTCATTCATGATATCAGCACACGTGCAAGGCTGGAACAAATGAAGACGGATTTCATCAACCGCGCATCTCATGAATTAAGAACGCCTCTGACTACTGCATTATTAATGGTGGATCTGTTGGACAGGCCCGACCTTGAGCAAAGCGAGCGCGGGGATTATTGGAAGATTCTTGTACAAGAGTTGAATCGTGAACGTTATATCCTTGAAGATGTACTAACCGCCGGGCGGATCGAATCCGGCAGGTACATTGTCTCCGGCGGTTCAGTTTCCATTGCCCCAGTTTTAAATGACGCCATTAACACCATGCAAATGCAGGCTAATCTAAAAAATATCACAATCCTTGTAGAAATTTCAGAATCGCTCCCCAACCTCCGCGGCGCAGAAGATGCTTTTGCGCGTGTCTTTAATAATCTTGTTTCAAATGCCGTTAAGTTCTCCAAGCCCGAGGGTATCGTACGGGTGCGCGCCAATACAGAGCAAGACAGCGTGCAGATCGAAGTACAGGATCATGGAATCGGCATTCCATCGGAGGATCTTCCCCACATCACTACCCGCTTTTTCCGCGGCACGAATGCTACCGAGCAGGAAATCCCCGGCAGCGGCATCGGGTTGTACATCATCAAAAACATCGTCGAGGAATTAGGCGGAAAATTAACCATTCACTCTGAACTGAATCGAGGCACAACAGTGTCGGTATGCTTCCCGGTCGCCAAGGAATGATGCAGTTTCATACAGGTTAGAAATAGAAAAGTCGCATAAACAACCCGTCTGATTCGATTTACTTTGATGTTTCTTTTGAAGGCACTTCACAGGGACATATTCCTTGCGGAGCGCTTTTATCTTTATGCGGCAGTTTGCACCAATTAAAACCCGTGTAAAATCAGGCAGCATAAAAAAAACGATAAGGCAAAACAAGCATGAATTTATTCAAGAGCAAAAAGTTTTATAGAACCTTGCTACTTTCAATTACTGGAATAATGGCGGTCGTTTTCATCTGGAATCTGGATGTTCTGATACGCTTCTACAATTCATATCAAAACGGTACGTTGACCATGGAAAAAATTCGGCTGGATATTGCCGCTTTCGACCTTGGCAGGCGTTCATCCGTTATTCCAGTGGATGTAAAAACTTCCACAATGGATGGCATGGTACAGGTGTATGTGCCGGAAGGTGAGTTTTTGATGGGCAAAGGCGAAGTCCGCAAATATGCGGATTCGCCGACACACACTGTCTATCTAGATGCGTTTTGGATGGACAAATACGAAGTCAGCAATGCCATGTATTTGAAGTGCATGAAAGCAGGCGCATGCACAAACATGGTGTCTGACAATACCACTTATAAAAATTGGATCTACCGCGAACACCCGGTTACCTATATCACTTGGGAGCAGGCGGGTCTGTACTGTCAATGGGCGGGCAGGCGCCTGCCCACGGAAGCAGAATGGGAAAAAGCCGCGCGAGGAACCGATGGACGCCGCTACCCCTGGGGCAACGAAACTCCCAATGCCCGTCTCGCCAACTTTGAAGGAACCATGATCCACGAGGCTGTTTCGATCTATCGCTATCCGCTGGGGGCAAGCCCGTATGGGGTATTGAACATGTCTGGCAATGTTCGTGAATGGGTCGCGGATTGGTATGGCGAGGATTATTATCTAGTAACGCCATACGCCAACCCACTCGGCCCCGAAACCGGCACCGAGCGCTCTCTACGCAGCGGTTCCTACAACGAAGACAAGATCGAAGTTACTGTCACCACGCGCATGCGCCACGAGCCGCAGTCTGCCGGGTTGAGCCGCGGGTTTCGTTGCGCACAGGACGGAAATTAACATGTCATTTGGCACGTCTTGATATTTTCAAACTTGTGCTAAACTTAACAAAGTTAAATAGGTCACGCCAAAAGCGTGGCCTATAAAAAATTTCGGAGGGCACATGCTTACCCTTGTAGAAAAAATCCTCTTTGTCCTTGCAACACTTGTCTCGCTTTACTTCACCTACCAGGGTGTGATGAAGATCGTTGGCCACATCTCAAGCGGACAGGGTAAAGTAAATTGGTCGCTTTTATGGAAACGGATTGGAGACCTCATCCTCAAGGTGGGATTGTTCCAGCCCGTTTTTCGATTCAGACTTGGTCCCAGCATTTTGCACGGGCTCATCGGCTGGGGATTCCTTTCTTTTCTTTTGATCAACCTGGCGGATCTGATCTACGCCTACACGGGTTTCAAACTCCTTGAACATACAGGCCTCTTTGGCGACGCATATCGCCTGCTTGCAGATATTGCGAACGTCGCGATCGTTTTCGGCATTATTGCCATGGCCGTGCGGCGCTTCATCCTGCGACCTGCAACATTGTCCACTCGCGATACAACTTTGCTTCACCCGAAAGCAAGAGCGGGCATCATGCGCGATTCAGCCATTGTTGCCACCTTCATTTTTATCCATAACACCATGCGCTTTTTCGGAGAATCCTTCGGGGTGGCATTGGCAGGTCACACGGACAGCTGGCAACCAAGCATCTCGGCGGTATCCCAGCTTTGGGCGGGGGTGGATGCGAATGTCCTCGTAGCGGGGGAACACATCGCGTTCTGGATGTCCATCGGGGCAGTCGTCGCATTCCTTCCTTATTTCCCATATTCAAAGCATATTCATCTTTTCTTCGCCCCGTTGAATTTTGCATTAAAGCCCGAAAGAAAATCCATTGGCGAATTAAGTTACATCAATCTTGATGACCAAAGCATCGAACAATTTGGCGCGGCGAAGATGAAAGACCTCGGCTGGGAACAGATCATGGACAGTTTCTCCTGCATCATGTGTTTCCGCTGTCAGGAAGTTTGCCCCGCATACAACACTGGCAAATTGCTTTCGCCCGCCGCATTGGAAATTAACAAGCGTTATCACTTCAACAACGGCGGCACCACAGACGTTGCCATGACCGAATTGATCTCGGAAGAAGCCGTGTGGGCTTGCACAAGCTGCGGCGCGTGTGTGGATATTTGCCCCGTAGGCAACGAACCGATGCGCGATATTCTCGACATCCGCCGCAATCTTTCGATGATGGAAAGCGCGTTCCCGAAGCAATTGGAATCTGCATTCAAGGGAATGGAACGAAACCAGAACCCGTGGAATGTTTCGCAGGGTGACCGTATGAAATGGGCGGAAGGCATGAGCGTGCCAACCATTGAACAAAATGCCGAGCCTGAAATTTTATGGTGGGTTGGCTGCGCCCCTGCCACAGACACGCGCGCGCAAAAGACCGCGCAAGCCTTTGCAAAGATTTTGAACACGGCGGGTGTTAATTACGCCGTGCTTGGCAAAAATGAATCCTGCACAGGGGACTCTGCCCGTCGCGCAGGGCGCGAAGATATCTTCTTCGGGCTCGCTACACAGAATGTTGAAATCTTGAACGAGGTTGCACCGAAGAGAATTGTGACAACCTGCCCGCATTGTTTGCACACCATCAAGAATGAATACCCAGCCTTTGGCGGAAATTATCAAGTTATTCACCATACTCAATTAATTAACGAGCTGGTGGGCGCGGGGAAAATTTCCATGAATTTGGAAGGCGACAATATGAAGGTCACTTTCCATGACCCATGTTATCTGGGACGGCATAACAAGATCACAGATGCGCCGCGGGAAGACTTGAAAGCCGCAGGCATTGAAACCGTGGAAATGCCGCGCAACGGAGCCAAGTCCTTCTGCTGCGGCGCGGGCGGTGCGCAAATGTGGAAGGAAGAGGAAGAAGGCACGGCGCGCGTGAACGTGACCCGCTTCGCCGAAGCCAAATCTACAGGCGCAAACACGGTGGCAGTGGGCTGTCCCTTCTGCCTGACGATGATGACAGATGCCAGCAAAGCGGACGGCGACTCGATGCAAGTGAAAGATGTCGCTGAGATCGTGGCAGAACGATTGAAGTAAAAAAAGGAGAACTTAAAGGGAGGTGGCTTTTTGAATGCCATCTCCCTTTTTTAATCCATCCACCTCGGAGCTGCAAATGAAACTCATTGAGGGAAGAAAAGGATATCTGTACGTTGAATATTCCGAGCCCTACAAGTTTAACGATCTTATACACATGATGCATGAAGTACTCGTTGTATGCGAAAAGGAAAGTTACAAAAAATTCCTTGTAAATATCAGCAACATGACGGGCAAAGTTACGCCCATGGAGCGCTTTGAACTTGCCGTAAAAGGGGCATCCCTCTTTCTTTATAAAGGAAGATATGCAGTTGTTTATCGCAAGGAGGAGATCAACCGTTTTGCTGAAACAGTAGGCGTCAACCGCGGATTAAATGCCCGTATTTTTAGCGATATGGATGAGGCGATGAAATGGTTGGGAGTGAATGAAGAGCAATGATCAGTTATTGGATATCAGTACCCAACGGGCGGGCAGAAATGCCCGCTCTTTTCTTTCTCCTGCCTACATCCCATGATTCGGACTCGGTTTTCCACTTCCTCCATGCTACAATAATTTTATGAACTCGCTCAACCTCCGCCCCTCTCCAATTGCAGGGACTTGGTACGAAGGCACACCCAGATCCCTCGCCGCTAAAGTGGATGCATATCTCGCGGATGCAAAACTGCCTGAGATCAATGGTCAGGTTATCGGGGTCATCGCCCCGCACGCGGGACATAAATACTCGGGGCCAGTCGCCGCCCACGCCTTCGCCACCTTGCGTGGACTCAATCCCAACCTCGTTGTCATCCTCTCGCCGTTTCACAGCTTCGCCCCCTATTCGCTCATCACCACCAGCCATCAGGCGTATGCCACTCCGCTCGGCAATATCGAAGTTGATAAAGAAGGGATGGAAGAACTGCAAGATCGTCTCGACATCCCCATCTCCCCCATTCCAAATGACAAGGAACATTCACTTGAGATCGAGCTTCCTTTTTTGCAGCGTGTCTTCCAGCATGAATTCAAACTTCTGCCGATCATGATCCACTCACAGGAAGAAGCAGTTGCTAAAAAGCTTGGTCTGGCACTGGCGCGCACATTAAAAAAGAAAAACGCCATCATCGTGGCGTCCACAGACCTTTCCCATTTTTACGACCAACAAACTGCTCACATCCTCGACCATGAAATGCTGCGCTGTTTCGAGTCTTTCGACCCCACCTCCATTTTTGAAGCCGAGCAGACTGGTAAAGGCTATGCCTGCGGACATGCTGCCGTCGCAACCGCCTTGTGGGCAGCGAAAAAACTCGGCGCAGACCAGGTTCAAATTCTCAACTACGCCACCTCTGGTGACATCACCAAAGATTATTCATCTGTTGTGGGGTATGGCGCGGCTGCCATCATAAAAGCATAAAAAATAGCGCGGGAAAAATCTCCCACGCCATTCAAAGCCATAACCATTACTGTAACTTTTCACTTCTCACTTTTTGCTTACCACCCTCCACTTCCACTTTCTACTTTCTACTTTCCCAATCCTTCACCGTTTCACGAAACAGCACCTTCAATTCTTCGCTGGGTAATTCATCCACGCTCGCATATTTCTTATCATTCACCGTAAATTCAAATCCATAATCAGCGCCCGTTCCAATATCTACTTTGAGGTCTTTTAAAGTAGGGTGCGATTCAAGTTTAGCACGCAGCATATCCTCGATCTGTTCTGCAAAGGGAGATGCGATCTTTTCGCCTTCGTCCTGATTGAAAAGTGTGAAGCCTTCCCCTTCCGCCTTCGTCGCCGCGATGGTTTCAGCAGGCGGGTTGGAGCTCATCCACTCGGGCTTCTCCTCCGTCTTCCCCGTCAAATTCACCTGGTTCGATTTCAAGAACATGAACGCCAACAGCACAACCGAAATACCGATCACCCCGAAAATGATTACAGCCAAAGTCATATCAGCCTCCTTGTTTCAACATATAACATTATAATCACAATATGTTCGCCCGCATTTCCGTTAATATTTCTGCAATCTCAGGCTTGTACGATTACGCAGTCCCTGCCGAACTCGCCCCGCACATTCAGGCGGGGTGTCTTGTCGTTGCGCCTTTTGGCAATCAGACGGTGCAGGGCATCGTCTTGGAATTGACAGACTCTTCTTCCATACAGAATCCCAAAGCTCTCATTGATCTGCTCGACCCTGCCCCCGTTCTGACTCCGCCGCAAATTGCTCTTGCCATTCGTTTGGCAGAGACTACGCGGAATCCGCTTGCCTCCATCGTCAACCTGATGATTCCCACGGGACTGAGTCAGCAGGCGGATGTGCTCTACCAAATTATAGACCGCGGACCACAGACCACTGATCATGGTCCATCGTCCACCGTCAGTGGTCGCTTGCTGAAGATCCTCACCGAACGCGGCGCACTCCGCGGACGCCAGATCGACAGTCATTTTGCCAAGGTAGACTGGCGCAAGACCGCCAACATACTCGTCAAAAAAGGCGTGCTTTCCGCAAAGAACGTGTTACCCGCTCCCAGAGTAAGACCAAAATATATTCGCGTGGCTCAACTGTCCGTTAAGCCTGAAGCGGCAGAAGCAGAGATGGAGTCCCTCGGCTCTACCAAGCAGACTCTGGCGCGCCGTCAAGCCGCCTTGCAATTCCTCATCCGCCAGCCTGATGCGGTGAATCTCTCATGGATCTACGCAGAGACAGGCTGCAACATCGCCGATCTGCAAGAACTCGAAGAACGCGGACTGATCCGCTTATTTGAAAATGAAATTTTCCGCGACCCGCTTGGAAAAATTGAGAAACAAATAACAAGCGAAGACTTGACGCTAACTCCCGAGCAAGCTGATGCGCTACAAAAGATAACATCAGCTTTCAGCTTTCAGCCCTCAGCTTTTCTTCTTTATGGAGTTACTGGTTCAGGCAAAACAGAAATTTATCTGCGTGCGGCGGAACAAGTCATTCAAAAAGGAAAACAGGCCATCGTGCTTGTTCCTGAAATCGCGCTCACCCCGCAATTAGTGCGCCGCTTTTTATCACGCTTTCCTGGGCAGGTAGGACTAGTCCATTCCAAACTATCCGAAGGCGAACGCTACGATACCTGGCGGCGTGCGCGTGATGGAAAACTGAACGTCATCATCGGCGCGCGTTCGGCATTATTTTCGCCGCTGCCAAACATCGGTCTCATCGTCGTGGACGAGTGCCATGACAGCTCATACTATCAAGCCGAGCCACCCTACTACAACGCAATGACCGCCGCACAGGAGTATGCGCGTTTGTGCGGTGCGGTCTGTGTAATGGGTTCTGCCACGCCAACTATTGAACAAAGATTTCAAGCGGAAAATCCCCCTCGTCTTTCGGGAGAGGGGCTAGGGGTGAGGGTCTTACAATTGCCCAATCGAGTCACAGACTCTGCTCTGCCCCCCGTGCAAGTGGTGGACATGCGCGAAGAATTGAAGAATGGCAACCGCGGGATCTTCTCACGCAGTTTGACAGAATCGCTTGCAGAGACGATCTCACGCGGCGAACAGGCTATCATCTTCCTCAACCGCCGCGGAACCGCCACCTACATCTTCTGCCGTGACTGCGGCCATGTGCTGAAATGTCCCAACTGCGAAACGCCGTTGACAATGCACATTGAAGGTATTGGAAAGTCGATAGTTGAAAGTCAAAGGTCAAAAGCAGGCGACCTTCAACCTTCGACCTTTGACCTACTCTGTCATCACTGCGGCTACACTCGCAAGAGACCGAAGACCTGCCCAAATTGCAACAGCGAACAGATCCGCGAGTACGGGCTCGGCAGCGAAAAAGTAGAAGCAGATATCAAAGCTATGTTCCCGCAGGCGCGTACGCTGCGCTGGGACTGGGATACGACCCGTCAGAAGGATGCGCACGAGATCATCCTCACCCACTTTGCCAATCATCAGGCAGATGTGCTGGTGGGTACGCAAATGCTTGCCAAAGGGCTTGATTTGCCAATGGTCACACTGGTTGGCATTGTCCTCGCGGATGTGGGGTTGAACCTGCCAGACCCATTTGCCAGCGAGAAGGTCTTTCAAACTCTCACACAAGTTGCAGGCCGCGCGGGACGTTCCTCTCGAGGAGGCAAGGTCATTTTGCAGACCTTCATGCCCGAGCATTACGCCATTCAATTTGCGGCCCAGCATGATGTAAATGGATTTTATAAACGCGAGTTGGAATACCGCAAACTATTGGGCTATCCGCCATACGCAAAATTAATCCGCCTCGAATACCGCAACGCGGATAATGTTCGGGCGGAGGAAGAAGCCAAAAGAACAGCAGAGGGGCTCAAGATTAAGATCGAAGCGGAGAAACGTCATCAAACGGAATTGATCGGCCCTGTCCCATGTTTTTTTGCAAAAGACAATAACGAGTATCGCTGGCAGATCGTAGTGCGCGGCCCAGACCCTGCTTCGTTATTGAGAGATGCAAGGCTGAGTGATTGGCGAATTGAAATTGACCCAATCAATTTATTATGAAATTTTTCCGTCATTGCGAGCCCCGAGCCTCAAACGGCGAGGGGCGAAGCAATCTCCCCATAGTGAAGGAGATTGCTTCGGGCAGAAGAACACTGCCCTCGCAATGACGGGATTATGTTCTACGACACCAACCCAACCACAAAATTCAACAAACGCCAGTAAATGTTATAGACGGGGTCAGGCCACTTGCTGGTGGGCAACACAGGCGGGAAGGATGTGGATGCGTTCGGTTCATCAAAGCGGTTATCCATACCTGTGCCATCCCAGATAATATCGAAGCCATTGCCAAGCATGTTCTTCACGAACGAGTCGGCGTCGTAGCCGTTATTCTCGTAGATGTTATCGTGGGCATAATTATGTTCAGGGTTCGGACCAACATCAATTTCTTCCTCAGAAAAACCGATGGTCAAATTGAAGACAGCCAAACCGCCCGTTTTATTTCCACGGATGGTGTTGTTATACACCTCCACATGATCGGCGGCGAGGATCAACATACCCGTTCCAGGCGGAATAAGCGAAACTGCAGAACCTGGCTTGCCAAAGTTTTCGCCGTTATTGTTCTCGGTGATGTTGTCATGCACTTTGGTGTACATTGAAACCTTGGATGGAAGCTGGGGCAACAAGTCGATGAAAATGCCGATGGTGTTGTCATGTGCGACGTTGTTATACACTTCGCCATTCACGGTGTTTTCCAATTCCACACCAATCACATTTCCATAAGTAAGCGTATCGCGGATGATGACGTTCTCCGATTTGCCCGCGTAGATCGCCGCATCGTTCATCAATGTGCCCTCGATGCGCTCGATCAACACATCCGTGCAGCGCACAGGATACACACCGTACACACCTGTATTTTCAATATACATGTCGTGTAAATAAACATTCTTCGCGCCTTCCACCAGCACGCCATTGCTGGTGAAATTCTTGACCGCAAAGAATCCTATTTCGAAATCATTGCCAGATGCGATCACGCCATCCGCGCCAGTGCCGTTGCCTTCGATCACCGGCCACTCACCCTTTTCATTCGGCACGCCCATGAACTTGATGTTGCTCACATCAATGATGACGTGCTCGTTATAAATGCCATACGGCACTTCGACAGTATCGCCTGGCAAAGCCTGATCTACAACAGATTGAATCGTCTGGCCTTTTTCCACTCGCAACGTCGTCGCTTCATGCGGAGCCGTTACTGCTTCTGTTCCCCCGGCATTCATCTCGCTGACAATTGCCCGCGCAGGGTTTTCCACGCTTGTGATGACTGGCAACCCCGAAGGTACAGACGCAGGTGTTTCAGGCAAATTGCTTTCATCGGTAAGCGCGTACATGAAAGCGACGAGATCAGCCTTTTCCTGATCGGTCAGGTCAAAGCCGATCACGTGGATATCAATATTTTCCACGCCCGCGTCACGTCCGCCGCCTTTGGCGTAAAAATCCACAACTTCTTCGAGGGTCTTGAATACGCCGTTGTGCATGTAGGGAGCGGTCAATGCAATGTTGCGTAGCGTCGGAGCCTTGAAAGCGCCGTCGAGGCTGGTACTTTCCACTTCCAAGCGACCTGTATCATGCGGCTGACCTGGAAGGTCGGGCACACCAGTGACCGAGAAATCATCATCGCCAAAGGTTGGCGCAGAATGACATTCAAAGCAGCGCGTCCCCGCCGAGCGAAAGACACCAAGTCCACGACGCTGGGCGGGTGTGAGGGCATTCACATCGCCAGCGGCGTATTTGTCAAATGGAGAATTATTGGTCACGAGTGTGCGTTCAAACGCAGCAATTGCATTTTGCACGTTCTCGTAGGTCACAGAGTCTTTGCTGCCGAAGGCTTTCTCAAACAATGAAACATATTCAGGAATTGCCTTAAGCTCAGATTCAATTCCAGCGGGTGTTCCAGCCATTTCGTCTTTGTTCGTGAGCGGAGTAGTTATCTGCTCTTCGAGGGTGGCTGCGCGGCCATCCCAGAAGAAGTTGGTGCTGTAGGCTACGTTCCACAAACTCATGGCGCCACGATGTAAGACGGTTCCATTATCACCACCAACCGCCTGACCTTTTGCATCGGCAAAGCCGAGGTCGGGTTGATGGCATGAGGCGCAGGACATGTCATTGTTCTGAGACAGGACCGGGTCAAAGAAAAGGAGGCGTCCGAGTTCCACCTTATCCGCGTTGGACGGATTTGCATCCGTTTCATTGGTGGCAGGGAAATCACGTTGAAGTCCGCTGTAGGCGGGTTCCACGCTGCTGGAGCCTGCTCCCCACTTTTCCTTGGGCAGCACTTCATCATGCGGAAGCGGCGCAAAGGCGGCATATAAAATACCGATGAGCAATAAGATCCCCAAACCTGCAAAAATACGTTTCGTCCAAACTTTCATTTTCTCTCCTCCAAATTGTAATTAGCTACTTAAGTGTCAACAAAAACGCGACCAGCGCATTCATATCTTCGTTGGTAAGCTCCTTTGCAAAATTCGTGATCATCACATTACTGAACCCTTCCACTACATAATCGCCTGGGCGCAAAATGGAAAGCTGGATGTATTCCTCGGCATTCAAACCTTTCATGCGCGTCTCGGCACGAGTAGCCACCCCCGCAAGAGATGGACCAATGATGATCGTGTCAGGCACGAGGGCATGGCAGGTGGCGCAGCGCGCATTGAAAACCTGCTGTCCCTGCACAACCAGCGGATCTGGGGTCGGCGTGGGCGGTACAGGCGAGCCTATGGAGCAGGCTGTAACGAAAATGGCAACCAGCAAGATAAGTATTAAAAAAGTATTTTTCATGGATCGTCCTGATTTTGGAATTGTCCGATTATACATGTTACCTATTTTTTTACACCAACTTTGCTATAATCAGCCAAACAAAAAGGAGAGTGTAGTATGCAAAGTTTTTCAAGAGGTTGGAATTTTCTAAAGCAAGCCTGGAGCATGGCATTCAAAGACAAAGACCTGCTTAAACCCTCGATCTATGCGTTGATCGTCGGCATGATCATTTCAGTCATCGGCATCATCCCTATTATTATTGCAGCCCTTGTACTTGGCGACGGTCAATTCGGCAGCATTGTCATGGGCGTTATGGGCGCCATCCTCATGTTCGTTCAATTCACAGTTTCATACGTTTTCTCCGCAATGACCATCCGCCTGATCTATGGATACCTCACCACAGGCGACGGCCGCATGGATGAAGCCTGGGCCATCGTCCGCCGCGATTTCTTCGACATCCTCACTCTCGCCGCAGTCTCCACCATTGTGGGTGTGCTTCGCAACATGGCGAACAGCAATAAAAAGAACAGCCTCCTGGGCAGCATCCTGCGCTCCGCCATGCGCGCCGTTGAAGCCTTGTGGACAGAAGCCGCACTCCTCGTCCTGCCCGCCATGGTCATTGACGACCTAAATCTCAAAGACGGCCTCGCCCGAATCGTCAAGATCACCAAGGAAAATTTCCTGCTCATCGGCATCAGCTTCGTCGGCGTCCGCTGGGTCACGGGTCTTATCGGTTTTGTAGCTGTCGTGGTCGGCCTCGTCCTTGCCTTCGCCATTGGCGGCGGCATTGCTTTTGTGGCAGGTGGCAGCACAGTCATCACGATCATCGGTCTCGCCATTGGTGCGCTTATCTTCTTCACCTTCGTGATGGTCTCCAGCCTGTTCAGTTCCTATACCAGCACCGCGTATCACACCTGCCTGTATATCTGGGCGCGTGAAGTGGAAAAAGCCACCGCTGAAGGACGCGCGACTCAAGGCATCGCCGCTCCTGCCCCGCTCGCAGCTGCTCTTGCTTAATGGATATTCACCACGCTGATACTTTCTCAATATCAAGGAAACCTTCATGCCATCTGAACCCCGCCGTGAAATGATCTCATGGGAAGAACTCGATAAGTTGATCGACCATTTGCTTCCCCAATTCAAGCGTGAATTTACCGCCATGGTAATGATCACACGCGGAGGGATCGTCCCCGGCGGAATGCTCGCCGAAGCAATGGACATTACCCACATCCTCACCGCCGCCGTGGACTTCCCTGCGCAATCCAAAACGGAAAAGTCCAACCTGATGGCATGGCCTGAGTTCATCCAATTCCCTGCAGACGATAAACTGCGCGGACGCCCCACGCTCATCGTGGATGACGTCTGGGGCTCGGGACGCACCATCACCGCCGTGAAGAATCGCGTCTCTGCGGCAGGTGGCTTTGCAGAGACCTGCGTGCTGCACTTCAACCCATACCGAAATCTGTTCGGCAATACCCGCCCTGATTACTATGCTGCTGTCACCGATGCGTTCATCGTCTATCCGTGGGAGGTAGATCGCGGCACAGATCAGGTCTTGCTCAGCGAGATCTAGTTTCATTCATGAAGTCCATTGAATCAAAAGCCAGCGAAAGAATAAAAGTCTTAAAGGGGAATGAATATTTTGACGAACTTTCAGAAAATATCTTGAAAGATGTTTCCGAACATATGCATCTCCGCGAATATCAACGCGGGGATGTATTGTTTTGGGAAGGCGATCCCTGCGACGGGCTGCATATCATCGAACAGGGCAGCGCCAAGATATTCAAGCTTTCCCCGCAGGGACGCCAGTATATTGTCCGCATTTTGCAGGAGGGCGATACTTTCGCCGAAGTCCCCACTTTTGACAAAGGTACAAACCCTGTTAACGTGGAGGCTCTGGAAACCTGCCGCGTCTGGGTCATCAATAACCAGAAATTACACGAACTTGTGATGGCATACCCCGTATTTGCACAGAAAGTATTGGGGAACTTCGGGAAGATGCTGCGCGGTATGGTGCGGATGGTAAGTGAGATGGCCTTCTATCAGGTCACTCACCGCCTTGCACGTTTGATCGCCGAAATGCCGCAGGAAAAGTCCGCACCGCATTGGACACAGGAGCAAATTGCCGCCCGGCTGGGAACTGTCCGCGAAGTGGTTGCGCGTTCCATCAAAGAATTGGAACGCAGCGGCGCCATCAAAGTGGAAGACAGGCGCATCCAAATTGCAGATCAGGAAATATTCAGCCAGTGGTTACAGTGAACAACTTTGGAGTCGGGCAGCTTGCTGCCCTGTGGGTGCTACCCAAAACCCATCAGCAAGCTGATGGAGTCCAGAGAAAAACAAAGCGGCCTGCATGGCCGCTTTGTTTATTACAGCGCTTCAAATGTTCACGTCATTCCCTTAAACCAAAATGCTCCCCGCCGTTGCTGACGGGGAGCATTTTATCAAGCCTTATGGAGCTGGGTAGTATGTGCCTGTTTCAAGCAGGGATGTATCGCCGATGGATTGGGCTGCAAGCATCTGCGCCTGACGTGCAAGGTTCGCAGACTTGGCGAGGGTTTCCAGTGCGTATTCTGGGTTATGGAAACCTGTGCTGTTCTCGGCAGAGACAATATCCCACATGAATTGGGCTTCACGGTGCAATTTGCGTGCCTCGTCAAGCAAAGCAGTATCGGCATTGCCTGCTGCCACCGCAGCTTTGATGGCATTCACTGCATCAATAATGGCATCTTCTGTGCTGATCTTTGTATCTGCAACCTGCTGCTGAATAGTAGCAACGCGCTCGACAACATAGTCCGTATCGGTATGGCACTGTCCACAAGCCAGTTCAGGATTCTGCAATGGGCTGTGAACATCGTGCGAGGAGTACTTACTCGCCCCGTCACGAACGTACGGCATGTGACAGTCCGCGCAGGATACGCCCGCATTGTAATGAGTGGAGCCTGCAGTGAAGAATTCATATTCAGGGTGCTGAGCCTTGAGCATGGGAGTATCTGTTTCAGGGTATGCCCAATCTTTGAAGCCCGCCTCTTCATAATAGGAAATGATCTCGTCCACTGTCGTGCCGTTATCCCAGGGGAAGGTCAGGTACTTGCCGTCTCCCTTGAAGTAATATTCAACATGGCAGTTTGCACAAACAACCGTGCGCATTTCCTGGCGAGTAAATGTTTTCCAATCCTTGCCCTGGCGTTCAAAAGCTTCTTCGAGCGCGGGGTTGGTCACGATCAGGCGCATGGTACCCGCTTCGTGGCAATTGGAACAGCCAATTGATTCGTTGATGTTCGGCGTCATCTCATTGAACGTCATTGCATCATAGGCTTCCATGCCAAGTTCTGTCCAAAGACCTGGGTTTGCGGACGATTTGCATGAATAACAAGTGGCAGGCGTATGCTTGGGGTTTGAATCATCCAAGTTCAGGCGCTTGGTCGCGCGGACATCATCCAATGCATTGGCATGACCGCGATCATCGTTGTAATCTTTGCTGAATGGATACCCAGCAAACAGGATCACCTGACGCGGATCACGTTCCAACCATGAGAATTGTGAAGAACCAGCATAGGTTGTGTCCGTATTATTGGTTTTGGTCTTCATAAAAGAGTCATATTGATTGGGGAAGTTGACGCCCCATAACGATGAATCGGGTTCCATCGCGGCGATCTCCACCAATGGCTCCACAGTGCGAACTTCGGCAGGCTGATTCTTCACATAGGTCAAAACGCCGAACAGCACGGCCGCCAAAATAACCACAAGGCCAGCCAGAATAAGTGTAGTGTAATTTTTCATTGGATTCATTCTCCTTATTTTGTCGGATAAAGACTAGAGTCTTGATAGGGATTTCCCGAAACGCCGCGTGCAGCATGGGCAATATCACGATGGCAATCCCAACAATATCGGTCGAACGGCTGCGCGCCCATCACAATACTTTCCACGGTCTCTTCATGGCAACGCACACAATTAACCTGCACAATTCCCTTGGTCTTGTCGCTCGCGCGGATCGCAATTGGAATATTCCCCGTCACAAAGGCATACACATCCTTAGCACCTTGCCGCCCTTTCTCTGCATAGTACACGGCAATATTATCGTGCGGCAAATGGCAATCGGTACACTTGGCCCAATGCTCATGCGCGCCGTGATACCAGTTTTCATATTGCGAATCCATCACGTGGCAGTTTGCACAAGTCTCAGGAGCATGGCCGCCATACGAAGGCGCATCCGTCACGAATGCAAAATATCCCAAGGCAAGGACTGCAACTACAATGGCGGCGATAGGAATTTTCGACATAGGCTGACCTCACGTAAGATTAATATATTTTGAATATAAAACAACATTCAATAATCGCTTGTAACTTTTGTCACATTTTAGGATTAGAAATTATTAGAGAGCAATGCCTGGGCATATTTCTCCTCTGCGTGATAGTTGATCCTGTCCCTAGTTCATTCGCCACCCTGTGACCATTTCCCTTAAATGAAAACGTTCCGCTGTGCCCAGCGGAACGTCTGAAGAGAATGCACCGGCGAAGTGCTGATTCTTATGGATTCATATGGCCATCCATGCCAGAACCGCCCATGTCAGCAGCATCCAGCACGGGGATGGTCAAAGTAATGTCTTCGTGTTTCTCGAAGTGCAAGGTTATGGTAATCTCATCATCAACATTCAAGTCCTTCACAAGACCGATCAGCATGATGTGATAACTACCTGGTTTCAATTCCACTTCACCGCCGGCTGGCAGTGCGATCGATTCCTGGGGGATCATCTGCATGGTACCGTCCGCGCCCATTTTGCTCAGATGGATTTCAGCAGAGGCCGCAACATCAGTAGATACACCCGTAAGCGCATCATCTTCAGTACCATGATTATGCAGGAGCATATATGCGGCACTGGTGCCATCCTTCAAAGCAGCGCGAGCCCAATAATCATGGGCTTCAACACCCTCCCCATCCGCGTGACCTGCATCCGCAGATGCGCCGCAAGCGCTCAAAAGCAACATCCCCACCACAGCTAACAAAAATAATTTTTTCATGTTCTCCATCTTCCTTTTTATTTGATTTTCTTGAATCACACGCCTAGTTTTTGCGCATGCATCATTCCGTGTAAATGCACGATGGCCTCTTCCATGGTGAAAAGATCACCGCCAAATCCTTTTTTAAATTTCTCCGCTTCCTTTTGCGCCCCGAAACTTAATACACTCGGCACGCAGCAAATGCTCAATTCGCTGCCAATCACATAAATGGCCTGATTTGCGCTGACCATATGACCATGCAGATAATCCACAGTAAGAGATTGCCACGCGTCTTTGGTCTGGCTTTGGATCATCAACCCACAGTGAGCACAACAGGCTCGTTTTTGTTCGCCGCTTTCCATTTGAACAATGAACACTGTCCGCTCTGAGGCAGGTTTATTGCACATGACACAGGTGTACTCGCCTGCCGCAGAAGGGTGTTTTTCCGCCAGCGTCACGCCGCCGTGTTTCTTTTGGATCTGCCCGGATTGCTCCAGCTTGTTCAAGTCACGGTGGATGGTCATGTTGGAAACACTAAAAGCCTCCGCCAACTCCTGGATGGAGGCACTACCCTGCTTTTGCAGGAATTCCAATATCTTCTTTTCCCGATCGGTAGATGAATAAGGCATTTGTTATATTATGTTACCTTTAACATAAGGATGACAAAATATAACAAATAGGGGCTTATATCGTCAAGTTACATTCGTCACTATTTTGGGCGATAGTTCCTGCCGCGCCATGTCACCCCCTGCCCTGAGAGCACCTTCCATGCGGAGGTCAGCATCATGGAAGCGAACACACCCGCGCCAAGCGGAGTGGTGAGCGCATACCATCCTGAAATTCGCATGTTCAAAGCCACCTGCGCACGCATGTAAATTAAATACCCCCAAACCAGAATTGATTCAAGAACTACTCCCAAGGCCATCCACTCCCCGCCTTTGAAGTACCAATTCAATCCAAGCAGCGGCCAGACGGGTAAAAACAGCGCCGCGATCAAAGCAAGGGATGCGCCGAATGCGCCCAACAGCAACATGGCGGGATGGTCGCGCAGGCCGAGATAAATATTCTTCGTCCAGCCTTCCCACATGGTCGCAAGAGACGTGTACATACGCGTGCTCACCACCTGCATTCCATCCGCCACCACCAAGCGATGCCCGTTCCATTTGACTTGTTCCGAGATGGCTTTATCTTCCACGATCTGGTCTTTGACCTTTTCATGCCCACCGATCAGGTCATAGATGTTGCGTTTGATGAAGATGAACTGTCCATTGGCAACCGCATCACGGCGGGACGGGTCGTTGACCTTGCGCGGAGAAAAGCCAACGGAGAGAGCGGTCATCACCAATGGCATGACAACTTTCTCCCAGAACGACCCAATGATCTGACGTGTCATGACCGTGAAAAGGTCTGCTTCTGTTTCGAGGGCTTTGGCATACACTGACGAGATTGCCTGCGATTCGAGGAAGGTGTCTGCATCCACGAAGCACAGCCACTCGCCGCGGGCAACTGCCGAGGCTTGGAACAAGGCATGGGGTTTTCCAGCCCAGCCCACGGGTAAGTCTGAGCCGCTGATTATTCTGAGCATGTCATTCTGAGCCTCAAGTTGGCGAAGAATCTCAGGAGTCGCATCCGTGGAGCGATCATCCAAAACAATGACTTCAATGTTCGGATAATCCTGCGCGAGCGCGGCATCCACACATCTGCGGATATTATTTTCTTCGTTGCGGGCGGGAATGCATATGGAAACGAGCGGCGCAGTTTGCGGCGGCTCTTTGATGGTGACGGCGATATCAAGATGATACTGGCTATGAACCCAATAAATAATGATGAGGCCGAGGACAAATAGTATGGCGGATGTGATGAAATAGGGCATGGGGATTTTTGGTCGAAAGTCAAAGACCTAAAGTCAGACATTCGACTTTCGACCTTTAACCGATTTTATATAACCGTAACTGTACTTCCACGATCCGTCTTTTCAACTTCGATACGATTCGGGAAGGCGTCTTTGAGTTCATCAAGATGAGTGATAACGAGAATTTTCGCAAAATCATTTTTGACGAGATTGATGGCTTCGATAAGCCGCTGACGGCCTTGCACATCCTGTGAGCCGAAGCCTTCATCAATGACGAGGGTCTGCAGGCGTGCGCCTTTGCGCTGTGCAAGGATTTCGGAAAGAGCGAGCCGCACCGCAAAGTTGACGCGGAAGGCTTCGCCGCCTGAATACATTTCGTAATCACGCGTGCCCGCCGAATCGCTGATCTGAATATCGAGCGTCTCGCGCAGGTCATCACGCTTTTTATCTTTGTAGGCTTCCTGGGTAACAAACCGAATGGACATATTCCCATCACTCAGACGGTCAAGCAGGTCGTTGGCTTTTTGCTCAATTTGCGGCAACGACTGTTCGATAAGCAGAGCAGGCACACCGTCTTTGCCAAAGGCACGTTCAAGCGTTTTGTGACGCGCAATATTTTGATTCAACTCTTCACGCTGGACTTCGTAATCTGCTTTGCGTGCGCGCAGCGTGACCAACGCCTTCACTTTTTGTTCCGCGCCGCCCAATTCACTACGGACTTGGTTTTCATCTTCACGCAAGCGGAACAATTCTCGCTCAGCCTCGTTAAGATTCGGCGCGCCAGACTCAGTTTCAGCCAGTGTCTTTGCGGCTTCGTTGTAATTTTTCTCCTGTTCTTCCACTTCCGCTTTCTTCTTTCCTCTTTCCTCTTCCAGTTCTTTTATTTCTTTTTCGATGCGCTTGCTTACTTCGCGAGCCGATTTCAAACTACCATGTTCCTCTTCCACATCACGGCCTTCGATCTCCTGCTTGCGGATGGAATCGTGCGCGGCAGCATCATACCCAAGTTTGACAAGTTCCTTGTCCAGCTTGGCAAGTTCTTTCTGGGCGTCGCTCGCGTACTTTCCGCTTTCCAGCAGTTTTGCAACTTCCTTCAAGCGCTTCTCGCCGTTCGCTTTCCAATCTTTTGCAAGCGCCTGCAAAGACTCGATACGCTCGGTCAATTGCGAAATGGTATTGGAGAACTTCACACGCTCATTTTCTGCGTTAGTGAATTGCTTGAGGCTGGCTTCGCTATCTGCAATTTCCTTTTCAATATCTTCGATCTCTTTTTTGTTCGCGCGGAATTGATCGCCGTTTTGTTTGCCTTCCTTGTTCAATTCCTTGAGCGTGGATTTGCGGTGCGCCTCGCTCAATTCCTGCCCGCACAACGGACATTCCGCGCCGTCCGCTTTTTCAAGCGATTCAATGCGTTCTTTGAATTCATCCATTTCGCGGCGCAGGGTATCATTTTCAACTTTCAGAGCTGCATGTTTCTCGCGCGCCTGATTCTTTTTACTTTCCAATTCAGCCCGTTGACTGATCTTCTCTTCCACGCTTTTCAAAGACTTCCGCGCTTCTTCAACTTGCCCCTCGAACTCACCCACCACTGATAACTGCTCACTGATGACTGATGATTGTCTATTTAATTCGTCAAGCTCTTGTTCCAGTTTCGCCTTTTCCACGTCGATCTCGCGCAGCAAAGGCTGACGCTTCTCATCATGCTCACGGAACTGCGCAGCAACCTCGTCCATTTTTTCAACTTCGGCGCGCGTCTTCTGCCATGCCTTGTACGCGGATTCAATGTCCTTCGCACGGTTAACGAGGTCGGCATATTTTTCAAGCTCGGTTTGTTTTTCCGCCAAGCGTGATTCGATCCCTGTCAATGATGAGCGTGAATTTCCCAACGACTTAGCAAAAGTCTCCACCAATTTGCGTTGTTCGCTCAAAACCGCCGCAGTCTTTTTGATATTCTCAAGGATATTTTCCTGTGCAGTGCGGGCATTTGATAATTGCTTCAGTCTGGTTTCAAGCTCCAGCAAACGAACCTTGCGGGCGTCTTCCTCTGCAAGTTCCGCATCGATCTCGGCAATACGCCCATCAATGGAATTGACTTCATTCTCAATGGCTTTGCGCTTTTCGGCGGTACGTTCCTTGTAGGTATCCCAAATCTCCAGCCCGAGGATGGTGCTCAGCACAGCTTTGCGTTCGCTGGCTTTCTTCTGCGTGAACTGGTCTGCTTTTCCTTGCAAAAAGAAGGAAGCATTGATAAAGGTCTCATAATCAAGCCGCAGAGTCTGTTCGATGCGAGCCTGTGTGTCTCGGGTCGTCTTTTCCGTCAGCGCTTTCCATTGACCATGGACCGTAGACAGTAGACCACCTTTCACGCCCTGCCTTCCGTCTTCTGCCTTCTGCTCTTCATCGTCCGTCGTCCGTCGTCCACCGTCTAGAACCTGAAACTCCAGCACGGTGCTCTTCCCGCGCGGCAGAGTCCTTTGCACACGGTAAATATTATTTTCGTAGGCAAAGGTCAATGCAACTTCAGCAGCATTCACATCCTGACTCAGGTTGATCACATCCGCGCTTTTGCCGCGTGCCTCGCCGAACAATGCCCAGGTGATTGAATCAAGCAAAGATGATTTCCCAGCGCCGTTGTGACCAGAAATGCAGGCAAGTTCAAAAGATTCAAAATCCAATTCAACGGGGTCGAGATACGATAAAAAGCCTGAAATGCGTAAATGAAGGGGAATCATAGCGATGCGTATCCTGTCTTAATGATGGATTATAATCTAACCGCCATGTCAGACTCTGATGCAACACGCACCCGCCGCCGCATGAGACTCCTTGCGGTCATCATTGCCACTATTCCCTGCTATTGCACTGGTTTAATTTTTCTTTCATTCGCGCCGGAATCGCGCGAAACTGTCACACCCACTGTTACTGTTTCGCAAACCGCTTTCACACCCACGTTTAGCCTCAGCCTTACCCCGGTCGTGATAACGGGCACCATTACCCCCACCGAAACTGCTAGCCCAACCCCCACAGCAACGGGCACATTTACCATTACCCCCACTCCATTTCAACCGGCCACATTGGCGCCGACCTTCACGTTCACACCATCCATCACGGCCACACAAACCTCGTCTGCTACACCTACGGCAACGACCATGCCCACCATCACGAACACGCCATCCGCCACACCTACATCCACCCCAACGCTAACGCCATCGATCACGCCGTCAATTTCCCCAACAGCGTTTGGCGGATAAATAACCTAGCTCGTCCCGCAGGAAAATCTGCGGGACGTTTGGACTACCCCTTATGAGTGACATTCTCCCCTTTCTAAAATCCATCATATCCGTTTCAGGCTTATCGGGATTTGAAACCCCCGTAGCAAATCTCATCGAAAAAAAGTGGACTCCGCTGGTGGATCAACTCACCCGCAGCAGACTCGGCTCCATTCATGGGCTGAAAAAGGGTCGGTCTACAACGGGCATTCGCTCTGCTGATAAATCTCCCCGCCCCTCGGTGCTCATCGCCACCCACATGGACGCCATTGGCCTCATGGTCTCGCGCATCGTGGACGGCTTCATCTACGTCACCAACATAGGCGGCGTGGACTCTCGTGTGCTGCCTGGCACGCCCGTTCTCGTCCACGCATCCAGCGGAGAAGACCTGTATGGCGTAGTCGTCTTGCCGCCCGCCAACCTGCTCCCTGATGGAGAAGGCAGCGGCGCCGTTGCCTTGAAATATCTCATGGTCGATACAGGACTCACTCCCAGCGATGTCTCGAAGCGGGTCAAAGTGGGCGACAGAGTGGCTTTTAACACAGAACCCGTTGAGATCGCAGGTGGATGCGTCAGCGGTCACACGCTCGATAATCGCGCATCCGTCGCGGCGCTCACCATCTGCCTCGAAGAACTGCAATCCAAATCGCATGTCTGGGATGTGTGGGCGCTGGCATCTGTGCAAGAGGAAGTTTCGTTTGGCGGCTCGTACACATCCACTTTTGAATTGCGCCCCACCATTGCCGTCGCGTTGGATATGACCTTCGGCAGAGGCACAGGTTCAAGCGGCTATCAAACCTTCCCCCTTGGCAAAGGCATCACGCTGGGCATCGGGCCGAGTGTTCACCCGCATTTGCACAAGCGCTTCAAGGAAGTTGCCGACCGAATCGAAATCCCCGTGGACAACGATCTAATGCCCGAGCACTCCTCCACCGACGCGGACGCGATGCAATTGATCGCCGAAGGCATCCCGACCATGGTGGTGAGCATTCCACAACGCTACATGCACACGCCCGTTGAGTTGGTATCGATCAAAGATATCCAGCGCGCAGGCCGCTTGCTGGCTGAGTTCATCGCTTCGCTGGAAGCAGATTTTATTGAAAAGATTATTTGGGAATAACCCTCACCCTAGCCCTCTCCCTTTGGGAGAGGGGACTCCCTTCCCCGTCTAGGGAAGGGGCGGAGATGAGGTCGAACAGGAATCAATATGCTCTCAATTGGTAAACCACAAATCAACCTACTTGAAAAATTATGCAATGCCTTGTCCGTTTCAGGGGCGGAAGGTGAAGTACGGCGCATTGTACTGGAAGAGGTCAAACCCTATGCTGATGAAGTGAAAGTGGATGCGCTCGGAAGTGTGCTGGTTCGCAAGAACGGCGCTGGCAAAAAGCCGCTGCGTGTTCTGCTCGATGCCCACATGGATGAAGTCGGGTTCATGATCGTGGCAGATGACGGTGAAGGATTCTTTCAATTTGAAGTCGTCGGCGGCATTGACCCGCGCCACTTGGTTGGCAAGCAGGTCATTGTCGGCAAGGACCACACCATCGGCGTGATCGGCGCGAAGCCCATTCACCTGACCACTCCTGAAGAACGCAAACACGCTATTGACGTGGATGCCATGCGCATTGACCTTGGTCCCGAAGGCAAAGCCAGCGCAGGGGAACGTGCCACCTTTGCGACAAAGTTCAAGATCGTTGGGCCGTCCATCATGTCCAAATCCATTGATGACCGCATCGGCGTGGCGATCCTGATCGAGCTATTGAAGAATGCGCCGAAGAATATTGAGCTATGCCTGTCCTTCTCCGTACAGGAAGAAATCGGTTTGCGCGGCGCAAAAGTAGCTGGCTATTATTTCAATCCCGACCTCGCCATCGCCGTGGATTCAACTCCTTCACGCGACCTGCCAGACTTCGATGGTCGCGAGAACTACACCTACAACACAAAGCTTGGTTTTGGTCCCGCCATTTACATGGCGAACTCATCCACGATTGATGACCCGCGTCTTGTAAAGTTTTTGGAAGAGACGGCGATCAAAAACAAGATTCCCTACCAATTCCGCCAGCCGGGCGGAGGCGGGACGAATGCGGGCGCAATTCAGCAGTCCCGCGCAGGCGTGCCTGTGGTCTCGGTCTCTGTGCCGCACCGCTACACCCACTCCCCCGTCAGCGTTTCGCGCGTAGAGGACTGGAAGAACACTTTGAATTTATTGCATACTGCGTTAAATAATATGACGCCTGAGTTGGTAAAAAGGTAAAAAGGTAAACACGTATACAGGTTAGAGGTACCCATGAATGGATTGATCGCTTTATTAGGTTCTGGTGAATATTTACCCGTAATGAATGACATCGATGCGTATCTGCTCGCGCACTGCGGAGCGGATGGGCGCAAGCCGCGCGTAGTCTGTCTGCCGACTGCGGCGGGACGTGAAGGCGACGCGAGCGTGAGTCGCTGGTCGAATATGGGTGTGGAACATTTCACACGCCTCGGCGCGGACGTTCGAGCTGTTCCTGTTATCGATGCAGAGTCTGCCAACGATCTGGATCATGCCGCGGCGGTGGAAGAAGCGGACGTCGTTTATTTCTCAGGCGGCAATCCCACATATCTTCATCAAACCATGCAAGGTAGTTTGGTATGGAAATCCGCTCAAAAAGTTTGGCAGCGTGGCGGCGTGTACGCGGGCTGCTCGGCAGGCGCGATGATCCTTGCAAGGGAGATCCCTGATTTTCGCGCGATGGGGCTGCGTTCCATTTCCGCCTTTGGAGTGATGCCTGTCGCATTCGTGATGCCGCACTTCGACGCCATTCCGATCTTCGGCAAGCCGATGGTCGCCACACTTCGCAAACGGCTGAAAGACGGCGAAGCGATGATCGGCGTGGACGAGGAAACCGCCATCGTGGGCAAGCTCGGCGAAGAATGGACCGTGATGGGAACTGCTCAGGCGCATGTTTTCACAAAAAGTGAAAGCAATAGTTACAGCGCTGGTGAAAAATTTAAAATTTAAAAAGTCCTGACAGGTTTTCATGCAGTTCCAAATAATCAAACGAACTCTGATGCATAAAAACTGCGATCAGCTTTTGTCCAATGAAACCTGTCATGTCTGAATTTGATCTTAGGAAAATAATTCATGAAACAATTACTTAAAGCTCTTACTGAAACCTATGGCCCATCGGGGTATGAAGGCGAAGTCCGCAAGTTGATCTTGAAGGAAGTGAAGCCGCTCGCCGATGAAGTGCACGTGGACGCGCTTGGCAATTTGATCGTGCGCAAGAAGCCTGCTGCGAATTCTAAAAATCCGAGGCGCATCATGCTCGCCGCTCACATGGATGAGATCGGCGTCATCGCCAGCCACATCGACCGCAAAGGCTTTGTGCGTTTCTCCAACGTGGGCGGGACATTTGGCAAGTACACACTTGGCGCGCGCGTCCGCTTTTTGAACGGAGTCACGGGAGTGGTCGGGTATGACCGCATGGAGCAGGTGGACAATGCCCTGCCGATCAATAAAATGTATATCGATGTAGGCGCAACCAAAAAAGAGGATTGCCCCGTCAAGGTCGGTGACTTTGCCGCCTTTGAAAGATCGTACATGGAAATTGGAGATCGTCTGATCGCCAAGTCAATGGATGACCGCAGCGGCGTGGCCGTGTTGATCGAAACCCTGCGCGGAATTAAATCAACGCCGAACGACTTGTATTTTGTCTTCACCACGCAAGAGGAAGTGGGCACACGCGGCGCAGGCGTGGCAGCTTACGGCGTTGACCCTGAGATCGGCCTTGCCATTGACGTTACGGCTACGGGAGATACTCCCGCATCAATAAAAATGGTGATGGAGCTTGGTAAGGGGCCGTGCGTGAAATTCCGCGACCCCGGTATGCTCTCTGACCCGCGTGTGATAGATTGGATGATCACAACCGCTGAGAAGGCAAAGATCCCCTATCAGCGCGAAGTGTTATTGATGGGCAGCACAGATGCACGCGAGATCCAGATCGCGCGCGCGGGCGTGATGGCTGGTGCGTTGTCCATCCCATGCCGCTATGTCCACTCCGCTTCGGAGATGGTGGATTACAACGACTTGAAGAATTCGGTAAAACTGCTCACCGCCATGTTGAGCAAGGCAGTTTCTTTCTAGCACGCTTGATTTACAAAATCAAAAAGGGTTTGACAAATAAATGTCAAACCCTTTTTCTTTAATTCAACCTACATTACTTTGGCTCTTCGCTGGCTTCTTCCTTTTTCGCCGCAAAGGACATGATCATCGCCGCGCCTGCGGCAATGGCGAACATGCCTGAGGAAGCGGGGCTGGCGTAATTGGTGAGGCCGACGAGCAGGCCGAAGAATCCCACCGCCAAAGCGATCTGTACCTGCCAGACCGCTTTTTTATAGGCATCCATCGTGAAACGCCCAACAGCAAATCCGAGCACGGCAAACCCCAGTGCGCGAATGACGAAGCCAATGATCGAAAGAACTTCTGTAAATGTACTCATTTGAATCTCCTTTGTTTTTTACAACCAGGCCCATAATCCCCAAAACACGAACATCACAACGCCAATTCCAAACCGTGCCGCAAGCGACCAGCCCCAACCTGTCATCCACGCTTTCGTATTAGCCAGAGCGGCCTGTTTTTCCTTTAAGCGCCGCCATTCAGCGAGGAACAATCCAAGAGGGGATGCAACCATGCCAGCAATGGGAGTAAAGAACAAGCTAACGCCAATCCCAGCCGCGAATGCCCAAAGAATGGAACTCCACGGCACGTTCTTATCCCGCACATGCTTGGCAATGATGATGTTATCCGCAATGTTGCCGCCGATCATCAACAGGGTGATGAGGGCGAACAGTAGCCAATCCACCCAGGTCATATTGCCGTTGATGCCTTGGACAATGGCATAGACCAGTGTTCCGATCCACATGACCGTCAACCCTGGGAAGACAGGAATTAACAGGCCGAACAAACCTCCAAGCAACGCCAACAACGTAAGTGTTTCCAAGAGCACTCGCCCAGCAACATCCCAAAAGGTAAGGTCCATGTCTATTTGGTCTCCTCGATATTAAAATATGGCATCGGAACCAAGTATAACGTCCGATGCCATATATACGGCAAAAACACTCTTGAAGTTCTACATTACGGCTTGATAACGTCAATACCGCCCATCCACGGGCGCAGCACTTCAGGGACAACGATCGAGCCGTCAGCTTGTTGATAGTTCTCTATCACGGAGATTAGCGTGCGCGGCAGGCCTAAACCTGAGCCGTTCAGCGTGTGCGGGAAGCGCGTCTTGCCGCCATCTGCAGGGCGATATTTGATATTTGCGCGACGCGCCTGAAAATCACGGTCATTTGAAATGGATGAAACTTCCAGCCACTCATCACAGCCAGGAGCCCACATCTCAAGGTCGTAGGTCATGGTGGCGCCAAAACCAATATCACCTGTGCAGAGCTGCTTCACGCGGTATGGAATCCCCAACAAAGCGCAAGTCTCTTCTGCGTCCTTCAACATTTTCTGATGCAAAGCATCCGACTCTTCTGGCTTGGCATACATATACATTTCAACTTTATCGAATTGATGTCCACGCTTGATGCCGCGCACATCGCGTCCTGCGCTCATCTTTTCGCGGCGGAAGCAAGGCGTGTATGCCGTGTACAACTTCGGCAAAAAGCTTTCATCGAGGATCTCGTCCATGTGCAAACCCGTCAATGGCACTTCCGCCGTGGGCACAAAATATAAATCTTCTTCGTGGTCCTTATACAAGTTGTCCGCGAACTTCGGCAGTTGCCCCGCGCCAAACACCGTGCCCGTCTTCACCATGAACGGCAAATACTCTTCCTGATACCCCTGACGGATATGCAGGTCAAGCATCCACGCGATGAGAGCGCGTTGCAGGCGAGCGCCCGCTCCCTGCAAAACGTAGAAGCGGGAGCCGGTCAGCTTCGTGCCGCGCTCAAAGTCAATGATTCCAAGAGCAGGCCCAAGGTCCCAGTGCGGAAGCGGTTTAAAGTCAAACTTGCGCGGCTCGCCGATCGTGCGCAGCACCACGTTCTCGTCCTCACTTTTTCCGTAGGGAGTTTGTTCATCGGGGATATTCGGCAGCGTGGATGTGAGCGCATTCAAATCGGCTTCGACCTGTGCAACCTGCTTATCCAACTCTGCGATCTTATCCCCCACCACACGCATCGCCTCGATCTTCGCGCCTCGGGCTGCTGCGTCTTTCATTTGCCCGATCTCCTTTGAGACAGTGTTCCGCTCCGCTTTGAGCGATTCCACCTGTCCGAGCAAAGCGCGGCGCTGTTCATCCAACTGTAGAATTGAATCTACAGGCGATGCGTCCATCTGGCGGTCCGTCAGCGCCTTGCGGACGATTTCAGGTTTTTCACGAATGAGATTGATATCCAACATGTTGCACCTCCGTGTGCAGTCTGGACGATAGACCATCGACAATTGACCGCGCTTTGTGGTCAGTGACCTATTGTCTGCCGTCCAAGCAATAAAATACGCCCAAGTCCATTTTATGCAGGACGAAGGGGCGTTTCGTGGTGCCACCTGCTTTCATTGCTCACCAACAGGGATGAGGCAATCTCGGAGCGTACTGTAACGGGTACTGCCCGTCTCTCTTACGATGTTCGAGGAACATCCCTGCGAAAGAAAAGGTGAAGGGGATTTCACCGTCTGGCTGGCTGCCTCACACTGAACGGCAGCTCTCTGAACAGTTGAACGGATACTTGTCTTCACGCAATTTGTTGCAGTGATTATACCCATCTACAGGAGGGTGTCAAGAAATTGAAAACTTATATAATGAGGAAATCAAATTGCCATGGAGACTGCCATGCTGGGTCAAATGCGAAATTATCCAAAACTTACCCTGTCCGACGTGCGGCTGCTCGCACAGGGAAAGGAAGACGGCTACGAAAAGCAATTGCTGGTTTTCCAAACTCCGTTTGGGTACCGCCGCATGGCGGAGATGTTCGTGCCTGAAGGCGAGGAACCATTCCCTGCGATCATGTACGTCCATTGGTATGAGCCAGAGGCCGCCAATTCAAACCGCAGTCAATTTGTAGATGAGGCGATCGAGATGGCGAAGCACGGCATCCTCTGCCTCACCGTTGAAACCCTCTGGTCTGATCTTGATTTTTTTTACAAGCGTACCCAGACCGACGATATAAAGAATTCCATCGAAGAGGTTATCAACCTGCGCCGCTTCATGGACTTTTTACTATCCCAGCCAAATGTAGATACGAATCGATTCGCCTATGTCGGGCATGATTTCGGTGGGATGTATGGTGTGCTCGCTGGCAGTTTGGACCAACGCCCCACACACTATGTGCTGATGGCTGCCACGCCCCGCTTTTCGGACTGGTATCTCTACCTGCCAAAACTGGATGGCGAAGCGCGGGAAGCATTTATCCGTGAAATAGCTGCTATTGACCCCATTACGCACATCCAAAATTTATCGCCCGCTCCTCTCTTCTTTCAGTTCGGGAATGACGATTTTCACGTCCCACTGGAAAGAGCGGAAGAATTCTATTCCGCCGCCAAAGAACCAAAGGAACAGAAAATATACGAAGCCGGGCATGGCCTGAATGAAGCCGCTGCCATTGATCGAAAAACATGGTTGAAATGGTGGTTGAGTTAATGGCCACTGCGATTCGTTTCATCCCTTAAAAACACAGACCCTGCAATTGCAGGGTCTTTCCTGTGCCCCCACGGAGATTCGAACTCCGGCTTTATCCTTGAAAGGGATGCGTCCTGGGCCTCTAGACGATGGGGGCTCTATTTTTAGAGCGGGCGAATTCTATCATCCCCTTTTGCCATCGTCAAGCGGATTGACAGACTAATTTTCAGGCTTCACACGCTGATTTAAGAGCGCCATCACATCCACCATCCTGCGGTTGATCAGCATCCCCGCGCTTTCCACATGCAGGTTCGGGATCAGGATCGCTGTCAATGTGGCGTTGAAGATCGGCAAAAAGTCGCGCGAACCTTCCGCCATCAAGGCGGTGAAATCAAACCGCCCCGGCAACTCCATGGTGCCTTCTATTTCAAACATCGAAGTGGTGATGCGGATGGGATATTCCACCACGCTGGTGTAACCGCCGCGCACAAGCGCATGCGGGCCCAGATCTTCACGCCGCGACATGCAAAGCGCATGGACCTGCTTCTTCATCATACGAACGATCTCAAAATGATCCACCAGTTTGGTCGGCATGTGCAAACGTGCCATGCGCGCATCATTAACCTCCAAAGCTGAATGATTCGGGTCGTTCATAATACCCATCGCACCCAGGCTGGAAACCATGATCTTGCCAACCACGCGATACCCGGAAGTCAAAATATCGGCTGGAAGAAAACGGAATGTTCGTGGTGAAGAATCAAGTGACATGGAATAAATCCGATTCGCTTATGAATCCTGTATTGGACGGGGCATGCCAGTACGCGGCCTTGGAAGAGGCGGCGTGCGGCGTTGATTTTTCGTCGGCCTCCCCGCGTTCGGGTCGAGGATCATATTCAGCCACTGGACTGCCTTCTCATCGTACTCGCGCCTGCCGCACACATCACAGACCCACGCAGGAAAATGCGGAACCGTGATCAGTTCCTCGCCCAGCCACGTAAAATACGTGAGCTGGCGCGGCTGCATAATGCCGGCATGGCATTCAGCACATAAATAGTCGTCCGAATGTGTATGTTCCTTAACGTTCATGTCTATTCCCTATTGCGCAGCGAATACATTCGTATGTTCCAACACATCCCACAGAGGCGGCGGCCAGTAGATCAGAACCGCCTTGCCGACAACCTTTTCCTGAGGCAGCAATCCCCAGTCTTTCGAATCGTTCGAGTTATTGCGGTTATCGCCCAAAACGAATAGATTTCCATCCGCAACCGTCCACTCCCCTCCATACAAAGGTACTTCGGCGATGTACGGTTCATCCAACTTCTGTCCATTCACATAAACCGTATTATTTTTCACCTCCACATGGTCGCCCGGTAGACCGATCACACGTTTCACCAGATCTTCAGAGGGGTCTACGGGAAAGTGGAAAACGATAATATCGCCGCGAGAATAATCGCCAAAGCGATAGCTCATTTTATTAACCAGCACAAACTCACCGTCTTCGAGAGTGGGTCGCATACTAAATCCGTCCACCCGCACCCGTGCAGAGATCGCATTGATCCCTAAAAACAAAACCACAGCCAGAATAAGAGTTTCAATAATATCAAAGGCAAATCGTCCCCAATTTACTTTTTCCTGATCTTCTTGAGTACCTTCACTATTCTCAACATTTGCATCGTTCTCAATCGTTTCCAAACGTACCTCCGTACTTCACAAAATTATACTTCCATTTTTTCGAAGTTTGCGGGCAATCAACTCTTACCCCAGGCAAAATAAGTAGGGACATGCAACACCCGCTCGCCGTTTTTGCGGGCATTTTCATCCAAAACCTTCATTTTTTGGATGTATTCGCCTGAAACGGACTCTGCCAGATCAGCCTCGATCACCGCCCATTCATTCTCCCATTCACTGGCAGGCCGTTTCTTGTCCGCGCTCTGAATGGGTCCTGCTTCAAGGAGCTGGATGCCAGCCTGATAGAACGTCTCTGCCAGCTGTGAACCAAAAGATGGATCCGCTCCCTGCCGAACGAGGGACTCCGCTTGCCATCGGCCCACCTCTCTGAGTTCGGCGGGTTCATCCACACGCTGGCTGTAATCGGGTTCGGCCAATGCTAACACAACGCGTCCCACGCGCGCCATTTCGCGCACAACTTGCAATGGGTTGTTCACCCACAGCAAAAGGAAATGGCAATAGACAATGTCAAACGACTGATCGGAATACGGGAGGAAGTGTGCATCGCCACACGCAAGTGAAGCGGCTGGGGCGTGGTTTCTGCACTCGGCGAGCGAGGCAGGTTCAAGGTCCAAACCAAAGAGCGAGGCGGGGGATTTTATTTCGGCCAAGATCGCTCCTGTGCCGCATCCCACTTCAAGCACACGACGCGCATCCGCAAGCCCCGCCTTTTCAAAAAGATAATTTCTTAGGTCGCGGGTCCATGCGGCTTGCTGGAGGTAACGCGCATGCCAGTTCATCCTTCGCAAAAATTCTGCTTGGACTTGTGGTCTGAATTAGGTATCTCGCGCCAATTGCGGATGAATTCAAATTGCTCCTGAGTTTCGGGCGAGGTTGTGTAATAATTTTGCGGGCGCGTCTTGAAGAGGGCATGAACGCGCTCAAGCGCCTGCTGCGGGGTGAGCCCGTGCCGAATGAGATAGCAGCCAACAACAATGCCCGTGCGCCCCACCCCACCCCAGCAATGGACATAAACACCCCTTCCGTTTTCAATGGCTTCATCAATCGTATTGAGGATGGTCGTCATGGTTTCGCGCGAGGGAACGCCGTGATCGCGAATAGCGAAACGGTGATGAACGGCTTTGATATCGTAAACGCGGGCCTCTTCTTTTAGGATGGGCTCGTAGGGAACAAGTTCATGTGCCTGGGTGAGATCAATGAAGGTGTTGATGCCCGCTTCGAGAAAAGCGTCCATGCGGCGGCGAGTGGTTTCAGGGTTGTAACTGCCAGGGAATTCACCGGCAAGAAAACGCTTCTCTTCAACCCAATAGGATTCGATAATTGGAAGTTTGGTCATAGTTGGTTTGAAGTCCGACAACTCCCGTCATCGGACAATTTCCAAAGTCAGGTGACTTTGGACTCCTTAAGTCATTTTGGAAAAACTGCACACATTCTACCGAGGATCTGCGTGCGCAAGTCTACCAGCTCGGGATATTGGTAGAAAAATAACACTTTTTTCTCGGCAATGGTATCACCCGCTGGCTTGTGGCTAAAAATGAAGAAAGCCCAAGCTTCGGCAATATCCTCTTCAGGATTGGTGGCGGCATAGGCAGTGACGAACTGGTCTTCATATTTTTCGTAGAAGGCATCCAGTTTGTCATAGTAAATATCTTCATCCTCCTCAAGGTTGATCTCATTCCACTCATCGTAAATATCGCCCCAGAATTGGTTGTAATAATCGTTGATGTAGGAATCGGGATTGGCACAGCCTTCGCCGGGGAAATAGTTCGGGCAGGCGGCGGCTTCATTGAAATAGATGTTGTCATCTTCGGGGTTGTTAAAGACTGCCAGACTGGGAGGGACTTGATTCGGTCCCAAAGTGAGCAGGTGACCAAATTCATGCACGAGAGTATAGGTCAGGTCGTAGTAATTCGCTGTATCAGCAATATCAACTTGCAGGGACCAAAGGTTGGGGTCAGTGTAGGTCTGTGATACAGCAGCCAACGTACCACCCTGTCCATCAGTGATGATGGAATATTCCGAGAGTAAACTTCGCTGCTCGGGCGGGATGATGGAGGCGAAATAGTCCCAAACCTGCTGCTGGATCTGGATGTTATTCTGCTCATCCTGCAGATCAGGTGAGACGCTTCCATAATAGGGGTTGGAAAGCTCATCGCCAGAGACCGTGTAAGAGACGAGAGTGACTTCGGTGTCCAACAGATTTTCTTCCACATCCTCGCCGCCCGCAATAGCAAGTTGAATAATTGGGTCAGTGATCAACGGGCAGGCGGAAATAGACTCCTGAGTGGCAGGCACTTGAAGGATCGGTTCTTCTGTAACGGGTGTAAATGGGGATTGTGCTTCAGGCAATTCCTCGCCCATGATCGTAACACAGGCGAGGGTGGAAAGAAGCAGGGCAAAAATGGCAATGACGATCTTTGTTTGTGATCTCATGAGAATCCTTGAAATTTTGGCAAGGATACCATAGTGCGAATGTGCTACATCTTCACTTACACGACTGTCAATTCCGCACAGTTGTGATATGTTGTCTCTTACGGTTTAAGGTGAGTTCTTTATTTCAAAGAACAGGTCCCGTTTAGGATATTCTCGCGTAATTGAACCAGCTCGGGATATTCGTAAAAGAAGGCGATCTTCTGTTCCTTTATCGAATCTCCCGTCGGCCTGGGGCTAAAGACAAAGTAGGCAAATGATTCAGCAATATCTTCATCTGGGTGTGTAGTGGAATAATCGTCCACAAATTGATCTTGATGGGTCTTATAAAATGTATAAAGTCCATCGAAATAGAGAGTATCATCATCGCCATATTGAAGCGCATCAATCTTTTTCCACTCATCGTTGATGTCCACCCAAAAACGGTTATAAAAAGCATTGATGTACGAATCCTGGTAGCTGCATCCCGTGCCAGTGAAAAAGGTGGAGCAGGCGGCGTCTTTTTCCTCCTGCAAGGCTAAGTTCAGTGGGTCGTCCACGATCTGCTGGTCGGGAATCACCTGCGAAGCATCAAGCGTGAGCAAGTGTGCATATTCGTGAACAAGGGTAAATAACAGGGCATTCTTGTCGTTGAGGTCGGCAACATCGATCTCCAGGATCCACTTTGAGGGGTCATCGTGTCTCTGGTCCACCGCGGCGAGAGTGTTGGAAATTCCATCCGTAAAGACATTGTATTGAACGACCATTTGGCGGTCCTGCGCGGGGATGATGGTGGTGAACACATCCCAGGCTTCGGTTTGCAAGGCTACATCCTTTTGTTCATCCTTGAGATTACCAGGGACAGATTCCAAAACGGGCTCTTTGATCTGGTCTCCCGTTACAGAATAGGCAACCAGATAATAAGAACTGGGTTCGACATAATCACTGGGGATCTCTGCCATGTTATAGACATCCCCTTTCGCGCTGATAATGATATCTGTCATTGTCATGGCACAAGTGGAATTGGCAGTGTCAGCAGCCCATCTCTTTGAGATATACCTACCCGATGCAACGCCCAAAAAAATGGACAGGCCCATAGCGGCCAAAACAATGAAAAAGACGACATTTTTATTCATTGGTCACCTATTCACCTCTGACAAGACTGGCTGTGAGAAAAATTGGACAATAAAAATGCCAGAGCACTCTGGCATTTTTATTATATCCCTGAATAACTTGTTATTTTTATTTACGAAGGATGGATATTTTGCGGCGGAACAGCCTGCCTGAGAGATGAGAGGACTTCAGCGGTAACATCCCTTCCACCTCTAAGGTTATCGATCAACGCCTGGATGGTGTAGATAATTCCCCAGGGAATTCCCCACCAGCCAACGATCAATGAGAGCAGAGTAAACGGCAATCCTTTAATAACGGCGCTTTCATCTGCTTTGATGAAATAAATATTCGAACTGCGCTTGAAGGTCATGATGAGGATCGAAATGACATATGGATAGACGACAAACTTGCCGCCTCTTTGCATCTCCATACTTAATTCCAGGCTGCTCATGCCTTCCACGCCGATGATCTTCATGCTGCGCCTCCCTACAATTTCCGAATCGCTTCCCAACTATCTGTGAGCAGGTTGCCCAGAACTTTATCTGTTTCGCCTTGAGCAGGGAGGACATCACCATCGGGTTCAACGTACATCCAGGTTCTGCCTGCGCCGGAAGGAACTTCGTCATCCTCGGTTTCGATGGCAACGGGGTGAGACGCAGAATATGGCACGGGCAGTTCCCAGCGGAGGTTAAGCGCCAGCCCCTGAGCAATGCTTTGCAGTTCAAGCATCTCATCCACGAGACCGTCATCTGCGGCGCTGAGGGAGATATTTTCCACGCCGAGGTTGGCGATCTTTTGCAGGATGTCTGCGGCTTCGTTTACATTCTCCTTGTGCAGGGTGAGGTGGACGGTGATAAACAGATCCTGTGGGACGATGATCTCAATCGCTTTCCAGGAGAGCGGTTCATTGGGCTCAAGGACGACCATCACATGGTCAAGTCCCGTTTGCAGGAGGGTCTCAAGATAGGTTTTATCGGCGAGTTTGATCCCGTTCGTGAGCAGGCCGCAGACTTGTCCATTCTTTTCGGCGTGGGCTATGAGCTGCGGGAGGTCCTTGCGCAACGTCGCTTCGCCGCCTGTGAAGACGATGTGAGGAATGCCAGCCTGCCAGGCTTTGTCCATGATGGCTTGCCATTCGGCAGTGGTGAGTTCACGGTCCACGCGTTTGACGGGAGCATATTCAGCATGAGTATGTTCGGGGAGACGGTAGGTGATGGCGCAATCCAGCCGCAGCGTGGATTCTGTCGAGTGGGGTTGAGCCCGCTCAAAGTTTAAGAAGGAGGCGGGGTCCAAGTCAGGCTTGGAGATGAGGGTGTGGATCTGATCCGCGAAGTTGTTGAAATCCTCCAGCGCTGTTTTTTTGTTGATGCGATACCGTGATGAGATCTGTTTGGCTGCTTCTTCAGGAGACGTGCCCTTGATGAAATGAAAGGCGTATTCGGCGGCGGTGGGGTTGAGCTGCAAAACCGTGGAGGCATTGAGGATGAGCAAACCAGAGCCATCTTTGTTGAGGCGAAGATGAAGGCGGTAGGGTTTTTCATCTTCGGTGGCCTGCATGTGATGTAAGCCAACTGGGAGCGGCTGCACTTTTGAGAAACGATCCGTGATGCGGTTGAGGATGTTCATGGGTATCTCCTATTTTTTGATCAGACCCAGATCTACAAAGGTAAGGTAAATGTAGCCGATGAGCATGAGCGCCCAGGCGAACATTTCGATCCTTGCCCATACACTTTCCAACGAGAGTGAAAAGTTATCCTTGATGGTTTGGACAATATTTTCAAGGCTGTCGAGTTTGCTCTTTACGTTTTCCTTCCAGTCTTTCAAATAGAACTGGTCGTGAATGGCTTCATATAGATCGGCGGTGTACCAGTCGCCAATGAGGAGCATATTCTGTTCAGCGCGTTCAAAGCTGAGCATCATCTCAAGTTTGTGTTCGGCGATCTGGCGGATCATGCCGCGCGTGGGGCGCGGACGTTTTTTATTCTGGAAAAACGTTTCACTGATCTTATCCAGCATCAATTCGATGGATTTATCCAACATTCGGTAGCGGATGAGTTGATAATTGCCGATCTTGAGCAGGGCAATGTCGGACTGAAAATCTGCATTGGGGGCGATGATGATCGCGCCTTCCCAATCGACCACGGTCATTTCCTTGGAAGAGTAATGTGTGCGCGACATAAGAATTTCTTCTATCTCAGCCTTGTCGAGGATTTCCCTTTGAGAACGGATAAACGTGGCGAGGTCAACCGCATTTTTATTGAGCCACTTTTCCGGCGAAGGCTTGGCCTCCTGCACGAGCAGGATACTGTACTCTTCAAACAATCCGCTTTGGCGAATAGGTTCGGGAATAAAGCGGCTTTGCAGCGCGCTTTGAATTTTTGTGCGGTCCTGCAAAACGGAAGGAGCAAACGGGTCGCGCAGGTCAAAGTGACATTCGACCATTTGCACGCGGTCATCGAAGCGCTGGCGGACAATCGAAACAGCATAGCCTTCGATAACAATGGTCTCCTCCCCCAGCGTGACCAGGTCAATATCGGTCGGCTGGAAGTAGGGCGCATCTTTGATCAGACCTTTGAACTGTTCGGACGGAGGAGCATTACCATCGTCTGAGTCGGGAAAGGCGAGCAGGTAGCAGATTTCCATAGGAATAAGGGTGAATTAGTAAAAGGTAAAAGTGAGAAGTAAAAAAGCTAGGAACGGATGAAGTGGGGCATTTCGAATGGGATCTCCAATGAGATTTCCACGAAACCCGCGTATTTGCCTTCTTTATACCACGGTGATTGATAGATAAGTTTTTTGACTCCGTTCTTTTCGATGGTGTACGCGTTTTTGACACGGGCGGCTAACAACCGTTCTGTTTTTTCACGGGCATTGGCTGGATGGCAATCCATCATATTCGCGCCAATGAGTTTGTACCCGCCATCCTTCTCGAAGGTCTTGGCGGCTTTGTCGTTCATTTCGAGGATGATCCCCTCCGCATCACAGACAGTGACAGCGGCGGGAAATTCTTTGATCCATTCGTGTTCAGGCATATAACTCCAAGGATGTGGTCTCGATATGCCCCGCCAAGAGCAGGCGGAGCTACTCGACCACCAACAATCAATTCAACATTGGTAAATTGACGCCGAATTCTTCGCGGTGATTTTCAAATTGCAATGGGCATCCACCGCCGCACTCGGTAACCAATGAACAAGTTTCGCATTTGAAGGGCAGGTTCTGGCGTTCGCGCAGTTGCGTAGATAGTTTGTGATTCCAGATCGAGTCCCACGAGTCGGTGAGCATATTGCCGAGCGGATGGTAATACGATTGGCAAGGCAGCACATTCCCATTGGATTCAATGCACATGCTATACAGCGCGGCGGTGCAGCCCTTCACGCCGAGGTTGTGTGCTGTCGGGTCAAACTGGCAGTATTGGGTCGGTGTGTACCAGATGAGCTTTTGTCCGCGGGTGGCTGTCTTTTGGGTGGCAATATCGAGAATGGGCTGCAATTCGCTTTCGTGCAGGCCTGTACCAACCGTCAGTCCGTGCCCTGAGAGGATGAGCGCATTCAACCCAATGGTCGGGACACCGTTATCGGCGAGGAAATCCAGCGTGGCGGGGATGGTATCAATGTTCGTCCGCAGCATGGTGGTGTTGGTCATCACATACAGTTTCGAGGAAAGCGCATTGTTCAAACCTGTGATGGTTTGTTTGAACGCGCCTTTGGAGCGCATCATTTCATCATGAATTTCTGGCACACAGGATTCGACCGTGATCTGAACATGGTCAAGACCTGAATCGACAAGCTGCTTAACGTAGTCCATGTTCATCAGACGGCGCGCGTTCGTGTTCAGCCCTGTGATCTGGCCGTTGTTTTCTGCGTGTTTGATCAACTCTGGAAGATCGTTCCGCAAGGTCGCTTCGCCGCCTGTGAAGACAATGTGTGGCACGCCCAGATCCCACAACTTGTCGAGAATGGATTTCCATTCGTCTGTGGTCAATTCAGGGAAGTTTCGTTCGCGTGCGTTATAGCAATGCGCGCAATCGTTATTGCAGCGATACGTGACAGCCAGGTCCATGCGGTAAGGCGCGGATGGGCGCGCACTAAATGGCATGATGGATTCAAGGTCCAATTCGTGGACGGGGCAGGCGCCGTCTGGTCGGATCATTTCCTCAAATTGAAAAAGGAAGGAAGAGAGATCGGCTTCGGCTTGTTTTTTACTCACCGAATATTTTGAGGTCAGCGTCTTAACTCTTTCCTCTTCCGTCTTTCCTTCCAGGATCATCCATGCCATGAACGTCGCTGTCGGATTCAAATGCATCACACTGCTGGCGTTGACGATAAGAGTCCCTATGCCATCTTCATCCAAACGCAAATGAATGCGCGATTTCTCGTCCGCAGTTTCGCGGGTGTAGTGGTAAAGGCCAGGTTTGGACTGCAAAGTCTCCTGACTTTGCATTTTGGAGAACCAGTCAAAAATCTGGAGACTTTTAACTTCATCTTTCAGCTTATTAAAATTCAGGGACATCGTTTACCTCATCCATATCTGTAAAGTTAAAATCGATCTGCCAATTCAATAAAAATTCCTTGTAATTACTATGGTCATAATCTTCAGGGTCTTCGATCAATCCATGTTTAACAGGATTCCAAAAGATGTACCGTAGCCGATTGTAGTAGTCGTGTTCCGAGCGTATACAGGTGTCCCAGTAATTCCACCAGACTTTTCGACCGCTTAAGTTATCTTCATTATTCCATTTACGAGCAGTATATTTATGATAGCTGCCGATAAACTCCGAGAGTGTTTCTGCTTTTTCTGGTGACCGAACAATTGCATGGTAATGATTGTGTAAAACGACCCAGGCAACAATTTGCCAGTTATAGATTCCTGCCGATTTTAGAAATGCTTCAGCCCATTGCTGTTTGCGGTTTGATGTTTGAATCAAAGGCTCTTTCTGATAGTTTGAAGCAGTCAACATATAAAAAGTATTCGGTAAAAACAAATGTGGCGGGTTGTGAGGCGCACGCTTAAAGATGTTATTATCCATAGATATTCCTCAAGCGTCTCATTCGAAAACCCAACGTCTGGAGACGTTGGACTCCATGCCTACCGTCCCCCGCCCGCGCAGGCACAGGCACAGCCAGCGCAGGCACACGCGCAGGCGCAGGAACGTCCGCCGCCGCCCCCTCCGCTGCGGACATTGGAAGAAGGTTTGGGTGGAGGATTCGTAGCGCCGGTGATTCGCTCAGTAAAAGTATTGACGTTGCCAACGACTTTCTGAGAGAAGGTCTGCACACCTGTCACCATTTGCGAAGCGAAGGCAGCGCCAGGCAGCGCAGAGCGCCCTGAAGAGGATGAGGGTTGCCCCACTGACGGCAAGGAACCAGAACCAATGATCGGCTTGGAGGAAGAAGCGGGTCTGTAGGTCGGGTCATAACGTCCCCACCACATCGGCACATACATCGGTCCGCTGAAGGTACGGCGAGTGCGGTCATCATACTCTTTATCAAGCATGGTCCATTCGAGGGCATCATCAAATTTCTGGCTTTTTACTTCGGGCGTATCGGCAGCCTCGATTTGCTGCCATGCTTTTTCCATGATGGATTTGTAATACGCCACCGTTTCTTTGCGGCTGAAGCCTTTCATTTTTTCAGAGACTGTTTTCACCAGCGTGATCATCGTCTGCTGGATCAAGGTCTGGCGCAGCTTGAGTTCTTTTTCATCGAACGCCTTCAAGAATTCCTGCTCATACCCATTCAACCCTTCGGGCAATGGATCTGCGGATTTGATGACGAGCGGTTCGCGTGTGACCACTTCAGCTGCATTCTTTTTGATGACGCCAAACAGGATCATCGTCAGCACTTTGTCGAGCGGCTGCTCCATCAAAATGGCTGCTTCCACAGCAGTGAGTCCACGTTTGATGCCGTGCCCTTCAATGGAAACCTTGGGAGGCAGATACTGCATCTTGCGGCGGCGCCCTGTGACGGCTGAAATAGCAGGCAGGATAATAAAGATGAAACCAAAACAGCACACCATGAAAAAAGCTGAAATGGTGTCATTACTTATCGCTGGCGCAGGTGCTGAGACAGAAATACTTTCCGCAGGAACGTAAGTGCGCGGGAAGGAGGAACCAAATTCATAATATGTTGAAGCGCTGGCTTTTGGAGAATACCATGTGTAGGTGACACGGTTGTTTGCATCGTAGGCTGCCTGCGGCTCAGATGGAAAACCAGACGGAGCAGCATGCCAGCGCGGTTCTGTTTCTGCCATGTTGGGCGGCAGGTGGAAGGTCATTGTGAAATCGGTGGTACCTGTTATGAATTCCGAGCCGAACCAGGTCGGCGCGAAGGTGGCGCTGGCATAAGTCTCATCGGCGCTATCCACATAGAGCGAGGTCTCAAAGGCGCTCACGGATACATGCACAGTCCCCATCCCGCCCGCAGGTATTGTCTTTGAGCCCATCACGATCGCAAAACCAGAGCCGCTGCCCTGATAATCACCAGAGGAAACGGAAACAGGCACGCCGTCCACATCCGCCTTGATGGTGTTGATATCAAAATTGTAGTTGGGCATGCCTACATCCATATAGTCAATGGGATGCGAGTTGGGTTGATTGGTAAGAACCCAGGTGTAATCCAGGCTCTGCGTACCGTCTGAATTCCAATAAACATGCACCACTTCCTTGTTCACTTGAAAATAATAAGGAAGATCCTGCGCGGAAACATTCGCTACGATCCCCATCGTAAGCAAAATCACCACTGCGATCAATACTATTTTTTTCATGCAACCTCTCTCTATTTACGATTTACGATTGCCGTGTTTCTCCAATCGTCAATCCAAAACCTAAAATCGTAAACTGCTCACCACTTCGGTTCTTCCGTCAATTGATAGACCGTGCCGCAAAAGGGACATTCCACCGTGGGCGCGCCCGCGATCATTTTGACGTTGTCCGCTTTCAACGCCCCACCGCACGAGTTACATTTCAACTGCTCCACTTTGGTTTGGGATGGGAGATCGATCTTATAGGTGACATTATCCCCGCCGCTTCCCGCTGGACCTTTGGCCTGTCCCCGCACAATGAGCAGGATACCGCCGCCGAGGAATATCGCCCCCACCAAAGCAAAGCCAATGCCGAACCCAAGCCAAGAGGCATTCGCCTGTGAATAGGTGGAACCAACGATATTCAACATTCCATATCCCAAAAGGCAGATACCGATCAACAGTAAGATCCCCGCTCCGATATATAAAAAGGTTTTATTGCCCATATTGAATAAGACTCCTTCTATTTATACGAAAAGTGTAGCAGTTTCGTCTCATTCGGACAATTGACATTTATCCTTTTATTTCGCCCATCATTGTCCACTTCCAAAGACCTGACAGGTTTTCACAAACCCCTGCCCAGTAAAACAACCTTTAATTTACAAAATTCCATTCAATCAGAATCACACTTCTCTACCGTACAAACCGCTATTTTCCGTCATTGCGAGGGCGTTCTTGTTTTTGCCCGAAGCAATCCCAGCCTTAATTCTGAGATTGCTTCGCCGCGAAAAGGCAAGTGCGGCGGCTCGCAATGACGAATGTACGGTAGAGAAAATCACACTAAAACCTGTCAGGTCTGATTGGCAAATTTACCTTCAGCGCGGTAAAGAAGTTGATGATGGCGATCCCCATACCAAGCAGAAAAACATACTGGAAGCCAAACGTATTCCAAATCACCCCGCCCACCAGCGCGGCGGTGATCGAAAAGGCGTGGTCAATGGTCACAGCGGCGGTCAGTGCAGGTTGGATATGGTCAGGCTGGATGGCGATCTTCTTCATATACGTTGCGCGCGCCATGCCAACCGAAAAGATCATCTGGTCGACCAGGAAGCAGGCACAGACCACCAGAAAAGCGGTGTTCTCAGAGAAAACGATTTTTGCAAATCCATACCCGATGCAGACAAAGACAAGGATGACCGCTTCCGAAGCCAGTACCATCCGCTCACCAAATTTATCGATCGCCCAACCAAGCAAAGGCTGAAAGAGGATCCCGATCACGCCGCCTATGGTGAAGAGCGTCGCCATGATCTGGGTCGGCTGCTTCAAGACACTTACCAGCACCCACGGCGCAAATGTGACGAAGAGCTGCTTGCGCGCGCCAGACAACACATTCAGGATGTAAAACAAACGATATTCCTTGTGCAATTGTAAAAATTTACGTCTTTCCACAACTGGCTCGGGCGTCATCCAATACAACAGGATCGCGGCAACAAGCAACAGCGCGGCGGCGATCGCGAAAGTGTATTGGAAAGTGAACCCAAGATATTTGAATCCCAGCACCACGCTGAAACTTCCCAAAATGGCGGCAAGGTTGCGGATGGAGTTGATCTGCCCCAGACGGCGTCCATCCTGACCCTCTTGCGCCAGCTCCATACCAATGGTGGAGGCGAGCGGCATAAACAAATGATTGCCCAAGCTGTAGATGAAAAGCCAGACGAGCATCACGCCATAGCTGGAGGATGCGAAGCCGATCATCAGCGCGCCGACCGCGCCAAAGATCATTGCCACCACGCTCAAGCGGCGCGAGCAGAAGAACCACAACAATGCTGAGACGAAAACCACTGAAAAGCCAGGGAGCTCACGAGGAAATTCCAAAAACGAACGCTGGAAACCCGTCAATGCAAATTTATCATTGAGAAAATTGTTGAAGGTGGCGTCAAACATGCTGAACGCCATGCCAAGCGCCAACGCGGCAGTGGCAAATAAAATCAGTTCACGGGATGACCGTTGGAGGCGGGAAAGGAAATTCATGGAATACCTTGGTGAATGGGATAAAGGAATTCTAGCATGGGGGCAAGATAAATAATGGGGACATTGCTCATCGAATAGCGCGCCACTTGTCCTATAAGTTATTTGAGGTTGGCCTTATACTTAACTTGGCTTTTGAATATTCAATCCACAAGTTTTTATTCTGGAGAAACATTCCGCATGCGTAAAATTCAACTCCTGCTGATCCTCCTGACCCTGACGGCATGCAGACCTAATCTTCCAACTGCCACAAGCATGCCTTCCACTGGGCATCCAGCGCCCCATATAGTCGTGGATGCATCCACAATGGAAAACAAATTGATGATGGGCTATCAAGGCTGGTTCACCTGCCCAAATGATGGTGCAGACACAGGCTGGTTCCATTGGTTAAGGAATCCCACACCTTCTGCAGAATCATTGCGCGTGGATATGTGGCCCGACACCAGTGAATTGACTCCCGATGAGCATTGCCGAACACAGATGCAATACCCCAACGGGGAGACGGCTTATCTTTATTCAGCATACAATCCAGAGCCCGTCCTGAAGCACTTCCAGTGGATGAGCGAATATGGAATTGACGGTGTCTTCCTACAGCGCTTTGGTACAGAGCTGCTAGACCCGCGCTATTTCAACGAACGCAATGTAGTGACACAGAATGTGCGTGACGGAGCCGAAGCCTACGGGCGGGTCTTTGCGATCATGTACGATACCAGCGGCATGGATGGCAGTAACTTTGTCGCGACCATCGAGAATGATTGGGTCTACATGGTCGACACATTGAAAGTAACCGAGAGCGCGTCGTATCTTCACCATAACGGCAAGCCGATGGTGGCGATCTGGGGACTGGGGTTTATCGAACATCCCGGCACTCCGCAGCAAGCCATGGAACTGGTGGACTTCTTTGAGAATAACCCCGACCCGAAATATCAAGCGACGGTTCTGGGCGGTGTGCCAACCTGGTGGCGGCTTCTGCAAAATGATTCGCAAACAGACCCAGCCTGGGCAGACCTGTATTGCTCCCTCGATGTGATCAGCCCGTGGACAGTGGGACGCTACTCAACGGATGCCGAAGTGGATTCATATAAAGCCATCATGCAGGCGGACATGGAGCGCGCCACGCAATGCGGCGCTCAATACATGCCAGTGGTATACCCGGGCACTGCATTTCATAACGACAGCGGCACCGCGTTCAACTTGATCCCGCGGCGCGGCGGAAATTTATATTGGCGGCAGGTTTATAACGCGGTTTCGATCGGCGCGCCGATGATCTACAACGCCATGTTCGATGAAGTGGATGAAGATACGGCCATGTATAAGATCGCCGCGACCACGAACGATCAGCCAACGGGTGTTGACCTGCTTTCGCTGGACGCCGATGGCATCTCGCTGCCGAATGACTGGTATCTCTGTCTGGCGGGCGCAGCTACGAAGATGCTGCGAAGCGAAATTCCCATCACGGATCAAATCCCGCTCAACCAGGATTGCAGCGTAATGAATCCATACCCGAAAATCCCTCCCACCCCGATCATTTATAAAATGCGGATCATCGTGGACACGACCGCAGACTGGACGACTTTCAGCCTGATCAGCGGCGGGCAGTGGCTCTCCCCACAGATCATTTCATCCAGCCCCGAAGCGAGCAATGCATCGGCGGACGCTTCCATCTTTTCTCTGAATCAATCACTGGAACGCGCCCAAGCTGGCAAGCAAGTGGAAATGATAGTGGAAGTTGCGTTATCTAGTATCCAGGCTGGGCAGGAGCTGACGTTTATGATCAAGCGCGGTTCAATCGGCAAGACCACGGTGACATTGCAGAATGACATGGGCGCGGAACCAGTGACTGTGAAAATGATCGAATGGGCAGGGATCGCTGGCAATGCAGGCGAGAATCCAAATCAATTCACGGTATCATCAGACGTGTTCATGAACACGAAATAATTTTGTATACTTACAACATTCCTTCATTGCGAGCTCACTGAGAATGAAGGAAAAAGGTGAATAAAATGACAATCAACGAACAATACAAAAAGTGGCAGGAAAATACGCTCAAGAAGTCTTTGGATAAATTCAAAGAGAGAAAGGAACGCTTTCAATATTCATCTGGACTTGAAGTGCCGCGCCTCTCTCTCCCGCCCGAAGCTGACTCTGCTTACGAAGAGACATTAGGCTTCCCCGGAGAATACCCCTTCACCCGCGGCGTACAGCCGACGATGTATCGTTCGCGCTTTTGGACGATGCGCCAGTATGCGGGTTTCTCCACAGCGGAAGAATCGAACAAGCGCTACCGCTATTTGCTGGCACAAGGTCAAACGGGGCTGAGTGTCGCTTTCGACCTCCCAACTCAAATTGGGTATGATGCGGATGATCCGATCGCGCAGGGAGAGGTCGGGAAGGTGGGCGTATCCATTTCTTCCATCCATGACATGATGCAGTTGTACGATCAGATCCCACTGGATAAAGTTTCCACGTCCATGACCATTAACGCCCCCGCGGGCGTTTTGCTGGCGATGTACATTGCGGTAGCCAAGCGCCAGGGTGCGGACATGCACGAACTGCGCGGCACCATCCAGAATGACATTCTCAAAGAATACGTGGCGCGTGGGACGTACATCTTCCCCCCTGCTCCATCCATGCGGCTCATCACCGACATCTTTTCATTTTGCGCAAAAGAAGTTCCGTATTGGAACACGATCTCGATTTCGGGCTATCACATCCGCGAAGCTGGCTCCACCGCTGTGCAGGAAGTTGCCTTCACCCTTGCGAACGGAATCGCGTATGTAGAAGCCGCTCTCAAGGCGGGACTCGATATTGATTCGTTTGCAGGACAGCTTTCATTCTTCTTCAACGCGCACAACAATCTACTCGAAGAAGTCGCCAAGTTCCGCGCCGCACGCCGCATGTGGGCAAGGATCATGCGCGAACGATTCAAGGCAAAGAAGCCATCCAGTTGGCAATTGCGTTTCCACACCCAGACCGCAGGCTCCACGCTCACCGCGCAGCAGCCTGAAAATAACGTGGTGCGCGTGACCCTCCAGGCTCTTTCCGCCGTCCTCGGCGGAACGCAATCTTTGCACACCAACTCAATGGACGAAGCCCTCTGGTTACCCACAGAGAAATCTGTCCGCGTGGCGCTGCGCACCCAGCAGATCATCGCCTACGAATCAGGCGTAGCAGACTCCATCGATCCGCTGGCAGGTTCGTATTTGATCGAACACCTGACCGATGAGATCGAAAAAGGTGCGCTTGACTACATCGCCAAGATCGACGAGATGGGCGGCGCGCTGCAATCCATTGAGCGCGGATTTATGCAAAACGAGATCCAAAACGCCGCCTATGCCGCGCAGCAGGAGATCGAACGCAAAGAGCAGATCGTGGTGGGCGTCAATCAATTCCAGGTGAAGGAAGAAATGACGTTGGAGCGTCTAAAAGTTGACCCGTCCATTGAGATGAATCAGCGGGAGAAATTGAGGAAGTTACGGGAAACGAGAAATAAGGAACGAGTGGATGAGTTGATTGGACAGTTGAAAGACGCGGCTCTCGGTACTCAGAACTTGTTACCTCTTTTTATTGAATGTGTGGAGAATGACATCACTCTCGGTGAGATCTGCAATACTCTAAGAGGCGTGTGGGGCGAGTATGTGGCGGAGGGGTTTTAGTTCGGCCCCCACCCAGCCTCCCCCAAATGCGACAGGGAAACTCTTTATGTCTATCATGTGTAACATGTCCCATTTGGGGGAGGACGGCTGGCAGGTTTGCAATATGCTGAGAAGCATGTGACGCAAGGATTTTTATTATGTGGGGAGAATTATATAACCTTGAATCCAATTTCTTCTAAATATTCGAAAGTAGGATTATAAAATTCATGCTTGCGTGTCATATCTTCTATACTTCCAGCTGGGACAACAATTACCATTCCTTGCCTTGCACGAGTTAGAAGAACACGATAAGCATTCCTTAGATAAACTTGTCGTTCTAGCTTCCTTATGTGATTCCAGTGACTCCCAACGAAAGAAAAATGCTCCCAACCATTTTTGGAATAACGAAAATCTGCGTCCCAAGTCACACATGCCCAATCAAGTTCTAGTCCTTGCACTTGAAATTCCGTGACAACATCTTCAAGATAATAAGAAGAACGAACATCTTCTTTCCCATCGAGAAACCAATGAATTGGGTCAACTGGCGATTTTACATCTATTGCATGTGGTTTTAATCTTTCTGCTTGAGAAGAAACGACAATACCATACCGTTCAGAGCCACGCGCCTGGTCTTTTAGCCATTGCTTTGCCTTGTTGAGGTCGCGAGTTATCACAATAGGATATTTACCTTCCACATTTGCCAATGTTTTACGTGCTTCATCTGGTTTCAAATCAAGCAATTGTTTAACTAATAAAGATACATGCTCGGCACGAAATGAACGCATTGAAACTGAAAGATGCAGTTCATCTTTATTTACAACGTTTGAATGTGCTTTGATGTTTTCTAAAACTTTTTCTGCTCCATATTCACTATCTGTAAGACGGGAAGATATATAAATATGCCAATTTGGATATGAACGATTCAATGCTTCAATCCATTCGCTAATTCCAGCCTCTCCAGTATTAATTTCTTGCCCTCCGCCTACGAGGCAAACAACAACAGCCCAATCTGGATGCCGGTCAAGACAGGAAATTAAGAACTCTGGCTCAGACTTATTGAAATTTGGCGTGTTCTTTTTTCGCAGCATGAAATTTGCTGTTTGCTGCAAGTCCCATGCTCGTTGTGCTTCATCAAATAAAGCGACATGCTCAATGGGGGGATTGCTAAAATCCACAAGGCATGAATCACGAAAGTTGTGAACATTCTGAATAAAGCTCTTCACAGCGCTCATTGCTTCACCTTTTGTTACCCTATTCCCGCGCTCTTTTTCATGTCGAACTTTATCCCGTGTTAAGGCTTCGCGAAGAATAGAAACAAGCGGACCATTTCCTGAAAGAAAAACGCTGTAAAGTTCATTGTCTTTATTAATATGTTTTGTAGCGATATTGAGTCCGACTAAAGTTTTGCCTGCACCAGGTACGCCTGTAACAAAACAAATAGATTTATGCGATTTTTCTTTTGAAAGTCGAATAATTTCAGAGACTGCGTCAGATGTCTCGCTGAGATTAATTGCGCTTGCATCGCTTCGAGAAATTTCGCTTACTGAATGACCGTTATACAACGCCATTGCTGCTTCAATAATAGTAGGAGTTGGTTGATATCTTCCAGCCTCCCATTGAGTTGGGTCAATAGTATTGCCTTCTGTAAAAAGTAAAACATCTGCAATTATCTGATTTAGTGATTCTGCATTGCATTTTATGGGGAAAAGCATTTTATCGTTATGTGTGGTTGTTGAGATTGTTGTTAAAGTATTTTTTGCCTTAGTAGCGATTAAAACTGGGGCTATAAAATGTTCGTGGCTTGTTTCGTGGAAATTTTTCAAATCAAGTGCGTAGTCCCAAACTTGATCTGTTGCGTATGATGGGAATTCAGTTTCACCCACTTTGAACTCAAGGATAAAAATAGTTGAGCCTGTAATAACTACAACATCAATTCGCTTGCCCATGCGTGGAATTGAGTATTCAAAATATATCGAGCCTTTATATGGCTGTAATGTCTTTTGGAGGATATGTATTTCCGCTACCCAAGCATCTCTCTGAGTTTGCTCCAAAGCAAAATCATTACTTTGCACAAGCTTGCCAAGTATCTCGGTCGGTAATGATTTTAGAAAATCTGTGATTGTGTCAGAATAATATTCTCTTCTCATTTATCCTTCTTGTTTTCCCAGAGATAAATTTACTTTGGTTTTGTAAGGATACAGCCAAATCAATATTCGGGCAAGGAGATACCAATTATTGAAATGCTTTAGCGAGAGACTGATTAATGATGACATGTCTGTGTGAACGAATTCGGAAAGAGGTTGCGAAGGGCAAAAAGTAGACACTTGGTAGAAAGAGACCGCGGCAGGAATGGCGGGAGAGTAGCCCCCTCCTGCCTCCCCCAAATGCGACATGAAAACTTTTAATATCAACCAGATGTCACCTGTCGCATTTGGGGGAGGTGCCCGTTAGGGCGGTGGGGGCTGGGTTGTGGGGTTAGGCTATAATGCGATTTATGCCAGCAAAACGATCTAATCCCAAAACCATGCATCGAGCGGGTGAATTAAGAAAAGAGCCTACACCTGCCGAAAGAAAACTGTGGGCATATTTGCGCGGGGATAAGTTAAACGGGGTAAACTTCAGGCGTCACCCCCGCAAGATCGGCGAGGGCAAGCCATGCCATAGGAAACTACATTCCTGATTTTATTTCGATCAAGAGAAAGTTGATCATCGAACTTGATGGCAGCCAACACCTTGAACAAGCCGAATATGATGCCGAGCGAAGCAAGTATTTTGAGTCACTGGAATACAGGGTGATCCGCTTTTGGAATAATCAAATAGAGAATGATATTAACGGGGTCATCCGCGCGATTGAATTTGCTTTGAACGATCAGCATTAATCACCTTTGATGCTTGGCAAACCTGATGACACTTTGGTTTTAGGATAAAATACCCGTCTTATGTCAAAAAGACTAATTACGTTATTAAGTTGTGTAATTCTCGGCCCACTACTTGGCTTCCTTTTGATCACTCTCTGGTTCGCGGGCGGGAACACGTTTTGGAAACAAATAGAATATTTCCCCTACCCTGTCGCCAAGATCCTTACCTTGCAGCCATACGGAAATGAGTTCTGGGTGACAACGACAGACAATGCCACCTATCATATTTTGTACCCTTGCGAAGGAACGGAAGCCTGCTGGCAGCAGGATGACGCAGTCCCTGACGTGGTACCAAGTGATGAATACGTGGTCAGCGATAACAAATGCGCGAACGCGTCCTTTGTGTATCCCCTGTCTCGCAAGGTCAAGACCTGCGTCACTTCCACGATATTCGCAAAAACCACCCAGGGCGCCAGGGAAAATTCCATTCCGAATCCGTGGAGAGTCTCATTGGCGTTGACGGAAGATAATCAATTGTGGATCTGGCAAAAACCCTGGAATTTCCCCAACAGAGTCATCGCCTACAAGGTCTTCTTTACCTTTATTGGGCTGGCCATCGGGTTAGCCATTGACACAGTCGTTGGTCGAAAGTTCGAATAAACATATCCTTCAAGACAGCAAAGTGACAGTCACCTTCGAGATGACTGTCACTTTTTTATTTGGAATAGACGAATTTTGCTAAAAGATCATCACATAATTCAGGATGTGCAGAACCGCCCACAAAAGCGGGATCAAAACGATCTCCACCTTATTGACCTTCGCCACCAACACTGCATTTTCCGAGCGGATGATCCAAATGGTCAGCGCGAGTGAAACCAGAATAATGATGTAGTTGATGATCATGAAGGTATCGCCGAATGTCAAATATCCGATCGCAGGAACGCGCGAAGTAAAGTTGAGGTGATACAGCACCGAAGCCACAAGCGCGCTGGTGATGATCGTGACACGGTTGCCAATATTCTTGGGGGTAATGAACAGAGCAAATAAACTTCCCAAGGCAATGAAGACCGCAGGCAGGATCCCTTTCAGCCAGCCTGCCAGGGGCGGCTTGCTCAAGTCAGCAGTAAACTCATAACGGGTATAGTGTTGATTCCAGGCCTCGTAATATTGGTCCACGATCTGCGCATGCGGGGTGTGGTTCAAGTCCCAGCCGAGGATGAACACATTCGGGTCAATGGCGGTCGTCACCGGATTGACTTTATAAACGACCTCCGTCTTGTCATAATTACTGCTTTCAACAATGATCTTGACTTGATGAGCGTCAAAGGGATATTTGCGCAGGTCCACATCCTGAAAGACCGTGGCCGCCACACGATACGTGGGATTCATCTCAGAATCCTTGTCCGCCAGCAGCACAGGTTTGGATTTGGCGACACCATTGATGATCTCGAAGTCGGTTCTATCTCCGCAGGAAGTTGGGCAGACAAACTCGATATAGAAATCCACATCAATGGCGCCCGTGCTGATATCCAAACTGCCCGCGCGGATCAGGTAGATCCCCACTTTGATAACCTCAGCCGTGGCGTCCGTCCGCTGCAGGCCAGCTCCGTACACAAACGGCACGCGGCTTGACGATAACAAAAGTAGCGCGAAGATCATTGCCAATAGTATTCGACGAAACACGGCTGCCTCCCGTGGTACGCATAACTTGAGTGCTTCCATTTTATCTTCGATTTGGCTTCCGCTCAAAGTAGATTGTCCATTTTACAGATTCGTAAAGGCTTAACGCGAATTACGCTAACAGGGCGAATTTTGAGAAAATAATGGAAAAATTTGCGATCTTCGCTTTCTTCGCGCCATGCGCGTTAAAGGTTTTTTTGACTTTGAGAAAACCATGCAGCCATGACCTATGTACCTTCCACTTAATGAATTTATGATGTATCCTTGCCAAAATTTTGAAACAGAGGAGATAAGGAGAAAAACTTATGAAGTCACAATATCGAATGTTGTTTGTTTTTATTGCCATTCTGGTGAGTGTCAGCCTCGCCTGCGGAGCATTTGCCCCTGCTGCTGAGCCTACCGCTACGCCCTTCCCAACCAACCCGCCCCCCCCCACAGCCGCACCGCTGCCCACATCTGATTCACAGCTGCCCAATCCCAGCGGCCCCTCCAACCCGGCTGGCGGAAATGCTGGAAACTCTTCTCAGGCAGGCACCAGTTCAGACATAGTAACTGTCGAAGACCAAAACCGCCTTTATCTTTTTGATATACCAGGGGATTGGTCTTATATAAGCAATGAATTGGGTAATGAGATTTATTCAGATGTTTATATGTACGCAGATACCTGGACATCTCCAGATGGCAGCGCTGTGATAGAAGGCATCTCTGGTGTTTCTCAAGGTTTTAATTTTGATGGGACGACCAGCACGGCTGTTTCCCTTGATCTTTTGAATACCTACTATAGTTCAACGGGAAAGGAAGGGGATATCAGAATATCAAAAACTGCAATCGTTGAGGATGGCAGTACGCAGTTTAATTGGACTTCAAAAGGTGGGGGTTACTCGGGTATAAGTTGGTTCGAAGTTAGAGGAGACAAAACATTTCTTATGTGGACTGTAAACTGGGGAAACGATGCCGATCAGGCAATATTGGATATTTTGGATAACGCAATAAATACATATCAGGCACAAACTGTTCCTTAACAGTTCACCGTCTGGCACATCAATGATGTGGATCAGGCAACACTTGATACCGTCAACAACGCGATCAACACCTACTACATTCCGTAAATAAGAATTTCACCCATAAAAACGCGGCTTCCGGGGGGAAGCCGCGTTTTTATTACCTAACCAAATTTGCTGCATGCAAAATTTGCACAAAACTTAACCAAAGGCGCAGAAGGGGCAAAGAAAAAAACATTAAACCCTAGAGTCTTTGCGGCTTTACGTTAATAACTCACCTGACGCAATGTCGTTCTGAGCAGAGCGAAAAACCTCTACGATTGTCTCAGAGACCCTTCGCTATCGCTCAGGGAATCACGATTGAGTGCGTAACATCAGTTAATAAATTCAAATTAATGATAGGCAAGAACCAAAGGTAGAAACTTGAGTTACCTACTGAAAAATCATTTTCAGACGTTCTACGAATAACAAACTTGCCGCAAAACACACGAAAAAACCAGAAACTTCTCTTATTTTCTATGTGATCTATGTGGCAAATGTTTCTTCCTACATAATTATCGCCAACCCCACAGAAACCTTTGCCCTCGTCCTTTGTTATAATCTCATACAACAAAACTCAGGAGAGAGTACATGCCCAGAAAAAAGGGTTCTATTGCGCTGCCCCTCGAGAAAGAAGAAATCGTAAAGGATTACCGTCTTGCTTATCAAAGCAGGCAGGCTTCACTTATCGGTAGAAGAGAAGTCCTTAGCGGCAAAGCAAAGTTCGGAATTTTTGGCGACGGCAAGGAGATCGCTCAGCTCGCCATCGCCCGCGCCTTCAAAAAAGGTGACTGGCGTTCAGGATATTATCGCGACCAGACCTGGATGTTCACGCTTGGCATGATGAGCATCCAGGAATTTTTTGCGCAGTTGTACGCACATGGCGATACCGCCTACGATCCCGCCAGCGGTGGCCGACAAATGAACGCTCATTTCGGCACACGGCTTCTGCGTCCCGACGGCTCATGGCGTCCGCAAACCCAAATGTACAACACAGCATCCGATGTCTCTTGCACAGCGGCGCAAATGCCAAGAGCGGTTGGGCTTGCCTACGCATCGGTCATTTATCGCAACCTCAAAGAAGTACAAAACCAAAAAGAATTTTCCGTCAACGGTAACGAAGTAACCTTCGCCACTATTGGCAACGCCTCCACAGCCGAAGGTCATTTCTGGGAGGCAGTCAATGCCATTGGCGTGTTGAAAGCGCCAGCCATCATCACCATCTACGATGATGGCTATGGAATCTCCGTCCCCAATCAATTTCAAATGGTCAAGGAAAATATCGGCACGCTGCTCAAAGGTTTTGAGCGTGACCCGCACGCAACCCCCGAACAAGTCCAAAACGGATACGATCACTACACCGTCCACGCGTGGGATTATCCCGCCCTCGTTGAAACCTATCTCAGCGCCGCCGAGATCGCGCGCGAGTATCACATCCCTGCGCTGGTGCATGTCATTGATGTGACCCAGCCACAAGGTCACAGCACCAGCGGATCACATGAGCGATACAAAACCGCCGAGCGGCTCAAGTGGGAAGAAGAATTTGACGGACTCAAAAAGATGCGCGCGTGGATGCTGGAGAACCGCGTCATTTCCGCGCCCGAGCTTGATTCCCTTGAAAAAGCAGATTACGAAGCTGTAGAAGGATTCCGCAAAGCTGCATGGGACTCGTACCTCGCCCCCATCACCGCAGAGCGCAACCACGTTATGGATATGCTCGATGAGATCGCCAGCTCGTCGAACCATGTCGCAGAGTTGAGGCTTCTCAGAGATCGGCTGGCAACTCTTCCGTCGTACACGAGGCGTGACATTCACACGATCACACATGAAGCGCTGCGAATCCTCCGAGATGAGTCGAATCCAACCAAGCAGATATTGATCCAATGGAAGCACGAAAACGAGAAAGAGAATCTCGAACGCTACGGTTCGCATTTGCATTCGGGCACCGCGCTCAAAGTGGATGAAGTGAAGCCAGTGTATTCGGATGCTTCGCCAAATATGTTCGGCTTTGAGGTGGTCAATGCCGCCTTCGATGCTGCGCTTGCAAGAGAACCGCGTCTCATCGCCTTTGGTGAAGATGTTGGCAAACTTGGCGATGTGAACCAGGGCTTCAAGGGGATGCAGGAAAAATATGGCGATTTCCGTGTGACAGACACAGGCATTCGTGAAGCGACGATCATGGGGCAGGCCATTGGCCTGGCGCTACGCGGACTGCGTCCCATCGCCGAGATCCAATATCTTGATTATGTTCTGTACGCCATTCAAACGATGAGCGATGATCTCGCGTCTCTGCATTGGCGCACTGCAGGCGGACAAAAAGCGCCTGTCATCATCCGCACCCGCGGGCATCGTCTCGAAGGGGTTTGGCATTCGGGCTCGCCGATGGCTGGCATTTTGAATTTCGTGCGCGGCATGTATGTTCTCGTCCCGCGTGATATGACCCGCGCCGCAGGTTTTTACAACACTTTATTGAAAGCGGACGAACCTGCAATTGTTGTAGAAGTGTTGAATGGCTACCGATCCAAAGAACGCCTGCCCGACAACATCGCCGAAATGACATTGCCCTTGGGAGTCCCAGAAACGATTCGCGCGGGCAAGGATGTCACCATCGTCACCTACGGTGCGTGCTGCAAAGTTGTCATCGAAGCAGCAGACAAGTTAAGCAAGGTTGGCATCGAAGTTGAAGTGATCGACGTGCAATCGCTCATGCCGTTTGATATTCATCACAAGATCGTCGAGTCGCTCAAGAAGACATCCCGTGTCCTCTTCGTAGATGAAGACGTCCCAGGCGGTACAACAGACTACATGATGCAGGAAGTCATTGAGAAACAAGGCGGCTACTTCCACTTAGACTCTCCCGCCCGTACATTATCCGCCAAAGCCCACCGCCCCGCCTATGGCTCGGACGGCGATTACTGGTCAAAGCCAAATGTGGAAACGGTGTTCGATGCGGTGTATGAAATGATGAATGAGGTTGATCCAAAGCAGTATCCTTTGTTTAGTTGACAGTAAATAGTGAACAGTAATCAGTGACCAGTGTCAGTGAAGGAGAATTTATGAGCGGATTAGCACACGCGCAGAGTTTTCGAGATTTGATTGTTTACAAAAAGAGTCGTCAGTTGCAACAGGAAATCTTCAACATCACAAGATCATTCCCAAAAGATGAAACTTTTTCATTGAGTGATCAAATCCGCCGCTCTTCCCGTTCCATTGGTGCAAACCTTGCCGAAGCATGGGCAAAACGCAGGTATGAAAAGCATTTCATTAACAAACTCACTGATTCTGATGGCGAGCAAATGGAAACGCAACATTGGATCGAAACCGCTTTGGATTGCGAATATATTGATCAAAAGAAAAGCTCAGAACTTATTGGTAAATGTCTTGAGATCGGACGTATGCTGGGCGGGATGATGGAAAAATCTGAGCTATTCTGCGGAGAACCCTCGAAGACCATTCGTGAAGAAGCTGCCGAATATGTCGTCACAACTAATAACTGATTACTGATAACTGTTTACTGAAAACTGGAGACATTATGGCAACAAAAGTACTCGTTCCCCGACTCGGCGAAGGCGTTGATGAAGTTACCGTTACAAAATGGCTTAAGCAGGTTGGTGATTCCATCAATGAATTGGAGCCGCTGCTTGAAGTTAACACGGACAAAGTGGATACCGAAATCCCCGCGCCTGCTTCGGGTGTGATTTTGCGAATTGATATGCAAGAAGGTCAGGTCGGGAAGGTTGGAGAATTATTGGCGGTCATTGGGGCGGCGGGTGAAACAGTGGAAAGTGGACAGTCATCAGTGGTCAGTGAAGAAAAGTCGAAAGTCGAAGGTCAAAAGTCAGAGCCCCAACCTGTGACCTTCGACCTTCGACCTTCAACCGACCTCGGCTTCATCTCCCCCGTCGTTGCAAAGATCGCCGCCGAGCATGGCGTGGACTTGTCTCATGTGAGCGGCACGGGAATGAATGGACGCATTACGAAGAATGATGTGTTGGCATATGTTGAAAGCGGCAAGAAGACCGTAGACCATGGACCGCAGACCGTGGTCAGTCGTCCATCGTCCGTGGTCACACCCGTTGCTGGCGACCAACTCATCAAACATTCCACCATGCGCAAATCGATTGCACAGCATATGGTGGAATCGAAGCACACCTCCCCACATGTATTGACCGTGATGGAAGCGGACATGTCTCGCGTTTCCAAACATCGCGCCGCGAACAAAGCTGCATTCGAGCGGGACGGAGTCAACCTGACCTTCACCGCGTACTTCATGATGGCAATTGTGGCAGGGTTGAAAGCCTTCCCGCAAACCAATGCCTCTTGGACAGATGAAGGGCTGCTGGTTCATAAAAGCATCAATCTCGGCATGGCGGTTTCCCTCGGTGAAGATGGCTTGATCGTGCCAGTCATCAAAGACGCGGACAATTTATCACTGCTGGCGATGGCACGCGCAGTCAATAACTTGGCTACGCGCTCCCGAAATAAGAAGCTACAGCCCGATGATGTCAAAGGCGGGACGTTCACCCTGACCAATCATGGCGTAAGCGGATCGCTTTTCGCCTTCCCTGTCATCAATCAACCGCAGGCGGGCATCCTCGGTGTTGGCGCGATGCAGAAGCGTGTGGTTGTTATTCCCGCCAAAGACGGGACAAGCGATGATGCAATTGCGATACGCCCGATGGTGTACATGTCCTTCGTGTTCGATCACCGCATTTTGGATGGCGCATCTGCGGATTGGTTCCTTACGAAGGTCAAAGAAACATTGGAGAACTGGTCATGACAAATTTTGACGAACGCGCAAAAGATTGGGACTCTGATCCCAAAAAAGTAGAGCGTGCCCGCGCAGTCGCGGACGAGATCCGCAAGACGGTTCCGCTTTCACGCGAGATGAATGCTCTCGAATATGGATGTGGCACTGGGCTTCTGAGCTTTGCATTACAGGAAGATCTCGGTCATATCACGCTGGTAGACACCTCTCAAGGGATGCTGGATGTTCTCGCTGAAAAGATCTCTGCGGCAGGTGCAGCTAATATGCATCCTGTCCGCCTCGATCTATCCGTGGATACTCTACCTCCGCAAAAATATCATATTACCTATTCTCTGATGACAATGCATCACGTCCACGATACGAAAGATATTTTGAATAAATTTCGCATCCTTCTTGAGCCAGGCGGATATTTGCTGATCGCAGACCTGGATAAAGAGGATGGCTCTTTCCACACAGACGGCACAACGGATGTCCACAAAGGGTTTGTGCGAAGCGAATTGCAAAAACTAGTGGAAGCTGCGGGTTTTGAAGATGTAAAATTTACAACAGCATACACTATCAGAAAAAAGATTGGTGATGAGGAAAGATCCTTCCCCGTCTTTCTTATGTCCGCACTCCGAAAATAGCAGAGGAAATCAGAATGGCAGAAAAGCAAAAAGATAACGCAGGTATTAACAAGAATATCCATCCGCCGTTTGTGGCGCTGTTCTACATCATCATCACCATGGTGTTACAACGAGTTGTTATTCTCCCGTTTGTAATTCCAGCTTCTTTACGAAATGTGGGATTAGCATTGACCTTTATCGGCTTCATGCTTGGAGTGGGCGCATTTATTGAATTTCGCAAGGCGCGCACAACCCTCGACCCACATGGCTCTGTCAAAACCTTGGTGACGGGCGGCATTTACCGCATCACCCGCAACCCGATCTATTTGGGGTTTTTCCTGATGGTGGTTGGTTTTCCTTTGAGCTTTGGTTCACTGTGGGGAATTGTCTCAGCACCTTTTTATGCTACGACAATGAGTCGGTTGGTCATTGAGAAGGAAGAAGCCTATCTGGAAAAAAAATTCAAAGAGCAGTACACAAGTTACAGTTCCAAAGTGAGGCGCTGGATCTAAATCCCAAAGGCGATGAAAGTCGCCTTTTTATTTTGCCTCTTGATTTAGAACATTTGTTTTAGTAAAATGAATTCATTCAAGGAGAGTGACATGTCCATCCAAACATCTGAAATCCAATTGCACGTGAATGATAAAAAGGTCAACGCATATCTCGCCAATGGCGGCGGACCTGGTATTTTGCTGCTGCACGCGTGGTGGGGGTTGAAACCCTTCTTCAAACAAGTCTGCGACCAACTCGCCGGGCAGGGATTTACCGTCCTCGCGCCTGATCTGCGGGATGGACAAATTGCCAACACGATCGATGAAGCCAAAGCGTTGATGGAAAAAAGCGATGGTGAATTTATCGGTGCGACGGTGATGACGGCAAAGGATCATTTGCGAGACCTGGTACATGGGAATAAGATCGGTGCCGTTGGGTTTTCAATGGGTGCAGGATGGGCGTTGATCGCCGCGACATACAAGCCTGAGCAATTCGGCGCTATCGTCCTTTTCTATGGCAACGAAGGCGTGGACTATGGAAAGGTCACCGCCAAAGTGATGGGACATTACAGCGACAACGATGAATGGGAGCCGAACGAATATGTGAATGCCGCCTTCGCCGAGTTCAAAAAAGCTGGCGTGGACGCAACGCTTCACATCTACCCGGGAGTTGCGCACTGGTTCGTTGAGCCTGACCGCCCCGAATACGACCCCGCTGCCGCGCAGTTGGCATGGGAGCGGACGTTTGAGTTCTTGAAGAAAAATTTATAGAGTAAGTACAGGCTCCTGCGCCGAGGACGGCGTAGGAGCACAGATAATATTTATAAAACTCTAACTTCCTCCTGAAATGGAGGAAGTTGCTTTAATAGTACAATGGAGACCGCAAGAAAAAATCTTTCCATCATTTACTGGAGTATTCTCTATGGCAGAAAATTTTGATGTTGTTGTGATCGGTGCGGGTCCCGCGGGATATGTGGCCGCAATCCGTGCCGCACAACTGAAGCAGAAAGTCGCGATCGTAGACAAGCAATGGATGGGTGGCGTGTGTTTGAATGTGGGCTGTATCCCATCGAAGTCCTTGCTCAAAAATGCGGAGGTGGCTCATACCCTGCGCGAACGCGGCAAGGAATTCGGCTTCACCTTCGACAACCTCAAGCTCGATTACAGCGTAGCCGTCAAACGCTCGCGCCAGAACTCAGACAGATTGACCAAGGGCGTTGGCTTCTTGATGAAGAAGAACAACATCGCCGTCTTCATGGGCGAAGCGAAGTTCAAGGCAAAAGACACTCTCAATGTGACCGACAAAGAAGGAAAGGTCACTGAGCTCAAAGCGAAGAACATCATCGTTGCCACGGGCGCAAGCGCCATGGTTCCCCCCGTTTGGAAAGTGGACGGTGAAAAAGTCCTCACCTATTGGGAAGCGATTCTGCAAACCACACTTCCTAAGTCTGTGGTCATCATCGGTTCCGGCGCCATTGGCGTGGAATTTACCACCGTGTGGAATGCGTACGGCGTGGATGTGACCATCGTCGAAATGCTGCCGCGCATTGTTCCGTTGGAAGATGAAGAAGTGTCCAAGGAACTTGAGAAGGAATTCAAGAAGCGCAAGATCAATATTTTAACGGGACATAAAGTTGAGTCCGTCGAAGCCACTGCCACGGGAGTGAGGGTAAAAGTGTCAGCGGAGGGAAAAGAAACAGTACTTGAAGCAGACCAGGCCTTAGTCGCGATCGGTTTCCGTCCCAATTCCAAAAACCTCGGGCTGGAAGAAGTCGGCGTGAAAATCAGCGAGCGCGGCTTTGTCGAAGTTAACGAAAAGATGCAGACGAACATGCCAGGCATTTGGGCGGTCGGCGATGTGACGGGCAAACTCATGCTCGCGCATGTCGGCTCCACGATGGGCATTGTCGCTGCCGAACATATCGGCGGACACGAGACCGTGACCCTCGATTACGAAATGATGCCGCGCGCTACGTATTCGTACCCGCAGGTGGCTTCATTTGGTATCACCGAAGCGCAGGCAAAGGAACGCGGCTATGAGGTCAAGATTGGGCGCTTCCCCTTCCAGCCGAACGGCAAAGCGCTCGGCATGGGAGATTATGCAGGCTTCGTCAAGATCATCACAGATGCGAAATACGGCGAACTGCTCGGCGCGCATATGATCGGCCCAGAAGTGACCGAACTGCTGCCCGAGCTTACCCTCGCCCGCATGATGGAACTGACCGCGCACGAGATCGCGCGCAACGTCCATGCGCACCCCACACTTTCCGAAGCGATCATGGAAGCGGCACACGGCGCAGATGGAAGTCCGATCCATATCTAATCTTTGAATAGCAGACCTCGGAATTCTTAGAGAACTCCGAGGTCTTTTTTTACATTCCTTTCCTGAATTTGTCTAGTCAACTTGATATTTTAGCGAGAGTGTGCTATTAACAATAGAAAGAATTTCAATCATACAAAAAGGTTGTGAGCATGCACCGTGAACGAGTATCCGAAAACGTGTTTTGGTTCCAAAGTGAAGTTTATGCCCAGGTGACCGCTGGTGTCATCGTTGGCCCACAGTGGGCTGTGGTTATCGACACCCTGGCCCTCCCGGAAGAGACTCTCGGAATGCGCGAGTTTATTGAGCACGAGTTGGGCGTACAGGTCTGCTACGTAATCAACACCCACTACCATGCAGACCACACCTGGGGTAACTGCTTCTTCCCCGGCGCAACCGTCATTGCCCACGCAAAATGCCGCGACTATCTCATTGAAAGCGGCATCCCTTCGTTGGAAAGCTCCCGCAAACAGGACCCCAACCTGCGGCAGGTCAAGATCGTTCTTCCACACATCACCTTTTCCTCGGGTGAAATGGCCATGCGCGTCGGTAAAAAGAATCTCATCATCGCGCCTGCGTTCGGCCACAGCGACGATGGCATCTCCGTTCTGGTAGAGGAAGACCGTGTTCTCTTCGCCGGCGATGCCTTCATGCCCCTCCCCTACATCGTCGATGGCGATGCGGATGATATGCTCGCCTCCATCAAAAAGATCGGACGCATGGGGCTGGAAAACATCATCCAGGGACATGGCGACATCATCCTGCGCGGAGAGATCGACGCCGCCGTAAAAGAAAATACCAACTACCTGAACAACATCAAGAAGGCCGTCAAATCTGGCGGCAAACGCAAGAACATTGATGAATATCTTGAAGAGATCACCATCGAAAGCTGCGGAAAGAGCCGCGTCTATCTCGGCGGGCTGGCAGAGACCCTGCACAGGCGAAACCTGCGGGCCTTGCACCGCCAGCTAAACGAAGGATAAAAAAAGGATGTTGCAGATGAATGACAGGTCTGCAACATCCTGCATTTTAGGATACATTTCCCCGTTGGAGAATTGGACATGAAGACCATCCTTGAACGATCCCGCTACCTTGCCATCATCGGCGTCATCTCCCTACTGCTCGCCTCTCTCACCGCCTTTGCCTGGGGCACCATCAAGACGGTTTCAACTACACTGTTGGTCATCCAAACCCTCGGCAAAGACGCCGCCATTACCATCCAGCTGATCGAAATCCTCGATAGCTTCCTCATCGCCACAGCCATCCTCATCTTCGCAGCCAGCCTGTACGAGCTTTTCATCGGCAAACTGGACATGCCCGAGTGGATGCTGGCACACGACCTGTACGAACTCAAAGCCAAACTCAGCAGCATGATCGTGCTGGTGATGGCGGTCAAGTTCCTGCAAAAATTATTGGAAGTAAAAGATACGCAAGACCTGCTGCGGACGGGTATCGCCACCGCAATAGTCTCCGCGGTACTGATCGCCTTCGGCTATTTCGGCAAAAAGGATTAATAGACTGGGAGTTTCAATGGGCAGGTATTATCAAACGTCTTCCGGACTGCCTCCCTTTCAACAAGGCGGCCTGGACTCACTCTGCGGGTTGTACAGCATCATCAACGCAGAGCGCATCGTCAACCATTCCTCGGATGATGAAACCCAACAATTGTTTGATCAGCTGATCCATTATCTCTCCCGCCGCGGACTGCTGACCAAGTTCCTGATCGGCGGCATCATCCACACCGAAATGCTGGTCATCTTGAAAAAAGTGGTGGGAGAAAAACGTATCTCGAATGTTCAGATCCCCTGGCGCGGCGTGCAAAACCCCGACCTGACCACCTTCTGGAAATCCATACAAACTTTTTTAGACGGCACCCCGGGGCGATCCATCATTTTAGGTTTACAGGGGTATCACGATCATTGGACGGTCATCGAAAAGATCACCAGCCGTTCCATTCTGCTCTATGATTCCGCCATGATCAAGAGGCTCGCGCGTTCGCGCTGCACCACCGTCCATGCCAAAGGCAAACGCTGGCACCAACTGCTGCCAGCGCAAACGTATTTCCTCTCCAATGAAGTTCAGACTATTAATCAAGACAAGAACTAAGGCAGGTGCCCTATGTATAATAAAAATGAAAACTTGCAAGATCTTCTCTCCCAACTTTCGAAGGAAGAGTACTGCTACCTCACCACCAAGGGACGCAAAACGGGCAAGCCGCATGAGATCGAGATCTGGTTCGGCATTGTGGGCAGCACGCTCTACCTGCTCTCTGGCGGCGGGGACGAATCGGATTGGGTGAAGAACCTGCGCGCAAACCCCGAAGTAACGGTACGCATCGGAAAATATATTTTCGCGTCAGACGCACACATCGTGCAAGATAACGCAGAGGAATCGATCATCCGCCCGTTGATGGCCGCAAAATATAACGAATGGAAAGAAGGGGGGCAGGAACTCAGCGATTGGGCACGCGATGCGCTGGTGGTGGGGGTCAACATCAACAAATGATCTATCAACTGTCTAATCTGCAAAATCACGAGGATACCAGGTTTCAAATCCTGTCTTTGAGACTCTGCGTCTGTGCGTTAGATCTTTGACCCTTTCTCTGGTTTTCTGTAATTTGCGAAATCTGCAGATACGATATATTTCCTGCTAAATTATAAACAGCAGGACCGAAATTAATGACTTCCAGCATGGGGGATATCTATAACCATTAAACTGCGCTTCCCGTACTTTTGTACGCCTTACATTTATGCAATGTGCATTACAATCGGGGTCATTATTATACGAGCAAGGCAGTCCAATTCATCTTATTCATTATCTTTCTTTTCATAACTACTCCATAAAATGGAAATGCCCTTCAAAAAGGGGACTGGAAAGGTTTGGTGAACGTGACGTATGCTCATCACTGCACGATCTGCAAGTAATATAAATTTTTCCACAGGAGATCAAGATGAAGAGAAACCGAAAATCACTTGCTATTATTTCTTGCACCATGCTGGCCTTCGCCCTTCTGTTCGGGGCGTGTATTCCATACACACCACCGCCTCCGCCTCCTCCGCCTCCTCCGCCTCCAAATTTGGCAGCGACGGTCACCGCTCAAGCGATTCAATTACAGGGATTAACTGCCACAGTTCTGGCACAGCCCATTATCGTTGTCATCACCAATACGCCAGACCCTGCTTTGCTAGCAGCGGCAACAGCCACCATAGACCCTGCCCTGAATGTGGCTGCCGCCAGCCCCACCACGGGCGCGGTGACTGTTTCTGTGAGCCAGAATACCAACTGCCGCCTGGGACCCAGCCAGGAATTCAAGGATGTATACGCATTAACGGTCGGGCAGACAGCGGAAGTGGTAGGGAAAAACACGTTTAATAATTATTGGATCATTAAGATCCCCGATGGTTCGGGAAAGACCTGCTGGCTGTGGGGACGGTATGCAACTGTCACCGGCGATACCGCTGGCATTGCCGAAGCCGCCACGCCCACACCATCCAGCGGAGAGAAGCCCTACGCCCCGGTGATCACAAACAAAAGCCTGAAGTGCAAAGATATTGGCGGCGGCGACTATGAATATCAGGTGCGGGTGGACTGGCAGGATAACTCCACCAACGAGACGAAATTCAACATCTACACGTCGCCAAATAACGAGGCGTATTCAAAGAAGGCGAATTCCGTTACCGTGGACTTTAGTGAAGCACTTCCATCTGGAACGACATTATCCGTGGTGTTGGTAGCCGCAAACAGCGCGGGTGAATCTGCGCCAAGCTCCACCTCTTTCGTTTGCCCATAAGCAAGATCGAATCAAAGTCCCTGTGAAGAAATTCGCAGGGACTTTGTCTATATAGAGAAGGAAACAAGAATGCACACGAGGATCAAAAAATATTTTCTTCCGTTAGTATTGGTCTTTGCCTTATCGGCCTGTAACTTGCAATTGGTGGACGGTTCGCAGGGAGGAGAAGACCCCAGCCTTTTATTAACCATCACCGCGCAGGCGCAATTGCTCGCACAAGGCGGACTGACCTTTACGCCGATCGTGGCTCAGAATCAGGCAGTAGTGTATGTAACCTTTGGTGCTAGTTGAGTCATGGGGTATCCTCAGAGGTGCTCAAACCTAACGAGGAGACACCCCATGACTACAGACGACATTATCCTACATATTTTCTATCATGTTGCGACATCTTTA
>Ga0172373_10000466_pt1 | contig 66505 bp, 52 predicted proteins | sample Lak10m_2_FD_114546 | JGI IMG/M metagenome (GOLD analysis project Ga0172373, IMG submission 114546) | Freshwater microbial communities from Kabuno Bay, South-Kivu, Congo - kab_092012_10m | ecosystem: Environmental > Aquatic > Freshwater > Lake | place: Democratic Republic of the Congo... | reverse complement strand
CGATCCCAACAACTTTATGCTTCGCCACCTTTTTGCAAGAGCATGGGCCGCAAACGAAAATGCATGGATGGCCAACATCATGGACATCACAGGTGATTTCCTCTACAATTGGAGCGAATGCGTTTTCCCGTCACAGTCGCTTAAATCGTTTGATGACAATATTTATACTCAATTTCAAAGCGATATAGAGGCAGGTAGCTACCTGAATGGTTCTCAGGGAGCACAGGGTCAGTCCACTCTCACTGATAACGACATCGTCGTTCTTACTACATCCAAGGCAGCTATCATCAATGCGGGCGTAGGCATTGAAAATCCTGGGAAGACTGCATTCAGTGTTTCTCAAAACATGCCAAACCCGTTCCATGGTAATACCATTGTTAATGTTAACCTGGAAAAGGCTGCAAACCTCTCGCTCAGCATTTATTCTGTAATTGGTCAGAAAGTTCTGGAAATCAGCAAAGGAGCCGTAAATTCAGGAGCTTACCAGTTTGTGGTAGATGGTACGCAACTTCAACCCGGTGTATATTTCTATACGGTTAAAGTCAATAAGGAATCTGTGACCAAAAAGATGATTGTGAAGTAATTCTATTTTTCTTTTTAATAAAAAAAGCAGTCATTTTCTTGATGGCTGCTTTTTTTATATATTTGCTATAAATTACTTTTTGTCTAACCAAAAATCAAAACCTATGAAAAAAATCTTACTTTTTGTGATGGCCCTGACTATTGGCTTAAGTGTGATAGCACAACGAAAGTCATACCTGATCGGGACTACCAAATACACAGCTCCCCGGATGAAAAAGGCAGTTGATGGAGATGTTATTGGCATGAAACCCGTGAATTCAACGGTAACAATTAGAGCGGTCACGGATGATCCGATCATTATGACCACCAAGTATGACCTTCAATCCAATGCTTCTACCCGCAATCATTTATACAAATATGCAGATGGAACAATGGCTGGAGTATCGACCATGTCGCATCTTGACGATTTCACCGATCGGGGAACAGGTTACAATTATTTTGATGGTACAGCCTGGGGTACTGCTCCTGGTGCAAGAATTGAAAGTGTAAGAACCGGTTGGGGGAACTACGCACCCTGTGGTCCGAATGGTGAAATTGTTATTTCGCACATTAGCGGCACAGCAGGAATTGTTGTTTGCAAGCGTGCTACCAAAGGTACCGGGGCATGGGTTGAAACATCAATTGCCGCCCCTGCAGGCGCTACAGGAATGCTTTGGCCACGTTTGGTCAGTAGTGGTCCTGATCACAATACGATCCATATTATTGCATTGACAGCTCCGGTAGCCAACGGTGGTGGCATCTATCAAGATCTTGATGGTGCATTGCTTTACATCCGTTCACTCGATGGTGGAACTAACTGGGAGGGATGGCAAATGCTTCCGGAAATGACTTCCGCAGAATATCTTGGTTTCGCTGCTGATGCCTATGCTTTTGCAGAACCCCGTGGTGATACGATTGCCTTCGCCTATGGTGATAGTTGGACTGACCTGACTATCATGAAATCTACCGATAATGGCGCAACCTGGAATAAAATAACGATCTGGCCATGTCCGTATAACAAGTGGGCTGGCGGCGATTCGACAGGATACCACTATGCTCCCGATGGCAACCTGGCGTTAGCCTTGGATAAACATGGGAAAGTTCATTTATCTACTGGTTTGGAGAATGTCTATGGCCTTGAAGACGGTAGTCAATACTGGACTATCAACCAGGATGGTTTGCTTTACTGGAATGAAAACATGCCTACCTGGCCGGAAGTACTGGATATCTATGAATTGGAGGCCAACGGTAATATCGTTGGTTGGTGCCCGGATACCACGGTGGTTAACAATCCTATAGCCGATTTTGCTTATTGGTATTGCTCAATGAGCAGTATGCCAACTATTGTTGCGGATGAGTTTGATAACATCTTTGTAGTTTGGGCGAGTATTACTAATCTTCGTGATCAAAACAACTACATGATGCGCCACCTGATTGCAAGAGCTTCTACCACCGGCGGCCAAACATGGCATGAAACCCTGCTGGATATTACCGGCGATTTTATTCAGTACAATTGGAGTGAATGTGTTTACCCGAATGCCGCACCTTTCAGTTATAATGATTCTCTGTATATTCTCTTCCAGAGTGACAGTGAAGCAAGTGCATATTGGAAATTACAAGGGAGCGGACAAGGTCAGATGGATATTACGGTCAATGATATTATTGTGATGAAAACCAGTAAACAAGCCATCATCAATCCGGGGGTAGGCATTGAAGAACCGGGAAAAACTTCATTCAGTGTTTCTCAAAACATGCCAAACCCCTTCCATAGCAACTCCGTTATTAATGTTAACCTGGAAACGGCTGCCAACTTGTCACTGGCTGTGTACTCCGTCATTGGTCAGAAAGTTTTGGAAATAAGCAAAGGATCGGTAAATTCCGGCGCTTACCAGTTTATGTTGGACGGTACCCAACTTCAACCCGGTGTATATTTCTATACGGTTAAAGTAAATAAGGAATCAGTGACTAAAAAGATGATTGTGAAGTAATTATATTTCTCTCCTTATGGAAAAAAGCGGCCATCTTTTTGATGGCTGCTTTTTTTATATATTTGCATTAAGTTAGTTGTTGTCTAATCAAAAACCAAAAAAAATGAGAAGAATCATACCCTTTATGTTCGTTTTTGTTTTGAGTGTTTCTGTCTTTGCACAAAACCTTCAGCTAAAGAAGGGAATCCGCACTCCAAAACAATTCACGGAACAAAAGATAGCCATCGAACCCGAAAAAGCAACAGGAGTGTCAATTGTGACACCAACTCCTTCAAAAACAAAGACCTCGGGTATCGTAAATGTTATCACGCTTGGAACATCCGCCAATGCTTATGGATATGGTTATTGGGGTGGTCAAAAAACAATGGTTTGGGCCGATGACACCCTTGGGATTATTACCAACCTGCATCGCATGGGACCTGGCACTAGTCCTCCCAATCTTTCGGGGTATCTTGCAGTTGATAAAGCCACCAATCAGGGTCAGGATGTTTCCGACTGGACCCTCAATTACCAGGTTTCTGCTGCTAATGAAAGCGGCACCGACGTCTCTCGTTATCCCCAGGCTGTTATTTACAATCCTGGAGGAAATACCGACCTGAGCAAAGTTTATGTCGCTTACTTCTGTCCCAACCTTTCCAACGCAGGTACATGGGGCGGTTATAATTATGGTGTATGCAACTGGACAGATCAGACCGACTCGACCAAGCATATGCAATGGTACAATCCACCTCCTTACACATACATTGCCGATGGTATGACCATGACGCATAAAGGTATTTCCATTCTATGCGATCTTGACAGGGACTTTACAAATCCTTCGGCTGGTGTTTATATGGGAGATATTATTATGAACCGCGGAGTATGGAACGATGTGGCCAAGGATTTTGAATATACTCAATTCCTTATTCCGTTACCGACCCTGGATAACATGTTCCCGACCGACAACAGAATTGCCGCCAGCCCCGACGGAAATACCATCTGGATGGTGACACTGGCAAATAACGACGGCGCTTCTCAAACCGGTGCTTTTAAAAATTTTTACCCGATAATGCAAAGCTCCAATGACGGCGGCGTGACCTGGAACGATCCTATCGCTGTTCAGCTTGATGGTCCTGACGGTATCGACGGGATAAAAAATGCCTTGAGCGATAATATACTCACATTTATTTTTGGTGGAACACCCCCTCCCCGTGACCAAATAGGTTATACTACCACTGTGGATTGCGACCTGGTTGTTGATAAATGGGGCAACCCACATATAGGTGTTGCAGTTGGCGTTACTACACTGGATCAGGATTACAACTTTTATATTAACGACAGCTGCCTCACGGTATTTGACATCTATTCCCAGGATGACGGCATTACATGGCAGGCCCAGAAGATGGGAAGCCTGAAAACCTTCGATGGAACTTTTGGAACCATTGCCGAATACAACCGTGTCCAAATTGCCATCAATGAACAGGGCGATCATGTATTTTTAACCTGGCTTGACACCCATGTAGATGGAGTGACTACCAATACCGAGCCGGATGTATTCGCTCGGGGATTTAACCTCCTTGAGAACAAAATTACCAGCAACGCCGGTGCAGATAACAGCAACAACGTTACTTATCTTTCGGAAGTTTTTCAAATGGCTACCTTTCAATGTACGTCACATTATGTATTTTCTAAAGCCGGTGGTGGTCATATCATTCCAATAGTTACGGAACTATTGACCAATAATGATGATGTATTACCGGTTACGTTCAAGTATATCTCCGACTTCTCCTATATGCCGTCAGATTATACCATTGAAAGCACCAACCCTCCTTTCCCGGTTGGCATCAATGATAACAAGAAAGAGATGACACTGAATGCACAGATCTTCCCGAATCCGCTAAACGGCATTGGATCCCTGACCGTTAATCTGAAGCAGAGTGGAAACCTAAGCATCGATATTACCAATCTGGTTGGACAGAAGGTAATATCGTTCGATAAAGGCTTTGTCGATGCCGGTTCACTGCAGTTTACAATTGACGCAAGCAGATTACAGGCAGGAGTATACTTTTACACTATTAAATTGAACGACCAGAAGTATACCAACAAAATGGTTGTTGAATAATCCTAACTTCTATTGTTATGAAAAAAACCCCGGTAAGCGCCGGGGTTTTTTCGTTATCTTACCACTATTTTCACGTTAATACAGTTCATCGGTTCAAATCAGGTGACTCATGTATAGATTCAGGCCTTTGATATAATTATTTTGTTGTGAGCCACAAAGTGTAATATTTTTGATTTGTTTTCTTCATGACTTGAGAAGTTGTATTAATTTTAGTAAAAAAACCCTGGAGTGATGACCAGGGTTTTTTAAAAAAATGTATGTTTGTACTTAATATATAAATATAGGTAAAACCAAAATTCAGAAATTATGAAAAAATTTACCCTTTTAATGCTGGCAATATGCATCTCAGTTGCGGCCGTCGCCCAACTGAAGCCGTTCTTCCCCACGGCAAAGAACAACTCCAGGGCACTCCGACCCAAACAGATGTTTAAGAATGAAGATATCCCGGGCGCGAAACCTTCAAATCCTCTTGTTACCAAGCAATCCTTAGCGCTGGATCCATCTACCATGATGACACGCTATGACCTGCAATCCAACTATTCAAATCAAAACCGGATCTTTTACTATCAGGATGGAACTATAGGTGTGACTGCCAACTTGCGGGTCACCGACGATGATGGTACCCGTGGTACAGGTTACAATTATTTTAATGGTACTGCCTGGGGTACAAAGCCAACAACCAGGATTGAAGCGACAAAAGCCGGATGGCCATCTTATACCCAGTTTGGGCCCACGGGTGAAATCGTGGTATCACACCATATGACCGAGGGTCTTTACATTCATACACGTGCAGTAAAAGGTACAGGAACTTGGAATGAAAGCATTTTACCCGGACCACCTGATGCAGTAGATATTTCATGGCCCCGGGTTGTTACCAATGGCCCGAACCATACAAATATCCATATTTTAGCCGACACTTATCAACCATATAATGGTATGCCACTTGCTTTACTTTATTACCGTTCGACCGATGGAGGAGCTTCATGGGATATTCAACATCAACAGATCGATGGTCTGACTTCGAACGAATATCTCACAATAACCGATGATACTTATACATGGGCAGAGCCTAAAGGCGATACCCTGTGCTTCACGGTCGGTGATAGCTGGCTCGACCAGATCATCGTTAAGTCGACTGATAACGGTTTAAATTGGACAGTTACCAAGATCTGGTCAAATCCATATCCTAAATGGGCCGGAGGATTTAACACCGATATGTTTTATTGTCCCGACGGATACAGCGCCATTGCATTGGACAAAAATGGTAAAGCTCATGTCACCTTTGGATTACAATATGTTTACGGAGAAGATAACGGAAACCAATATTGGACTCCATTTAACGACGGACTGATCTATTGGAATGAAGACATGCCGGAGATCACCAATCTGGATCCAACCCTACTACCCGCTAACCAATACATCGGCTGGGTGCAGGATACCACGGTATTCTCTCAACCGGAAACAGATCTTGCTTTCTATTATAACTCTTTAAGTTCCATGCCAACCATGGTTGTCGACAATAACGATAAAGTCTTTGCAATCTGGTCGGGAGTTACGACATTCCGTGATCCGAACAATTTAATGCTCAGGCACCTTTATGGAAGAGGATCCCTTAATGGAGGTACTACCTGGAGGGATACCATTGTTGATCTGACAAGCGATTTTGATTATCACTTTGAAGAATGTGTATACCCTACTGTCGCTCCCAATTGCAGTAACGATACTATTTTTCTTATCTTCCAGAGCGACCCGGAAGCTGGTTCGTTCATTAAGGCTGCAGCTCAGGGACAATCCTCTCCAACCGATAATGAAATCCGTTTCATGAAACCGGCTAAAAACCATATTTTGCAGGTTGGTGTCGGGATACCGGAGCCGGAGAATAAAGTTACCTTCTCAGTCTCCCAGAATATGCCAAATCCCTTCAGTGATAATACCCGGATTACCGTCAATCTTGATAATCCGGCCACTCTTGCCGTTGAGATTTGCTCCATGCTTGGTAAGAAAGTTTTGGAGATCAACAAAGGAACCGTTAATCGTGGTTCTCATCAGCTAATCCTTGACGGATCGCGTTTAACACCGGGCGTATATTTTTACACCATCAGGGTAAACGGACAAGGCATTACGAAAAAAATGATAGTTGAATAATTACCTTGCTTTTTTATCTATTAACTCAGTTGACTCTTATAAACCCTGTAGAAAACTACAGGGTTTTTTTATCTTTGTGGCCGGAAATTGAAAGTGATGCTTGGGAAAGAAATCAAATTTCTTGTCGGTAAGGAAATCAAGCTGGAGCTGAAGCAGAAGTATGTTATTAACGGGATCCTGCTTTATCTCGTTTCAACTATTTTTGTGACCTACCTGGCATTTGAGGATGTTATTTCAGTCGAAACCTGGAATTCCCTATTTTGGATCATCCTCCTTTTCGTAGCGGTGAATGGAATTTCTAAAAGTTTTGCCCAGGAAAGCCCTGCACGTCACCTTTACTATTATACACTTGCCAGCCCGCAATCCATTGTCCTTTCCAAAATCCTATATAATCTTATGCTGATGGCTATCCTGTCGATCCTTGCCTTCCTCTTTTTCATGTTGCTGATGGGAAACAAAGTTATTAATATGCCACTTTTTATTCTTGCTCTGCTCTTAGGAAGTCTGGGATTATCCTCTATTCTGACCATGGTTGCAGCAATTGCTTCCCGCGCAAGTCAAAACTTTTCTTTAATGGCTATCTTAAGTTTCCCGATTGTACTTCCGTTACTGGCCACCCTGATGAAAGTGTCGTCGACCGCACTTATAAATCTTGAATGGGCAGGAAATGCAGGCTTTATCGTGATCCTGCTCACCATCAACGTCGCTGTGATCATGCTGGCATATTTATTATTTCCGTATCTTTGGCGCGATTAATTTTTTGTAGAGACGCATCGCAAAGCGTCTCTACAAAAAATTACGCCAAACGAATAAAAATGAAATGAAAAAATTTTGGTGGAAAATCCTGGGAGGTTTATTGCTATTGTATGCCGTCATATTTGGATTTATTGTTGATGTGCCGGATACGATGATTCAACAGACCATGCGAAACCTGTTCTATCATGTGGGTATGTGGTTCGGGATGTTTGCCATGTTATTTGTTGGATTCATTTATAGTCTCCGGTATTTAAGGAAATTTGATGAAAGAGAGGATGTAGTTGCTGTGGAGGCGGTGAATGTAGGCATGATGTTCGGTTTCCTGGGTATTTTTACAGGAATGATATGGGCCAGTTTTACCTGGGGCACTCCCTGGGTGAAGGATCCTAAACTAAACGGCGCTGCAGTCGGTTTGTTCATTTATCTGGCCTACTTGATCCTCCGGGGATCCATTGAAGACATCCACAAAAGAGCTAAAGTCTCTGCTGTCTATAATATTTTTGCCTTTATTCTTTGGATAGTTTTCGTACTCATTCTTCCGCGGGTTTCCGGCGCCGGACTCCATCCTGCCACCGGGAATGATGTAACTCCGGTGTTGCCCATGCATATGGATTCAAGCATGCGTACTGTGTTTTATCCCGCAATGATCGGCTGGATTTTATTAGGCTGCTGGATTTTGCAACTCCGGATCCGGATTCGAAGAATAAAAGCTACAGTAAATGAATTATTGACTTGAATTAATGACCTAATGACCTGATCTTATGGAAGTATTCGGTAAAATATATGTAGTTGTAGCCGTTCTTGCCATTATCCTTGTCGGGATATTCGTTTATCTGTTTTTTATCGACAGGAAAGTCAGGAAGCTTGAAAAAGAGCTGGAAGATAAAAAATCACATCAGAAAAAATGAAGACCATCCATATAATTGTTATCCTGGTAATTGTCGCCGCCATTGCAGTCGTGGTTACTACTATGTCGGATTCAAGTACCTATTCCAATTTTGTCGAAGCATCAAAAAAGCCCGGGAAAGAATTTCATATTATCGGAAAACTTAACCGCAACAAACCTATGGAATACGATGCTTTAAAAAACGCCAACCAGTTTTCTTTTTATATGATCGATGAAAAGGGATTGGAAAAAAAGGTAATCTATAACAATGCCAAACCGCAGGACTTTGAAAAATCGGAAAAGGTTGTCATCATAGGATCAATGAAAGGTGAAGATTTCGTAGCCAAGAGCCTGCTGCTGAAATGTCCCTCAAAATACAATGATCAGAAGAATCCCTCGAAGTTCGGGGAAAAGCAGTATGATGCAAAGTAAATTAGTCGGCAGTCGGCAGTCGGCAGTCAGCGTACTTGACTGACTTTTGACTGCAGACTGCAGACTGCAGACTGCAGACTATGCCCTACAAATCGCTGTCGCATTTTATTAACACCCTCGAATCTGCCGGTGAGCTGATCAGAATCAGGAAACACGTCTCACCCAGGTTGGAGATTACTGAAATTGCCGACAGGATGGTAAAACATGGGGGACCGGCATTACTTTTTGAAAATACCGGAACGGAATTCCCGCTTCTGATCAATACCTTTGCGTCCTACAAGAGGATATGCATGGCTTTTGAGGTTGATAGTCTTGAAGAAATAGGGGACAACCTGACCAGAATTACAAAGGAAATACTTAGTCCCAAAGACCACTTTCTTGATAAGATCAAAATTTTACCTGCATTGCAGAAACTATCTTCATGGATGCCGACGATTATCCATAAAAAAGGAGCCTGCCAGGAAGTGATCATGAATACCCCCGATCTGACCAAGCTCCCGGTACTTACTTGTTGGCCGGCCGATGGTGGACCTTTTATTACTCTCCCGGCGGTTCATACCAAAGATCCTTTATCCGGAATAAGAAATCTTGGTATGTACAGGATGCAGGTTTTTAGTCCGGATCTAACAGGTATGCACTGGCATCTGCATAAAGGATCAGCAAATCATTTCAATAAGTACAGGGAATTAAAAAAAAGGATGCCGGTGACTGTAACGCTTGGTGGTGATCCGGCATACACCTATGCAGCTACTGCTCCATTACCGGAAAATATCGATGAATATTTACTTGCAGGGTTTCTCAGAAAGAAAAAAGTGGAATTTGTAAAGTGTCTAACAAACGAACTTGAAATTCCTTCTGATGTGGATTTTGTAATTGAAGGATATGTCGACCCTCTGGAAGAGTTTATTTTTGAAGGTCCATTCGGAGATCATACCGGTTTTTATTCTCTTGCAGATTATTTCCCCCGTTTCCATGTCACCTGTATCACCCATCGCAAAAATGCTATCTATCCAGCCACAATAGTGGGAATCCCTCCCATGGAAGATGGATGGATTGGTAAGGCAACAGAAAAAATATTTTTATTGCCCATAAAAATGACAGTTGCCCAGGAGCTGGAAAATATTCACATGCCCATGGAAGGGGTGTTTCATAACATTGTTCTGACCTCTATCAGAAAACAATATCCCGGTCAGGCGCTAAAAGTCATGAACTCCCTTTGGGGAGCCGGCCAGATGATGTTCAATAAAATCCTGGCTGTCATGGAGCCCAACATCGAGCTGACAGATTACAAAATGGTTGCCAGACAAATTTCAGAAAGTGTGAATCCTTCAACCGATATTCATTTCATGCGAGGTCCGGTTGATATCCTTGACCATTCCAGCAATCAATATGCTTTTGGAAGTAAAATTGGCATTGATGCAACTTCAAAATTGCCGGGAGAGAAAACAGGGCTTAAAAACATCCCGGAACCATTCTGTAATGGAGAGGAAATACAGACCGAGTATCCCGAAATAAAAAATATAAATTCTGCTTTACTTACCGAAGGGATATCCGTAGTAATCCTTTCGATATTAAAAAGCAGGAGACATCATGTTCAAGATCTGGCCATAACCCTGTTTCAGAACGGATGGATCAAAAATGTAAAATTTATTGTGTTTGTGGATTCCCTGGTAGATGTGACCCGGGTTGACGACGTGGTATGGATCACCGCCAATAATATCGATCCGGTGCGGGATTGTAATCTTATCAACCAGGAAAATGGAGAATGTTATAGTTCCCTTATCATCGATGGTACAAGGAAGACAAAAAAATTAGATGATTTTGAACGCGACTGGCCAAACGTCATTGTTATGGATGAGGAAATAATAACCAGAATTGATCAAAACTGGTCCGCTTACGAACTCGGTTCATTCCTGCCTTCGCCTTCAAGAAGGTTTAAATCATTGAAAATCAATGACGGCGCCCTAACATCTTAGCTGTTGGATATAATTTTATTAAAAATATTATATCTTTGAGGATAAAATTTTTCTGGATGAAACAAATCTTATGTCTGGTCATTTTTTATTGCATTTTTCATTTCCCGTTCATGACCAAAGGTCAGATTACAACAATTACCGGTACGGTAGTTGATGAGAACACTTCCGACCCCTTACCTTATGTAAATATCGGAGTCATGGGCCAACCGATCGGGACTTTTTCCGACAGCAATGGTTTATATCGGATTGAACTACCCAAAGGGAGTTATACCTTATTAATTTCGTGTATCGGGTATGATAAACAACAAAAAGATATCGTACTGGATGGAAAAAAAGTGCGCATCTTCAACTTTTTCTTATCCCCAACGGTACAGGAACTGGGTACGGTAGTCGTATCAGGTTCGAAATATGAGCAGAAGCTGGAAGAATCCATTGAATCGATTGAGGTATTGAAATCTCAATCGATTCAGGTATCCAATCCGTCGAGTATTGATAAGGCAATTGATAAAATACCGGGAATAACCGTTGTCGATAACGACCCGCAAATTCGAGGCGGTAGTGGTTTCAGTTCCGGACTGGGCAGCCGTGTCATGGTGATGGTCGATGATATGCCCATTCTCAGGGGTGACGCGGGAAGACCGAACTGGGGTTTTCTGCCGATAGATGAAGTCGACCAGATCGAAGTTGTAAAAGGAGCCTCTTCCGTGGTATACGGTTCATCGGCTATCACCGGCATTATCAATATCAGAACTGCTTATCCAAAAGATAAAGCGGAAACAAAAATTAACACTTACATGGGAGTGTATAGTAAACCATCCCGGATTTATACCACACCCTGGACAGGGATGAATCCGCTGGTTTACGGGGTATCTGTTTCACACCTGCAAAAAGTCAACAATGTCGATCTTGGAATCGGGGCAAATTATTACAATGATCAGGGATATATCCGGGGCACTCCCGAACCCGGCGCCGATACAGCCTTTAACAAAGGAGAATTTGAACGCAGGGCGAAAGTATACTTCAATACACGGATCAGAGACCGGAAGATTGATGGACTAACCTATGGCATTAACGGTAATTTCATGTACAACGACAATGCTCAAACTTTCTTCTGGTATGATGCAGATACGAATATTTACCGTTCTTACCCGGGAGCCTTATCACATTTTAAAGAATTCAGCTTTTATGTGGATCCATACATCAAATATTTTAACAAGAACGGGAACAGTCACAGCTTGAGAAACCGGGTGTTTTATGGAAACACGGACGCAAACAACAACCAGTCAAACAGGTATATCACCCTGTTTAATGAATATCAGCATACACATAAATTCGCAAAACTTGGGGATATTATCATGGTTGTTGGGATCATGAATGCCTATTCACATTCTTATGGTCAGGTATTTTCCGGGAAACTGGCACCTGACGGGACACCAACCCTGAATGAACCGGGCGAATATAATTCTGAAAATTTAGCAATCTACCTGCAATTCGAGAAAAAATTCTTCAAACGTCTGACAATCCTTCTCGGTGGCCGTTGGGAATATTATCAGATTGCCGGGAATTCGGAAAATAAACCAATTTTCAGGTTTGGAGTTAATTATCAGGCTACCCGTGGAACATACATCCGGGCTTCGGTTGGACAAGGTTACCGTGCCCCGACAATTGGGGAGCGTTATATTACCACGAATTCCGGAGGATTTGGATTTTATCCTAATCCTAATTTGAATTCCGAAATGAGTTTATCTTACGAGATTGGTTGTAAGCAATTGTTTAAGATCGGGAAGTTTGCCGGGATGATCGATCTTTCCGGGTTTCTTGAAAACTATGACAACTACATTGAATTTAATTTTGGAATCTGGGGGAATGCAGTTCTTACAAAAAGTATAGGTTTTAAGTTTATGAATACCGGCCCGGCACGGATATATGGTATCGATTGTTCCTTTGCCGGCGAAGGTAAAATTTCCAGAACTTTTGATTTGTCAGTTCTTCTTGGTTATACCTATTCGATCCCAAAAGCACTTGACCCGGACTATATTTATTACGAAAATTTTGAATCTTCAACGCAGAAAATGCGCTACTATTCTTATAGTTCCACCTCTTCCGACACAAACGGTTACATTCTGAAGTATCGAATGCAACAACTTGCAAAGACCGATCTGCAGGTTACTTTCAAAAAGAAGCTTTCTGCAGGGATAAGCGGACGCTATTACGGATACATGAAGAATATTGATATCTTCTTATACCAGTTAGACCAGCCTAATGCAATGCATTCGGGAATAAAGAAATACAGGGAAGAACATAATAATGGAAACTTTATTGTCGATTTCCGGGTGTGCTATATGTTAAAAGATTTCAAGTTTTCAGTTCTGATTAACAATGTTTTCAATACAGAATATTCACTCCGGCCAATTACCATAGAATCTCCACGAACAACCTCCATCCAGGTTATTTTGTCTATATAATGATAAAAATATAATAGTAATATCTAAAAATTCTGAATCATGAAAAAATCAATTACCATAGCGTTTTTATTACTGGCTTGTATAGCAGGTTACAGTCAATCCACTCTTCCCAATGGCAATTTTGAAGATTGGTATTTTTCTTCTCACCCGACCCATCCTCATGGCGGATGGTATGAGCCGGGGGGTGGTTTTTTTCATACATTGAACATCCTTGATACCATTCAAACCCCTCCCGGTTTAACTTGTTATCCCACCGATTCGGTTCATAGCGGTGATTCGGCAGCCCGTGTGATCACCCGGGAAATTCAGGTGTTACAAATAGTAATTCCGGGTGTTGTTGGGAACATAAAGATCAACTGGGCAACGAGTGGAGCTATACTTGGTTCTCCCTATATCTGGTCGACCAAACCGTTGCGTTTCCAGGGATATTATATGTCATTCCCGTTAAACAACGATTCCTCGGCTGCAGTGATTTTATTATCAAAATGGAATAGCAGCTCAAAGAAGAGAGATACTATTGCATATAACCGTCTGGTATTCAAAGGAACAGTAAGCACATACACCCTGTTTGATTCCGAAATAACTTACTATGACCAAACCACCATGCCTGATTCTATCACTGTTTTGTTATTATCCTGCGCAGGATTTAATGCAGTCAATATGATGGGAAGCGTTGGACAGGTAGGTAGTCAGGCATATTATGATGATGTTACCTTAACGAATATTTCAGGTATTGACTATCAATTAATGCCGGATGTTGCGGTTAAGATATACCCTAACCCAGTAAAGGAGTCCATGACTATTGAGTTTAGCAAACAAGTAAATGGAGCGTTTGAGGTTTATACGATAGATGGAAAACAGATATTGATATTTGGGATTAAAGGGATAAAAAGCTCTATACCGGTGAGTTCTTTGAGCAACGGTACATACTTCTTTAAATTGAAGGATGGAAACCACGTTGTAAATTCAGGTTCGTTTGTAGTTCAGAGATAAAATACGGGTAATAATATTATGATCGAAGTTAAGACCTCTCAAATGGCTATGGACCTCGAAGATAAATTCGGGGCCCATAACTACCATCCGCTGCCCGTCGTGCTTGCCAAAGGAAAAGGTGTATTCTTGTGGGATGTTGAAGGAAAACGTTATTATGACTTCTTGTCTGCCTATTCGGCCGTTAACCAGGGACATTGTCACCCAAAGATCACTGCCGCTCTTATTGAACAGGCACAAATACTCGAACTTACTTCCCGCGCTTTTTATAACAACATACTGGGTACCTATGAAAAGTTCATCACCGAATATTTTGGGTACCAGCGCGTATTGCCAATGAACACTGGGGCGGAAGGAGATGAAACCGCCCTGAAACTTACCCGGAAATGGGCATATAAGGTAAAAGGAATACCCGAAAACAAAGCGAAAATCATATGTTGTGAAAACAACTTTCACGGACGTACAATCACGGTAGTTTCCATGTCGACCGATCCGGTTGCCCGAAAGGATTTCGGACCTTTTACTCCGGGATTTATCATCATTCCATACAATGATCTGGATGCTCTTGCAAAAGCTTTGGAAGATACTGATGTAGCAGGTTTTCTTGTCGAGCCCATTCAGGGTGAGGCCGGAGTTTATGTTCCTGACGAAGGATACATAAAGAAAGCCTTTGATATGTGCAAATCCAAAAATGTACTTTTCATTGCCGATGAAGTGCAAACAGGGATAGCGCGAACAGGAAAACTCTTAGCTTGTGACTGGGAAGGGATCAAACCCGACATCCTCATTCTTGGGAAAGCCCTTTCCGGTGGCGTTTATCCCATTTCTGCTGTATTGGCCGATGATCCTATCATGATGGTCATCCTTCCGGGTGAACATGGATCGACATTTGGCGGTAATCCGATTGCCGGAAAGGTAGCCATTGCTGCGCTGGAAGTGGTCAGGAATGAAAAACTGGCAGAAAACGCGTTTAAAATGGGAAACCTCTTCAGGGAAGAGGTAAAGAAAATAAATTCCCCTTATATCGAATTGGTTCGCGGAAAGGGATTACTGAATGCCATCGTAATCAAACCATTCAATGGAAAAACGGCATGGGATGTCTGCCTGAAGATGCGGGATAACGGGCTTCTGGCAAAACCAACCCATGATCATATTATCCGCTTTGCGCCTCCATTGATTATTAATGAGGAACAAATCCACGAATCCGTCGATATTATTCAACGTTCCATCCGGGAACTCGAATAAAGTACGACTTAGAAAGCAGCGATCAGCTTCAGGTTAAACATCCTCGGGGTGAGATAGTTTGGAACGGCATATTCCCTTCCATTGATATCGGTGATCCAGAGATAAGAAACAGTATTGTTTATTTGGAGGAGGTTAAAAATCTCCAGGGTAATCCACATGGAATGAAAAACTTTGAAGGGATTACCTGATTTGAATTTCGTTCTTTCCCCGATAATTTGTTTCGAAAGACCGATATCGACACGACGGTATGGAGGCATGCGAAGTGTTTGTTCCTTACGGGGCGAATTTGGCGGGCCGAAGGGAAGACCGGTCCCATAGATCAGCGTCAGGTTCACTTTCCAGGTGGGGAACTTCGGGATATAATCCTGGAAAAAGATAGCAAGGTTCAACCGTTGGTCGGTTGGACGCGGGATCCAGGAACCCTCAAAATATTCTTCTGTCTTCATCAGGGAAAGACTGGCCCAGGATTCGGCTCCTTTTACAAACTCCCCGTTGATCCTGAAATCGATACCAGTTGCATAACCTGTCGCATCGTTGGTTCCGTAATACCGTATCTTAAGGTTATCGATCTCATAAGGTATAAGGTTCTGTAGATACTTATAATAAACCTCCGCAACAAATTTAAAAGGGCGTCCCCATGCCTGGAAATAAAGATCACTCCCTGCTACAACCTGAATGGCCGTCTGTGCTTTCAAATCGGATACGATATTACCGGTCAGGTCGGTCATCTCCCGGAAGGTCGGTGGTTGTGAATAGTACCCTCCCGCCAACCTGAAAACCACATCCTTTTTCCAGTGTGGCCGGAAAGAAATATTGAAACGCGGATTCAGAGAAAATTGGTTGTTATAATCATAATAAATTGCCCTGAGGCCTGCCGTCACAGAAATGTCGTTTTTCCTGTTTTTAAAAACCCAGGTGTCCTGGATAAAGGCTGAAACACGGTTTGTACTTATGGTGTTATTATTCCATATTGCATAAGATATCTGTAATGAGTCGTGCGGGGGAAAAATAACGCCCAACGAATCCGGAGGACGTGGAAGTGAATAACCTGCCGAGTCCTGAAGTTCCCACTCATTCATCACATTATTGAAAAACTCATGCTGGTACTTGATTCCCCAAAGCATCGAACTTTTATCCTTTTCCCAGGAACCACGATGTTCGATGTTAAAAACGGTCCCGTCCAGGTAATTACGGGCATGCTGCAGATAGGCACCCACACCCATGATCTCCGTCACCTGGCCTTGTTCCCCGCTGTTCTGGAATGTCTCCAGTTTGCCCAACCAGTACTCTCCGGAGATGTCGTATGTCTCCGCCTCATGGGTTTGATAAAAAGAGGAAATTAGCCGCAAACGAAGGTTTGGAGTTGGTTTGTACGTCAGGGTCAGCGCTGAAAGCCAGTTCTGGTAGCGGTCTACCTCCTGGCCGTCGAAATAAATGGTGATCCGGTATGCCTCATCCAGCGTTCCGAAGCTGGTTTCCCGGGTTTCCGGCACCAGTTTATAGGAGTTATTCGAAAAAGTTCCCAGGAACGATATTTCCCATTTCTTGTTGATTTCATAGTTCAGCATTCCCTGGATATCAAAATAACGCGGCTTGTAATTTCCTTTTGTATCCAGACCTTTAAGAAAATAGGTATTGGTTTTATAGCGGACACCCAGCAGAAATGAGAATTTTCTTGCAAAGATCCCTTCTACATGGGCATTAGCCCCCAAAAGACTGACGTCAAAGGATCCGGCAAATTCCGTGGGTTTTTTATACCGGATATCCAGAACCGACGACATTTTATCCCCATATTTGGCATCAAACCCTCCGGCAGAAAATGTAATCCCGGAAACCAGATCCGGGTTAAGAAAACTCTGTCCTTCCTGCTGCCCTGACCGGACAAGAAAGGGACGGTAGATTTCAATATCGTTTACAAACACCAGGTTTTCATCATAATTACCACCCCTCACCGAGTATTGGGAACTGAGTTCATTTCGGGAAGATACTCCCGGTAGGGTTTTGATAAGGTCTTCCACGCTTGCGTTGATGGATGGGATAAAGGTGATTGATTTGGGATCAATCCTGTTGAATGTGCTGGTCCGCAGTTGCTGATCCTTTACCTCGATGGAAGTCAGTTCGGTGGCAATCTGTTTCAGGTTGATATAGATTTCTTTCCGTTCGCCGGGAGCCAGGTTAACAACGGCTGAATCACCCTCATATCCGATGAAAGAGATAAGAATAGTGACCTGACGGTTTGCCGGAACATTTAGAGAAAAGGAACCATCTTTCGCAGTAGTGGTTCCAACGGTTGTTCCCTTGACTGCAAGATTAACATACTGGATCACCTCATTATTACCGGCGTGTATGGTACCAAAGACAGTAGCCTGTTGGGCAGTAGCATCAATGGTGATAACCACAAACAGGAAGAGAACGATGATATATGCTTTTTTCAACTCCGGAAATTATTTCAGTCGTTCTTCTTTTCGTTTGAATTTACCTTCTTTCCAGGCTTTGATAAATTTGGCCCATGCAAAGGGATTGAAAATATTAAAAGGCTGTTGCTGACCGAAATAATAAAGTTTACTCGTTTGATTCTCAATATAATTATTGTAGTTCATCCGCGCATCCATAGGGTAATCTTCGGCTTTCATGCGAATATCGGCGGCGATAAGATTTTTCCTAGCGATCTCTATTTCGTCGTCCGGAATTTTTGTATCCAGGAAGGCACGTTTAAAATCCTCCAGTGTAGGCCATGGGAATATATAAGCCGCTGCAAGTGTCAGTGTGTCTGCAGTCATTAGTTGAATAAGCGAATACCGGTTCTTGGTGATCGTATCGGGAATAATAAAAGTAGCATGTTTATAACCTAGAGCTGAAAATAGAATCGTATCATTTTTGTGAGCCACAAACGAAAAATAACCATTCACATCACTAGTGGTACCCTTGTGGGTTTGTTTAACGTAAATCTTGGTAAATGCAACCGGATTCAGGCTGTCGGCCGTGATAGTAATTCCTGAAAATTGAACCAGGGCATCATCTCCGATATTTCCCTGTGCTGATGTAACGATTGTTCCTGAAATACAAATTAATGTGAGGATAAATAACCGGAATCGTTTTTTCATTCGGGGTATAATGCTTGGATGGCTTACAAATTAACGAAAAATTGAGGATTTTATTTCTCAGGAATATTGACAAAAAAAATGCTGTTACCACCTGTAACAGCATTTTTCACCAAACCATAAAATTTATTTTTTCAGGAAGCCTTTTTCACGTGCTTCCTGCACACAAGCATAAATACCTTTTTTATTGATAGTTTTTAAACCTGCGGCGGTCACTTTCAAAGTAATTTCACGATTCTCTTCCGCAATAAAGAACTTCTTTGTCTGAAGATTCGGACTGAATTTCCTTTTTGTTTTGCGGTTCGAATGAGATACGCTGTTTCCGCCCATGGCTGTCTTTCCTGTTATTTCACAAATCTTTGACATACTAATTCAGATTAAAGGATATTAAAAATGGAGTGCAAAGATCGGATTTCTTTTTGAAATGGCCAAATGAATAGGCAAGAATAATTTTAAAAGAGATAGGAGTCGGCAGACTGCCGACTGCCGACTCTACAACATCACCCTTCGCAACATATTCAGCGCCTGCAACGCCGTCCTCCGGATATTCCGTTCACGGTTGTCGCCAAAGAGAAAGTAGTTTGTAAAGATCTGTTCAGGAGTGGCGATTGCGATCCAGGTTGATCCGACAGGCTTTTCAACCGTACCGCCATCCGGTCCAGCAATTCCTGTAACGGCAACCACATAGTCGACATTGAAGTTTTTTTGTACTCCCACAGCCATTTCTTTAACTACCTGTTCGCTGACAGCGCCATATTTGGTCAGGCTCTCATCACTGACCCCAAGCAACTTCCGTTTTAATTCATTGGCATATGCAACGACCGATCCTTTGAAATAGTTGGAACTTCCGGGTATGCTGGTGATCAGGTGAGCAATATATCCTCCGGTACAACTTTCGGCTGTGCCCAGGGTAGATTCTTTTTTCATCAGCAATTTACCGACTATTTCTTCCAAGGTATCTTCATCGTATCCATAGATGTAATCGGGTATGAGTCGGTTCAGTTTCAGGACCTCCTCATCGATCAAGCGGTGGAGTGCATCTTCATCGGTACCTGTCCCGGTCAGGCGCAAACGCACAATACCGGGCTGGGGGAGATAGGCCAGCTTAATTGATCCGGGTAACGCAGCCTCCCATGATGAAATTCTGGAAGCGAGAAAAGACTCCCCAATGCCTTGAGTAAGCACTGTCTTGTGATATATCGGTTGCGTCCGATATTTTTTCTTCAGCCTGGGGATTATCTCTTCTGTCATCATTGCCTTCATCTCAAAGGGAACACCCGGCATTGAGATAAATATGACTTCCCGGCCATCAGCTGCCTGCTTTTCAAACCACATTCCACGGGCTGTTCCCAATTTATTGGGGACAGCTATACAGTTCTCAGGGAGTTCGGCCTGTTTACGATTCAGGTGGGTTACCGGCAAGCCCCTTTGGGTAAACAGTTTTGCGATATCTTGATAAGCTTCCTCGTTAAAGATCAGTTTTGTTCTGAAAAATTCACACAGAGTCGATTTGGTAATATCATCACCGGTAGGACCGATACCACCGGAAATCAAAACGATGGAAGCTCTTGTTTCTGCATCCGACAAGGCTTTCATGATATGGTCGCGATCGTCGCGGACTACTGTAAATTGCCGAACGGTAAAACCGTCAAGGTTCAATTTCTCTGCCATCCATGCGGCATTGGTGTTGATCACCTGACCAATCAGCAGTTCGTCCCCGATGTTAATAATTTCAATTTGCATGAAGCAAAGATATAACTCAATTTTAGATTAGACGATTTTAGAGTTATGATTGAACTATCGGATTGACGATTGTTGATTTGAGTGATATTAAATTGACCCAATAGTAAATCGTAAACATAATGAAAGAAATTTCTTTTACAATAGCCACTCCCAAAACCTATCCCTCAGTTGCTATCGATGCTTTTCGTACTTTTGTATAAAGAAATTGCTATGACTAAACTCGCAGAACCCGATCTGATCGTCAATGCCGACGGAAGTGTCTATCACTTATGTATGAAACCGGAAGATCTATCCGATACCATTATCGTAGTCGGCGATCCGAACCGTGTTCACGAGATCTCATCCCGGTTTCGAAATGTGGGACACCATGTCGAAAACCGTGAATTTATTTCGAGTACAGGATATTACAAGGGTAAAAGAATTACCGCATTATCTACAGGTATCGGACCCGACAACATCGATATCGTGATGCACGAACTGGATGCCCTGGCAAACTTTGATCTCAAGACCCGTCAACCCAATCCTATCAGGAAATCACTGGACATAATACGAATCGGCACCTCCGGATCAATTCAGCCCGATGTTCCCATCAATACCTTCGGACTTTCAACCCATGCATTGGGACTTGACAACCTGCTTTATTTTTACAAGGGGATGGATTCCGTCGTTGATCATGAACTCGCAAAAGCATTTACACAACAGGTCGACTGGCATCCGGGGTTATCGATGCCTTATTTTGTAAAAGGTTCCGCAAGGATGATTAAAAAATTTGAAGATAAGGCAGTGTCTGGAATTACCGCAACAGCCCCGGGTTTTTATGGTCCGCAGGGCAGGCGGTTGAATCTCGATCTGACCGATCCCGAGATGATACGGAAACTCCAGGGATTCAGGTATAATGGTCACCGGATCGTGAATTTTGAAATGGAAACTTCGGCGCTATACGGACTTGGGGCGCTCATGGGACATAACATGGTTACCATTTGTGCACTCATCGCTAACAGGGCTACCGGAAAATATAATGCCGATCATAAAGAGTTGATAAAAAGTCTCATTGACCTTGTACTTGAAAAGATCACAGATGATTGATCAATCGAAAAAAAATGCCTTGAATGCCCTGATCAAAATGCTGGATGAACCGGATGAGAAAACCTATGACCTGATCCGGGATAAGATCTGCTCTTTTGGAAATGATGCCATCACTCCGCTGGAGAAATTTTGGGATGATACATTTGAGTTGCTTGTGCAGGAAAGGATCAGTAGCATACTGAGTACAATCAGGATGGATCAGACGAATCATGATTTTTTGGATTGGGTGAAGTTCGGCTCTTCTGATTTATTGAAAGGTTATATACTTGTCAGTAAAACAGGGTTCTCTGCAATGGATGATGGCGCACTGACAATACGGATTGAACAGATGAAGATGGATATCTGGCTTGAACTCAACGAAAACCTTACAGCCTTGGAAAATGTGAAGGTAATAAATCACATTCTTTTTTCGATGCATCATTTTGAAGGAAACAAGATCAATCCTGGAGATCCGCAGAATTCTTATCTTAATATCCTTATGGAAACCCGCAAAGGGAGCCCCCTTTCCCTGGGAATTCTTTATCTTGTCCTTGCTCAGAAGCTGAACATGCCCATTTATGGGGTGAACCTGCCCCAGCATTTTATTCTGGCTTATCTGACCGAACCCGGAATTCCATATCCGACAGCAGATGATGTGCTTTTTTATATCAATCCGTTTAACGAAGGAGCTGTTTTTACGCGCCGTGAAATTGAACTTTTCATCCGTCAGCTGAAAATAAAGCCTGAAAATTCCTTTTTCTCACCGTGCACCAATCTGGAAATAATTCAACGCTTGTTGCAGAATCTGAAATTTGCTTATAAGCGATTGGAGGAACCCGATAAAATTGAACCGCTTGAAAATTTTTTAAAAATACTGGAAGGAACATGATACCATGCGAAAATGTTTTATCACAATCGCTACCCTGCTATTATGCATAATTTTTTCCGGCTGGGGGTATAAGGGACATAAAAAGATTAACCAGAACATTGCTGCAAATTTTCCTGCCCGGATCTCTTTCCTGAAATCCGGTTGGACAAATATTGTAACGCTCCATTGTTCCGATGCGGATGACCGCAAGGATACGGATCCCTACGAGGCATCCCGGCATTATATCGATATCGACAATTACTCCGAATTTCTTGAACTCGGACGTATTTCTCAAACTTACGATTCAGTGATCCAAATGCACGGATTGACTTGGGTTCTTCTCCAGGGGATACTACCCTGGGCCACGGAGACTTGTTTTGATTCACTTAAAAGCTGTTTCCAGCGGAAAGACTGGAACAAATCAGGTTTATTTGCCGCAGATCTCGGGCATTATGTCGGCGACGGTCATCAGCCGCTGCATATAACCAGGAACTATGATGGTCAGTATACCGGTCAGAATGGTATTCATTCGAGATACGAATCGAAAATGATCAGCAGGTTTGATGTGCAGATCATCTATCCTGCCGACTCCGTACAAGTGATTAACGACGTCCGCAATTTTATATTTTCTTACATTTACCAGAACTATTCATTAATTGACAGTATCCTGGCAGCGGATACATATGCCCGGACAGTTGCCGGTAATGTAACTTCAGAAACCTATTACCAAACGTTATGGTCGAAGTGTAGCGTTTTTACCACCAACCTGTACCATCATGCAACAAAATCTCTAGCCGACTTGATTTATACCGCATGGGTACAAGCAGGAAGTCCGATGATGTACCCAAATGCAATTACCGAGCCGGAAGACATCTCCAGAACCAGGTTATTACAAAACTTTCCGAATCCTTTCCGGGAGATCACCACGATCCCTGTAGAAGTCAATCATAATAACACTTTTATTTCCCTGAAGGTTTATGATGCCTTTGGCAACCTGGAAGTCAATTTACTCAACGAAAACATGGTGGAAGGATATTACGAGATCAGGTGGGATGCCAAAAACATCTCCGACGGTATCTATTATTGCGTCCTGAGAGCTGATGACTGGACTGCCACCCGTAAGATGGTGGTGATGAAATAAAGCAGCAGGGCTCTCACTTCATATGGACGAAAGAAAATTCATAATATTGGTCTGGATCCGCTGAAGGATATCTCCGGTTTCGGAACGGACAAACTTCTCACCCGTAATACCTTCATAAAGTTCAATGTAACGTTTTGAAATTTCGTCGGTCCATGCCTCACTCATTTCCGGAACCGTTTGTCCTTCCTTCCCCATAAAACCATTGGCCATTAACCATTCGCGGACAAATTCCTTGGAAAGTTGCCTTTGTTCCTCTCCTTTTGCCTGGCGTTCTTCATATCCGTCGAGGTAAAAATAGCGGGAAGAATCTGGAGTATGGATCTCATCACACAGGTAGATTTTTCCATCAGCACCTTTCCCGAATTCATATTTTGTATCGACAAGAATCAGACCTTTGGCGGCGGCCATTTCCGTCCCGCGTTTGAATAAATCTCGGGTATATTTCTTGATAATTTCATATTCTTCTCTTGGGATCAGACTCCCAATGATATCCGCTTCGATGATGTCCTCATCATGTCCCTCTGCAGCCTTGGTAGTCGGAGTAATGATCGGTTCAGGAAAGCGTTGATGTTCTTTCATGCCCTCCGGGATCGGAACACCGCAAATCTGGCGGATCCCTTTTTTGTAAGTTCGCCATGAACTGCCGGTCAGATAACCACGGATGATCATCTCAACGGGATAGATCTTGCAGTAACGGCCTATGGTTACATTAGGGTCGGGAGAGGCAATTTTCCAGTTCGGGCAGATGTCGGCCGTGGCGTCAAGAAACCTGGATGCAATCTGGTTAAGGACCTGACCTTTGTATGGAATACCTTTGGGAAGAACGACATCGAAAGCCGATATCCGGTCACTGGCGATCATCACCAGGAATTTATCATCAATATTATATACGTCGCGAACTTTTCCCTTGTAAAGGCTTTTCTGTCCCGGAAAAGTAAAGTTGGTTTTGAGGAGTACATTATGCATAATTCGGTCATTTTGGGAATGACAAATATAGTTAAAACATGGCACCACTGCACCACGGCACCACTGCACTATGGTTTTTCGGAGTACGCATCAATGATCCTGCTGACAAGTTTATGGCGGATGATGTCGGAGTTATCGAGGTAGATAAAGTCGATGCCGGTAATGTCGTTAAGGATGGTTCGGGCGTGAATAAGGCCGGAGATCTGGTTTTTGGGCAGGTCGATTTGGGTAATGTCGCCGGTGACGATAAATTTGGCGGATGCTCCCATTCTCGTCAGGAACATCTTAAGCTGGGCGGGTGTGGTATTCTGGGCTTCGTCGAGAATGGCAAAGGCGTTGTTGAGGGTTCGTCCGCGCATGAAAGCCAGCGGAGCGATCTCAATAATGCCCTCTTCAATTAAGGTGAGCAGCTTCTGACCGGGCAGCATATCTTTGAGGGCATCGTACAGCGGCTGAAGGTAAGGATCCAGCTTTTCTTTCAGATCGCCCGGGAGGAATCCGAGATTTTCTCCTGCTTCCACGGCAGGACGGGTCAGGATGATACGCTGTACCTCTTTGTTTTTAAGGGATCTCACTGCCAGGGCAACAGCGGTATAGGTTTTCCCGGTGCCAGCAGGACCGATCGCAAAAACAAGGTCATTTTTCCGGGTGCTGTCGACCAGCTTTTGCTGGTTTGCAGTCCGGGCGCGGATAAGCATGCCGCTGCGTCCATGTACCAGCACTTCCGTGTTGGTTTCTGTTTTTGAGGAATCATCTGCAGGATTAAAGTCCGATATCGATGGATCAAGCAACATCGAAACATCATGCCGGGTCAGCTTTCCGAATTTCTCAAAATAGAGCAGTAGGGAGGTGAACTTCTCCTCAAAATCGAGAAGATCCTTTTCTTCACCGAAGGCCTTCACAAAATTATCGCGGGCGACGATTTTCAGCTTAGGAAAAAGGTTCCGCACCAGGTCGATATTCTGGTCGTTTACTCCAAAAATCTCAAGCGGATGGAAGGATTCGATGCTGATTATTTTCTCACTCATTTAAATTTGTACCTTTGAGTACGCAAAAGTACAAATAATTCAATGGCCATTATTACCCTTACCAGCGACTGGGGACTGAAGGATCATTATATCGGAGCGGTGAAGGGCGCAATCATGCGCCAGCTGCCCGGTGTGACCATTGTCGATATCTGTCATACTATTCCTGCCTTCGACCTTAACCAGGCAGCTTTCATCATACGTAATTTTTATCACAATTTCCCGGAAGGCACCATCCACATTATCGGGGTAAATACCGAAGCCGGGATTGAAACGCCACATACCCTGATAAAACATAAGGGCCACTTTTTTATTGGTGCCGATAATGGAATCTTCTCGCTGATCTTTGATGAACCGCCCGAAATGATAATAGAACTGGATGTGATCCAGGATTCCAACTACTTCACCTTTCCCACAAGGGATGTATTTGCTAAAGTTGCGTGCCATATAGCAGCCGGGAAACCGCTGGAGGAACTAGGTCGTATCAAAACAAAGATCATGCAGAAAATGGCCTTTCAACCGGTCATCCAGGGCGACCTTATTAAAGGGAAGGTCATCTATGTAGATAATTATGAGAATGTCTTTACAAACATCACCGAATCGCTTTTCAGATCGACTGTTAAAAACCGCAAATTCGCCATCACCTTCCGTTCCCCTTCATACCGTATAACCTCGATCAGTAAATCTTACCAGGATGTTAGCGAAGGAGAGATGCTCGCTATCTTCAGCGCCAGCGGGCATCTCGAAATTGCCATCAACAAAGGTAAGGCAAGCAGCCTCCTGGGTCTGAAAATGGATCAGTCCATTACCGTTGAAATTACATAATAATCTCAAAAACAAAAAAACTGGTAATTTCCCGTTAATAAAATATAGAAAGTAAGACAGCTTATGAAAGAATCTAAAAACATCGCCCTGGTGGCACACGACAACCGGAAGAAGGACTTGGTGGAATGGGTTGAGTTCAATTACAAGACGCTGCTGGCCCATCACCTGATTTGCACCGGTACGACAGGCAGACTGATTGAGGAGACAATATTAAAGAAACTGGAAAAGCATGAAGAAATAGAGCATGACATCATAAAGCTGAAATCGGGTCCGCTGGGAGGTGATCAGCAGCTTGGAGCCATGATCTCGGAAGGAAAGATCGACCTGGTGATCTTTTTCTGGGATCCGATGCAGCCCCAACCGCACGATGTGGATGTAAAAGCGCTCTTACGAATTACCGTTGTTTACAATATCCCAACCGCCTGTAACCGTTCCACGGCCGATTTTCTGATATCTTCCCATTTGCTGAAGGAAAAATATGATCCCCAGTTGGTCGATTATTCCGTTTATATCTCCCGGAATATTTCATGACTGAACAAGGGTAACCCATGAGACAGCATGCTGCCGGTCTGTAAAAAATTACTATTTTTGCACGCCTTAACCTGACCGGTGCATGTTCACACTGTTTAAAAAAGAGATCAATGGTTTTCTTGATTCCCTCATCGGATACATCGTGATCTTCGTATTTTTACTGATGATCGGGTTATTCCTGTGGGTCTTCCCGATGCAATTCAATATTCTCGATTTCGGATTTGCCAACCTCGACGGATTGTTCATCCTTGCCCCATTTGTTTTTCTTTTCCTGATCCCGGCAATAACTATGCGTTCTTTTGCCGATGAAAGGAAAAGCGGTACGCTGGAGCTGCTCATGACACAACCCTTGACCGATATCCAAGTCGTGCTTGCTAAATTTTTTGCCGGCGTGGTTCTGGTAATGTTTTCACTCTTACCGACCTTGATCTATTTCATTTCGGTTTACCGGTTGGGATTACCGCCCGGGAACCTCGACATCGGTGCGATCTGGGGATCATACATCGGTTTGCTGTTTCTGGGAATTACCTTTGTATCGATCGGGATTTTCTCTTCCTCCATCTCTGATAACCAGATTGTCTCCTTCATCATTGCCATCACCCTCTGCTTTTTTATGTATATGGGTTTTGAACTGATCTATACCTTCATCTTGTCGGGGACCGCAGGGCTGATCATTGAATCGCTTGGCATCAATGCCCACTATACATCCATGAGCCGGGGAGTGATTGATACACGGGATCTCATATACTTTATCAGCGTTAGCGCCCTTTTCATACTCTTGACAAAATTATCTCTGGAGAGTAGAAAATGGTAACAGAAGCGGCAACAAATGTGCTGAAGTGAAAGACAGGAAGAAAAATATTAGGAAAAGGAATATTATTCAGTTAGGGTTGGCCATTGTTCTCATCATACTTGTCAACATCATTGCCTCATTCATTTTTACCCGGTTCGACCTGACAGCTGAAAAACGTTACACCCTCTCCAAAGCCACCAAACAGATTCTGAAAAAGCTCGATGATGTGGTTTTCTTTAAAGTTTACCTGGAAGGGGATCTTCCACCCGGATTCAGGAGACTGAGCAACGAAACCCGCGAAATGCTTAATGAATTCAGGGCCTATAGCGATAATATCCAATATGAATTTGTTGATCCCTCTTCGAATCCGAATACAAAAGAAAGGAATGATGCGTACAGGTTGCTTGTCGAGAGAGGATTACAGCCAACTGACCTGAGAACTACAAAAAAAGGTCAGTCATCGCAACTGATAATTTTCCCGGGAACAATAGTCACCTTTAAAGGGCGGGAAGTACCGGCTCAGCTTTTGATGACCCAGTTGGGGCAGGATCCTAACAAAGTGCTAAATAATTCCATCCAGGCCCTGGAATATAACCTTGCCAGCGCCATCCAGAAACTTACCACGACCATTAAGCCGCGGATTGCTTTCATTGAAGGGCAGGGTGAATTGTCACAGTCGGAAACCTTCGATTTTCAAAATACATTATCGGAATATTACAATGTCGAACGTATTAAAATTAACCATAAAGTCAACAGTCTGGCCTTACGTATGAAAACTGACTCAGTACACGATCAACTGATAAATAAATTCCAGGCCATTATCATCGCCAAACCTACCAAACCATTTGATGAAAAGGATAAATTCCTGATCGACCAGTTCATCATGCGCGGGGGGAAAGTACTTTGGGTGATCGACCCGGTATTTGCCAGCATGGACAGCCTCGCAAAATATAGTTCAACCATGGGTATAGTCAATGAAACAAATCTTACCGATCAGCTATACAATTATGGTGTACGGTTGAACAATAACCTGGTATTGGATCTGAATGCCAATCAGATTGTAATAAAAACGGGTCAGGTTGGCAACCAGCCGCAACTCGATTATTTTCCTTTTTACTATTTTCCACTTCTTGTTCCCTATCAGAAAAATCCTATCGTCAACGGCCTGAATCTGATCAAAACCGAATTTGTCAGTAGCCTGGATACGGTGCCTGTTCCCGGTGTTAAATCGACCTATTTACTTTCGACGTCTCCCTATTCCCGTATTGTTAATGCACCGGCTTACATCGATCTGGAAATTTTAAAAAAAGAACCGGATCCGGCGATGTACAACCGGGGCCGTCAACCGGTTGCCGTGCTGCTTGAAGGAGTTTTTACCTCTGCCTATCTTTTCCGTATACCTCCCGAACTGGAACAGAATGTGGATCTGGGTTATCGTAATAAAAGCAATCCCACCAAGATGATTGTCATTGCCGACGGTGATGTTGTAAAGAATCAATTTGAGGTCTCCCAGGGATATCCCTTGCCACTCGGTTACGACCAATGGACCAGGCAAACCTTTGGTAATAAGGATTTTGTGATGAACGCCATCAACTATCTTTGTGATGATTCGGGATTGATCACCGTCCGTTCGCGGGAATTGAAACTTCGTATGCTCGACTCAGCAAAAGTGACTTCGAACCGGTTATTTTGGCAACTTCTAAATATCCTTCTTCCTGTAGTTCTGGTCCTGGTTTTTGGATTAATCAAATTCAGGATCCGGAAGATTTGTTATGCGCAGAATATCAGGGAAAAATAATACATAGTCACCCATGAAGAAAAACAAATTCGTTTTCATCGCCGTAATTATTCTAGCCCTTGTAGCCCTGGCTTTATTCCTGACCCAATCGAAAACGACTTTCCGGAAAGCCATGAGCGATTTTGCTGTCGGCGACACCTCTGTTGTTACAAAAATTTTCATGTCGGATAAAAATAACAATTCGCTGAAGTTAAAACGGATGGAACCGGGTAAGTGGTTAGTTAACGATAAATATCCGGCACAGAAGCAAATGATCGACATTTTTCTGGCAACTATAACAGGGCTTGAAGTCAAAGAACCAGTCGCAAAGGCAGCCCACAACACCATCATCAAGGACATGGCAGTAAGTTCCGTTAAGGTGGAGATATACCAGATGGCTTTCCGGATAGACATTTTTGGATGGATCACGCTTTTTCCATATGAAAAGTTGACCAAGGTTTACTTCGTCGGTGGAGCTACACCTAACAACCGGGGTTCTTTCATGCTCATGGAGAATTCGGCGGAACCGTTTGTCGTTTATTTGCCCGGATTAAGGGGATTTGTCACACCAAGGTATTCACCCATCGAGAAGTACTGGAGAGATTACACCGTATTTAAAAAATCCCTTCCGGAGATTAGTTCCGTAAAAATGGAATTTCCATCCAAACAGGAAGATTCCTATGAAGTAAAAAATGAAGGACCCGGCCGGATAAAAATGATTTCTCTTATCGATAACAAGGAGGTTTCGAATTTTGACTCCTTAAAGATGCTGACCTTCTTATCGGGATTCCGGAATTTGAATTTTGAAGCCCTGCTCAATGATATGGATTCCTATCGTAAAGATTCCATCCTGAGCTCCACTCCCTTTATTATCATGACAGTGACAGATACCAATGGAACCAGCAAATCGATCAAAGTCTATCATAAGGACAACACAGCAGGTGTGACCGATACAGAGAACAATCCTTTGCCATATGATCCTGACCGGTTGTATGCACTCGTAAATGAAGGGAACGATTTTGCACTCATCCAATTTTTTACCTTTGACAAGGTATTGCGACCAAAATTCTTTTTTCTGAACGATTTTCCAGGAAAAGCGAAGAAATAATCCTTATCAAATCTTAGCTTAGTGTATTTAAAATAGACCGCCTTATGACTTTGACGCGACATGGAGTTCATAACCAGATCTTTATTTTCGGATGTGCCGCCCTGGCTTTTTTTATGCCCATTCATCCGAAAATTCTTCCACCGATAATTCTGATCATGGTGCTGAACTGGCTGATTGATGGCAGATTCATTAAAACGATCCCCAAGATTTTTACAGACCGCCACCGGTTTCTGATTTTTTCATTTGCTTTCTTATATCTCCTCTATGTCATTGGATTGCTCTATACAGAGAATATGGCATACGCGAAGTTTGACCTGGAAGTGAAATTATCACTATTTCTTTTTCCCTTTCTGTTTGCTTCTTCCGACCTGACTTTTGAAACCGGGACTTTCTTTGAAAAGCGAATCGCTGCCATTATCTATTGCATCCTTCTGTTTATTACGACCTGGCTTCAAAGGACAGAGTTTGGAATTTTATTTTTCGGAGTCCTGACCTGGATTATGCTCTTCGGGATTCTCTTTATTTTTTCCGATCTCATCGTTCCTTACTTTTCTGTCAGGAAGCAGATAATCGCCTCTTTTGTTACTGGATGCTTTATAGGTTCGTTGATCCTGTTGATGCATGCTGCCTCAAATTATCTGTACCTCGAAGATCATGGCGCTTTTTACTACAAGCCTCTGGGCTGGATATTTCATCCAAGTTACATTTCCATGTATCTCAATTTTGCCCTTGCTGCTGTCGCTCTTGAATTGCTCAATTCAAAACAAGTCTATGGTCTATGGGGTAAGATTGGTATGGCAGTCCTCATCTGTTATTTTATCACTTTAATTTTTTTGCTGGGTTCTAAATCAGGATTGATCGTTTTGGCAATGTTGGCATTTTTACTGGTGTTGTACCAGGTATTTATCCGGAAAAAAATTTGGATGGGAATTATAGTACTGGTGGTTTCAACCCTGATCTTTTATTGTGGGATAAACTTTTTTTCTTATACGGCTAAAAGAGTGAATCTTTCGCTTGGAAGTATTTCTAATCAGCAGGGATCAGCATTGGATAAGGAAAACAGCATCAATACACGCCTGGAGATATGGAAAGATTCGTGGCAGATCATATCCGAGAACTGGCTTTACGGAGTCGGGACAGGGGATGTAAAGGATGTTTTACTCGAGAAATATAAAAAAGACCACTTTCTGATCGGTTATAAAGATCGTCGTAATGCGCATGAACAATTTCTACAAACCTTTATTGCACTCGGCGTCATAGGATTCCTGACCCTGTTTGCCATGATTATCCTGCCGGCATGGGCGTCTCTCCGTGACAGGTATTATCTTTATCTTGTCTTTCTACTCATTTTTGCCGTCAACATTATGGTGGAATCGATGCTCGAAAACCAGGCCGGGGTTATTTTTTATGCCTTCTTTAATGTCCTCCTCTTTTCAAAAAGAAAGGCCACCCTCGCGGATGACCTTTCCGAATTAAAATGAACAATAGAGAAGTTAGACGAGCCCCTGAGCGAGCATTGCATCGGCAACCTTAACAAAACCACCGATATTAGCGCCTTTAACGTAGTTAATGAAACCATCGGGTTCGGTACCGAATTTTACACAGTTTTTATGAATGTTGATCATGATGGTATGAAGTTTTTCATCAACTTCTTCCCTTGACCACGACATCCGCATCGAATTCTGAGACATTTCGAGTCCGGAAGTTGCAACACCTCCTGCATTGGCTGCTTTCCCAGGTCCGTAGAGGATTTTCTTAGCGAGATATATTTCAATGGCATCGGGTGTAGAAGGCATGTTTGCACCTTCGCAAACGCAAAAACAACCATTATTTACGAGACTCTTGGCATCATTGCCCTCGATTTCGTTTTGGGTTGCTGCCGGAAGAGCGATATCGCATTTCACCTCCCAGGGACGTTTATCTGCAACAAATTTTGCCTCTGCATACTTGTCGCAATATTCTTTGATACGGCCTCTCTTAACATTCTTGAGATGCATAATAAACGAAAGTTTGTTAGCGTCGATACCCTTCGGATCATAAATGTAACCTTCTGAGTCGGATAAGGTGACAACTTTTCCACCAAGCTCTGTAGCTTTTTGTGTGGCGTATTGAGCTACATTTCCGGAACCGGAAACCAGACATATCTTACCTTTGAAGTCGAGACCACGCGTCTTCAGCATCTCCTGGGCAAAATAGACTTGCCCATAGCCGGTAGCTTCAGGACGGACAAGGCTTCCACCCCATTCCAGGCCTTTACCGGTAAGAACCCCCGTAAACTCGTTGCGTAAACGTTTGTACTGGCCAAACATGTAACCTATTTCGCGGCCGCCAACACCTATATCACCGGCAGGTACATCGGTATCCGGACCGATATGACGCTGCAGCTCCGTCATAAAGCTCTGGCAGAAACGCATCACTTCATTTTCAGATTTACCCTTGGGATCGAAATCACTTCCGCCTTTACCACCTCCCATCGGAAGTGTGGTAAGACTGTTTTTGAAAACCTGCTCAAAAGCAAGGAATTTCAAAATGCCAAGGTTAACGGTCGGATGGAAACGCAGGCCACCTTTGTATGGACCGATGGCGCTGTTCATTTCGAGGCGATAGCCTTTATTGATCTGGACTTCGCCTTTATCGTCCATCCAGGGAACACGGAACAGGATCACACGCTCGGGTTCTGCGATCCTTTCAAGGATCTTAGCATCCTTATATTTCGGATTTTCTTCAAGAAATGGAATCAGCGATTCGGCTACTTCCATGACTGCCTGGTGAAACTCTTTTTCACCCGGATTCTTGGCAATAATCTTTGCCATAAATTCATCGAGAAGTTTTTTCAAATGGTCATTTTTCATAGGAGTCATATTTAATTAGTGAATGAATGTTAAGATTTTCACAAGATTGCTGCAAAATTACCAATCCCAACATAAAAAAGTCATTTTATTTTCGATATAATTGATTTATTTTCAGATTTATAAGAAAATTACTTAAAAAAAGTAAGTATATCACGTATGAGTGTTTCGCTTAAACGCAGATCCGGTTTTTAAATTTTTTTAAGAAAAAAGTTTATACTAATTTTGAGATCTTTATCTTAGAAAAACTCATGCATGCTGCCGAAGAAAAACCCAACACCGGTACTCCAAAACCCGGATCCCTTAATGTAGATAAACTGGTTTACGAAAACCGGGAACGTCTTAAAGAACTTGCAGCGATTAATGAAACGGCAGCTATCCTCAAACAGGGTAAGTCAATGACCGATGCCTTTCAGGAAATCTGTCATATCCTGCCTCAAGCCTGGCAATATCCCGAAAATACCGTCGCCCGGATCCGGTTTGAGGAAATGGAATTCACCAGTCCGGATTTCATAGAAACCCAATGGAAGCAGGAACAGGGTTTTGAAACGATTGATAACCTTTATGGAACGATCGAGATCTATTATCTCAAGGAATTTCCCGACAAAGATGAAGGTCCTTTTCTGAAAGAAGAGAGAGATCTGATTTTGAATATCGCGAGTCTGATCGAAGGTTACTTGAACGGAATCAAGGGAAGGGAAGGCAGGTATATCACCAGGGAGCGGTTAAAAGAGTTGACGGCCATCAATCAAACCACGAGTATCCTGCGTAGCGGCAAACCGATCGAAGAAGCATTACACCAGATATGCCTGATCCTCCCCAGGGCGTGGCAATATCCGGAATTTACCGTATGCCGGATAAAATATGGGAAGATGGAGCTCAAAAGCTCCGGATTCAAAGAGACACAATGGTTGCAAAAACAAACCTTCGAAACGATCGATAACCAGGAAGGATCCATTGAGATTTTTTATACCAAAGCTTTCCAGCCTTCACATGAGGGACCATTCCTTGAAGAAGAGCGACACCTTATCATCAACCTGGCAAACCTTATAGCCGGTTATCTCAATAGTGTCAAGGGGAAAGCAATCTTAAAAAAAACCATAAAAAAAGAAGGTGAAGAACCGGTTGTTGCCGAACAGATTCCCGGGAAATACAGCCGGCAACTATTGCAGACATTCCTTAACCGTACGAATTACAACCGCGATCTGTACCACGACCTGATGCCTTTTAAGGTAAAAGAGATTCTACTGGTAGCAAATCTTTACGATGCGTACAGCATCGAAAAGGAAGGGCGATTCTCGGAGCATGTCCTGGGCGAGTTTTATTCACTCAGTCTGAGTACAATGCCCCGCATCACCGGGGTTTCGACTATAGAAGAGGTTATGGAGCAACTAAACTCCAAACATTATGACCTCATCATCATTATGATGGGTACCGATAAACATTTCCCTGTAGAATTAAGCAAGAAAATAAAGGATCAGTTTCAGTATATTCCCGTGTTCCTGCTGCTCAATAGCAATACCGACATTGTATTGTTCGAGGATGAACCGGAAAAACTGACCTGGATCGACCGGATCTTTGTCTGGAACGGCGACTCCAAGATCTTCTTTGCCATGATCAATTACCTTGAGGATAAGATCAATGTAGAGAATGATACGAAAATAGGAATGGTAAGAGTTATCCTGATTGTCGAGGATTCATCAAAATACTATTCTCTCTACCTCCCGATGTTGTATAACATCGTTTTGGAACAGACTAAGAACATTATTGAAGATGTAACCACCGATGAGCTGTACCGCATATTAAGGTTGAAAGCCCGGCCCAAGATACTGCTGGCCTCCACGTACGAAGAGGCTTTATATATCTTTAATAAATACAAGGATTATATTCTTTGCCTTATCTCGGATGTGAAATTTAAAAAAGACGGTAAGCTGAACGCTACGGCTGGTTTTAGTCTTGTCAACCAGATCCGGAAAGAGATCAGAGACCTGCCTACCGTACTCCAGTCATCCGATGAAGAAAATGTTCAGAAAACTTATGAATTAAAAGCATCATTCATCAATAAGAACTCAGAGACCCTGTTGCAGGATTTTAAAAGTTTTATCACCCATTATCTCGGATTCGGCCATTTTATTTATCGCGACAAAGAGGGCAGTCAGATCGCAGTCGCGAAGTCACTCAAGGAGTTTGAGGATCTGCTGAAAACGATCCCGGAAGAATCGCTCCTTTACCATGCCCGCAAAGATCATTTTTCCTTATGGCTTATGGCCCGGGGTGAAATCCAGGTTGCCAAGATCCTGAATCCGGCCAAGGTCACCGATTTCAAGGACCCTGCGAGTTTACGTGAATACCTGATCAATGTCATCCAGCATTTCAGAAATGAACAGAACATCGGGAAGGTCATCCCATTCGAAGAAATGGGAATTACCGATGAACGGAACATCCTTTCCCTCACGGAAGGTGCACTTGGAGGGAAGGGCAGAGGATTGGCGTTTGTCAACACCCTGATCTATAATTATGATTTCTCCCAGCACGTACCGAACATAAACATCCGCACTCCCAAGACTTCTATCATCGGTACCGATGAATTCGAATATTTTCTCGACCGGAATAAGCTTCGCGAAAAGGCGGTCTATGAATCCAACTATGAACTGATCCGCACATGGTTTCTCGAAGGAAGACTGACCGATACCCTGATCAGAAAGTTGAAGTTTATCATTAAATATATTACAAAACCTCTTGCCGTTCGTTCCTCAGGTTTGTTTGAAGACTCCCTGAACCAGCCTTTTGCAGGGATTTTTGAAACTTACCTCATCCCAAATAACCATCCCGATCCGAAGATTAGACTTGAACAACTTATGAACGCTATCAAACTTGTTTACGCTTCAGTCTATTCCTCCATTGCCAAAGGATATATTGAAGCGGTGAATTACCGGATCGAACAGGAAAAAATGGCCGTCGTTATCCAGGAAGTGGTGGGTCACCAGTACGATGATGTTTATTATCCGCATATCAGCGGCGTTGCCCAATCATATAACTATTATCCTTTTGCACACATGAAGCCTGAAGAGGGATTTGCCGTAATTGCATTGGGACTGGGCCGCTACGTGGTGGAAGGAGAAAGAGCTTTCCGCTTTGCGCCGTTATACCCCAACCTGGAAATCAATTCAGCGAAAGATCAGTATAAGGGATCTCAAGTCGATTTTTATGCTGTCGACCTGGCAAAAAAGGATGTTAACCTGATGGAAGGAGAGGCTGCCGGGTTGCGCAAACTCGACATTTATGACGCTGAAAAACATGGTACCCTGAAGCATTGTGCATCTGTATATTCTATCGAAAACAACCGCATCATCCCTGGCATTAGGGACTCCGGGCCACGGGTTGTCAATTTCGCCGATATTCTTAAATATAATTATGTTCCCCTTGCAAAGACGATTGAGGTGGTTTTAGACGTTGTTAAGGAGGCCTTGGGATCACCAGTCGAAATTGAATTTGCCGTCGATCTCAATAAGGATGAGAATTATAAAGCATCATTTTACCTGTTACAGATCAAACCGATGATAGGGAATGCAGGCGATTTTGAAATTGACATGGAAAAGATCAACCGTGATAAGATTCTTCTCTTCTCGGAAAAGGAGATGGGTAACGGACAGTTGGGAAATATTCATGATGTGGTATTTGTCGACCCGGAAACTTTCGACAAATCGAAGACCCTGGAAATGGCTGCCGAGATAGAGAAGATCAATGCTGAGATGGGTAAGCAAAAAACCAAATATATCCTGATCGGACCGGGTCGCTGGGGAACACGCGACCGGTGGATCGGCATTCCGGTGGTATGGCCTCAGATCTCAAATGCACAGGTGATCGTGGAAACCAGCCTCGAAGGCTTCCCATTGGATGCTTCATCCGGCTCGCATTTTTTTCACAATGTCACAACCATGAATGTCGGTTATTTCTGTGTCCAACCGGAATTATCGGAAAGTTTTATCCGTTTTGATGTCCTGAAACAACAAAAGAATATCAGGAAAACGAACTTTTTTACTATTGTACATTTCGAAAATCCCATAATCGTCAGGATGGATGGTAAAAAACGGATTTCTGTAATAACCTGGCAGGAATAATATTTAATAATTGACAATGTCTGCCTGCTGAAAAGCAGGGATGATTGAAAATTAACTCAATTTTAGAACTATGCGAATTACTCGAATCAATAACAAAAAGAATGAGCAGGTTGAAATTGATGTCGACCTTGGCCTGATCGATCCGCTCATTTCAAAATACAAAGGAAAAAAGGGAAACCTCATTCCGCTTCTACAGGGAGCACAGGAGATGTACGGATTTATCCCGAAGGCCATATTTGAAAAATTATCGGATGAAACAGGAATACCCCTTAGCGATATGTTCGGAGTGGCAACCTTCTATGCCCAGTTCCGTCTTACCCCTGTTGGGAAAAACATCATTAAGGTATGTCATGGAACCGCCTGTCATGTTCAGAATGCCAAAGAGATCTCCGAATCACTGGAGGAGACTTTAAATGTAAAAGATGGTGAAACGACGGAAGATCGTTTTTATACCCTCGAATCGGTTGCCTGCCTTGGATGCTGCTCACTCGCCCCGGTCATGATGATCGGTGAACAGGCATATGGCAAACTCACCGGCAATGAAGCAGCCAAGATCGTTAAGAACATAAAATTAGCATAAATGACCACTACAGTTACCGTCGGGCTTGGTAGTTGCGGTATCGCCGCGGGTGCAGGCAAGACTTATGAGAAGATTAAAACATTCAGAGAAGTAGAGAAACTCGACTTCGAACTACGGAAGACCAGCTGTATCGGCATGTGTTATCGTGAACCCCTGGTTGAGATCACCGACGAGACCGGAACCTACCTCTACGGAGACATCAATGAAGATCGTGCTGTTGAAGTAATCGAAAAACACATCCACCAGCAGGATCCTATCAGGGATTATATCGTAGCCACCGATCTCTTCAGCGCACCGGAAAATGATTTTCTCGAAGCACAGGTAAAAATCGTGTTGCGGAACTGTGGATTTATGGATCCGGAATCCATAGAAGAATATGAAGCCAGGGATGGATATCGGGCAATTAAAAAGATTGCATCCGAAAAGATAAAAAAGGAAGAGGTCATCCAGACCATCCTCCAATCCGGATTACGAGGTCGGGGAGGGGGAGGATTCCTTACAGGTATGAAATGGAAGTTCGCCAATGCCAATAAATCTCCGGAAAAATATGTCATCTGCAACGCCGATGAAGGCGATCCTGGAGCGTTCATGGACCGCTCTGTTTTGGAAGGCGATCCGCATTCGGTTCTGGAAGGGATGATCATCGCTGCTTATGCTATTGAGGCCTCCGGCGGGGTGATCTATTGCCGTGCCGAATATCCGCTGGCCATCAAACGACTGAATATTGCTCTTAAACAGGCTCATGACAAGGGCTATCTTGGAAAGAATATTTTCGGGATCAAAGGTTTTAACCTCGACATCTATATTAAAGAAGGTGCCGGGGCTTTTGTCTGCGGTGAAGAGACCGCTCTGATCGCCTCTGTAGAAGGCGAACGTGGTATGCCACGCAAGCGTCCTCCATTCCCGGCTGTTTCGGGTTTGTGGAAAAAACCCACCAACATCAACAATGTAGAAACATACGCAAACGTTCCGTGGATCATCATCCATGGATGGGAAGCCTATGCCAAATATGGTACCGAAAAGAGCAAGGGGACCAAAGTTTTTGCACTGGCCGGAAAGATCAGGCGTTCCGGGCTCGTTGAAGTCCCGATGGGTATGACCATCGGTGATGTCATCTTTAAACTTGGAGGAGGCATCAAAAACAACAAACGGTTTAAAGCCGTTCAACTGGGCGGTCCTTCGGGCGGATGCATCCCGGAGTTTTTATCCAATACCATCGTGGATTACGATTCGGTGACTGCTACCGGCGCCATTATGGGATCGGGCGGGATGGTCGTGATGGACGAGACCACCTGTATGGTGGATGTGGCCAAATTTTTCCTCGATTTCACCCGCAAGGAATCCTGCGGTAAATGTACCTTCTGCCGGATGGGAACCAAGCGGATGCTGGAGATCCTCAACCGCATAACCAACGGGCAAGGGAAGGAAGATGATATCGACCGTTTGGAATCCCTGGCATACGAGATTAAAAATAACTCACTTTGTGGTTTGGGTCAGACCGCTCCCAATCCGGTTCTTACAACGATCAAATATTTCCGTGATGAATATGAAGCACATATCAATCACCGTAGATGTCCTGCAAAAGTTTGTCGTCCGTTGCTGACATATACCGTGGATGTTGAAAAATGTACAGGATGCATGGTTTGCCTTAAGAATTGTCCCGTCAAAGCAATTACCGGAGAACGGAAAAAAGTACATTTCATCGACCAGGCAATTTGCACAAAATGTGGGGTTTGTTACTCCAAGTGTAAATTTGAATCGATTTTGTTATCCTGACCATTGGTGAAATAGTGCCATGGTGCCATGGTTAAAAAATAAAATCAAATAAATTAAAATCGTACTTCGTAAATCGAAAATATTAAATCAATGACTGACAACTCTTTAAATATAATACTCAACGGAAATATTGTAAAAGGAATTCCTGGTGAAACGATCCTGGAGCTGGCCAAAAGACATGAGATCAAAATACCGACTTTATGTAGCGACGATCGTCTTGAACCCTTTACCTCCTGCTATGTCTGCCTTGTGGAGGTGGAAGGTATGCGTGGACACCAGCCTGCCTGTTCGACGAAGCTTACCGAAGGGATGAAGATTGTCACCGACAATGAAGGGATTCATAAATCGAGGAAAATAGCATTGGAGCTTATGCTCTCCAATCATTACGCCGATTGCCTTGGACCGTGCAAGCAGACTTGCCCGGCCGGCGTGGATGTTCAGGGTTATATCTCCCTGATCGAAAAAGGACTTTACCACGATGCCGTTGCATTGATCAAGGAAACCAACCCGCTGCCTGCCATCTGCGGGCGTGTGTGTGTTCGACCCTGTGAAAACGAATGTCGCAGGAACTTGCTGGATGAAGGGGCTCCTGTGGGAATCGACTACCTGAAACGGTTCGCATCGGATTATGACCTAGAATCACCCGATAAATTTATTCCGAAAGTAAGATCTTCCACAGGGAAAAAAGTTGCTGTGATAGGCGCTGGTCCCGGAGGATTGTCTGTCGGTCACTTCTTGCAGATCGAAGGTCACCAGGTTGATATTTACGAAGCTGCACCAAAATCGGGTGGATGGCTTCGTTATGGCATACCCGAATACCGTTTACCTAACGACATTCTCGATAAGGAGGTTAAAAACATCACCGACCTGGGAGTGAACATCTATTACAACCGGAAATTGGGAGATAATCTGAGTTATAAAGAGCTGAAATCGGAATATGATTCCCTGGTACTGACCATAGGATCGCAGAAAGGTACTGGCGTTGGCTGTGAAGGGGATGATGCAGGAAATGTTTTCTCGGGAATCGATTTTTTAAAAAATATGGAAATGACCGGTCAGCGTTACGATTTCAGGGGGAAGACCATCGCAGTGGTGGGTGGGGGTAACACCGCCATGGACTGTTGCCGTACTTCAATACGGTGCAAGGCCGATAAGGTATATGTCATTTACCGGCGCACAGAAAAAGAGATGCCGGCCAACCCCATCGAGATTCATGAATCCAAGTTGGAAGGTGTGGAATATATGTTCCTGACTTTGCCTAAAAGGATCAATAAAAATGAAAAAGGAGATGTCGAATCCATCACATGTATAAAAATGGAACTTGGTGAACCCGATGGTTCCGGGCGTCGCAGGCCGATACCGGTCGATGGATCCGATTTTAATATTAAGATCGATTATATCCTTGCTGCCATCGGCCAGAAGACCGAAGTGAATTTCATAAACGACATCAATGCATCCTCCGACGGCGGACAACTCAAGATTACCAAGTGGGGAGATATCGACGCCGATAAAGCCACTCTCCAAACCGGAATACCCTCTGTCTTTGCTGCCGGCGACGGGGTTACCGGTCCGGCAACCATCATCGAAGCCATCGCCCAAGCACGGATCGCCTCAAATTCCACGCATCAATACCTTATGGGATTACCCCTGAAACCCCTGCAAAAACCATTTACCAGCAAACGGGATAGCTTCAGGAAACAATTAAAGGATGATTACCTCGGGAAATTTGAAAAGCAGTTTCGTGAGGAGATGCCTACTTTACCGGCAAGTGAGCGATTTAATTTTAAGGAAGTTGAACTTGGTTATGAAGGTGAAATGGTTGCCAGCCATGAGGTTCAGCGCTGTCTGGAATGTGGCTGTACCGCCTTTTTCAACTGTGACCTCCAGAAATTCTCTACAGAATATAATGCCCAGCAAAAAGCCTTTGAAGGAGACTTCAAGGAATACCCGGTCGACTTCCGGCATCCTTATATCGAAATTGATAGCAACAAATGTATCCTTTGTGCCCGTTGTGTGAGGATTTGCCGCGAATTGGTAGGAGCAAATGCCCTGGGATTGATCAACCGCGGATTTGATACCTATGTGGCTCCAAGCATGGGTAATGCCCTTCAGGATACCCATTGCGAATCATGCGGGATGTGTATCTCCACCTGTCCTACGGGTGCCATTACCGAGAATTTCCTGTTCAAACCAGGACCGGTAAAGACTGAAGTGGTCAATACCATCTGCAATTACTGTTCAATCGGATGTGCCATCACCCTGCATCATAAAAATGGATTTGTGATGAGAGTTACCGGGCAGAAAGGGATCGTAAATGCAGACGGAAACCTTTGCAAATACCCGAAATTCGGTTATCAGTACCTGAACGACAGGAGTCGCATCACACGTCCGTTACTGAAAGAGGACGGGAAATTTAGGGAGATAACATTTGAGAGGGCATTTGGATTGATCAGAGAAAAAATTAAATCGGTCAGGCCGGATGAGAATGCCTTCTTTGCAGGAGCACGACTTTCCAATGAAGAACTCTACCTGATACACAAGCTGGCAAGGGCAGCAGCAAAGACCAATAACCTGGGTAGTTTCCATTACCTGGGCAGGGGGCAGGGTTACCGTTCGAACTGGGAGTTAAATGTGCCGTTGGAAAAAATCAAAGATGCCAGCCGGATTTACTTTATCGGGATAGAGATCAACCAAGATAATGCCGTGGCAGGTTTCATGGTAAATAATGCACGGATAATGGCAAAAATCCCGGTTGTCCAGGTTACCACAAAGACGGAGAACGCCATGTCGCATAAGGTTGATCAGGAGGTAAAAGTCGGATCCTATTATCATTTCATACGGGCGGTAAACCATTGGCTTTTATCAGAAGGTCTTGAAAACGGACTTTTCTTACGCGACCGGGTGGAAGACTTTGAAGGGTATAAAAAAGAATTGCTTTCAGAAAGATGGGATGAGCTTGTTAAGAAAGCCGATCTTCAGGAGACGGAGATTGCCCGATTTGCTGAAACGTATAACGAAGAGATGAATGCCATCATTATCTTCTCCGAGAAGGAAATATCCGGGAATGCAAGTCTGGAATTATTCAACCTGGCCATGATCACCGGAAAACTCGGTAAAACTGCAAATGGTTTGATCTCACTGAAGGAGAAAAACAATTCACAGGGATTGTTCGATATGGGGATATCCCCAAAGTTCGGAATTGGCGGACAGACTCTGGAAGATAATGGATATACCCAGCGGTTGAAAGAGAAATGGAGTGTAGAGACCCTCGCAAGCAGCGAAGGTGAATGTATGAAGGGCAAACTCTTTGAAGGTAAGCTGCGAAATCTTTTCATTTTCGGTGAGGATCCTCTGGGGTGTGCAGTAGATAAAGAATTCATTTTCAATGTATTTTCAAAAGTATCCTTTACAATGGTACAGGATTATTTCTTAACCGATACAGCACAGCGTGCAGATCTAATCCTGCCTGCATCATTCCCGGCCGAAACAGGCGGGACTTTTACCAATGCCCAGAAAGTGATCCAGGAGTTTGACGTCTTTATAAAACCAGCAACGGGAAAGTCCAACATCGAGCAGCTCAACGGCATTTTGAATGAATTCGGGTTGAACGGATGCCATACTGCGAAGGAAGTTTTCATGGAATTCATTACTCTGATCCCTGAGAACAGAGATCGTGCTTCATTGCGATTGAAATCGACCACGGGTGACAATAATAATCGTATCTTTGAGTACGGATGCGACGCCCTGGTCAAGCGTTTCGATAAAGAATTCGAACTATCTTTCAAATCTAAGATCTAAAATCGTAAATTGTCAGTCATATGAACGCCTTTAATAATATCAACGACATCCTTGACTTTGCGATAGGAGAGGAACAATCCGCAATAGAGTTTTACATGCTGCTGGCATCACGATCGAAAAATGAACAGAGCAAGCACATTTTCCATGAGTTTGCCGAAGAGGAGATGAAGCATAAGGCCAACCTTATCCGTGTCAAAGACCAGGGAACGTTTGAACTGGGAACCACGAAAGTCACCGATTTGAAAATTGTAGATTACCTGGTGGATATAAAACCCTCGCCCGACCTGCCATACCAGGAAGCCCTTATCCTGGCCATGAAAAAAGAGAAGGCAGCATTTAAATTGTACACCACGCTGGCCGAGCGGGCTACAAATCCTGATATTAAAACTTTGTTCTATGCCCTTGCGCAGGAAGAATCAAAGCACAAGCTGCGTTTTGAGCTTGAATATGATGAGTATGTGTTGAGAGAAAATTGAATCATGCCCCAATCGCGGAATCCACTGAATCCAAAAAAGTACTACTTCATCGACACCTCTTTCAACCTAATGATGAAGCGCAGGATCTATCATGTCCTGCTTATCTCGAGTACTTACGACTCTTTCATGCTGGAGGAAGACGGCCGTATCGATGAAACGATATTCATGGAATATGTGTCGCTGAACCTTAGGTATCCGCCGCAATTTATCAAAGTAACCTCGCAGGAAGAGGCATTTGAAGCCCTCGAAGATAAAAACATCGAGCTCGTTATCTCCATGCTCAATATCGAGCAAACCGACACTTTTGACCTGGCCATCCGGATCAAAAGCAAATACCCCAAGATACCGATCGTAGTCCTGACACCCTTTTCAAGAGAAGTAAACCTTAAGTTTACGGAGAAAAACCTCGGCGCCATCGATTATGTTTTTTGCTGGCTGGGTAATGCCGACATACTTCTGGCCATCATCAAGCTGATCGAAGACAGGATGAATATCGACAACGATGTCAAGCAGGGAGTTCAGGCAATTCTCCTGGTTGAAGATTCAATCCGGTTCTATTCGAGCTATCTTCCAAATATCTACCGGATTCTGCTCAAGCAGTCAAAGACTTTTATGACGGAAGGGCTGAATGAGCACCAAAAGATGCTTCGGATGAGGGGGCGTACAAAGATCCTTCTGGCAACCTGTTATGAAGAGGCAGTCGCTATGTGGGAAAAATATAAAAACAATCTGCTTGGAATCATCACGGATGTCAGCTTCAAGAGGGAAGGGGTAACGGATAAAACAGCCGGGATTCAGTTTGTCAAAAAGATAAGACCCGAAGATGAGTATATGCCGATTCTTTTTCAATCTTCAGATACTGAAAATGAAGCCATCGCCAGGGAAATGAAAGTAGGTTTCCTGAATAAATTATCAAAGACCTTATCGATCGAACTCCGAAACTATATCAACGAATATTTTTCTTTCGGTGATTTTATCTTCATCGATCCGAACAATGGAAGGGAGATCACCCGTGCGGTGGACCTGAAATCGCTCCAGAGTAAGATTTTTGAAATCCCTGATGATTCGTTGATGTACCATATGCAGCGCAATCATTTTTCGAAATGGCTAAATGCTCGGGCCCTGTTTCCAATCGCGGAGATGTTCCGCGAAGTTTCAGTGAAGGAATTTGCCGATGATATGGATGAAGCAAAACGATATTTGTTTGATTCCATCACGGCTTTCCGGATCAATAAGGCCAAAGGGGTTATCGCCGATTTTGACCGGGAGCGATACGATGAATACCTTCAATTTGCCCGCATCGGAGAAGGATCGATCGGGGGAAAGGCCAGGGGTCTGGCTTTTCTTGATTCACTGATCAAACGAAACAGGTTAACGGATAAATATGAAGGGGTGGTCATATCGATACCCCGGACCATCGTTCTCGGGACCGATGTTTTTGATGAGTTCATGGAGGATAATAACCTTTATGAAATTGCCCTTTCCGAGCGTAGCGATAAGGATATCCTTGCCCGGTTTGTAAAAGCCAGGCTGCCATTCAGGATACATGAAGACCTGTATGCCTTCATATCCTGTATCAATAATCCCATCGCGGTGAGGTCATCGAGTCTTCTGGAGGATTCGCACTACCAGCCGTTTGCAGGAATATATTCCACCTATATGATCCCTAATATCAAGTTCAATGAGCGGATCATGATCGAGAAACTGAGCCAGGCTATAAAGAGTGTCTATGCTTCCTCCTATTTCAAAGACAGCAAATCATATATGGCAGCCACGCTCAACATGATCGATGAGGAAAAGATGGGAATCGTCTTGCAAGAGGTAACCGGCCGTCAGTATGGTAACCAGTTCTATCCCGCTATTTCCGGTGTGGCACGATCTATCAATTTCTACCCAATTGCTCCTGAAAAGCCCGAAGACGGCATCGCGAATGTCGCTTTCGGGTTGGGAAAATATATTGTTGACGGTGGAATCAGCTTACGGTTTTCACCAAAATATCCACAAAAAGTTTTACAACTTTCCACTCCTGACCTGGCCTTGAGTGAAACCCAGAAAACCTATTATGCCCTCGACCTTAACCCGGAAAGCTTTACTCCAAATATTGACGATACCATCAACCTGCTGAAACTTAAAATCAAAGATGCAGAAGATGACCCTGTCATGAAGTTGCTTTCATCCACCTATGATTACGATAGCCACCAGCTGAAAGATGGCACCCTGTCGGTCGGGAAGCGGATCGTTACTTTCTCCCAGTTACTAAATCATCATACCTTCCCGTTGGCTGAGATTCTGCAGCTGGTCCTTGGGATTGGCCAACAGGAAATGAATAAACCGGTAGAGATTGAATTTGCCGTGAATCTCGATATGCCGAAAGGAGAACCAAAGATATTCAGCCTGCTTCAGATACGTCCGATCGCCGGTCGCGACCAGACCATCAACCTTGATCCCAAACGAGTCAGTCCTGAGGATACTATATTGATCTCTGATCTGGCTCTTGGAAATGGAGTAATAAAAGGGATTAAAGATTTTGTTTACGTAAAACCGGATACCTGGGATGCTTCAAAAAGCGCTGAGATAGCACATCGGCTGGAGTTACTCAATGATAAATTCCTGACCGAAAAGAAGAATTATGTACTTGTCGGCCCAGGGCGTTGGGGATCAAGCGATCCCTGGCTTGGGATCCCTGTACGCTGGCCACAAATATCAGCTTCCCGGGTAATCGTAGAATCGGGGTTGGAAAACTATCGCATCGACCCAAGCCAGGGAACCCACTTTTTTCAGAACCTGACCTCTTTCCGGGTAGGTTACTTCACGATCAACTCATACATCAAAGAGGGCTTTTACGACATTGGATTCCTTGCGGCTCAAAATGCCTGTTTTGAAGACGAGTTCATTCGTCATATCCGTTTCGAAAAACCCATCCGGATTGAAATCGATGGTAAAAAGAATTTCGGAGTAGTTTATAAGCCTGTCTGAAATTAATTCACTCTCAGCCTGCTGACTGCCGAGTTTCTTTACTGATCCATATTATACTGAATAACGATCTCCATGGTATCAAGGTTCAAAGCAACCATATTGCCGAATCCCTCCCTTCCTGTGATATATGGACCGTTGTCGATGTCGATAAATTGATAATAACGGTTTTTGATGGCAAGGGTGATCAGTTCCATATTTACCGGTACATGACCATGGATGATCCGCCGGTTGCCGATTTTCTCGGGTTTGATGTTATAATCACGCAGCCATAACATGGCATGCTTGTCTTCAAACGGATCTTCATTATTAAAATTCAGGCCGGCATGCACAAGGACAAAATTATCCAGGGTAGCATAGTAGGTGAGGTTCTTCATCCATTCGATGTAATCAAACGGAATATCCTTAACACGATGAACCCCGAAACTTTCAAGCGTGGATTTTCCACCTGTGTCCATCCAGGCTTTATGTTTCCGGTTACCTAAATTATGCCACCAAATATTTTTTGATTTTATTTCGGCTTCATAAAGTTCAACCATGAAATCTTCATGATTTCCTTTCAGGGCAGTAATGTTGTATTCATCTTTTTGTAAAAAGCGGATATAATCTATCACCCCTTTTGAATCCGGACCCCGGTCGATATAATCACCGAGAAAATATAAGTCATCGTACCGGGTAGGCCGGATCAAGTCGGTGATCAGGGATTTAAGTGTCTTCACGCATCCGTGAACATCGGGAATGACCCATCGCTGCGGCATAATTAAGGTTCAGGCAGGTAAATTTACTTTTTTTTACCCTGGTTAGCAACCTCCTCCATCAATTTTTTGATTACTTCCGGGTCGCCAAGAAAATAATCTTTCATAAGGTTCATATCGCTATCAAACTCAAACACATATGGGATACCGGTCGGCAGGTTGAGCCCAACGATCTCTTCATCCGATATGTTTTTCAAATATTTGACGATTCCCCTTAGGCTGTTTCCATGGGCGGCAACGATGACTTCCCCGTATTTCTTCAGGTTGGGCTGCATCTCTTCTTTCCAATAGGGAACGATACGCCCGACCGTATCTTTCAGGGCTTCCGTTGACGGGATATCCTTCGGATCGAGATCACGGTATCGTGGATCAAACCTGGGATGACGGGGATCATCCTTGTCGAGTGCCGGGGGACGGATATCATAACTCCTTCTCCAGATCAGGACCTGCTGATCGCCATATTTTTCCGCCATTTCCATTTTATTCAATCCCTGAAGGGCGCCATAATGCTTCTCATTCAGACGCCATGTTTTATAAACCGGAATCCATAAGAGATCCATCTGCTCCTGGATCAGCCAGAGGGTACGAATGGCTCTTGTAAGATAGGATGTATAAGCAATCTTGAAATCGAAGCCCTCCTTTTTCAGAAATTTTCCGGCGTCAATAGCTTCACGTATACCCCGCTCCGATAGATCCACATCGGTCCAGCCGGTAAACCGGTTTTCTTTATTCCAGGTACTTTCACCATGCCTGATTAATACGAGTCGAACCATAGATAACATGTTTGAGTATGAGGTGCAAAAGTAAGAAAATGTCTCTATTTTTCCTACCTTTGCCCTCCTTCAATCCCAACACCCATGAAGATATACCATCGCCTGAACACCATCCTTGGCTGGATGGTGTTTATCATTGCATCTACCGTTTTTATCCTTACATCGGAACCGACCATGAGTTTTTGGGATTGCGGTGAGTATATCGCCACGGCCTTTAAACTTGAAGTTGGCCATCCACCTGGGGCCCCGCTATTCCAGATGCTCGGTCGCTTCTTTTCTCTATTCGCCTTTGGCGATGTGACCCATGTTGCCCGGATGGTCAACACGATGTCGGCCCTCGCCAGTGGTTTCACCATCCTTTTCCTGTTCTGGACCATCACCATGATCGGGAAAAAGATCGTTTTAAAATCGGGTGAAATGTCACGCGGAAAAATGATTGCCATTTTTGGGGCCGGCCTGGTCGGCGCATTGACTTATACCTTCACCGATTCATTCTGGTTTTCAGCAGTAGAAGGAGAAGTCTATGCCCTCTCTTCTTTTTTCACCGCCATTGTTGTGTGGGCGATCTTTAAGTGGGAAGAGCATGCCCATGAGCAACATTCTTATCGCTGGCTTATCCTGATCTTTTACCTGGTCGGACTTTCCATCGGAGTACATCTTCTGAACCTGCTGGCATTGCCTGCTTTAACTTTTGTCTATTATTTTAAAAAATATCCATCGCCCAACTGGAAGGGATTCCTGGTTACAGCAGTCCTTTCCATTGTTGTTCTGGCTCTTGTGATGTACATCATTATCCCCTGGATTTTGAAACTAGCCGGTCTCTTCGAACTGTTCTTTGTCAATTCGGTTGGATTACCCTTTAATTCGGGAACGATAATTTATTTCCTGATACTGATCGGATTGATCATCTGGGGCTTGATTTATTCACACAGAAAGATCAAACCCTTGATGAACGCGATTATCCTGGCATTTACCTTTATCGTGATCGGATATTCCTCATTTCTTATACTGGTCATCAGGAGCAATTCAAATACGCCCATCGACGAAAACAATCCGGAAAACGCCATGTATCTCCTGGCTTACATGAACCGTGAGCAATATGGCGACTGGCCCATTTTCAGGGGACAATATTACAATGCCCCGGTGATTGACCGGAAAGATGGAAATCCAGTTTACACCAAAGATTCAGCCAGCGGGAAATATATCATAACCGATAAAAGAGAGAAAGTCATTCCAGTTTATGATCCAAGGTTTGTCACTCTTTTTCCGCGTATGTGGTCAGGGCTCGAAGAACAGCACATCCGCGAGTACAATCGATGGGGAAATGTCAAAGGAATCCCGGTTGAGGTTCAGTATGGCGATCGTTCCGAGACCAGGAATATTCCAACCTTCGGGGAGAACCTCCGTTATTTCTGGGATTACCAATTTATTCATATGTACTGGCGCTACTTCATGTGGAATTTTGCAGGCAGGCAGAATGATATCCAGGGTCTTGGAAACAAGATCAATGGGAATTGGAAAAGTGGAATAAAATTCATTGATAAAACACGTCTTGGAAATCAGGATATTCCGGTAAACCGGATGAATAAGGCGGATAACAGTTTTTATTTTCTCCCTCTTCTCCTGGGACTTATCGGAATTTATTTCACGTTAATGAAAGATAAAAAAAGTTCCTTTGTGATCTTCCTGCTATTTTTCATGACAGGAATAGCGATTGTTCTATACATCAACCAGTATGCGCCTCAGCCCCGTGAAAGGGATTACTCCTTTGCCGGTTCGTTTTATGCGTTTGCTATCTGGATCGGGTTGGGTGTCATCCAGATAAGTGACTGTCTGAACAGGGTATTAAAACCGGCAATTTCTGCCGTTATCGCGACAGGAGTTTGTTTGGTAATAGTTCCTGGAATCATGGCCCAGCAGGGCTGGGATGATCATGACAGATCGGGGAGATATACGGGACTGGCAATAGCGGAAGATTATCTGAATTCCTGTGCTCCCAACGCAATCCTCTTTACCAATGGGGATAACGATACTTTTCCACTCTGGTACGCGCAGGAGGTGGAGGGCATCCGTACCGACGTACGCGTGGTCAACCTTAGCCTGCTCAACACCGATTGGTATATCAATCAGATGAAGCGAAAAGCATATAATGGCGAACCCATACCTTTTTCCCTTACAAAGGAAAAATATCGACAAGGTAATCATGATGTAACCTACCTGATAGTGGATGAAAGTCTGAAAAACCAGTTCGTAGATTTACGTGTTCTTTTTAATATCATCAGGAAGGATGAAGGAAAACTAAAGATGAACACGGCACAAATGGGTATCATTGATTTCTTCCCATGCCAGAAATTCATGGTAACCTATGATTCGGCTTCCATAGTTAACAGTGGTTCAATCCCTGAAAAATACCTTCACCGCCTTGATACCCTGCGATGGGAAATTAAACGCCAATACCTGGAGAAGAATAATCTTATGATCCTCGACCTGCTCGCCAGCAACGACTGGAAAAGGCCGGTTTATTTTGTTATGACAACAGGTACCGAAACGTATATCGGACTTGAAAAATACTTCCAGCTCGAAGGGCTCGCTTACCGTCTTCTGCCGGTAAAAGCCCGTACCCATGAAGGTCAGATTGGGGAAGTCAATACCGGCGCTATGTACGATAACCTCATGAATAAATTCAAATTCGGTAATATAAATAAGCCGGGAATTTATGTCGATATGAATAACGCTCGTTTTATTATGAACCTCCGTACCATTTTTGGCCGTCTTGCCTCTGCCCTGATCCGGGAAGGAAAAATAGATTCTGCCCGGAGGGTGATCGATCGCTGTATGGAAATGTTACCCGACGAAGCAGGAAGATATGATGTTTTTATTTTGCCGCTGATGGAAGGGTATTACAAAATTGGTGAGACTGCGAAAGCAAACAGGATTGCCGAAAAACTCTATAAATATACATCAGGAGAACTTGTTTATTATTTCTCTTTCCCGGATAAGGATTTAAAGGATATGGATATTGAACTCCAGCAATCGATTTATACCCTTCAACGTCTTTCGGTCATCACAAAGGATGCCAAACAGGAGAACCTGGCAAAAGATGCAGAATTGAACCTGCAGAAATATTATAACCTGTACATCGAAAAAGTTTATCAACGCTGATCCGGTGCATTCCGTTAAAATGCCATATCTGATAAGGCTTTTCAGTCCAAAATACTGGATCTGTGAAATGGTTACGACCGAAAAGATCATCTACCTGACCTTTGACGACGGGCCGGTTCCCGAGACAACTCCTGAAATATTGTCCGTTTTGAAAGATCATAAGGTCAAAGCCACCTTTTTCTGTGTTGGTGACAACGTCAGGAAACATCCGGAGACCTTTAAAATGATCAAAGAAGATGGGCATTCCATCGGAAATCACAGCTTCAGCCACCTGAATGGCTGGAAAACGCCTCCCGGAGGATTTGTGGAAAATGTGAACCGTTGCAACGAATATTTTAAAACCAACCTTTTTCGTCCGCCATACGGCCAGTTCACGTTATCCCAATACCTTCTTTTACGAAAAAAGTTCCGCTTTATCCTGTGGTCGATACTCACCTGGGACTTTAAAGGTGACACAACTCCTGAACAATGTCTGCGGAATGCCATTGACAATACCCGGGCCGGCTCAATCGTAGTGTTTCATGATAGCTTGAAGACCATCGAAAATGTCAAGTATGCCCTGCCCCGCTTTCTTGATCATTTTCAGTCGCAGGGATACCGGTTTGAGGGGATAAACATTTAGTCGGCAGTCGGCAGTCGGCAGTCGGCAGTCTATTTTTTCCATTTTTTCCATGCGAATATTACTGGGTATCGGTTATCTCAATACCGGTAACATCGGCTATACCTTATCCTGATCTGTAAAGAACTGAAAAATAAAAGAACCGTTACAAGAAGATATCTAAATAGATATTATATTTGAGTAGGTAAATTCATGGATTAACTTTTCTTTCTGATCAACAAATACGCAAATCCTCAACAAAAACAATGAAGTTGCCGGCTCATTTCAGTAGAATAATTTCAATTGCACTTATATTCAGCGCAGGATAAATGAAGGAAGTTGGATAATCGTTAGGCCTCATTAAAATAGAAAAACATGGCAACAAATCAACAAATTATTTTAGACACAATTCTGAAACAGCAAAGAACTGAAATTGCATCTTCAGTTAGTGAAAATGATTACTTCAACATCTTTGTAACTGAACAAGTTTTAAAAAACTACGAATTGTCATATGACGAAGTTGAAGAAGGAATTGTAGATAATGGTGGCGACGGAGGTATAGACTCGATTTATACATTTGTAAATTCTGAATTGATTCAAAGGGATTCACCATTGATTGAGGGTAAGCGAAATTCATTGATAGAGGTATTTATTATACAATCCAAAAATACGTCAGGTTTTCGCGAATCCGCGATTGAGAAATGTACATCGTCAGCCATTGATCTTTTCGACTTTTCCAAGGAAATTGAAACTCTTAGGCCTGTCTATAACGCAGAATTATTAACAAATGTCGAAGTTTTTAGAAAACAGTATCTTCATCTAGCATCAAAATTTCCTGTTCTAAAGTTTCAATATTTTTATGCATCAAAAGGTGTTGAAGTACACCAAAACGTTCAAAGAAAGGTAACAAACCTTGTTGATGCCATCAAAAGGCATTTTGATAAATCTGATGTATTTTTCACATTTCTTACTGCAGAAAAATTGATAGAACTTTCTAGGAAAGAACAAATAAAGGCTAAGGATATTTTGCTTTCTGACAACCCAATTTCAACCCAAGACGGTGGGTATATAGCAATTGCACCGTTGAAAAATTATTTTGAATTTATTACATCACAGGAAACTGGAGAATTAATAAAATATTTCTTTGATGCTAATATACGTGATTATCAAGGCAGTGTTGAAGTAAACAACGCAATTAAAAAGACCTTAATGCAAACGGCCTACACAGAGGATTTTTGGTGGTTAAATAATGGAATAACAATCACAGCAACAAATGCTTCATTTGCAAGTAAACGATTGCATATCGAGGATCCACAAATTGTCAATGGTTTGCAAACATCATATGAGATATTCAACTATTTTAGTACAAATAAGGTTGAGACTGAAACACGTAATATTCTGATAAGAGTTGTAAAAACAAATGATGAGAAAAACAGATTAAACGTCATTAAGTCAACAAACAGTCAAACCAATATTCCGCCATCTTCCCTAAGAGCAACTGATCCAATTCATAGAGATATCGAAGATTACTTATTGGCAAAGTTGTATTATTATGATAGAAGGAAGAATTATTATAAAAATCAAGGAAAACCGAGTACCAAGATAATTAGTATTCCGTATTTAGCCCAAATTGTTATGGGTGTGCTAATCCAAAAACCAGATTATGCAAGAGCACGGCCATCGACATTAATAAGTAATAATGCTGACTATGAGTTAATTTTTAACAAAAAAATGCCGATTGACTTGTATTATAACTGCATTTTCTTGCATAAACGTGTAGAAGAAACACTCAAAACCTTTTGTACTCCCAGATTATCAAGAGTGCAAATTGGTGATATTAAATTTCATGTATCGATGTATGTTTGTGGCAGAGCTACGAAAACGCTAAAACCAACTATTAATCAAATTGAATTAATTGACCATACTACCATCAGTGATGAAGTTATAAAAGAAGCAATTGAGCATGTTTTTGTAGTTTATGATGCTCTTGGTGGGACAAACGCTGTTGCCAAAGGGAAAGAATTTGTAACTGAAGCGTTAGAGCAATTGAAAACAAATATTAACGAGGCATAACATGCCGCTAACCGCAACAAAACTAACGTATTGTTGCTTTGCAAAGGTTGCACCTTTGCTGCGTTTAGCCGGGCGTTGGCAACAATTTTAATAAACACCGATGAATAAATTCCTATCTTCTCTGGCAATGATACTTGTCATCTCAAGTTGTAAGAATGATCAAACAAAATTGATTGTTAAGAAAGACTATGGGAATGGGACTGTTTTCGATATTAGTCTTGTTGATTCCATGATCAAGAAGGAGTTAACACCCGTTGACTCGATTACATTTAAAAAATATATTGCTCCGAATCCACTTATTAGGGGAATTGATTACAGTCAACTAAATTTCTATGGAGATAAATTCTGGATTAAAAAATATGCAGATTCCATCAAGAATAATTTGATATTTAACACTTATTCAAAATCAAATTACTTTTTTGTCCCCTATAATTCAATTAAGAATAGCATTTTGCTGGTTTTAGTTTACCATTCCGCAAGTATTTTTGAACGTATTGCATTGTATTTGATAAAACCTGGGTTCAAAAGTGATTACCCACCGACAGTGCTATTAGCAGAAAAAATTAAAGGCGGCGGTTTAGCATCAATTGATTTAATAACCAAAAGTGTTATGATTGACTCTTCCATCATTGAACAAACAACAATTATGAAATCATGCATTTTAGATTTACCTGGTCCACATGGTGAGATCACTTGCAGCTATGATACAACAATAACATATTATAAAATTACCGACAGATTCTTTGATCCGTATAAAAGAAAAATTATTTGGGAAACAAAACAAGAATAATAAAAACTGTTGCCAACGAGCCGGCAGCCGCCAATGCGGGCAGCCCAGAAAGGCTAACTCACGCATTATCGGCCCTCGGCCGTGAAAATGAAAATAAACAACAAGTAAATCCCGCACTGCGGCTGCCGGCGGGGCGTTAGGCATTATGTGTAATTATGTCTCACAAGTTGGAACATTTTAAAGAATGGGACAGACTTTAACTTTATTTAAATATAGTCCAATAAATGGATGGACGATCGAAGGGTTAAGAGACAAAACAATCCACTTCAAATGTCCAGCCGACTATAATGATCCATTTGATTGTAGAATTAATTTAGTTATTGATGGGACAGATGAACAATGGGAATCCTATAGAAAACGCATAGGAATTACTGCTGAACAGTTGAATGAGTATAAGAAAACAAGTAAGGTAACTTTTGAGAATTCAGGAGAATATTATAAGGAGATCCATAGACATAGTTTGCGAACTATACATTTGAGCTGCTTTTCCGAAATTTCTGACAATATTTTAATGTGGAGTCATTATGCCAATTCCCATAAAGGAATATGCTTAATGTTTGAAACTGTTAAGTATGACACTATTCAGTTTATGATCTTCAACAACCAGGACGTTCACTACACAAACAGTAATCTTCCACCTGACCATGTAGGTATAATTCGTGTTCGTTATTCAGAAAAATTGCCTGAAGCGTATAATCATTTAGAATATTACAAAGATAAGATTGCTCCTTTTTTAATGACAAAATCACTTGACTGGGAATATGAAAAAGAGTGGAGAATGATGTTGCCTCAAGAAGCATTGAAAACAGAAAATCCGAGATATCTGGATGGCCAGTTAAAAGGGATTATATTTGGATTAAATTGTTCTGACGAGGACAAAATATTAATTAAGAATGCTTTAAAAGGGCAAACTGTTAGATTTTATAAGGCAACAGCAAAAAAGAACGAATATAAATTGACAATAATTGAGGCATAACTAAACATACCAAGCCGTCAGCCAGCAATGCGGGCGGTTTCCTAAGGCTGGCATTCACCAAACTTTTACATGATAAAGGAAATGAAAAGAAACAACAAGTAAATCCCGCACGAGCGGCTGCAAGCGGGACGTTGTATGAAAGTGTAAAACCGGAGAAATATGGAAGCGATATAAAAAATTGTTATAATTACAAAAATGGAATATTATTTATCTAAACTAAACGACCGAGAATTTGAATCATTAGCAGGAGATATTATTTCTAAACATTTAAACCTGAATGTCGAGAAATTTAAAGCCGGAAAAGATGGGGGTGTTGATGGTCGTTTTTGGATTGGTAAAAATGAAGGCATTCTACAATGTAAGCACTATTGGAAAACCGGATATCAGGGATTGATAAGTAAATTAAAAACGGAAGAGGTTAATAAAGTAAAAAAAATAAGTCCTCACAGATATCTATTTTTAACTTCTGTTCCATTATCAAGAAAAAACAAGAAAGAAATATTTAGCTTGTTCATTCCTTTCATTAAATCTGAAACTGATATTTGGGGCGAGGATGACATAAATAGTTTCCTTTCAAATAAAGAAAATCAAGCTATTGTTGAAAAAAATTATAAACTTTGGATAACTAGTACACAAATACTGGATACAATAATAAATAATGCTATTAAAGGAAGAAGTGAAAGTACAATAAAAAAAATGGAATCTCATAATCAATACTCCGGTAAAAATTTAAGCAGCTAACCTCCCGATGCTCAAGCACTCGTCATAAAGTTGACGGATTTTTTCGCAACTCAGGTCGAGAGCTAACTTTGAAAAAATTAAATCTGTGATATATTGGTTGAAATACAACGTCTTAATGTCTAACATGGAAAAGCTCTCTCTTTCTTCCTTTGGAATAGGTAGATAGTGAATGGCTTTAGCCAAGGATACTGTAGTAAGCGATGCATTTACATGAAAATTTATCTTTTGAACACTTCTGGCCTGGCAATGTTCAAGCCCCGCAAAGTTCTTTGCATCGCGGAATAAGAACTCGATCTGGAATCTTTGTTTGTAATAGAGATAGATTTTACTAGGATCCAGAGTAAGATCAGTTGAAAAGAGAATAGCATGATTATCTGCATATCCATCGGTTCCATAATGTTCAATATACACGATACGTACTATGCGTTTTAAGCTGATACTGTATACCAGGCCGGAAAACATATGGGTGTCTTCATCGATGGCACAGCAAAAACGGATCCTGCGACGATCAATATTGCGGGTGTTGACTTTTCCTTCATACAGCTTTGGACGGCCTTTGCCTTCGTGTTTGGGCCCGTTATACAGGTACCTCAGGTTTGCATCAGGTCTGAATTTACTAATGACTTCAAGGTTTGTGTTACCGGTAATTCCATTGACAAAATTGACTTTGGCAAAGTATCCGTCGAATACTCCGACTTTAATACCCAGTGATTCAATTTCGGATGAACGCCTTAAAACAACGTTTAAATGTAAGCTTCCGGTCTGATGCATCTTGATTCCCTTGAGGTGGCACCATACTTTTGCGGGTAAAAAGTTTTGATGAAGAAACATGACCGAAAATTGCGCCAGGAAGAAATGGCCTTTCATATTCAAAGCTGGAAAGAGAGCGGGCAAAGCCAGCACCAATATTGCCTATCAAATAATTTGCGTTTCAACACTTTTTATTATTGGTTGAAAAAGGAACGGTCTAAGAACAGTCCGTTAACCGATGGCTTTATTCCGATCCGGGTCCAGGGTGATTCTTCTGAGACTGCTTCCAATGTTGAGATCCATTACCCGAATGGGGTTCGCATTTTCGTTCCTTCAATGGATATCCAGTTTATCGGCCGCTTGGTTCGTTTAGTCTGAGGCCATGTTTTCTCTAACCTCATCGCTCAACTATTTTCTTTATAATGGCTCAACCGATATGCGTAAATCATTTGATGGCCTGTGCGGTATGGTCACTGATAAACTCTCACGCAATCCCATGTCGGGCGAAGTGTTCATTTTTATCAATAAGCGTCGCGATCGAATCAAACTGCTTCACTGGGAACCGGGCGGTTTTATGCTCTATTATAAACGCCTTGAATCGGGAACGATAGAATTACCCCGATGGAATCATGTGGCTTCAGGATATCAGATTCTCTGGAGCGATTTAATGCTGATGATCGAAGGCATATCCCTGAAAAAAATTGAACGCAGAAAGCGATACATATTAACAAAACAATGTGCATAAAATATTGATAAAACATCAGTATTTATAAGGCTTTCAGCATGTTTTGCCGTATCTTTGTTTTGTGAACGAAGCAAGCCAAACACCCCATCTCTCAATCCCTGTCGATCAGTATAATTTGCTGCTGAAAAAGCTGGAAGAACAATCCCTTCAAATTACAGAGCTCCTTAAGCGCAATGCTTATTTACAGCAAGAGTATAATGAATTAAAGCGAATGGTCTTTAGAGCCAAGAGTGAACGCTTCGTATCTACTGATTCTTCTCAGTTACCCTTATTTGGGGTTCCCGCGGCAGAAACACCGGAACCTGAAAAAGAGACCATCACCTATACCCGTAAAAAATCTTCAAAATCAGAAAAGAATCAGCCGGTACGCCTTGCTCTGCCTGCAGATCTTCCCAGGGTAGAACAAGTGATTGAACCGGATGAAGACCTTTCAAATGCGAAGAAAATCGGTGAAGTCATTACGGAATATTTGGAATACACACCGGGAACGCTTCATGTTGAGAAGATCATTCGTCCAAAGTATATTCTTTCAGAGAGTGAGCGCATTGTTATCGGAGAACTTCCTTCGCTACCAATACCTCGCAGCAATGTAGGCCCTGGATTGCTGGCCCAGATCATGGTCAGTAAATTTGTGGACCATCTTCCGTTCCACCGGCAAATCCATCAGTTCAAACGTCAGGGAGTAGACATTGCCGAGTCCACCATGAATGATTGGTTTACCGGTATGTGTCGCTTGCTTGAGCCTCTTTACGACCGGTTGAAACAGCGGGTACAGGGGGCCGATTACCTGATGGGAGACGAAACTCCGATCCCGGTGCTGACCAATGATAAACCTAACGCCACTCATAAAGGGTACCACTGGGTGTATCTGGCTCCACTTGAAAATCTGGTTTGTTTTGATTACCGCCAAGGGAGGGGGCGGGAAGGACCCGAAGAATTTTTGAAAGATGTTCATGGTGCCTTGCAGACCGATGGTTACGCTGCTTACAATAGTTTTGAAAAAACCGGTAAACTCATTCTCCTATCCTGTATGGCCCATGCCAGGCGAAAATTTGATCAGGCAAAGGACACTGACCGTGAACGAGCAGAACATGCCTTGAAAATGTTCCAGACGTTGTATGAAGTGGAACGAGAAGCCAAACTTCAGAACCTTTCATATGATGAGCGCAAAACCCTGCGACAGAACAAGTCGGTTGAAAAACTACAGGAGATCGAAGCCTGGATGAAAGAAAACATCATACAGGTGTTACCCAAGAGTGCCATTGGAGGGGCTATCGCATATACCCTCAATCTCTGGCCCAGGTTAATCCGGTATACGGAAGACGGCCGATATGAAATTGATAATAATCTGGTTGAAAACAGCATCCGACCTGTGGCACTCGGCCGGAAAAACTATCTCTTCGCAGGATCCCACGAGGGAGCGAAACGTGCAGCCATGATGTATTCATTTCTGGGTACTTGTAAAAGAAATAACGTGGAACCCTTTACCTGGCTTAAGGATGTACTCACCCGAATATCCGATTGGTCGATCCAACGCCTGGATGAATTACTACCGGTAAAATCCCTTTCATAAAACCAAAGGCGAGAATAATAAGCGATTTTACCTACCTTTACAAGATGCAGTAGGCCGGAGGCTTACGTTTAAATGATGCATCACAGAGCTTTCTTCCCGGTTCTGCCCTTTGGGAGTTACAGGCGTCTGAATAGCCTCCAGGGAGAATCCTGTACCGTTTTCGACATCAATGATTGCCATGCATCCAATTTCGATCCCACGCTTAACCCTTTGAGCAGTTCCGCTGTAGAAATTACCCACATCCGGGGTTTTCTTACCACTCTTAGGAAGATACGAAGGATCATAAGCCAGGATCAGTTCTTTGGAGCAATTGGCACGGATAAGCTCCACATTGAATCCAGCCCAGTCAAATGGCCTCTCCATCTGATTACGGTAGGTCTTTTCGTTAAAGCTCCCGTATCTGGCCATGTTGATGAAGTTGTATTTACCGCGGAGTCCCATATAAAGAATCAGAAGATGCTGGATAAATTTTTGTCTTGGTTTGGAGATTCCATCAATCTTTGTTATTATTGCATTGATGAGGCTTTTAGCCTTGTTGAGAAGAAGCATCATGGTTTTGAGTTTTCGACGACTACAAAACAGATGCTTTTCTCTTTTGGCTTCAGCCCATCTGATAGATATTTACAAACATGTCATTGTTAAAATTAGTAATCAAATTTTTACCGGAGTATTGATAATGAGAGATATGTTATTACAGAGAACCACCTAAAAGGAATTGAAATATTAAAAAATAACAACGTTATAATAATTACTGGGGATCCTGGTATAGGAAAAACTACACTTGCAAATAACCTAGCATTATTTTATGTTGCAAATGGATTTGAATTTTGTGATATTGAAGAATCTATAAGTGAAGCAGAAAATTTATTTAGGGAAAGGGAAAAAAAGAAAATTATTTTTTATTGTGATGATTTTCTTGGAAGTAATATGTATGATGCAATAAGTAATAAAAGAGACTCTCATATTGTAAAATTCATAAACAGAATAAAAAGTGATTCATCAAAAAAATTTATCCTCACATCAAGAACAAATATTTTGACCAAAGCAATAAGTTTAAGTCATCAATTTCAGAATAATAATATTACGGAAGATGAATTTTTATTGACAATTAATAATTTAACTGAGTTAGATAAAGCGAAAATACTATATAACCATATTTACCATTCAAATTTAGACAACATTTATATTGACCAGATTTACAAAGAAAAAAGATATAAAGAAATAATAAGACACAGGAACTATAATCCTAGGATTATAGAATTTATTACTGATAATACAAGGATAAATAATGTTAAGCCGGAACAATATTGGGATTATATTACCGACAAACTAGAAAACCCTGAAGAAATATGGGGTGATTTCTTTCAAAATCAGGTTGATGATTCTGTAAGAGTTCTGACATTTTTAACTGTTTTTAACGGGAGAACGATATCAGAGGATGAATTAAGAAAATCTTACATAAATTTTAAGAATGACTTCAAAATTTACTTCACAGATCACACAGATAGTAGTTTCAACTCTGTAAGAAAATTAGCTATTAGGTCTTTGCTTAATCGAAGTCAATCTTGGAATAATAATTATATATATTCCCTTTTCAATCCTTCAATTGGCGATTTCATTTTAAATTCATATTTAGATGATATTGATTTAGTTATTTCTATCTTAAAATCACTTGGGACAAATTCTTCACTAAAATTTTTAGAAAGTTTACAATTTAATAACAAATTTTCAACTGAAGCTATCCAACAAGTACAACTTGAGCTTTTTAATTATATGTATGAAACTAAAATCGTAAATAGGGAGTGGGATTATCTAATATTACTATCTTATTTAGATTTTGTTAATCCAAAAACTATTAAAAAAATTAAATTGTTTTTAAAAGTAATCACAAAAGAAAAAGAATCAACTGGAAATAGCTTAAATGAACTATTAATTATTCTTGTCGAATTATTCGAAGATATTGAAATTAAAGATTGTTCATTTCTTTCAGGATTCGTTAAGGATAAAACTTTAAGTAGAGAAGATATTGAGAAGTTACTAGAGTTTCTTACTAAATTTAAAGTTGAAGAAGATCCTATTATTTCCATTATTGAAGAAGGTGTATACAATTATTTAACAGATGAGTTAAAAGATAATACAAGTTCAATTAATATAGAGAGTTATATAAGGCAATTTTACTATGAAGATGGAGATTCAGATTTTGAAATTGATCATTCCGGGATTAAGCGTGAATTAGAATCTTTATTAGATTCAATAATTTCAGATATTTCAAATGAAAATATGGATTATATTAATGTTGATCGTTCTGATATCTTGGCAAATATAGATATAGATAAAATAGAAGAGGATTTTTTTAAATCAAGGAGTGATGATTATGACGATGATAGTATTAGTGCTACTTCATATTCCAACCCAGAAAATGATATTGAAACCATTTTTGAAAGATCATGATATATAAAACATGTAACTGATTGAAAATGTATAACAAACACCTGCATACAACATGGTGCAAAACCATTAAAACGGTTTTTGCACCGAATCGTTATGGCAAATGGCTTATGAAAACTAAGCACGCATATTTTATTCTGTTTATTCTGTTATCCTATAGTTGTTCACATAGAACGACAACAACGAATAATGAAAAAGTTGAAATTCCAAAACATTGGATTGAATTAACAAAAGAAAATAAAAACTGGATCTATTTAAATTCTTGCAAGAATGAACGAAATCCACAATCTATAAAACTCATAAAAATTAATGGGAAAGAAGCTATATTATGGGATTCAGGTACTGAAGGACAATGGTATGAAATTAAACAAATGCGAAATACTAAAGATAGTCTTTCTATTTCAACTGTATTGCCTTACGACACATTGGTAAAAATAGTATTTGTATTCAAATATATCGATAGAATTAAAAATATAGGAACATGGAGAATCTTTGAAGGAAATGGTTCTTCATATGAAAATACTTTTATTCCAATTGAGGATACTTTAAATTTTACACGAGTTCACCAATAATGCGATAAAAACGAAATAAGCCACTTGCCATAACGGGCATCTAAACACAGCAAAGGCAAAGCCTTTGCTACGTTTAAGGCCGGTCGTTAAGGGCAATAGTTAAAAAGAGGCGAGAACACGGAAAAATACGTATCTTTGGTAGTATCAAATGATAGTATCATTGAAGTCCCCCTATCACATATCGGATTTGGTCATTAAACAGATATCTTCTATTTCTGAGAAGGTTGGTGAAATTAAAGCTCATTTTTTAAACAGGCCATCCCCTCAACTGCGGAAACAAAACAAGATCAAGACCATTCATTCCTCATTAAAAATTGAAGGAAATACTCTTTCTCAGGAGCAAGTAACTGCACTTATTGATAATAAACGGGTAATTGGCCCACAAAAAGACATCCTTGAGGTTATCAACGCTATAAAGGTGTATGATAACTTAAGGAAATTTGATTTTAAATCATCCAAGTCATTCCTTTTGGCTCATGGGATATTAATGCATGGTCTGTTAGAAAATCCAGGGAAGTATCGTAATGATGAAGTTGGAATATTCCAAGGTAACAAAGCATCACACATTGCACCTCCAGCAAGAAATGTCCCGACCTTAATGGGAGATCTTTTCAGATATCTGCGAACCAGTAATGATTTGATAATGATTAAGGGTATCTCTAAAAACTAATTGTTAATAAATACATAGATATCAACATATTGCGTATTATATTATTGCATAAATTTGAAATATGTAAATTTCAATTGAAAAGTATACCAGTATTTCAGTTGGGAAGGAACACCACTTAACAAAAATAATAAATAAAAGAACAGTTGATTAATGAGCTTGAGACGGGAGATAACTCTGGTGAGTTATCCTCGGATCAAGCGATTTCTCTTTTTTGCTTCTTTTTTCTCTTTGTTCATATGTGTTAATTTGTTAATAACTCTGGGTTTGATGCCCTATTTGTCCATCATACGTTTGGTTTCCTTGACCCGGAACGACTTGCCGTTCATATTGACAATGTGAGCCCGGTGGGTTAGCCGGTCCACCATCGCTGCGGTAAGCACAGGATCGCCAAAAATCTCCTTCCAGCGATCGAACGACAAGTTGGTGGTGATAATGGTCGACTTTCGGCCGCAACGCAGCGAGAGATGACTAAACAGGAGTTCGGCACCTTCTTTGTCGAACGATATATATCCAAACTCGTCACAGATTACCAGGTCGAACTTCTCGAAGCGGTTTTCCACCGTTCTGAGGTACTTCTGGGAACGGCTTTCCCTGAGTTGGGTCAATAGCCTGGGGACCGAGGTAAAGAGGACTCGGTAACCTTGCTGGCAGGCATGTATCCCTAATCCAATGGCCAAATGTGATTTGCCGGTACCAGGATTACCTGAGAGAATGATATTCTGGCCGGTTTTGATAAAATCCAGGCGTTCCAATAGCGGAAGTTTACTGGCTGCATCCTCGGGCAGTTCATCACGGTTAATATCATGAAGGTACTTGTATTGCACAAAACCAGCCTGCCGCAGATGCGCTTTACGACGGTTTTCAATGCGATGGTTGTATTCCAGCTCCAGTAAACGAAGCAGAAACGCTTCATAGGAAAGGGACTCATGGGCTGCATCGCCGGCAACCGCTTCAAATTCTTTGCGCAGGATGGGAAGCTTCAGTTCAAGGCACAGGGTGTTGATCTGTTGGTTCAATTCTTTTGTGCTCATATCGCCTCCTGCACGCTTAAGGTCATTAAACGGGTGATTTCTTCCAGCTGATGATTGGAGTACAGCTCAATCTCACTGACAGGTTCTTCCGTGGCAGTAGTTACCGGTGGCAACGACTGATTCCCCAGCACGGCCATGATCTTTTCGGCAGATACATGATCGGGGCAAAGGCCACTGATGTAAATGGCGGTATCCAGTAAACGTTGATGTTCAACCTGATTCTCCTTACAGTATATCAACAGATGAACGAACTCCCTGGGCTTATTGATGAACCAGGTTTTGTAAACCGTTCGAACCGCTTCAGGGGCCTGTGAAAGAGCCTGAGATCCATGCAATGCCCCGGGCTTACGGGATAAGGTATTTAAGTAATGATCCAGGTTTAGCACCCATTCATAGCGTCCATAATTACGCTCCTGCGTGCAAATCAAGCCATGGGTGAAAAATACTTTTAACTCACCGGAGTATATTTTAACATCCACCATCTTACCACAGTACGTATCGGGGACCGAGTAACGGTTGGTTCCATAACAGATCGTGGCATATTTATCAACCTTCAGGGGAACCGTCATAAAGCATTCCATGCTACCGGGATACTTCCATAGCGAAGGTCGCTCCTTCAATAGTTCCTCCATGGGGATTTTTTTAGTTGACCCCGGCAACAGATTGAGTTGATCACAGGTTGCCTGTAAGTGAACCTGGGCCTGTTCCATGCTTTCAAACCGATCCTTTTCGCTGAATGCCTTGCGACGAATGAACTCAACGCTACGTTCCACGTGCCCCTTCTCGTTCCCCTTGCGAACGTTGCAGAATCGGAAGCGGAAGTGGAACCAGCCCGAGAGATTTAACAGAGCTTCGGTGGGTGTTTTCTCGTGACGACCTACGAACTCTCTTACGGCCACCTTCATGTTATCATACACCATCTCCTGAAAAACACCACCCATGTGTGCGAAAAACACATTATGAGCTTCCATAAAGGCCAGGGTATCCTGCCGGTGGAACAGTATAGCAAACCGGTAGTTGCTGAAGGCGGTGGTAAAGGTGGCCAGGTACAGTCGTTTTAGAACCCCATCGATCCATAGCTTTATCTCGGCCCAGTCAAATTCGCATTCTTCACCCGGGATGTATTCTTGCCGGATAAACGCCTCCAGATGCTGCATGGCTTTGGAACGAATGTAGTTACAGATGGTCGTATAACCGATCGAATGGCCCTCCCTGATCAGAGCCTGGTGGATGTCGATCTTGCGTTTGATCTGTTTGCGTAAGCCCTGCTGTCGCTTACGTTGGTTCTCTTCTAAATACTCAGTGATCAGATCCTCTAACTCCACCGTGAGTTTACGCCGGTGACGGCTGTGGGTATCATACTTGGGAGGGTTACTTAAAAACTCCTGAAGCGCTTTAGTAGAATCGCCCGTGAGTGACTCTTTCTCTGCCTGGGCATGCTCATAAAGCTGCTTTTTTACTGTGTCGCGATTGATCTTCAAATCGCGGGCGATCTTCCGGATGCTGTCAAACTCCCGGAAATAACGTCGGAAAATCTCTTGCTTGGTATCCATGCTTATCATTGTTTTTATGTTGCTTAGCCACAAGGTAAGCAACTGGTTCAACTTCGATAAGTGGTATACTTTTCAACGAGAAAGTGGTATGGTTTTCAATTAATATCTACAGAAATAAAAACGACAAAATGCGCAATAAAAAATCTCGTGGTCTTTTTGATGATCAATTTCGGCTTGAAAAGATTAGTAAACTGAAAGATCCTTTGGAAAAATTGAATCGATACATTAAATGGG